>PDWI01000545.1_pt1 | contig 63464 bp, 69 predicted proteins | sample 1430891 | NCBI WGS metagenome assembly PDWI01 (sample SAMN01162508, study PRJNA174530) | Oral metagenome, whole genome shotgun sequencing project. | biome: Marine environment; feature: Marine mammal; material: Swab sample of the gingival sulcus; isolation source: swab sample of gingival sulcus... | reverse complement strand
GGGGGGGGCTTATCTTTGATATGATTAGCCTTATGAGTATATTTTCATCTAAATTTATGTCTAGTTTATTGACTATTTCTTTAATAGTGGGTGTTGTAGGGTTTGCATTGCCTGATACGGCTTTAGCAGCGGATCCACTTACTGTTAGTGGTAAAGTCTTTAAAGATTTTAATGGTGACGGTCTTTTTGCTGAGGGGAATGACTCTGCTTCTGGCGAGGCTAATGATATGCCACTTGGTGGGGTCACAGTCACGGCATATAATGATGATAATGATGCTGTTGGTTCGGCAACAACAGCTACTACGACTCCAGTTGGCTCTTATGGTATTTCTCTTGATGCCTCTGTTAAAGCCGATGATAAATTACGAATAGAATTTACACTTCCTGCTAAATATAAGAATCTTGCTGATACGTTTAATCCGAAAAATACTACTAATACTAGCGTTCGGTTTGTTAAAGCTGGCACAAGTAGTGTTGATTTAGCACTTTTCTCTAATTTTGAATATAACCCCGGCAAATTGGCTGTTGGGCATGCAATAATGTGGGCTGGTCCGCCGGATGGTACACAGGCTGATTTGGGTTCTTTGGTTGCTATTGATTGGGTAAAGCCAAAAAATAAGGTTTCTCATGACTGGGATGAGGCGATGCAAGGTAATTACGATGCTTATTGGACATCGTATGCAAAATTTTCTGAAACTGGGGCTATAGATTCTGTTGCAATTAATGGTGAGACTCGTGATCTTTACGCTGCTGCCTTTTATCGTCGTCAATCAGGTTTGAAAGATGATCGCTTAGGTGCGATATATCGTGTACCTAATGCTGTTACAGAAGCGGGGCGGCGTACCCCCGCCAAAGAATCTGCTCCGGGTGCAGGTGATGGTTTTGGTACGGTTGAACGTTGGGTTGATGTTCAAAAAGACCTTGGTATTGACATAGGTGAATGGCAGACGAATGCTAAGCGTGGTATTGTCGGTGATAAATATTATTTAGCTGCGGATATAGATGCATATCAGAAGGCTGCAAAAGTTGGTATTGGTGGTTTAGTAGTTAGCGAATCTGGTAAATACGTGTATTTTGTAAATCTTTTTGATAAGAAAATATACGGACTAGATGTTGCTAAGGTAAATGCTAAAGATTATCAAAATGCGGTTATCGGTTCTTGGAATACGCCAGCAACTACCGTAGCTAATCAGCGTCCTTGGGCTTTGGAAATAAAAGGCTCTGATATTTATGTTGGCTACACCGACACAAAGGAAAATGAGTCGGGTACTTTAATGACCGATAAACAAATGGCGCATGTTGCTAAGGCATCGCTTAATGGTGGTACCGGTAAGCTAAGTGATTGGCAAGTAGTGCTTGATATTCCTCTTGGTTATACAAAAGGTAGGATTCAAGCTGATAATGAAAAAAATCACCGTTGGAATGCTTGGAGTGATAATTGGGATGACACGTTTGTTGCATATAATAAACCCCGAACAGTACTTCCACAGCCAATTCTTGCTGGTATAACAATTGATACCGACGGTTATATGACGGTTGGTTTTAAAGATAGGGTTACTTTACAATCTTCTGCTTCGGGTGTTTCTGCTACAGAAACTCCTATAAAGTGTGGTTTTAAGTCTAAAGATATAACTAAGAATAAGCCAGCTAACAGATTATGGAAGCCGTGTACTGACGGAAAGCTATTATTTGATGCTGCGGGTGGTGGTGATATATTGCTTGCTGCCCCACCAGCTGTTGCTTCTAATGGAAAGTATATTTTAGAAAATAAAGGTCAGGCTGGCTCACGCGTATCAGCAAAGAAAAATTTTGACGGAAATAAGCGTTCCCCTTCTAAACCCTCTGCTGGTGAAGGGCCCTGCTACACAGATCCGACTAATCCAACTGCAGGCCATGATGCCTGCTCTGGTAAGGGTAAGTGGGGTGAATTCTATAATGACTCAATGTGGTTTGATAAAAAGGATCCCTGGGGTGCATACGGTCACCGTGATATTACTAATGGTGGTGTGGTAACTATTGCTGGTCTTGATGAGGTTATAACCGGTGGATATGATACTTATACTCTATATGACACTCCTGGGGTAGCTTGGTTTAATATAAAAAATGGTCAAGAAATTCGTGGCTACGATTACGGTAAGTCAGTGCATGAAATTAAAACAAATCTTGGTAATCATAAAGATCATAAGAAACAGGATAGCCATACGCCTTATGGAAAAACCTCAATTCGTGCCAACTTTGGTAAGTCCGGTCCGGTTGGTGACGTGACGCTTTTGGCGCGTAATGCTCCGGTGGAGATTGGTAATCGGGTTAGCGGATGCTAAGGATAAATCCAAGCCTGCTGGTGATAAATTAGGTTCAATGGAAACCAAGACTGTTGGTGGTGAGCCTGGTTCGTATTTCTTTGCTACCGAAGATGCTTTTGATAATGATTTTAGCGTAAAAGGATTTGTGGCTAATAAAGATTATGTGGTTAAGTTTGTGAAACCTGCTAAGGGAAGTCTAAGCGTTTTGGATTCCGTTACTGGTGATTCGGTGGCTGATGTTTGGTTTAATAACACTATGTCTGCTGTTACGGTTGGTAATGCTACGGTTAAACCTGGTCGGGCTTATACTGCAGCGCAAGTAGCGCAGATGACTGAAACTGTTGCTGGTAAGACTGTTCCTAAATTCGTGTACATGAACAAGATGCTTCGCTATGGTGATATTGATTGGTCTAAAGTTGATTTTACTACCACTGGTAAAGCAGTAGCAGATATTGAGGATCCTAAGAGTGCGGCCGCTATTAATGATTCTAATGCTAATCAAACTACTGGTTTAGCTCCGGTTAAGGTGGGTAGTGCTGGTAGAAATGACCATACTATTGACGCTGGTTTTGTGGTTGCTGCTCCTAGTGTTAAAGAGGTCAGTTTTAAGAAAGTCTGGGCTGATGCGGATAATCAAGATGGTATTCGTCCGCAGAGTGTGGATATAACTCTTAAGGCTAAGGCTGCTGGTAAAGATCTTGAGCCTAAAGACGATAAGGATAAAATACTTAGTATCACGTTGGATGCTGCTAAACAGTGGCAGGGTGTGTTTAGTGGTTTGCCTGAGAAACTATATAATTCTGATACGGTAATTGAATATACGGTTGATGAACCTAGCGTTGCTACTGAATATACTAAGAGCGTTACTAAAGATACTGCGGGTGTGCTTGTTGTTACTAATACTCATGAGATTGATACTGTTAACATAACTGTTGAAAATAAATGGGATGATTTAGATAATCAAGATGGTTTGCGTCCGGAGTCTATAACGGTTCAGCTTATGATTGATGGTAAACCAGTTCCTGGTAAGACGTTGGTTTTAAGTAAGGCTCATGGTTGGAAAGCTGTGTTTGCAGATTTGCCTAAGAATAAGTCTGGTGAGCCGATTAATTACACCATACAAGAAGTAAATGTTGATCGTTATGAGTCTTCAGGGGAAGTATCTAAGGATGGTTCTTCTTACGTCTTTAATCATAAATATAGGCCACAGCTTATTAAGGTTGCTGTTGAAAAAAGTTGGGATGATGGGGATAATCAGGATGGTTTGCGTCCAGAATCTGTGACGGTTCAGTTGATGGCTGATGGTAAGCCTGTTAAAGGTAAGACTCTGGTTTTGAGTAAGGCTAATGGTTGGAAGGCTGAGTTTACTGGTTTGCCTAAGAATAAGGCTGGTAAGCCAATACAATATATGGTTAGCGAAAATCGTGTAACTGGATATAAGGCCTTTATTCGTTGTTCAACTAAATCTGAAGTTACTTGTACTTTAGTTAATACGCATAAGCCTAAACCTACAGTTCCTTCTGCAGAGAAACCTGCACTTGCTAAGACGGGAATGAATATCCAATTGTTTATGGTGTTAGCAATAATGATTATTGCGCTAGGGGGCTTTACTGCTACGCATCGTAAACATTGGAAAGCATAGTTTTCTTAAATTACTAAGATAGCTAAATGGTTGGTGGTTTTCCAAAATATTTTGGGAAACCACCAACCATTTATTCAAGTAAACATAGGGATGTCGGTAGGTAAATAATAATTGTGGATATGATTTATTTTTATATTGGAATATAAGTATAGATATTTACTTACCAGCTTTAAATTCTTTTAATCTCCCCCTAAAAATACCCAACCCCACGAAAAGGGGTTGAGCACAAATAGAAAAAGCACCAGCCTAAGCTAATGCCCCTATTAGTGTTTTGATTAGTTAGCATCTAGGAAATCTCGTATTGCTTTACGCTTGGCTTCATCAGATTTCATGCGATCACTTATTCCGTTTTGAAGTATAGGTTTTTTCTCTTTTATAATTTCTTTTTCCCTAGCCTTTCGCGTTTTCATATCGGAAACATTCTCAAAAACTTTAAATTTTAAAACAATCCCATCATCATAAAAGTTAATATTTTCAAAACCAAGATACTTAGGTTGTTTTATAAACTTATAAAGATGAGTAGCACATCTAACTATTACCCATACAGATTCTCCAATATAAGAAATCTGTTCTTGACCTTTGTTATCGATAATAATCTCGTAAATACCTGCACCTATTGAATCTATTAAGTCATCTTTAAAAAATTCTATCTTCATTTCGATATACTACTTTCTACATAATTTGTATTTTTATTATTAAAATCTAGCGTACTCTTCTTATTCTGCTATCTGTTTCTAGTTATAGATAAATATAAACAGATATACAATTTTTATACGTGCATAGTATTTATATTTTATGTAACTATAAAATATTTTTGCAGTTATTAGTAGCAGTATTAGGTATTTTATACCTTATAATTAAGTATCATAAACGAATAAGTATTATGTTTGAGATGGTCTGAAACAATTAGGAAAAAATGCAAAATCAGTTTCAATTTACTAAACGTTTTATTAGCCTATCGTTACTATTAGTTTTATTTTTATCGGCTTGTGCTGGTGGTAGTACGCCAAAATGGCATCCAGTAACCACCGAAGAATCTCAATTATTTGCACTCAGCAGATTTAAAAACTTTGAAGCAGGAGCTAGGCAATTTTCTACCGAAATAAACATAAAACAACAAGAATTAATTATAGATGGTTGGGTAAATTATGAGGAGATGCTGGGTGTTGCTAACGTTAAAGGAAAAGATTTTGCCCCGCAGATAATTCTATGGGATGGCAGTAAAGTGTCCCTATATAAAAATGAAAATAATATTTCCTTAAAAGCGTATATAGATAGAATTCCCATAAACACGCAAACTATTAGTCGTCCCATAAATCCGAGTGCTTCTTTATTAGACACCCTTTTAGTCACGCTCTTACAGCTTGGCATTGACCGTCCAGAAAATCCTTTACTATTACAGCAAACTGGCACTTTATGGTTAAAAGAAGAAGTGGATAACGGTAAAAAAATACAGATATTTGCCGGTCCACCTAGCGGGGAGCCCCTAAAACCAGAAGATTCTGCACCCACTCCAGAAAAAGCACTCGTAAAGTATGGTATTGATGTTGATGGCATGATGTGGCGTGTAGAAATATTGCTACAAAAATGGGTTATAATTAACTTCAATATAGCTGAGAAAAAGAAAACAAAATCTCCAGATTTTGTCAAAATCAAAGAAATGATGGATGTAGAAAATAATGAAAAATAAAAACACTTTAGCCGTAATCATCAGTGCATTTATGCTTACTGCCAGCTTAGGTGCCTGTGGTAGTAAAGATGTTAGTGCAGATGGTGTCATAAACGTGCCCCAAGAAGTATCCACTATAAAAGAGGCAGTGGAAGTAGCTAAATCTGGCGATATGGTACTTATTGCGGAAGGCACATATAAAGAAGATGTGCGCGTGACTACGCCCGATATTGTAATTCGGGGAACTGATCGGAATAAAGTCATTGTAGACGGTGACGGAAAACGTCCCTACGCTATTGTGGTTATGGCTGATGGAGTGCGTGTAGAAAATCTAACCGTATCCAATGCAACTTTTTATGGATTATTATTTACGGGATTGCATGAAGGTAATGAACCCAGTGCTCCTACTGCAAATGATTACGAAAAATGGGAACCAGAAAAATTTCCTCCTCTGCAACGGTTCTTAGCAGATCATATTACTGCCATAAATAATGGTTTATACGGTATTTACGCTTTTAATTCCCAGCATGGTATTATTCGTAATTCCTATGCTTCAGGCTCTGCCGATAGTGGATTCTATATTGGGCAGTGTACCGACTGTGACATTCTATTAGCAGATAACGTAGCAGAGCGTAATGCGGTTGGTTACGAGAACTCCAATGCCAGTGATTCGGTATATGCAATAGGAAATCGTTTTTCTGGTAATCGTATGGGTATTACTTTATTGTCAAGCTATCAAGAAGAATTCTTACCGCAACGTAAAAATTATATCTATGGCAACGTGATTACTGATAATAATGAACCAGCTACTCCCGCACAAGCATCTGGCGGATTTGGTACGGGTATAGGCATCAGTGGCGGAGTGGGAAACCTAATTGAAAAGAATGTTATTTCAGGTCATAAACGTGCTGGAATAATTATAAATAATTCTGAAGATTTGCCGGCAATGAACAATATTGCTTTTGATAATATATTTGCTACAAATAAATACGATATAGCAAATCAGTCTGCACAACGTTCTCCAGCTAAAGGAAACTGTGTAGCTGCGGGTGACAATGCAAAAGTTAAAGAATTAACATTTTATCCTGCAGAATTAAAACAAAGCACATTACAAGAAAAATGCACCGAGATTAAAGCCTTTAGCAATATAAATAGTTGGGCAAATGGTGTAAGTGCAATTCAGCCCGCTATGAAAGCCCCGTGGGAAGAGGCACCTAAGGGAATAAGCTATCGCAAAGTAGCTTACCCGAAAGCACAGCCAAACTTAAAACGCGCTCCGAAATATTCACGCTTACCAGCTAAAATTGAGTTACCAAACCTATCTGAAATCAAGATTGCTCCAGTTGATCTATTGTTAGAAAGTACAGGTACGCGGTGACTAGCGAAAAGAAACTGAATAATAGCAATAGTAATGAGGTGGCGGGTAACTCTGCGGAAGAAGCGGAATTGCATCAACCAAAACAAATTTCTCGGCGGGAAGCGCTTATCGCGGCTGCTTCCGGAGCTGCCGGTCTAGCATTGGGTGGAGCGGCAATAAAAGTTGCCGGAGAAGTTACTTCTGACCCAGCGCATAACGCCGAAGTGGCTGTGGCTAATACTGATGGTTCGGAATCGGTATTAGCAACTGGGCAATATCAAGCGGGTATTAACAGACCTAAACGTCCACAACCGCATGCCTTAGTTACAGTAGCTAACTTAGATATAGCTAAATTGCCAGCAGTTATGAAGAAATTGGGAAATACCATTATTTCTTTAACTAAAAATCCTGACCCACAAGTTTTCCCTGACGGTACTGGTGATTTAACAATTCTGGTAGGTTTAGGCGCACGTGCTTTACAGGCGTTTCCAAAAGGAAAAAAATTAGGCGATACTCTAAAAATGCCGATGTATCGTGGTGATGAAAAATTAGATCCCATTCTACTTGGTGGCGATTTACTGTTGAGCATCAATGCATCAGATCCGCAAATTCTTGAACCGGTATATCAGGAGCTGACTAAAATTCTTCCCCCACTTACAGTAGTGTGGGCAGAAACAGCCTATGCGCAAAAAGGTAAAAATCCTAGTGGCATTGGGCGTAATCCCTTTGGGTTCCATGATGGAATTATTAACCCCAAAACTCCAAAACAACTGAAAAAAGATATTTGGATTGCCGATGGTCCGTTACGTGGTGGAACGATTTGTGTTATGCGTCGTTTCCTGTTGCATACGGACGAATTTGGTGCGCATCCCGTACCCAAACAAGAACGCGTGATTGGGCGGAAAAAAGCTACGGGTATTCCCCTGAGCGGTGGCACTTTAACTAGCGAAGCTAATATTACGGCTAAAACTCCAGATGGTGAATGGGTTATTCCGACTCATTCGCATATTCGTGCTGCTCATCCGTCTTTTATAGGTGGAGAAATGATGTTGCGACGTAGTTATAGTGTGACGCGTAAAGATGGCGAAACGGATAAACCCAAATCATTTTTATTGTTTACCTGTTTTCAAAATAATATACGTACTTTTGTGGCAACTCAACAACGTTTAGACGAAATAGATGATTTAATGAATTTTAGTACGCCTAAATCTTCTGCTGCCTTTGCTATTCTACCTGGTTTTGATGAAAGTCATCCGTTGGGTAGTACTTTAATGTAAGTTGCGTTTCGTGATTCGTTCACGTATGGCACAGATACCTATTGCTAAAAAGTATAGGGCGCACATTAACGTACCTTGGATAATCATGGAAGTTGGATTGGGTACGGGGTTTGTAATGGCAGCAAAAGTATAAGCGGTAATGGTGGCAATACGCCACCCGCGGAGCATTTGTTTTACTGATAAGATACTCAAGAAATTTAACGCTACTAATAATTCGGGAATGAGTGTGGTGATACCAAAGGTAAGTATTAGCGTCATATAAAAATTAAAATAGGAGTTTGCGGTAATGAAACTGCTCGCGCCAGCGGGAGTAAATTCGTTTAGAATGCTGACGGCTTGGGGAGTTATATACATACCGATAATGACACCTAGCCAAAATAGGAACAAGGTAGCACAACCAAAGGTTAGCAGATATATTTTTTCTTTTTTATATAGCGCGGGGGCAATGTAAAGCCAAATTTGGAGAATCCACCAGGGGCTAGAAATTATAAATCCTGCCCACAGAGCAATCTTAAATTTTAGATTGAATGCACCGGTTACCGTGGTGAAATTAAGAGCGATATGTTCCAGCTTGTTTTCGTGGGGTAACTGTCTATTCAATAGTTGAAATATGAGAGGATTTTGCCCTTTGAGAGGAGCGGTCATCTCACTAATAATGGGTTCAGCTAGAACCCAGCCAACGATAGCACCCAGTAAGATGCCTGCTAATGCCCATAAAATACGTTTTCGTGCTTCTTGCAGATGTTGCAACAGAGGCATATCTGCAGTTGGTTTATGAGCGTTTTTTGGCATTTTTAGAGAAAAGAAATTTATTCGGATTTTTGTTGATTTGGTTCGTCCGTTGTTTTGGGCATTTGCTCGGCATTATTTATTGGACTATCGCTGTTGCTTGGAGCGGAGGTCGGTTTTGTGGTTGTGTCTGCTTGCGGAGAACGTAATTCATTAAGGTCATCTTTAATAATTTTTGCTGATTTGCCTAGATTACGGGCAATATCGGGTAGGCGAGATGCCCCAAAAATTAACAGAATAATAAAAAGTAGGGTAATTAGATGTGGTAATTCAAAGAAGCGAGCCATTATTTTCCTTTCAAAGGTTCTGTCTTTAAGTATAGATAATTATTCGTCTGTTGTGGGGGATAGCGTGGTATCTGATTTTTTATTAAAAGGTTGAGTAAAATCGGTAGATGTTTTTTCCAATTTACCGAGCATTTGTTCAATTTTATTTAGGCTGCTAAGAGTTTCACTTCGTAATTCTTGTAAAGTATTTTTGTCAGTATTTGTAGCATTTAAGGTATCGGCAAATATCGCTTGCGTTTCTAGTTTTGCTTTTGCGTGTAGGGTACTTTTAATACGCGTGATTTGTTCCCGAGATTTGGTAAAAAATTGTATGAAATTAAGAAGCTGTTTTGGCCCTAGTATGATTATGCCAATCACTAGAAGCACAATTCCTTCAGCTGGGTTTATACCAAAAAATTCCATTTTAATCCGATGATTATTTAAGATTAGTAGTTTTATTTAGTGTTTCAGTAACGGAATGTTTTTCCGCAATTTGGCTTTTTCAAGCTGGAAATAAGTGGTGGTAATTTCACTGTGCATAGTGTAAATATAGCAAATTATAAAAAATTTAGTAAAAATTTACATATTTATTAGGGTTTATTTATTTTTTGTTTTAATGATTAAGTTTAATTAAATGTGGTTTAAGGCGAGTTCACTAACTAAAAGCGATATGTAAATAATTTGTTTAAAATATTTTTCCTAAATTCACTAATATAAGGTTAAAATAGCTCTATGGCTAAATTTACTCTTGCTGACGATGAAGCAGCTGATCTATCACAAGAATTTCCTTATGCACTAGAAACCCCTGCGGTAAATTTACCGCAACCACCAGCGTCTATTCCTGCTAGTGATGGAACTACGCCCTATGGTGTGTACGACGGGGCACTACCAACTATAGATTATAAAAAATTCTGTGAAATCAATGGTTGGTCGGCATTAGATCATTTTTTTTGCCGAAAAAAAATGGCGATTTGCTAGTATTTTTGGTGAAGAGGTAATTATTGCGGCAGTAGTCGTTCATACCGGTTTAGTGAATAATATTTTTGGTTACGTATTTGAGCGGGCTACCGCTAAATTAAATGATTTCTCAATTGAAGTGCCCAGTTTTTTGGGTGGTGAAGTAGAACTTATGCCTAATAAAGAACGTGTGGAGTATAAATCACGTAAAGGTGAGGTGACTATTTTTACTGCAGTTGATAAGAAAATTCATATTTCTTTAGCGGTGGGTGAAGTGTCGGTAGATGCAGTTTTGGCAGCTCCACAAGGCGAACTGGTTTTGGTTTCGCGGGTTTTAGAAGCCGGCATAAAAAAGAATTATACCGGCGTAAACGTTACGCGTAAGCTAGCGGGTATGAAAGTTATGGGTACGGCTAAAGTGGCAGAACGTACCTATAATTTAGATAATCAGTACGCTATCGTCGATGATACGCACGGTTTACTAGCTCACGAAACGCGTTGGCGTTGGGCAAGTGCGGCTGGTAAGAGCACTACCGGTAGTGATAGTGTCTGGGGAATAAATTTAGTTGCTGGGCATAATAACTATGAATATTCAGAAAATGGTATTTGGCGTGACGGTTTACTTACTTATGTTGGGCGTACTATTTTTGAATTTGATGCGAATGATCCGATGAAACCGTGGCATATTTTTACTGATGATGGGGCAGTAGATCTTACATTTACTCCTGAGGGTATGCGTGCTGGTGATGTGGACTTTAAGATTATGGGTAGTAAATATCGTGCTCCTCTAGGTTCTTATTCGGGCATGCTACTTGGTGAACAGGTGATGGGTATTCCTGGAATGGCAGAACATCATATTGCCAAATGGTAATTTTTTAATGGTTATTTATAGTTGGTATGGTTAGGTTAATTTTCGTATGTGTTTTGTTTATTTAGCGGTTCGGATTTTATTTAGCTGTTTATAGATAAAATAGATTAGTAAATTTACTTATTTTTTAGGTGTGAACCTAGTTTATCTTTTGTTTGTTAGTAGTTATTGATAAATAGTTTATTTATTTTTATAAAATACGTTTAGTAATTATAGTTTGGTTCATTCTTGAGGAGAGAAGTAAGTGCATGCTTACTTTTTCCTAGTAGGGCAAAGAAAGCTATAAATTTTGTTACGGCTGTTAATATTGTTAAATTTTTTTAATATAAAACGTGGGAAATATAGCAACACACATATAAACGCTAGTCAAACCGCTATGTTTCATTTACATTACTTAGTAGTGACTTATTTATTAGGTCCAGTATTTAATCTACAAATTCGATAGGAAAAACATGTCCCTGAATCGTACAGAACTTATTGCAAAGATTGCCGAAGAAGCCGGCTTAACCAAGACCGATGCCGATAAGGCAATGGCAGCACTTCAAACCGTGCTAGTTGATTCCCTTTCCAAAGGTGAAGCAGTAAAGATTACCGGTCTTATGTCGGTAGAGCGTACCGCGCGTGCCGCTCGCAAGGGTCGTAATCCACGTACCGGTGAAGAAATTGAAATCCCAGCAGGTTTCGGTGTAAAGATTTCCGCTGGTTCCACCCTAAAGAAAGCTGCTGCTAAGTAAGTTAGCTATTATGAAAAATGGAGGGGATATTCCCTCCATTTTTTATATTCGTTTTATCCATTAAACTAAAAATATGAAGTATAGGGCTATGAAATATATGCAGATTTTTCCTACGTATCTAGCAAATGAAGCAGAAATCGATTCGGATTCTGGAGTTTCCGTATTGGAACGGGAAGAAACCATAAAAAGTCCGGAAGATAACGAACGTTATGCGCATTATGTGCGTAAAGATAAAATTACTAGATCTGCCGTTGAAGGTGGGGCAGTAGTTGCTTTGTGCGGAAAAATTTGGACGCCTATGCGTAATCCCGACCGTTTCCCCATTTGCCCAACCTGTAAAGAAATCTATAAAAATCTTAAGGGTGGCTCAAATTCTTGGCCATTTGGATCGGATGTTCCCGAGTAATATTTTTTCTTGCATTATCACGCATTAGAAATATCAATCATTTTAGTTGGAATACCCGGATCGCCTTCCGATAGTCGCCACGCTCCATAGGGCAGGGCAGCCCGTGAAGTACGGTGTTGTTGTGCGGCGCGAAGTAATGCGGTTTCATCCATATACTTTTGATTTATTACTCCTGCTTTTACTAATTCCACTTGCAGGGGTCTAGCACCTAATTTTTCTAATTCGGTAAGTCCAGCTACCCGTGAATCAGCAGAAACAATAATTTCACTGGTAGCACGACCATTTTCATCGTGTGTGCGTCCCGCAATTTTTAAACCACCAATGGTGCTTTTTACGCCGGCTTTCTTTGCTACTTTATGGAATTTACCGTTTTCATCTTGCCGTGCAACGAGCTTATAAACCATTTGTGCGGTAGGTTGCCCAGATCCCGTAACCACGCGTGTGCCCACGCCATAAGAATCTACGGGGGCGGCATTCAAAGCAGCAATCGCGTATTCGTCCAAATCAGAAGTTACTGTAATTTTAGTCCCTTTAGCTCCTAAAGCATCTAGCTGTGCCCGTACCTTAAAGGCTTGTGCTACTAAATCACCTGAATCTAGCCGTACTGCCCCAAGCTCTCCACCAGCGGCTCGCGCTGCCTTTACAGCTTTTTCTACCCCATTTTGAATATCGTACGTATCTACTAAAAGTGTGGTATTAGTGCCCATAGTGTTAATTTGCGAGGCAAATGCTTCTTCTTCGGTATCGTGTAATAGTGTGAAAGAATGAGCTGCCGTACCGATAGCTTTAATTCCGTAGGCTCTGCCTGCTTCCAGATTTGAAGTGCCGGTAAAACCGCCTACTACACAGGCACGAGAAGCTGCAACTGCTGCAATTTCATGGGTTCTACGTGCTCCCATCTCTAAACAAGGGCGGTCATGAGCTGCAATTGTCATGCGTGAAGCGGCGGTAGCAATAGCGGAATCAAAATTCAAAATTGATAGAATTAAAGTCTCTAAAAGGGAACATTCAGCGAAAGTGCCTTCAACCGTTAAAATTGGCGAATTGGGAAAATAGCATTCACCCTCAGCATAGCCATAAATATTTCCCGTAAATTTGTAGTTAGCTAACCAGTTTAACGTATCTTCCCCAACAATCTTTTCTTTGTGCAGGTAGTCCAGTTCCGCATCGGTAAATCTAAATTTTTCTAAGGCTTCTAAAAAACGACCCGTTCCCGCAACTACACCGTAACGACGATGCCCGGGTAGACGGCGACCAAAGGCTTCAAATACGGTTTGCCGATCCGCAATTCCCGAATTCCTAGCTGACTCAATCATGGTTAGTTCATACATATCCGTGAGTAGGGCAGTGTTCGTAATAAGTGAATTCATAGTCGTACCTTAAAAATAGAAAAATCCCACATATTTTATCATTTTGTTAAGTGAATGCGGTATATTTCGTACAATTTTACTGTGGAAAGAAAAAATAGTCAGTTTTCCAAATCAATAAAAAATCCTGAAAGCTCGGCAAAAAGTAATGGGGCTAAAGCTACGAGCTGGGTAACTGTCGTCCACGATGATCCAGTTAATCTAATGAGTTATGTGCAATGGATTTTTGAAAGTTATTTTGGGATGGATCCAGAATATGCCCGGAATAAAATGTTGCAGGTGCATACTTGTTCTCGTGCGCCGGTTTCTAGTGGTTCACGAGAAAATATGGAAAAAGATGCCCAAGCCCTACATACCTACGGTCTGTGGGCAACTATTGAGCCGGAGTGGGTCTAGTTATGTTTGCTTTTGCGCCAATACGAGGTGGATATTTTGCCCACGCCACCGTAGATGAAAAGCAAATGTTGGCAGGTTTAGCACGCGATATTATTTATATTTTAGGTTCGGATGTTGAATATGAAATAGAGCGTCGGCAACTGGCTACAAGTGACGTATTTGCGGCACTAGAAAATCAAATGGGAAAAATAAGTGTGGAGTCGGCAGAAGAGAAACGAATTACACCAGAAGATCCAGAATTTTTTGCTGGAGATGATGCGCTTACTAGGTTACTACCAGATATGAGTGAAGATCCTGAAGATGCCTTAGAATTACGAAAACTTACTGAAGAAAGTATTGCTAGCGCCAAAATTTTTAATCTTACTACGCTGTATATTGAGCTGAATAGATCCAATACAGAGGAAGAAAAGATTTTTGTTGCCAATGAAGATGCAAAAGTGTGGTTGATCGCGTTAAATGATATGCGTTTGGTCTTAGCCTCACGTTTAGGAATCAATGATGCGGAGATGGGCGAGTCGGTTTACGCCCGTTCTGAGCTTTTTACCAGTAGCTATCCAGAAGTACCAGATGATTTACCAGAAATTGAAACCCCTGAAGATATGATGACGGTACTTTATTCAATGATTTCTTGGTGGCAAGAGTCACTGCTCTCTGCCCTGAGAAATAAGGCTTTACGGGGATAGAGTGTAAATTATGAATGATGCACCAATTGGAATTTTTGACTCGGGAGTTGGGGGGCTGACTGTTGCGCGTGCCGTAATTGATCAGCTACCAAATGAGTCTATTACCTATTTTGGTGATACAAAAAATAATCCCTACGGTTCAAAAACACTTCCTGAAATTCGTAATTTTTCACTCTCTGCCTTTGATCAGCTGGTTGAATCTGGCGTAAAAATGCTTATTATTGCCTGCAATTCGGCATCGTCCGTAGTTTTAGATGAAGCACGGGAACGTTATGCTACGGCAGGAATTCCCGTAATTGAAGTGATACGACCAGCGGTAAGGCGTGCAGCTAGCTCTACGCATAACGGTAAAATTGGCATTATTGGTACGCAGGCTACGATTTCCTCTCGTTCGTATGTGAATGCTTTTGCAGCCTACCCAGAATTTGAACTTTCGTTAGTAGCATGCCCAAAATTTGTAGAATTTGTGGAATCGGGGATTACTTCGGGGACTGAACTTTTATCGGTTGCTAATGAATATTTAGCACCAATTAAAGCAGCGGGAGTGGATACACTAATTTTAGGTTGTACGCATTACCCCTTACTAACGGGGGTGCTTTCTTATGTAATGGGTGAAGGAGTCACGTTAGTATCTTCGGCTGATGAAATTGTAAAAGATATTTATCGTACTTTGACTGCTAACGATTTACATCATTCTCCGCAAACTGCCCCGAACTATGATTTTTTTGTTACGGGGAATACGGCAGACTTTGAAAAATTAGCTCGTCGTTTTTTAGGACCAGAAGTTAATGCGGTACTACTTGCAGATCAGCTCACGCAGCTTAATTTGGTGCAAACTGGGCTTAATGCGGTGAAAGCAGGAAACAAATGAAACTAACAATTCTTGGTTGTACAGGTTCAATGTCTGGCCCGAACTCTGCTGGATCTAGCTATCTTTTACAGGCTAAGGGGCAAGATGCTCAAGGTAATAAGCGTCTTTACTCGGTAGTAATTGATTTAGGGCCTGGAGGCATGGGTCAGCTATTAAATTATGTTAATCCACGAGATTTAGATGCCATTATTATTTCGCACACACATGCTGATCACTGTGCCGATTTGGTAGGGATGCAGGTTTATCGGCATTGGCATCCAGAAGGAGAAATAGGCACGGTTCCGTTATATATGCCTGGTGATGGTAGAAAACGACTATTGGAACTTTCAGGTGATGAGCCAGAGCAAACCTATGCAACTGATTTTGACTTTTTTACGGTTAAGCAGGGCTCGGTGATAGAAGTTGGACCAATCAAGATTGAATTTTTTGCTGCTTGGCATACGATTGAGGCGCTTGCAATGCGGATTATGGCTCCGAGTGAAACTAATCCAAATAGGAATGTAGTTTTGACCTATACTGGCGATACAGACTATTGTCAGAGCGTTTTACAAGCCTCTAAAGATGCTGACCTATTACTTAGTGAAGCGGCATTTTTGGAGGGCCGTGATGTGGTGCGTGGCGTGCATATGACTGGATTGCGTGCGGGGGAATTGGCAGCTAATGCCAATGTGCAACGCATGATAATTACGCATGTGCCACCGTGGACAGATGCAAGGCAAAATATGCTTGATGCATCTAAGGTATTTACTAAAGATATCTCGGTGGCAAAACCGGGTGATGTATATGAAATTTAATGGAGGTTATAATGACTTTTTCTCGTGCTGATGGTCGTGCTACTGATGAATTACGTCCAGTAAAGATTACTCGTAATTATTTATCCGCTGGTGAAGGTTCAGTTTTGGTGGAATTTGGCAATACTAAAGTGCTTTGTGTGGCATCTTTTACTGCGGGTGTACCACGTTGGCGTAAAGATAGTGGCTTGGGTTGGGTAACTGGCGAATATGCGATGTTGCCACGGGCTACTGATACCCGTAATCAACGAGAATCTGTTAAAGGAAAGGTTAGTGGACGTACTCAAGAAATTTCACGTTTATTAGGACGTTCTTTACGTTCCATTGTAGATATGAGCGCGTTGGGTGAGAATACAATTGTGCTCGACTGTGATGTTTTGCAAGCTGATGGGGGTACACGTACCGCTTCTATCACCGGTGCGTATGTGGCTCTTGCAGATGCTGTACAGTGGGGAATCGCAAATGGGCATATTAAACCAAATAGTGGTAAGCCAGTATTGCGGGATACGGTTTCTGCAATTTCGGTGGGAGTAATTGATGGTGTGCCCTGTTTAGATTTACCGTATGAAGAAGATGTACGAGCTGAAACTGATATGAATGTGGTTATGACTGGTTCGGGTAAATATATTGAAGTGCAAGGAACTGCAGAAGGTGAGCCTTTTAGTAAAGCGGAATTAGACCAGTTACTAGCTTTGGCACAAAAGGGAACTACGGAACTTACGCAGAAGCAAAATGCGGTTTTAGGTAACTAAAATGTCATCTCCAAAACTTATATTGGCTACGCGTAATACGCATAAAGTTAGCGAATTGCGGGATATTTTTACCCGAGTGTTACCTGATTTTACTGCCGACACTATTCAATCTGTGGCTGCTTATAATATTCCAGAACCCGTAGAAGATGCGGTTTCTTTTGCAGGTAATGCACTTATTAAGGCTAGGCAGATTACGCGGGAATTAGGTGTGCCTGCTTTGGCTGATGATTCTGGATTGTGCGTAGATGTATTAGGTGGGGCTCCAGGTATTTTTTCGGCACGATGGGCGGGAAGTCACGGTGATAGTGATGCTAATTTAGATTTATTATTGGCACAGTTAGCAGACGTATCCCCGATACATCGGGGAGCTAATTTTACGTGTGCAGCTGCATTTGTAATGCCAGATGGACGGGAATGGGTTAAAATTAGGCAAATTTTTGGTACGTTACGTACTTGCCGTTCCGGTCAGGCTGGTTTTGGTTATGATCCGATTTTTCAACCCGGTGGGATGAAAGAAACCTTGGCAGAAATTTCTCCAGAATACAAAAATTCTATTTCACATCGGGCAAAGGCTTTTACGGCTCTTGCGCCAATAGTTATGCAAACTTTAATGGGAGTAGCAGAAAATGAGTAAATTTCTTAAACCGTTAATTGGTTTGAATATTGTGGTAGCAACTGTGGTATTGGTGTTGGGGGTGCGAACGCTATTTCATTTAACATGGCAGCCTACTACCATTGGAATTTTACTGATGGGTGGTTCGGTATATGGCATTGCTATTTTTGGTTGGTTACGTACCGCTCCCTATTTAGTAGCTTTTGGCGCATTGGGTACCGCTATTTTATTCCCTACTCCCTACGGTATTTATCCGATGATAATTGGGTTTATAGCTACCATGCTTTTACTTTCATTAAATGTGGCAATTACTTTTTTTGAGGAGAAATAATGACTAAATTACTCGCTGGCGATCAGGCTCCGGAATTTGCTTTACCTACGGTATCGGGAGAATCTTTAAGTTTAGAGCAGATACTTGCAGGGGTGGAAAAAGGCCTAATAGTTTATTTTTATCCGCGGGCTATGACTCCCGGGTGCACGAAACAGGCATGCGATTTTCGTGACTACAATAAAGTGCTTACTGAGGCAGGGTATACCGTAATTGGAATTTCTCCTGATCCGGTAACTCGTTTACAAAAATTTACGGAGAAAAAAGAGCTTCCTTTTCCATTACTATCAGATGAAACTAAATCGGTTATGGAAGCGTGGGGAGCCTATGGTTCTAAGGTTAATTATGGCAAATTAGTGCAGGGAGTAATTCGTTCTACCGTAATTGTTAATCCGGATGGATTGGTGCGAGAAGCCTACTATAATGTGCGGGCTACGGGTCATGTTGCTCGTATCTGCAAAGCGCTGGGGTTAGAATAAAACAAGGCTGGGTTTGGAATAAAGCAAGATAGCTTACACCTTTAACGTTTTACATAACGCTAAAAAATAGTTATGCTTGTATTCGGTTCAGTAATGAACATGCGCGGGTGGCGAAATTGGCAGACGCGCTGGATTTAGGTTCCAGTGCCTTCGGGCGTGAGGGTTCAAGTCCCTCCTCGCGCACAACTATTCCTAGGCTTCGGTCTAGGAATTATTTATATTAGCCCAAATTTGGAGATTATATGAACACTGCTGCACCACAAACTAAAATGCGTTTACGTTTTTGCCCTTCTCCTACGGGCACACCACATGTTGGTTTGGTGCGTACCTGTCTTTTTAATTGGGCACAGGCCCGGCATAGTGGGGGAACGTTCGTTTTTCGTATTGAAGATACCGATGCGGCCCGTGATTCACAAGAATCTTATGAACAAATTATTGATTCGTTACGTTGGCTTGGTTTGGATTGGGACGAGGGTGCCGAAGTAGGTGGTCCGCATGGGCCATATCGGCAGTCTGAACGTATGGATATTTATCGTGATGTTGCCCAAAAACTTTTAGCGGCTGGTTATGCTTACGAATCTTTTTCTACTCCGGATGAGGTAGAAGCACGTCATCGGGTGGCGGGTCGTGATCCGAAACTTGGTTATGATGGTTTTGATCGGGATTTGACCGCGGAGCAAAAAGCGGAATTTCGGGCAGCGGGTCGTGAACCAGTATTACGTATGCGTATGCCTGATGAAGATGTTTCTTTTACTGATTTGGTGCGTGGCGAAATTACGTTTAAGGCCGGTAGTGTGCCAGATTATGTAATTGTGCGGGCTAATGGAGATCCGCTTTATACGTTAACTAATCCAGTTGATGATGCATTAATGGAAATAAATACGGTGTTACGTGGGGAGGACTTACTTTCTTCCACTCCACGGCAAGTGGTGCTGTATCGTGCACTTATAGAGCTAGGCATTGCTAAAGCTATGCCTAAATTTGGACATTTGCCGTACGTAATGGGTGAGGGAAATAAGAAACTTTCTAAACGTGATCCAGAATCGAATTTATTATTACATCGTGAACGGGGTATGATTCCCGAAGGTTTAATCAATTATTTGGCACTGTTGGGATGGTCTATTTCCCCAGATGAAGATATTTTCTCACGTGAAGAATTGGTACAAGCGTTTGATGTGAGTGACGTGAACCCAAATCCGGCACGCTTTGATGATAAGAAGTGTGTGGCTATTAATGCGGAGCAAATTCGTCGCTTGGAAGTTACAGATTTGCGGGATCGTTTATTGCCGTTTTTAAAGCGTGAGGGGCTTATTGCAAGTGCGGAATATGCACTACTGGATAAGTCGGTACAAAAACTAATAGATGGGGCAGTGCCTTTGGTACAGACCCGTATTCGACTACTTGGTGAGGCGCCGGCTTTGATGTCGTTCCTTTTTGCACAAGCTGAAAATTTAGAATATCAAGAAAAAGCTGTGGAAAAATTGAAAGACACTACGCCAGCGGTCTTGGATAAGACGATTGAAATTTGCGAGCAATTGACTGATTTTAATGCACAAGCCTTAAAAGCTGCTTTTGATGAGCAGGTGGTTGCAGGTATGGAAGTAAAACCTCGTTTTGCTTATGCTCCGTTATTTGTAGCTATGACGGGTACTAACGTATCTTTACCAGTCATTGATTCTATTGCTTTATTGGGTCGGGAAGAAGCATTAGCTCGTTTGCGTCGTTTCCGTAAAACTTTCTAATTATTTAAGGTTTTTACTATTTTAAATATTTGTAAATAAGTAATTATTTTGAATAGTGAGTACCTTCACCCAATGCTGGGTTTGCGTTGTAGCTCGTTAATGCGTAAGATGTTAAAGCGTTGTAGTTGAGGCTACTACATACCTTGGGGTATGGTGTAATTGGCAGCACGAGTGTTTCTGGTACATTTAGTCTAGGTTCGAGTCCTGGTACCCCAGCGAAGAGTAATCTTCATATGCCCCGTTCGTCTAGCGGCCTAGGACATCGCCCTCTCACGGCGGTAACACCGGTTCAAATCCGGTACGGGGTACCATTGGAACTGGTATTTTGATACAATCTGGTTTCTACTTTTTACCTCTGGTAAACAATCTGTTTATCAGGGGTTTTAGTGTTTTCTGGGTAGTGTTCGGGTTGCCTAGTTTGGCCTTATTTATGGCTCGCATTGCCTCTTTTTACTGTTTTATTGTCCTGTTTTGTTTTAGGGGGGTGCAAAAATCTGGTAGGGGTGTGCATTTTCCTGTTTAAGGGGGGCAAAACATGCTTTGACAAGGGAAGTTAAATGCACTTAAGGGGTGAGTGAAAATTGAAGGTTTTATAAAATATTCTAGAAGTGTACCGTGTTCTACATTACATACTCTACAATGATTACTATCAAAATAAAATGCAGAATTAAAATTGCTGAATACGAGGAACGATGTTGCTATTGTGTGAAAATATTTCTAAGAAACAAAAGAAGGTTTCTTTAAATACTTATTATTTGTGATTTATAAAAGTGTATGTCGTGTTATGCGTTTTATTTTTAATAATGACTTGATATGTAAAAAAATAAACGCCAATATGTACTAACGAACAAAAAAATAACTTACGGGAAATGTGATGAAAAAAAATGATTTTGGACAGTATTTTACTCCGCCGCATATTGTAAACCTGATGGTAGGAATGCTGACTGTATCGAAGGATTCACCTATTTTAGAACCCTCAGCCGGTGAGGGGATATTTTTAGATGTTTTGCAATCTAATTCTTATACTAATTGTTGTGGTATAGAAATTGATAGTAGTTTGACCAAAAAAGAATCTCATAAAATAATAAACACTTCTTTTGTGAGCTGGAATGTTGATAGAAAATACTCTGCAATTATAGGTAATCCACCTTATATACGTTGGAGAAATTTAGACCAAGATTTACAAGACGAAGTTAAAGCTCATAAAATGTGGGGTGAATTATTTAATTCTCTTTCAGATTATCTGTCTGTTTTTATTGTTAATTCCATATTGAATTTAGCTGACGGTGGTGAGCTAATATTTATTACGCCGTCATTTTGGATGCATACTAAGCATGCATCAAAATTGCGGGACTGGATGTTACAGCAAGGTTCAATTGTGGAAATAGTTGATTTTGGAGAGAGCAAGGTTTTTCCTAAAGTAAGTAGTGCGATTATTATATTTAAATATATAAAAAACAGGCAGGTCGCCGACATACAATATTCAAAATTCATTGGTGGTAGGATAGTTAATCCGCCTGTTGATAAAGAAAATATTAAACAATTTGAAATGATGAAAATCCCTGCTTTTAAAAAACAAAAGCACTGGACACTAGCTACTAAAGAGACACAAGAAAAACTTTCTGTTTTAGAGCGCAATGCTTGCGTGGGTGAGGGTGATTCATTTTCTTTTCTTGGGGAATATGTTGATATTGCGAATGGTATGGTTTCGGGTTTAGATAAGGCGTTTCGCATTCCGTCAGAGTTGCATTCTTGCCTAACGAATAAAGAAATAGATGAAGCGGTAATCAATGTTTTAAAAGCGAAGAATTTAGGTGTTCTAGCTCCTACAGGAATCTCTCATTATATTGATATTCCTATAGGATTATCAGAGGAAGTTGTCAGAGAACAATATCCAAATCTTCTTAAACATTTAGAACAGTTTAAAGATGATTTGTTGAAAAGATACTCTTACGGTAAGGAGCTACCTTATTGGGAGTGGGCGTTCAGAAGGTCAGAAAAGTTTTTATTATCTAAGAAATCTAAAGGTTTTGTTCCTTGTAAAGAGCGTCTGACGAATAAAAGAGTGGTCAGATTTACATTAGCAGCATCTGCGGAGGTCGCTACACAAGATGTAACTGCTTTTGCACCTAAAAAACATGTACGTGAATCTATTGAATATATAATCGGATATCTTTCACTACCAGAAGTTTCAGATTGGATAAGAATTAAAGGGTTGATGAAAGGTGGAATTGCTGAGTTTTCTGAGAAACCTTTATCTGAAATACCTTTTAGAACTATTGATTGGAGCAATCCGAAAGATGTTGAACTACATGACAAGATTAAACAGATAGTTATAAATGCGTATAAAACGGATAAGACTATTAATGATGATGTAGTAGATTTAATCGCAAAGATCTTTCGATATTGAGAATAGATATTTGTGGATTGTACAGTCTATATTGTGTTTGAGTAGGTCTCTAAGATATATTCAATTTTTTTAAGTTCTGTGACATCCTTGTTAATTTTATTTTTAAGGGATTTGATGTAGGTTTCTATAAAGCCCTTAAACCATTCTAATTTTGAACCTTCGAAACTCTGATTCACCTCAAACGGGTGGAATTGTATTTGCAATGCAGCTGCCCAATTTATGTATATTGTTGCGGGATCAATCTTCATTAAATCAATTACTATCCAGTCTTTAGCAACTAATAACTTCTTGTCATTTAGGGTTTCTGGATTAAATTTAACTCCTACATATAGGAAATCAAAATTAGGTTCTACCTTTCCTTCTAATACTAACTTTGCTGTTGTTGCAAGTTTTTTAGCCGATATTATATTTGGTGCTTGAGCTTTTTTGGTTCCAAGCTGAGATTTTATATCGATAAGTGTCACTAAATCAGATTTAAATCCGTCCGCAGGATCTGAAAATATTATCGATTCGGCAGTATCATTTTGTTTTTCTTCGAATTGGTTGTCTGCACTCCATTTTTTTGTCGCCTCTTTGCCACGAGCAACAAGATAGTTTATAGGAGGCGGGCCATATGTAAAATTTCTTAAAAAAGTAGAATCTATTTGTGTATCAAGTTCTTTTTGTAAAATGTAGTTTAAGGCTTCATAATGTCTAAAAGCACTGTTGGGAAAATAATCTATTAATTTTTTATGCACTAATGTTTCAAAAGGTAGTCCGCCAGCATGTCCAGAGAGCTGTTGGCTCGGTCGCGGTACACTTGCATTCTGCAATTCTTTTATTATCATTTCTAGTGTTTCTTTTACTATAGATATATTGGACATGAGTGCTACGCTTTCTTATCGATTCACACAAAGATTTTAATTAAATAGGTGCGTATTTTATTATATAAATTTTTGCTTTTTGAAGTAACATAAAAATAAAGAATGTAAATTATTGTATACATGCTATCTATGTCATCTCTTTCTGGCATATCAATGATTTTATGTGAACTCTTATCTCTTTCTAAAGCTAGTCTCTGACTTCCATATCGTCTGTTTACTAGGGGTTTTAGTGTTTTTAGGGTAGTGTTCGGGTTGCTTAGTTTGACCTTATTTATGGCTCATGTTACCTATTTTTGTTGTTTTTATTGCCCTGTTTTGTTTTAGGGGGTGCAAATCATCTATTTTCAGTTTTTACTAGCTGTTTTTAATTGAAATTTGGTGTTTTACTTGCATGTAACCATATAAGCCTGTTAGCATATTAGCGTACACTATTTAAGGGGGTTTGATGGTTGATAGTAGTGAAACATTCGGACAGTTTTTAACTCGTTGCCGTAAAGAACAGGAATTGAGTTTGCGTGCTCTTGCGTTAAAGCTTGATATTGCTCCTGCTTATTTGAGCGATATTGAAAAGGGTAGGCGGTATCCTCCTGAGAAAAAGTTGGAGAGTTTGTCTGTGATTCTTAATCTGTCGGCGCAGGATAAAACTTTGATGTTTGATTTAGCGGCTATGGCTCGTGAGAATCAGGTTGCTCAGGATATTTCTGGCTATATTAATGAAACAGATTTAGCTCGTGTGGCTTTGCGTCGTGCTCAAGCTACTAATCTGTCAGAAGATGGCTGGAAAAAAGTTATTGAAATGATTAATCAGAATGCAAAGAAAGATTAGGTGTGATGGTGGTTAGACGTTTGTCTGGAAAACAAATTGAAAATGAGGCACTTATTTTTCGTAATGCTTTTTTAGGCGATGATGCGTCTAACATTTGCGCTATAGATATTGATAGGTTCTTAGAATTCCAAGTTGGTGCAGAAATAGATTATGCACCTCTATCTCAAGATGGCTCTATCCTCGGTATGACGTGCTATGAAGATAAAGATATCCAAATATGGGACGCAGAACGACAGAATCCTCTTATTCGTAGAGGAAAACCTAAATTGATTTTAATTGACCCTGATTGTGATCATGACGGTCGCATGCGTTTTACTATGGCACATGAATGTGCTCATCTGTTGCTGCATAATGCTGATGATTTTCAAAATGATGCCTGTTTATCTTTAAATGATTTTCCTACAGTCAAAGGAAAAGTTACGAATTGGGCTGAGTGGCAGGCTAACCGTTTTGCTGCCGCTCTGCTTATGCCAATGGATCTTGTGTTGGAGAAAGTTAGACAGTTTTCAGATGATGAGCCTTCGTCTTCAGATATAAATATCGAGTTTGATGCTTTGAGTGAGATTGCAGGCTTATTTGAAGTGTCTGTGCAGGCAATGAAAATAAGGTTTGAACAAATAAATAAAGTTGCTAAAACAAATATAAAAGTTTCAGAGGGGTTGGTTTGGGATTTATAGAATTTGCCGTGTGTGTATTATGGTCCACGGCTTTTTATTTTAACCAGTATGTACGCTAATAAGCTAACATGCCTATTGTTTTGAGGGGAGGTGATTTTTATTGATTACGGTTAAGAATGCTGCAGGTAAAACTGTATGCCGGGTCAATGAGGAAAATAAAATTGTTGAGATAGTGAATCGTGGCTATAAGACTTTGATTTGCTTTCCATCTCAAGGAGGTATGAAAACTTTAAACCTGAGAACAGTTAAAACTAAATAAAACTATCTATAACTGAATATTCAAAAGTATTAGAACCGCTAGACGGGCAGAAATTGTCAAGATTTTTCTTGATGCTTTCCGCCCGTCTTTTGTTTTTATTGGCCGTATTTTATTGTTCGGCCTGAAAAATCAACTGTTCTAGGGTTCATTTTCTGACGAGGAAATGCCCAGAGCTTTAGAACAGATAACTAAATATATATACCAGCCCACTGGGAGTGGCTGGCCGTAAGGGGAAATGAGAATTCATTACCTTTGGTCAGCTCTTTCAGTGCGCCATTTTTGTGGATTCTCATTTCGATTTCTAAATCGAAAGGTGGTCCACTAATGGGAACACAACAACGAAAATATTTCATACCGATGGAAGTCTCATCGGAAACTATCAAAGACTACAGTATTAACCCTAAAGAGGTTAGTTGGCAGAAAATCGGTAACCGTAAAGTATTGTGCCATTTGGTTGAGGTTAGTGAGGAAGTCTATTACGAGTATATGCGTCCGCTGTGGCGTGAAGATAAACAAAGACAACGAAACACTCACCCGAACATGTCACTTGACGTGCTGCAAGAAGAGTGCGGTATGGAGTTTATAGATGATTCTTTTAATGTTGAGCAGGCTGTTATTGATAAAGAAATCCACCAAGTACTTCATGAACTGCTATCTGCTTTAGAAGGTATTGATCGTGTGATTGTTACCCAGCTAGCTGAGGGTGAAAGCTATACAGCTATCGGTAAAAAGGTTGGGCTTAGCCCGAACGGGGTTAAAAAACGCGCAAATAAAAACCTTCAACATTTACGCAAGTCTCTAACCGGTAATGGTTTCTAAATTTTTTTTGTTTCCCTTTTTTGGTGCGGTTTAGATCGCTTCATGTCCTTTAAGTAGTGAGAAAGCAAAACAGCTTTTTCAGAAAGGAGGACATGGAGCGTTGAAACCAGAACAAGCAAACCTCGATAAACAAATATGTGAAGTATTGCTTGCCATCAGTGTTACCGCTAAACGGGTCGCTGAAAATCTAGAAAAGTTACAAAGAATGAAAGGAAAACAGTAATGGCAAAAGTAAAAGATGTGTCGATACTTTTACAAGATCTTGACCAGTGCGTGGCTACCTTATCTGATATTAGTCGGTCGTTAAACCAAGCATTCACTATAAAACCAGACAAGCCAACACGAACTGTTGTGAAGGAACATGTTGTTGGGTTAGAAGATGTGCGGGGCGTGTTAGCAGACAAAGCAGCAGCAGGATATACGGCACAGATAAGAGAAATTATTTGCTCGTTTGGTGTCGAGAAACTATCTGATGTAGATCCTAAAAATTATCCAGCTTTGCTCGATAGAGTGGAAGGGTTGAAATGATTGATAGTAAAAACGAGACGGTAGTTAAATATCGTGAACGGTTTATCGGTGGTAGCGATATTCCAATCATTATGGGCATCTCACCGTTTAAAACCAGAACAGAACTACTACAAGAAAAAGCAGGGCTTCATAAGAGCAGTTTTACTGGTAATGAATACACTAAATACGGTAACCAGCTAGAACCCATGATTCGTGAACACATCAACACTAAATATCGCACAGATGACCCGTTCCATGAGGACTGTTTCACTAGCGCGATAACCGGTATGGATGGTGGTTTGGGTGTTAGGTGCAATGTTGATGGTGTTAATAGTGGTGAGGTTTTAGAGATTAAAACAACCTCGCAAATCAAAAACAGGGTTGATGAATATAAAACATATCTCGTGCAGTTACTGTTTTATATGCTCAACACCAACAAGGCATACGGCATGCTAGCAGTGTATGAGCGTACGGATTTTATTGTTCCAGCAAGTATTAATGAAGATAAGCTACAAATTTTTACGATAAAACTTACCGACTATAAAACCCTGATAGGAGAGATTGCTGCTAGTGTGGAGAGTTTTAAGCAAGACCTTATATTGCTGAAACAAAACCCGAATCTTAGCGAGGAAGATCTGATAGATCCGGTAATAGTGGCAAACACGAAAAAAGTTATCGAGTTAGAAGATCGTCTTAAAGCAATGAGACATGTAGAAGAAGAACTTAAAACTACTAAACAATCATTGTTTGATGCCATGCGTAAATATGGTGTGAAGAAATGGCGAACCCTAAACGGGGTGACTATCTCTAGGGTGGACGAAACCGAAACCATACGAACGGTTTTAGACACTGATGCTTTACGTGAAGAACATCCCGATATGTACGAGAAATACTCGATAACTAAAACAAGTAAAAGAAAAGGCTACGTGCGGATAAGTTTCGATAAAAACCCGCATTTAGTAGTGGAACAAGAATTTAAGATAGAAAAGGACAATAAATAATGATGAATAAAAATAGTAACTCAACAAAAGTAATCACCGGTGTCGATACCCGTTTATCGTATTTCAACGGCTGGGAGCCAGTGTCTATTAATGGTGGTAAAGAACGCTACTCGGTATCGGTACTTATCCCTAAAACAGATAAGACCACGCTGGATGCTATCGATAAAGCAGTAGACGCGGCTATCGAGGCTGGGCTGGCAAAGTTTGGCGGTAAAAAACCAAACAAAGCATCTATCAAACTACCACTCAGGGATGGCGATATTGAACGTGATGACGAGGCATATAAGGGACACTATTTTATTAACGCTAACTCGGTAACCGCACCACAAATCGTTGATAAAAACGTACAACCAATCCTAGAACGGACAGAGGTGTATTCGGGTTGTTATGGTCGTGTATCGCTTACTTTTTATGCTTTTAACTCTAACGGCAATAAGGGTGTGGCTTGTGGTCTTGGAAATATCCAGAAAATCCGTGACGGCGAAATGTTAGGCGGACGCACAAACGCCACAGAAGATTTCGATGCTTTAGCCGATAACAGCTCATTCCTAGACTAGAAAAAGAAAGCAAAGGTGCAAGTATGGTTGAGTTTATGGAAGCATTCAATACGGGTGCAATATTTGGAACATTCATATCCATTTATGTCTATGTGCTTACTAAAGCAGGTATTTATATGTGGCGTTATTTGCGTAGACCTAAATCGCCGATACGTCACGCGAATAGAAAAAGACACACATAAAACATGAGTGAAAATAAACAAAAAGGGTAGGGCGATACAAGCACAGTATTGCTCTACCCCTTTTTTTTGTACAGAGAGAAACAAAAATGAAAACTATCAGTATTGATATCGAAACATACAGTAGCGTAAATCTAGCCAAATGCGGTGTATACAAGTATGCCCAAGCGCCTGATTTTGAGATACTGCTATTCGCATACTCGATCAACCACGGCCCAGTAGTGGTGGTTGATGTCGCAAACGGTGAACAAATACCGCCACATGTTCTTGATGCTTTGATAGATGAACAGGTTACTAAATGGGCTTTCAATGCTAGTTTCGAGCGTGTCTGTTTATCTGTATTTTTAGGTTTAGAAAAAGGCGTATATCTTGACCCAATATCGTGGCGTTGCACCATGATCTGGTCAGCATATATGGGCCTACCCCTGTCGCTAGAACAAGTAGGCAAAGTGCTTAGGCTTGATGAACAAAAAATGGGAGAGGGTAAAGACTTGATTCGCTATTTTTGTTTACCGTGCAAACCCGCTAAAACAAATAATCATCGCACACGAAACCAGCCACGGCATGACACGTATAGGTGGGGGTTGTTTAAAGAATATAATGCGCGTGATGTTGAAGTAGAAAAAGCCATCAATACTCGTCTCACTAAATACCCACTACCAGAACATGTGTGGGAAGAATACGTGTTGGACCAACAAATAAATGATCGTGGCATAAAAATAGACAAACCATTCGTAAACGCAGCCATCAGCATTAACATGCAGACTCGGCAGTGTTATGTTAAAGAATTGTGTGAGCTTACTGGTTTAGAGAATCCTAACTCGGTTACCCAAATCCGTACCTGGCTCAAAACCCATGGTGTTCAAACAGAATCTTTAGATAAAAAAACAGTCAACCAACTACTTAAAACCGCCGACCCGAAAACAGCCAAAGTACTTGTTTTACGACAAAAACTAGCTAAATCCTCAACCCGTAAATACGAGGCAATGATCAACGCAGCATGTGATGATGATAGATGTCGTGGCATGTTCCAGTTTTATGGGGCAAACCGTACAGGCAGATGGTCTGGCAGGCTCGTACAGTTACAAAACCTACCAAGAAACACCATGAAAGACCTCAACCAAGCAAGAACCCTTGTTAGGCAAGAAAACATTGACGCACTTGACCTGCTTTACAGTGATATACCAAGCGTGCTATCTGAACTAGTACGCACAGCATTCATACCAAGTAAAAATATGAGGTTTTATGTTGCAGACTTTTCAGCTATTGAAGCCCGCGTTATAGCGTGGCTGGCTAACGAAAAATGGCGTATAAAAGCATTCCAAAATGGTGAAGATATTTACTGTATGAGCGCAACCCACATGTTTGGTGTGCTAGTAGAAAAACATGGTGTAAACAGCGAGCTTAGACATAAAGGAAAAATTACTGAACTAGCATGCGGATATGGTGGATCTACTGGTGCGCTTAAAGCCATGGGCGCGTTAGAAATGGGGATTAAAGAAGAAGAACTACAGTCTTTGGTTGATGCGTGGCGGGTAGCTAACCCCAATATTGTAAACCTGTGGTGGGATATAGATGCGGCAGTAAAAAACGCTATAAAACAGCACTCTACAACCCGCACTCATGGCATAACTATCCGATACCGTAACGGTATGCTATTTGTTATTTTGCCTAGTGGTAGGTGTTTAGCGTATGTGAAACCCGAAATCGGAGTGAACAAATTTGGCAGTGAATCTGTCACTTATGAAGGTGTCGGGGTGAGTAAAAAATGGGGGCGTATAGAATCCTACGGTCCAAAGTTTGTAGAAAACATAGTCCAAGCAATCGCACGAGACCTACTCGCACACGCAATAGATAACCTTAAACATTTAAATATTGTTGCCCACGTGCATGACGAGATAATAATAGAAGCATCCACAAACACATCACTAAAACAAATATGTGAAACCATGAGCCAAGTGCCCAACTGGGCAGAAGGTTTAAACCTTAATGCTGACGGGTATGTTTGCGATTTCTATAAAAAAGATTAAAAAGTTTTGAGTAAATATTGTTATACCTTTGTTTGAGCGTCAACCAATTTTAATTTTATTTGCTATTTTATGTTTGAGTATGATGGAATCTAGAGTGTCTATTAGGCCACTTATATGTTTTTTATAGTTATTTTCTCCAGCTAAGATTTTTGCATATACGTAGTGTAGTAGTCTTAAAAGGACAAGTGCTACTGTAAGTGTAAGTATTATCGAAAGAATTTTACTAATTAGATCTGGACTATAGTTTTTATCTAGGTGTGTTGTTAATAAGCTTGTTGTTAAAGCAATGCAGAAAGTTGTAAAACCCGAAGTTATATTTTTTAAATATTTTGGTGGCACATATGTAAGTTTTTTATCAATAATATTGAATGAACATTCATAATAGTCTTTTACTAAAATTAAAATATCTATGTCTTTTATGCCTTTACTTGTAAAAAGTGAAATAAAATCTTCTAAATCGCCTTTTCTTTTTTTCTTTATGAACTGTATTAAATCCTTTATTGTAAACGGTGCAGATAGGACAAGTATGATAGTTAATATAAGGAATGCTGGTATGTAATATTTATCCAAAATAACAGATAAAATAGATGTGAGCGGTATATATGTTAATAAGTATATTAAGATAATTTTTGTTTTTAGGCTAGGATGAAAATATTTTTTACTTCTTTTAAATTTTACTCTAATTTGTTTAGACTTTATGTACTCTGTCTCTATTGCATCTAGCGTTTCTTGAATGTCTGTTATATTTTCGATTTTAATTTTCCCCATGATGCTTCCTTTATTTGTGCCCGTTGTTAGGTTAAGACAATTATAGATATAGAAAAGATATTTTTGGTGCGGTTTAGGGTCTTGTTTGTCCTTTAACTATTGAGGAAAAGGTTTCCTCCTTGTTTAGTTAAAGGACGGTCATGCGAGATGACAAAAATACAAGTATTCAATAACGACATGTTTGGTGCAGTTCGCACAACACAAATCAATAATCAGCCATGGTTTATCGCTAAAGATATAGCTATTATTCTTGGCTATTCTAATACGGCTAAAGCTATTCGTGATCATGTTGATGTAGAAGATAAGCTGGGTGAACGAATTGTTCTGTCAGGTCAAAATCGTGAAGTTATATTGATTAACGAATCTGGCCTGTATTCACTTATTCTTTCTAGCAAAATGCCTAACGCACGCAGGTTCAAACAATGGGTAACCAGTGAAGTGCTACCATCCATTCGAGCTAATGGCGGCTATATTACAGGTCAAAATGAAATGTCTGATGTAGAGCTTATGGCTCGAGCGTTACAGGTAGCTAATAGTGTTATTGAAACAAAAAACAAGCAGATAGAATCGCTACAGCCTAAAGCTGTTTTTGCTGATAGTGTCACTACATCTAACACCACGATTCTTATTGGTGAGTTAGCAAAAATTCTTAAAGGAAATGGTGTCGATATTGGCCAGAATCGTCTTTTTGAATGGCTACGTATCAATGGTTTTCTGATTAAACGCAAGGGTAGTGATTATAATATGCCCACCCAAAAAAGCATGGAAATGGGTTTGTTTAAAATTAAAGAAACCATCATTACTCATTCTGATGGTCATACTACTCTTAGTAAAACAACTAAGGTAACAGGTCGTGGGCAGCAGTATTTTATTAATCTTTTTCTAAACCATAAAGGTGGTACAGAAAATGAGTAAGAACAGTAAAAAAGCTGCGGGCCGTCCCGGTTTTAAACCACTTGTCTATATTTGCGCACCGTATGCTGGTGATGTAGAAACAAATATTGCTAAAGCAACCGAGTTCGCAAAATACGCACACTCTAAGGGCTGCATCCCGCTCACCACGCATCTTTTATTCCCATTTCTTAATGACACAGACATAGCGTGCAGGGCTGACGCTATGTACATGGACATTATCCTAATGGGTAAATGTGAACAAGTATGGGTGTTATCGGATCGTATTACACAAGGTATGAGGGTCGAGATAGACACGGCTTCAAGACGCAAACAAGTGGTTAAATATTTTGATAAAAATTTTGTGGAGGTTGATGCCCCATGCGTTTAACACTATATGCATCAACCACTATAGGAGATGCTAAAAACTGTATTTACCCAAACAAGCATGTGATAGATGACGCTAGGGGTTTAGCTAAAATAGTTGGTTTTGATCATGTTTGTGGCGAGTTTAAAAACCATTACCGTTCTAAACAAAACTTTATTTCTTCTAATGTGGATGTGTTTGATAACGATAACGAACATAGCGATGATCCTAACGAATGGATACACGTAGAAGATTATGAGTTTATTTTTGGTAATGTGAATTATGTGGTTGTGCCTAGCCGTAACAACCTGAAAGTTAAAGACGGTAAAACCACTAGGCCACGCCATCACGTATATTTCCCACATAAACCTTTCACAACGGTTGATGAGTGTGAAAGTTTTAAACAAAAAATCTATAACCGTTACAAGTTTTTTGACCCTGCAGCACTAGACGCGGCACGTTTTATATACGCAAACCCCACCCTGAATGCGAATATTATTTGGCACGAAGGAGCATGTTCTATAGATGAAACATTGAAAGATCCTATAGATTTATTTGCCGTATTTGATGATGATAGCGAACTGATACATTCTGGTTCTAGGAACTCTAGCATGAGTAAAATAGCGGCACGGCTGGTTAAACGTTACGGTAACACGGCACAAGCCAAACAACTATTTTTGGAATATGCGGAGCGTTGCACGCCGCCGTTATCTGATAGCGAGCTTGGCTCTATTTGGCGAAGCGCATTAAGATTCGGTGAACGCATAAGTCAAGAACCAGACTATGTCCCGCCAGAACAATACGGTCAACAGTTTATGTTAGAGCCAGATGATTATTCTGATATGGGGCAAGCACTCATGTTGGCTAAAGAATATGGTGACGTGTTACGCCATAGCGATTCGACAGATTTCATGGTTTATAACGGGTCGTTTTGGGAAGAATCCACTTCCAAAGCACAAGGCATCACCCAAACCTTAACCGAGCGTCAACTCACTGAGGCACAAGACGCAGTAGATGCGGCTATGAACGAAATGGGTGCTAACGGCGCGTTGCAAACCCTGCTAAATCTGGGTGCTAAAAAGGCGGTAAACCAGTTCAGTCCTAAACAACGCAACTCGTATGATAAATACGAGAAAGCGTTAGCTTATCAAAAGTATGCTTTAAAACGTAGGGATAGTAGATATATTTGGGCGGCATTAAAAGAAGTAAAACCACTCATACCAATCGAACAAAAACAGTTAGATGTAGACGAGTTTCTTTTAAATACGCCTTCTTACAGTATTGATTTAAAAACAGGCGAAACTCGTGAGCATTCATCTAAAGATTATGTTACAAAACAAACCCTTGTAGACCCCTCTGGTATGGGTGCGGACTTGTGGCTTGACGCTGTCGATACTTTCTTTAAAGGCAACCGTGAACTAATCGATTATGTACAAAAAATTGTGGGGTTGTCTGTTATTGGCAAAGTGTATGTGGAAGCGTTGATTATTGCTTATGGTGAGGGCCGGAACGGTAAATCAACTTTTTGGAACACTATAGCCCGTGTACTTGGTACGTATGCTGGCACGATTTCTGCCGATATTCTAACTGTTGGCTGTCGGCGTAACGTGAAACCAGAACTTGCAGAAGCCAGAGGCAAACGGCTACTTATCGCGGCAGAACTAGAGGAAGGAATGCGGCTAAACACATCTAATGTTAAACAGCTTTGTTCCACTGACGAGATAACGGCAGAGAAAAAATATAAATCACCGTTCGCTTACACGCCATCGCATACGCTTGTGCTATATACCAATCATCTACCGCGGGTTGGTGCTATCGATAAAGGCACGTGGAGAAGGCTTATTGTTATCCCGTTTAACGCCAAACTTGAAGGCGATACGGATATTAAAAACTATGCCGATTATTTATTCACTCAGGCTGGCGGTGCAGTGTTAGCGTGGATTGTTGAAGGCGCAAGAAAAGTCATAGCCGATAACTACAATATTAAACCTCCGCAAATAGTTGAAGAAGCCAGTAGCCAATACCGAGAGGATAATGATTGGTTTAACCGTTTCATGGAGACTTGTTGCGATATTGGTGACGAGTATACAGAAAAAAGCGGGCAACTATATTCCGAATATCGGGCTTATTGTTCACGTATGGGTGAGTTTGCTCGTTCTACTACTGATTTTTATGGGGTGCTTGAACAAGCAGAGTTTCCACGTAAAAGAACCAGTAAAGGCGTGCTGGTGCTTGGTTTGAAACTGAAATCAGAGTTTGCAGAATGAAAAAAGTGGAGCACTATGCAGCTTGTCTTTATAAGTATATATATACTCTATATTTTTTAACTCTATATATAACTTATGTATAAGACCTACATAGGGTTTCATATATATAATTTTTTAGGAAAAACAGTATGAAAGAAAAACATATAGAACAAGCCTTAATGAAACAAGCTAAAGCTTTGGGTGGGATGTGCATAAAATTTGTGTCCCCATCAATGACAGGTATACCGGATCGTATAGTTTTGATGCCAAAGGGATGTGCTGGTTTTGTAGAAGTAAAACAGGCAGGTAAAAAACCAAGACTAAACCAGACGTTACGTATAAAACAGTTACAGTCCTTGGGGCATAAATGTTTCATCATTGATGACATAAACCAGATTGGTGGTGTGATTGATGAAATATGTGCCACATGATTACCAAACCTACGCTAGTAGTTTCATTATTAAAGAAAACCGCTCAGCCTTGTTTCTAGAATGCGGCCTAGGTAAAAGCGTCATTACTTTGACTGCGATTAATGATTTGATGCTCGACTGTTTCACGGTATCTAAGGTTTTGGTGATTGCCCCGCTTAGGGTCGCGAACAATACTTGGTCACAAGAAATCAGTAAATGGGATCATCTAAAACATTTAAAACACACAACCATTACAGGAACAGCGCAAGAGCGCATGAAAGCTTTAGATGATAAAGCGCATGTGTATGTGGTTAATCGTGAAAACGTGGACTGGCTTATCAATAAATCAGGCTATAGGTTTGATTTCGACATGATAGTGATAGACGAACTATCTTCGTTTAAAAACCATACGGCTAAAAGGTTTAAAGCCCTGCTTAAGGTTACCCCTAGTGTTGAAAGAATAGTTGGGCTTACCGGTACACCTGCGTCTAATGGTTTGATGGATTTATGGGCACAATTTCGTTTATTAGACGGTGGCGTAAGGCTAGAAAAATATATTACCCATTACAGAAATAAATATTTTGTGCCCGGTAAACGTAACGGTATGCAGATTTTTTCCTATAAATCACGAGCAGGTGCTGAGAAAGATATTTATAAACAAATATCGGATATAACAATCTCGATGCAAACTACAGACTATCTAACCTTGCCTAAACTCGTAGTAAACCAAACCCGAGTTAGTTTAGATGCTGAAGAGCGAGCAATATATGATCAGCTATGTAAAGAGATGATTGCTGAAGTAAAAACAGTAACAATAGATGCGATAAACGCTACAGCTTTGTCTAACAAACTTTTACAAATGGCTAACGGACACATATACGACACGGATAAAACCGTTGTAAATGTTCACGATAAAAAGCTCGATGCTTTAGAAGATTTGATCAAAGCAGCCAATGGTAAACCAGTACTTGTAGCGTATTGGTTTAACTCTGATTGTGAACGCATCAAAAACCGGTTTAAGGTACGTGAAATCAAAACCATACATGACATAACTGATTGGAACAACGGTAATATTCCTGTTGGTATTATTCATCCAGCATCAGCTGGTCACGGACTAAACCTACAAGCAGGAGGCGCAACACTGATCTGGTTTAGCCTGACATGGAGTTTAGAACTGTATCAACAAACAAACGCTAGACTATACAGGCAAGGGCAAAAACAAAGCGTGGTTATCCACCATATTATTTGCGCAGACACTATTGATGAAGACGTGATGCGTGCGTTAAAAACTAAAACAAAAACCCAAGACAGTCTTATAGAAGCTGTACGAAAACATATCGAGTAGAGGTTCTATAGAGAACTTACCTCAAAACATTACGGAGGTAAGAAATGAAAGCCAAACAATATTTTAAACAAATCCAGCATCTAAAGTTAACCATCATGGTTAAACAACAAAGAATAAAAATATATCGACAAATAGCATCCACGCCAGCAACACAAACATATAGTGCGCTACCTAAACCACCAAAGAAAACTAACAGTGTAATGGAAAGAGCACTGATTTGTGCTATCGATTTAGAACAAGAAGTAGCTAAAGACATTACCCGCTATAGTGAACTTAAAGTACAAGCTATGGAGCTAATTGGAAAACTAGAAGACACTACATGCCAGCAGGTGTTGTTGCTTAGATATTTTGAGAATAAAAAATGGGAAGACATATTTACTATCCTTTGCTATTCAAAGAGCAGTATTCATTCAATACACAACAAGGCTTTAGAACGTATAGAAGAAATGCTTTAAGGTCTGGACTAAATTGGACACAAGTGGAGTAGATAGTAGTTAGCAGATTGGCCTACTATATAATCAGCTGAAAACTATAAAACCTGTACATATTTTTTTGAGACCCCTTTTTGTAAGAAACAAAAATTTTACAAAAAGGGGTCTTTTCTATGCCTAAAAGTAAGGAGCAAAGGGGGGGGAGAAGTGCCTTATAAACCTAAACGTCCATGTTCACACAATATGTGTCCACGCCTTACCGAACACAGGTTCTGTAAAGAACACGAACGGGTAAACAATAAACAGTATGAAAAATACGGTAGGAACTATAAAACCCATAAAAGGTATGGTCGTGCGTGGAAGCGTATCCGTGACGCGCATGTTAAAACCCATCCGTTTTGCGAACTATGTTTCGCTAAACATCGAGTTGTGAAGGTTGAAGAAGTACACCACAAGCTACCTATTAGCGAGGGTGGAACACATGTGAGAGAAAACCTTATGTCTCTTTGTAAATCGTGTCATTCACGCCTGCATGCTAAACGAGGAGACAGGTGGAATAGATAGTTGAAAACACTAAGCGGGGTAGGGGGATTGTTATCTCTACCAGTGGTTATGGGGTAAAACGGGCGAATGGTGACGCGTACAAAAAATGTTTTTCAAAGGGGGGATACCCCCTAGCTTGTTTTTATTGGAAGGTGGTGAGGGGAAAACTGAGTAAAGATGGAACTATGCGTGGTGGTCGGCGCAGCAAAACGGGCCGTAAAGCGAAACCTTTGGTAGATAAAATCGCTGAAGGTAGTAAAGCAACCATTATGGATATGGAAAGTTTACTAAAAGGTGATGAACCTGAAGGGGCAGATATTCCTGCAAATACGGTTTTTCCTGAACCATCGAGTTATCTGTCTGCTACACAAAAAGATGGCACATCTCTTGGCGCTAACGAAATATATGTTGAAGTATATAAATGGTTGAAGGATAGGGGTTGTGAAAAACTTGTGAACCCGAGAACGGTTGAATCGTATGCGCAATCGTTTGCTCGTTATGTTCAATGCGAGTCTGCTATTAGCCAGTTTGGTTTGCTTGGTCGTCATCCTACAACGAACTCTCCAATGGCGTCCCCGTTTATTTCAATGAGTCAATCGTTTCAAAAACAGGCCATGGCTGTCTGGTATGAGATAGCGCAGATTGTTAAAGAAAACTGTTCTACAGAGTATGTTGGTGATCCGAATATGGACGCTATGGAACGCCTATTACGAATGAAAAAATAAACCCCACGCTGGTGGGGTTTTCTTAAATTTTTGAAGGAAAAAATAATGTTTGAAAAAGTAAACCCAGCACACCCAGATAAGATAGCTGACCGGGTAGCTGGGGCTATTGTTGATTTGGCATACGATATGGAAACTAATCCACGTATTGCTGTCGAGGTGCTTATCGGTCACGGCACATGTTACGTGGTGGTGGAAACCGATGTGAAAATCTTTAAATACCAGATTAGAAAGATTGTTAAACGCATAGCAGGAAAAATTAGAGTTAAGGTAGTGATTGTTCACCAAGATAAGCTCTTGGCTCAAAATCAGGAATCTGAGATTCGTTGTGGTGATAACGGAATATTTAAAGGCGTACCGGTTACTGAAGAGCAAAAAGAATTGTCTAAAGTTGCTAGGTATCTTTATTCACAGTTTCCTTTTGACGGTAAATACATCCTCGATAAGGGTAAGTTAACTATTTGTCAGTCTAATGCACAAACTAAAGACATTTCTATCGATTATCCTAATGCTGTTATTAACCCGCTTGGGGATTGGACGGGTGGCATAAACGTGGACACAGGCTGCACTAACCGTAAGCTCGGCTCGGATATGGCAGATAGTGTTACTGGTGGAGGTTTGCATGGTAAAGATCTTTCTAAAGCAGATGTTGCCGTAAACATTTATGCGTTTTTGAAGGCACAGGAAACAGGGAAAGAAGTAAAACTTTCCTGCGCTATTGGAGATAAACATATTGATGGTAAACCTTATGGCGAGATTGTATCCATAGCTAAAAACTATATTGACTCTCTTGGCGGGTTTGAAAAGTTTGCTGAATGGGGACTGGTATAGATGATGAAAGAAACTAAATATTATCTTGCGGATGTTAAAGAACTTATCCCTTACGCACGTAACTCTCGTACACATTCTGATACCCAGATAGCACAGATAGCTGCATCTATTAAAGAGTTTGGTTTTCTCTCACCAATAGTAGTGTCAAAAGATAATACGATTCTTTGCGGGCACGGACGGTTTTATGCTGCACAAAAACTGGGGTTAAAAAAGATACCGTGTATTAAGGAAGAGTATTTAACTGAGACTCAAAAACGAGCATATATTATTGCGGACAACAAACTGGCCTTGAATGCTGGCTGGGATAACGAACTATTGAGTGTGGAATTGTCTGAGCTTGAAGGTGCCGATTTTGATCTAGATTTGATCGGTTTTACCGGTGAAGAACTATCAAACATTTTCGATAATGCAACTGACACTAAAGAAGATGATTTCGATGTAGAAACGGAGCTAGAAAAACCATGCATTAGTAAACAAGGTGACCTGTGGCTACTTGGTAGACATAGGCTTGTTTGTGGTGATGCAACAAAACCAGAAACCTTTAACCTGTTAATGGACGGCGTTAAAGCAAATCTTTGTATTACAGATCCTCCTTATAACGTTAACTATGAGGGCAGTGCTGGGAAAATAAAAAATGACAATATGGAGCAAAGTAGATTTTACGAATTTTTACTTAACTCCTTTTTAAATGCCCATAATGTTATGAGTGATGAAGCAAGTATTTACGTGTTCCATGCGGACACTGAAGGGCTTAATTTTAGGCGAGCATTTGCCGATGCAGGGTTTTATTTATCGGGCACATGTATTTGGAAAAAACAATCAATCGTGCTGGGGCGTAGCCCGTATCAGTGGCAACACGAACCGGTACTATTTGGTTGGAAGAAAAAAGGAAAACACAACTGGTATACAGGGCGTAAAGAATCAACCATATGGGAGTTTGATAAACCAAAGAAAAATGGTGAGCATCCTACGATGAAACCTTTAGAGCTTTTATCGTATCCGATAAAAAATTCTTCAATGACTAACTCGGTTGTGCTCGACATGTTTGGTGGTAGTGGTTCTACTCTGATTGCTTGCGAACAAATGGGACGTATCTGTTACATGATAGAACTTGATGAAAAATTTGTGGATGTCATTGTGAAAAGATATATCGAACAAGTAGGAAATTCTAAAGATGTTACTTTACTTCGTGACGGTAAAGAATATGAATACAGTGAGGTAGCAGCTAGTGAATAAAGAAATAACTCTGGGTTCACTGTTTGATGGCTCGGGTGGTTTTCCTTTGGCAGCAAAAATTTGTGGGATTAAACCGTTATGGGCAAGCGAGATTGAGCCTTTCCCGATAAGAGTAACAACGAAACGAATGCCAGAAGTTGCTCATCTTGGTGACATATCTTTGATTGATGGTGCAAAGATTAAGCCAGTAGACATTATAACTTTTGGTTCTCCTTGTCAGGATTTATCAATAGCAGGTAAACGAGACGGGCTGGACGGTAGTAAGTCCAGTCTTTTTTATGAAGCAATAAGAGTAATAAAAGAAATGAGAAAGGAGACGGGTGGTGAATACCCAAAATATGTTATCTGGGAAAACGTGCCCGGAGCGTTCTCATCCAATAACGGCGAGGACTTTAAAACAGTCCTTGAAGAAATCACAAAAATCAAGAACGAAAACATACATGTTCCTAAACCTAGAAAATGGCAGACAGCAGGAAGTATCGTGGGAGACGGTTACTCCATTTGTTGGAGAGTGCTCGATGCTAAACATTTCGGAGTGCCCCAACGCCGCCGTAGAATCTTCCTTGTCGCAAATTTTACAAGCAACAGTGGAAGCGAAATACTTTTTGAGCCAGAGAGCATGCGTGGGGATATTAGAGCGGGCGAAGAAACGTGGCAAAAAACTACCCGAAGTTTTAGAAAAAGCCTTAATACTACAAGCATCCCAGTGTTAAATGATCAGGGTGGGCAGCGTATGGATGTGACCACGGGCTATACGGCCACTTTGCGTGCTCGTGCTGGTAATCCGCCTTTTGTGTTTGAAAACCATGCCCAGGATCTGCGTTTTACTGGGCCGTTAAAAGTGTCTGCTACTTTGGGAGCAAATCTTGGAACGGGTGGCAATAATCAGCCACTTGTTGTTGATAAACCGGCAGAGGCTTTTTTCGATGTTCGTTTTACTTCTGGGGGTACGAAAAATGTTAGAGCTAATGTTTATCAAACCGATATAGCACGTACGGTTGATACAGGAGGTAATGTGCCTGATTCTAACCAAGGTGGTGTAGCGGTTGTTAGTTTACAAGGTTCAATGATAGGTCGTGAACCAAAAAACGGCCCCAAGGGTAGCGGCATAAACATGGTTGAGTGTTTTACTTTAAACGCTACTGATAGGCACGGGGTTTGTTATTCGACTTCTAAAAACACGCATCACACTGTAGCAAGTATGGAAGAAACTTCTACACTGGTTAGTTCGGATTATAAAGACCCGCCAACGGTTAGCAGACCGTATGTGGTTCGCCGTCTTACCCCGTTTGAATGTGGTCGTCTGCAAGGTTTCCCAGATGACTGGTGTGATGGTTTAGAAACAGAAGATCCTACCTATAAGGATTTAAAGTTTTGGCGGGGCGTGTTTGAAACCCACCGTAAAATCGTGACCGGCGCTAGAAAACCTAAAACGGATAAACAAATAATTTCTTGGCTTAAAAACCCATACACGGATAGTGCTATCTATAAAATGTGGGGTAATGGGGTTGCTCTTCCATGTGTTGTATTTGTCCTGATGAGTATCAAAAAATATCAAGAATATGTCGATAAATAACTTGCTATTTTATGTGTTTAGAGTGATATATAGAGTGCAAACAAATAAAGGAGAAAAACCATGAATAAAGAAGACTTAATCAAAGAAATCACTAACCAAAACACGTTAAATAAAACTGAAAAAGAGTTCGAGAAAATATGTAAGGAAGTGCTATACGAATTTGAAACCCTAGAAACAAGACATACCGATAGCCTAGATTTTCATGATGTTTCTGTATGGGCGATTAGAGAGCTTATGCAAAAAGCATATGATCTTGGAAAAGAAGATGCTCTAAAAGGTAAATAAATGAATAATAAAAGTGTAGAAATAATTGATAATGATGAAAACATACAAGTTGGAGGATACATTTTTCCAAAGATTACATCAATGGAAAGGTAAGAGTTTGAAGGTCACGATTCATTAAGGGGCGCAATTGTAAAGTACAAAGAACACCTAATTGTTACTGAAAAAGATTACACAGGAGTAAACGTTGTTGTTATATATGAATTTATAGAAACTCCAGAAGAAACAAGCTTTGATGAAATTGAATGCAGAATAAGTTTAGTTGAAGCATGTGACAAAGGTTTTATTGATTCAGGAACTGCAATTAAATGGGCGTTTAAAAAGTTGAAATAGAAAAATGTTGAGAACATAAAGCTATGAGCCGTAGGGCTCTTTTTTTGTGCCTTAAATAGGGGGTGAGTTAAATAGAAAATAAGCAATATAAGCCAACAAAATTTATGCTTAAGTCATCTACTTACGATAAGAAAAGCGCTGATTATGCTGTTAACTTTATTGAATGCCTAACCCATACTAAAGGCAAATGGGCAGGCAGGCCGTTTAAACTTCTTGGTTGGCAGGAACAGATTATTCGTGACTTGTTTGGGGTTTTGAAACCGGATGGGTTTCGTCAGTTTAATACTGCATATGTTGAGATACCGAAAAAGAACGGTAAGAGCGAGCTTGCCGCAGCAGTCGCTTTGCTTTTAACTTGTGGGGATGGTGAAGAGCGTGCCGAGGTTTATGGTTGTGCGGCGGATCGTGGGCAGGCAACTATCGTGTTTGATGTTGCTGCTGACATGGTGCGTATGTGTCCAGCATTAAACAAGCGAGTAAAAATATTAACCAGCCAGAAAAGAATAATCTTTTTACCTACTAATAGTTTTTACCAAGTACTCTCTGCTGAAGCATATTCCAAACACGGGTTTAATATCCACGGCGTAGTATTTGACGAGCTACATACCCAGCCGAACCGTAAACTGTTTGATGTGATGACTAAAGGATCAGGCGATGCCCGTACCCAACCACTATATTTTCTTATAACCACAGCAGGAACAGACACTAACAGTATTTGTTATGAGACGCATCAAAAAGCTAAAGACATAATCAGTGGCAGAAAAATTGACCACACGTTTTATCCTGTTATCTACGGGGCAGAAAGCAGCGAAGACTGGTCTGATGAGAAGGTATGGAAGAAAGCTAACCCGTCACTAGATGTAACAATAAATATAGACAAAGTGCGGGACGCATATAACTCTGCTAAACAAAACCCTGCAGAAGAAAACGCTTTCAGACAGCTACGTTTAAACCAGTGGGTGAAACAAACTGTTAGATGGATGCCACTCGATAAATGGGACAAATGCGGTTTTAAAGTAGATACTAAAAGCCTTGAAGGAAGAATCTGTTACGGCGGGCTTGACCTTTCATCAACTACCGATATGACAGCCTTCGTGCTTGTGTTCCCACCAGAAGACGAAGAAGACAAATATTCTATCTTGCCGTTCTTTTGGATACCAGAAGAAACACTCGATCTGCGTGTAAACAAAGACCATGTGCCATACGATCTATGGGCCAGGCAAGGACATATAAAAACCACAGAGGGTAACGTAGTACATTATGGGTTTATAGAAAAATTTATAGAACAACTAGGTGTTAAATACAATATTCGTGAGATAGCGTTCGACCGGTGGGGTGCAGTTCAAATGGTACAAAACCTCGAAGGAATGGGTTTCACTGTCGTACCATTCGGGCAAGGCTTTAAAGACATGAGCCCACCAACCAAAGAACTCATGAAACTCACCCTAGAAGAAAAACTAGCCCATGCAGGTCACCCAGTCCTGAGGTGGAATATGGATAATATTTTTATTAGACGTGATCCTGCAGGGAATATTAAAGCTGATAAAGAAAAATCTACCGAGAAAATAGACGGAGCAGTCGCAACAATCATGGCTTTAGACCGTGCAATTAGATGCGGTAATACGAGTGTCGAGAGTGTTTATGATGGGCGAGGTTTACTATTTATGTAAAAAGAAAGTAAAGATATATAAAAAATAACTTCAAATATTTTCTTGTTTTTGATTGACAATCAAAAAATTCAGTGCATAAAATTAAAGTGTTACCTAGGTAACATGTCTTGTGATACGGGTATAAGGTATTTTCCGAGTCTTATGCCCTCCCAAGAAAGTGGTATTTTTGGTCAGACAGAAAGGAAAGAACGATGAAGTTTAAAAATACGCTAATGGCAAGTTTGATGGTTACATCTTTATTATTTGCTACTACACCAGCAGGTGCTACAGGGGATTTATCTACTCCAAATAAAGATGTTGATGGATTGGAAAAACTAGTTGAAAATGTTGCACCATCTTTATCAGTAGAAAAGTTTTCTAAAAATTCAAAAGCACCTGAAGGTTTTAAATCTGATAGAAATACTTTAATGAAAATTCCAGATAAAGTCTCTAAACCTATTACGGTTGGATCTGAATTAAAGAAAACCGCCAAGATTTTTTTAGATTCAAGGTCTGCAGCTAATGGAAGATTAGCTAAAAATGGTGCTGTTGTATATAAAGGATTAGAGCTTAACCAAGTTGTTCAGTCAACAGAAGATGGACTGCGAATAAATGCAGTAATTGATTCAAAATCGGGGCCTACAAAAATTAAGACTCGAATTGTTTTACCCGAAGGAGTTCGTATTGTAACTGGTGAACAGTTAGAAGCACTGACTCCATCAGATGTGCGGAGTAAGCCATCAAAAGGCTTATTCTTTTTAAATAAAAATAATGAACTTGTCGGAGGTGTTGCTACACCTTGGGCAAAAGATGCTAATGGTCGAGAAGTGCCAACATATTATTCTGTTAAAGGGGACATGGTTATTCAACATGTATTACATAAGGATGCTAACTATTCATACCCGATAGTTGCAGATCCTTGGCTTGGTTTCAATCTTATTTCTAGCGCAAAATGGAAACGTAGGTCAGAAGGATGGACCTTAATGGTGTCGCCAACTAAGTGGGCACGAGCAAACGCACCACGTTATTCTGTTGGTGTTGCTGGTTGGAATGAGCTTTATGCAAAATATAAAAACAAGGGTTTAAACAAAAACCTTGGAGGAATGAAAAAGCAGTATATTTGCCATCAGCAATTTGCCTTTTTTAAGAGTACATGGAATCTTGATGAGTGGCGTCCAAACGTGAGTTACGCTCAGACAGTGAATTCAAAGTGTAATCCGGGTGGGGGTAAAATAATTGATTGATTCTAAAACTGCTAAAATATTTTTAGCTGGATGGCAATTAGTTGCAATTATTGCTATCACTATTCCTGTACCTGTAGTACCAGCTTTACTTTGGATAATATTATTTGGAGTTGCCTCTTGGTTGCTGTTTACGAAGGTAAATATCAGATTGGTTCTTAAAATATATTTAATAACTCTGTGGACCATCCCCGTTTTATGTATAGCTTACAGCTTCGTTGCTTTTGGAGCGATGGTGGATGCTTCAGATGTTATGCAACCTGATCCATGGTGGACAGCTGGACTTATCCCAGCACTTATCATGGCTGTCATAGCATTTGCGTTGGCTGAATTCTTGGCTATAAATATTTTTAGAAACAAAACTGGTAGCAGGGAATAAAATATTTCCAATTCCTACTATAGGTTTAGCTTGTTGGTCACAATAAGAAAGATAGGGGCAAAACATGGCAAAATTCTTGCAAATAATGACTATAGTATTTGGGTTTTTAGCTATTGTTTTTGGTGTTATCGGTATTAGTAATGACCTTAATAATAACCCTATAACTTGGCTCACAAATATAGGAGGTGTTTTTGCATGTGCCTGTGTTGCATGTTTAGCTTTCTATTTAATAAAATCCAAGAAAAACAAATAAATTTATAGCGGTTTATTTGTAAAAATTTGATGCACCTGCATTTTAGATATTCTAATTTGCGGGTGCATCTTTATGCCTAAAAATAAAAGGAGTAAAAAATTTTATGGGGGTTATAGATTTTTTGTTTAGGTCTAGAGATAAGCCTAAAAATCAGGTATCAGCTAATGGTTATAGTTTCCTTACCGGTATAAGCAGTAGCGGTAGACGGGTGAATGAGAAGACGGCTATGCAGATGACTGCTGTTTATTCGTGTGTGCGTATTTTGTCGGAAACGCTTGCATCTTTGCCGTTGCATGTTTATGAAGTGAGTGAGGGTAGGCGGGTCAAAGCAATCAATCATCCGCTTTATCGTTTGTTGCATGATGAACCGAATATGGAGATGACGAGTTTTATTTTCCGTGAAACTATGATGACTCATTTGTTGTTGTGGGGTAATGCTTATGCACAGATTGTTCGTAATGGCCGTGGCGAGGTGCTGGGTTTGTATCCATTGATGCCCGATAGGGTGAGTGTGGATCGTGATGGGGCGGGTCGTATTTTTTATGAATATAAAATGGATGATGGTGGCCAATGTGTGAGGCTTTCTGGGCTGGATGTGTTGCATATTCCGGGTCTTGGGTTTGATGGTCTGGTGGGTTATTCACCGATTGGTATGGCTAAAAACGCTATTGGTATGGCGATTGCTACTGAGGAGTATGGGGCAAGGTTTTTTTCTAACGGTGCGACTCCTTCTGGTATTTTAGAGCATCCGGGTACGGTTAAAAATCCTGAAGTGATGCGGGAGTCATGGTCTCGTGGTTTTTCTGGAAATAATGCGCACAAAGTAGCAATACTTGAGGAAGGCATGAAGTATACGCCGATTTCTGTACCACCGAACGAGGCACAGTTTTTAGAGACTCGTAAGTTTCAAATTAACGAGATAGCCCGTATTTTCCGTGTTCCACCGCATATGGTTGGTGATTTAGAGAAGTCATCGTTTAGTAATATTGAGCAGCAGTCGCTTGAGTTTGTTAAATATACGCTTGACCCGTGGGTTACTCGTTGGGAACAGGCAATGGTTAGACGGCTGTTTACTGATAAAGAGAAAACTGTTTTTGATGTGAAGTTTAATGTTGATGGTCTTCTTCGTGGGGATTATCAGTCTCGTATGAATGGTTACGCTATCGGTCGGCAAAACGGCTGGATGAGCGCTAACGACATACGCGCTTTAGAAAATCTTGATCTTATAGATCCTACTGATGGTGGGGATTTGTATTTGATTAATGGCAATATGTTGCCGCTTAAAGACGCGGGGGCTTTCGCAAACCTAGAAACAAAAAAGGAGGAAAACACGGATGGAAACAGCGAAGTTTTGGAACTGGAAAACAAGAAAATTAACAGACCAAAATGATGAAACAGAGCAGATATTGTTTCTTAACGGCACGATTGCTGAGGAGTCGTGGTTTGATGATGATGTGACACCCGCATTGTTTAAAAACGAGTTGGATAAACACACAGGTGATGTGACGGTTTGGATTAACTCACCGGGTGGTGATTGTGTTGCTGCTGCACAAATCTATAACATGCTTGTAGAACATGCGGGTGATGTGACGGTCAAGATTGATGGTTTGGCTGCCTCTGCCGCATCGGTTATTGCTATGGCAGGCACGAGAGTGTTGATGTCGCCTGTGTCGATGTTGATGATTCATAACCCGGCAACGGTTGTTTATGGTGATAGTACAGATTTTGATAAGGCTAAAGCAATGCTTAGCGAGGTCAAAGAGTCCATTATTAATGCTTACGAGATAAAAACAGGCTTGTCTCGTGTGCGGCTTTCTCATCTTATGGATGGTGAAACATGGATGAACGCACATAAAGCTGTAGAGCTGGGTTTTGCTGACGAGATTATTAAACATGATATGGCGGGTATTGACCCGCCTATGGTGGTGGATAGTTTTTCCCAAGTCAAGGTAACTAACTCTTTGATGGAAAAAATAGCTAAACACTGCCAAATAAACACCATCCCGCCACCATCTAGCGTGGTGGAAGATAGGACTATTAAAGCCGATTCGCTTATGGATCGGCTTTTTCTAATTAAAAACTGGAGATAAAAAATATGGATACTGTTTTAGAAATGATTGATAAACGTAACAAGGCATGGGATATGGCTAAAGCGTTTGTTGAAGAACATAAAGACAAAGACGGGCTACTTAGCGTAGATGATGCGAAAGTTTATGATGATCTTGAGCAGAGGGTTAAAAACTATAGTGTTGAGATAGAACGCATACAAAAAATGCAGGCCATGGATGAAGAACTTTCCAAACCTATTAATAAGGCCCTAACGGGTAAACCTAACACTAATAGTGTGGATAGTGATGATAGGCCGGTTGCTTTACGGGCGCGTGATGAATATAAGAGCGCGATGCTTGATGCTTTGCGTTCAAACTTCCGCCGAGTAAATAACGTGTTGCAAGAGGGTGTGGATTCTGATGGTGGTTTTCTTGTGCCTGAGGAATACGATAAACGCCTGATTAAGGCTTTGGATCAGGAAAACATTATGCGTAGTTTGGGGAAGAAGATCACTACTTCTGGTTTGCATAAGATTAATATTGCGGCTTCTGATCCGGCAGCGGCATGGATTGAAGAAGGCGGGGCGCTCACGTTTGGTGATGCTGCTTTTAGGCAGATAACTTTAGATGCTCATAAACTTCATGTGGCTATTAAAGTAACAGAAGAACTGCTTTATGATAATGCGTTTGGTTTGGAAAACCATATTATGCAGGCTTTTGCTAAAGCGTTGGGTAATGCTGAAGAAGATGCTTTTCTTAATGGTGACGGCACAGGCAAACCGGCAGGTATTTTCCATAAAACCGTTGGTGGCACATATTTACCAGAAACAGCAGTGTTAAAGAGTGATGATGTGCTTGGCCTTGTTTATGCGTTAGGACGACCATACCGTAAGAACGCTGTGTTTATTATGAACGATAAAACTATCGCTACTATTCGTAAGTTGAAAGATAATAATGGTTCATATATTTGGCAGCCTTCTTACCAAGCGGGCGAGCCTGACAGGGTGTTGGGTTACAGGGTTTATACTTCTGCTTTTGCTCCTGAGAATGCTATTGCTTTTGGCGATTTTTCTTATTACAACATTGGTGATCGTGGGACTCGTTCTTTCCAAGAGTTGAAAGAACTTTTTGCTGGTAATGGCATGGTTGGTTTTGTTGCTAAAGAACGAGTAGATGGAAAACTGATACTCAAAAACGCGGTACAGATCCTACCTATAAAACAAGCATCAAACGGTAAGTAAATATTAACTACCAAAACAAAAAAGAGGAGGGGTGTGATTAGGATGGTTGATCTGCTGGTGGTCAAAAACTATTTAAGAGTGGACACGGATGAAGACGATACACTGATCACATCCCTCATCTTGGCTGCTACAAATACTTGTAAAAGCATTATTCGTATCGAAAGTGAAGAAGATATTGAGGATGTGGAGAGTTTCAGAATCGGTGTGCTTTATGCGGTTGCATACCTGTATGAGCATAGAGAAGATGCTGACCATAAAGAACTCAATCTGACTTTACGTTCGCTACTGTTTGGTCTTAGAAAACCGGAGTTCTAGATATGAAAATATCTCTACTAAACCAACGCATACAGTTACAAAAAGCCACTACTGTTATAGACAATATTGGTAACCATACCCAAGAGTGGCTGCCTGTTTTTAGTGTGTATGCCACGATAAGCGGCCAGTCACCGAACGAGACTACAGGTGCGGGTAGTAGGCGGGATGATAGCAGGATTACTTTCACTATTAGATGGTCAAAACAAGCAGCAGCTATTGTCTCTACCGAATACAGGGTTGTGTTTTGTGGACAGGTGTATGAAATATTAGGGGTCGATCATGTGAACTATAAAAAACAGGCGCTTAAGCTTTATTGCAGAAAGGAAAACCAGTGGTCAAAATAAAACCAGACCGTCTTGCTGATGTGGTGTGTGCCCAGTTGAATGATTACGCTAAAACCACCAGTAAAGGCGTGAAAAAAGCTGTTAGTCAAACATCTAAAACTATTAAAGAAAATATTACTACTACAGCCCCTCGGGACAGGGGAAGGTATGCGAGGAGTTGGCGGGTTAAAACAATTAAAGAAACCATGGATTCGCTAATAGATGTCATATACACTCCGAGTGGTTACAGGATCGCGCACCTACTCGAATACGGGCATGTGAAAAGAAACGGTGGGCGAGTAGAAGCCAAGCCACATATTAAAACAGCTGAAGAACAAGGCATCGCATTGTTAGAAAAAGCTGTAAAGGACACACTCTCATGAACAGTGTTAAAAATATTCTTGAACAAATCGGCCTGCTGTATGCGTATGACCATTTCGCTGAGAACGAATCACCATCGCCGCCTTTTATTATCTACCTGTTACCAAGCAGTAACCATATGGGGGCTGATGGTAGAGTATGGCACAAAATCAGTCGTGTTCATCTTGAAGCCTACACAAATATTAAAGACCTTAGTCTTGAACAACATATAGAAGCTGTGCTTGATAAGCACAGCATTTTTTATACCAAAAGCACCGTGTGGATAGAAACAGAAAAACTATACGAAGTGCTATATGTCTTTGAAATCGAAGAGGAGAAACTTATATGAGTAACAAAGTTAAATACAATCTTAAAAACGTGCATGCAGCCCTGTTAACAAAAACAAAAAACGGCACATACTCTTACGAAACACCAAAACCAATACCCGGTGCTGTAAGTATCAGTTTGGAAGCAGAAGGCGAATCAAACCCCTTTTATGCAGACGGTATCGTCTATTTCCGTACCAGTTCCAATAACGGATACAGCGGAGATCTAGAACTGGCGCTTATTCCTGAATGGTTCAGAACCGTTATTTTGAAAGAAAAACTAGACACTAACGGTGTGCTAATAGAATCAGCAGATATTACTGAAACAGAAAAATTTGCTTTACTGTTTGAATTTGACGGGGATAAGAAAGCAATCCGCCATGTTATGTATAACTGTTCCGCGACGCGTCCTGCTATCGAATCAGAAACTAAAGAAGAAACAATAGAACCCGGAACAGAAACCCTCTCCCTAACATGTGACCCTAGGGAGGATGGTCTAGTTAAATCCCGTACCGGTGACACAACAAAAGATGCCACCTACACCAACTGGTATAAAAATGTTTATATACCGTCAGCCAATATAACACCAACAGAAAATAACGGGTAGGTGTTAGTAATGCTTGAAAAAACAGTAGAAATTAATGGGAGAAAAGTAAGGTTTAAATCCTCCGCGTCAGTACCACGCCTTTATCGGTTAAAGTTTAAAAGGGACATTTTTAAAGACCTATCAAAACTAGAACAATCATTTAAAGGCGACGAGTCTAGGTTCGAGATAGATGATCTAGAAATATTTGAAAACGTTGCCTATATTATGGCGTATCATGCTGACCCTACTATTCCCGCAACAATAGACGAATGGTTAGAAGACTTTGAAATGTTTTCTATCTACGAAATCCTGCCGGAAATATTGAGCCTGTGGGGTGCTAATATGCAAACCGATATAGAAAGCAAAAAATCTTTAAAAAAAGTTCAAGACAGATGACAACACCACTATTCCTACTCAGATGCGTAGAACTAGGAATCAATATAGGCGACCTAGAACTACTCACAGTAGGTATAGTGTTAGACATCTGGACAGAAAAATCAAACGACAACCATAAATACAAACAAATAGCAGGACAAGACGAGTACGATAGATTCTAAGGATTTAACCTAACAAATATGTGTTGATTAAGGGGGAACTTGTGAAAATCTGTAAAGTGTTAGACGAAGTGAGAAGACAGCATGAGCATGAGAATGCTAATGGCGAAATGTATGTGTGTGACATCCTTGTTAATGCGGGTTATGGACAAACAACTGGAGGATATAGGGAAAGGCAAGTTTGTGATAGACCTTCCCAAAAGACTCATTTTCTAAAATACTACGGAAACAAAGGAGAAAAAAATCCTGCATTTTATTATTTACGTTGTCCTGAATTGCTTTTGTTTATTTGTGAGCTAGCTGGTGTCCCAAGGGATACATTAGAAGTTGCAGCTAAGGTTATATCTGATTATGAGGATGAATATGAGCTTCTAAATACTGCTAAAAGCGGTAATTATGTGTGGGGCAAACAAGTATTTAGAGATTTCAAGAAAGAGTTAAAACTAACTAGTGTAGTTCGAATAATTAGAACAGAATCTGAGTGGATAGATGTAAGATCAAAAATCACTAAGCTATTTGAAGATTAAATATAAAAAATGACACGTGAGGCATCAGCTTATGCTGGTGCCTTTTATTTATGCTCAGCCCTTTTTCGGGTTGGGCATTTTTTATGCCTAAAAACAGGAAGGAGGGAAAAGAGAATATGGTATCTCGTGTTAGGGGTATTACGGTTGAGATTGGTGGTGATACTACTGGTCTTGATAAAGCATTAAAGGGTGTGAACGGTACTATTCGTTCTACACAAGGCTCTTTGCGTGATGTTAATCGTTTGTTGAAACTTGATCCTAAAAATAGTGAGTTATTGGCGCAGAAACAAAAACTTTTACAATCAGCTATAGCGTCAACTAAAGAAAAACTTGAGGCCTTGAAAGAGGCAGATAAACAGGCAAAGGTACAGTTAGAAAAGGGTGAGCTTGGTCAGGATAAGTATGATGCTTTGCAAAGAGAAATATTTGAAACTTCAGAGAAACTAAAAGGACTCGAGGCTCAGTCAGTTAAGGCTAGTGGTTCTCTTTCTAGGCTTTCTGATACTGGCGCGAAACTTAAAAATATTGGTGCTGGCATGGAAAACGTGGGCAAGAAAATGTCTTACGTGTCCGCAGGTATTGCTGCTGTTGGTGGTGCGTCAGCAAAAATGGGTATGGATTTTGAAGATGCTTTGGCAAAAGTGTCTACTATTGCTGACACTAGCGAGGTGCCGTTAAAAACCCTTGAGAACCAGATTATCGGTTTATCTAACCAGACTGGTATTAGTGCTTCTGAGATAGCGAACAATGTTTATGATGCTATATCGGCTGGTCAGAAAACAGGAGACGCGGTTAAGTTTGTTGGTGAGTCTACAAAACTAGCTAGGGCTGGTTTTGCTGAGTCTGGTGCAGCCTTGGATGTTTTGACCACGATTATGAATGCTTACGGGCTTGAGGCAGACAGGGTTAGGAATGTGTCGGATATGTTGATCCAGACTCAGAATCTTGGCAAAACCACGGTAGGGCAGTTGTCTTCTTCTATGGGTAAGGTTATTCCGACTGCTAATGCGTATGGTGTGAAGCTTGATCAGTTGTGTGCTGGTTATGCGTTGATGACTTCTAATGGTATTGCTACTGCTGAGTCGACTACTTACATGAACTCGATGCTTAACGAGTTGGGCAAATCCGGCACTAAAGCATCTAAGGTTTTGAAAGAACAAACAGGTTCTTCTTTTGCCGAGTTGATGGCTAAGGGCGCTAGTTTGTCTGACGTGTTGGCGTTTGTTAAACAGGGTGCGGATGAGCAGGGTGTTGCTTTTGGTGACATGTTCGGCTCGGCCGAGGCTGCTAAGGCTGGTCTTACTATTCTTGGTGATAGTGCTGAGGGTTTTAATAGTGTGCTTTCTAAGATGAATAATTCTACGGGCGCTACCGATACGGCTTTTAACAAATTGCAGACTGATTCTTACACAGTACAGCTTGCTGTTAATAAGCTCAAAAACACGATGATAGAACTTGGTGCAGTAATCATGCAGGTACTTGCCCCAGTGTTAGAAGCGTTGAGCGGTATGGTTTCTGGTTTAACAAAATGGTTTTCTTCCCTAAGTGCAGGGCAGAAACAAATAATTGTTGTGATTGGGCTTATCGTGGCATCGATAGGCCCCATGCTTCTTCTTGTTGCCAAGATTATTACAACTATCGGGACAATCATGACAGTCCTGCCGGCCCTTGCTACAGCTATTAGCGCGGTTAAAACAGCTTTCGCTGCTCTTAACCTAACTATGTTGGCTAACCCGATAGGGCTTATCGTGGCGGCTATCGTAGCTCTTGTTGCTGGGTTTGTTTATTTATGGAATAACTGTGAGTCTTTCCGTAATTTTTGGATCAACCTATGGGAGGCGGTGAAAGAAAAAGCAGTAACTATTTGGCAGAGTATCAAAACATTCTTTATCAATGTATGGAATGCGCTAAGCCGGTTTTCTGCCACTATCTGGAACGGTGTTAAGACACATATTGCTGGCGTGTGGCAGGGGGTTAAAACTGTTTTTGTCACGGTTTTTATGGCGATAAAAATACTTGTTGTTACTTATTTTAATATTTATAAAACGGTTATTGTAACAATTTTTAACATCATAAAAACTATTACTACTAGCGTATGGTATGCGGTTTCTAAAGTTATTTACACGGTTGTAAATACGATAAGAACAAACATTACGGCCGTGTTTAACACAGTTAAAGCGTTTATTTTTGCGGTGTTTAACGGGATAAAGTCTAAAGCGGTTAGTGTGTGGAATGGTGTGAAGAACGCTATCGTGAACCCGATTATGGTAGCAAAGAACAAGATCAAAACTATTATTGACACAATAAAAGGGTTCTTTAATAACCTTTCACTAAGACTGCCGCATATTAAGCTACCTCATTTTTCTATAAAAGGTAGCTTTTCGCTTACCCCACCATCTATCCCTCGCCTGTCGGTTGATTGGTATAAAGATGGCGGTATTATGACCAGTCCTACCGTGTTTGGTATGAATGGTTCGTCCTTGATGGCTGGTGGCGAGGCTGGCGCGGAGGCCATTCTTCCGCTTAAGGGTTTTTATACGAATCTTGAACGCATGTTGAATGAAAAAATTGATATGACTGTTATGGAGGAATATTTGGCTGTTATTGCAGGCAACTCGTTAAAAAATATTTATTTAGATGACGGCACACTAGTAGGAAGGCTTTTACCTTCTATTGATGAGGGTCTTGGGAAACTGGCGGTTAGAAGGAGTCGGGGATGATAAAACTATTCATAAACCAAACTAACATTCATGACCAGTATGGTGTGGTACTTGAAGATTTTAGTATTGGCATGCCAGAAGCGAAACTGGTTAAAGTTCCTATACCTGGTAGGGATGGGGATTTGGATATGAGTGAGGCTTTAACAGGGTTTGTTAACTATAAAAATCGTGAAATTGTTGTGCATCTTGGTATTACAGGTAGTGAAGTGCAGTGCGAGGAAAAAACGAATCTTCTTCTATCACATATTGCTGGACGTGTAGTGCGGGTTGAGTTTACTCATTTGTCTGGATATTTCGTTGGTAGGTGTGTGGTTAAAGAAAATATTAGAAACCATGGCCATTACCGGCTGGTTTTACTATTTGACTGCAGGCCATATCGGCTAGAAGTAGATGAAACAGTGATTAATGTTCAACTTGCGGATAAAGAGAAAACAATAGAGTGTATTAACTCTTTGATGCCTGCTAAACCAGTTATAGTCACTACCGATAGTGCGAAGGTTAAATATGGTTCTAAGACATATAGCTTTGATAAGGGAGAGCATGTTTTAGGGGTTTTCTTCACCGAGGGAGTAAACGAGTTGAAGCTCTCTGGCAAGGGTGAAGTTCAAATCCGTTATAGGAGAGGGTGTTTATAAAAGTGTATAAAATTTTTTCAGATGAAGAACTAATATATGACCCTTCCACGGATGGCTACAATATTTTAGACGGTCAGGTAAAACTAGAGCTAAACACTTCAGGTACTCTTATATTTACTGTTCCTAAAACAAACCCATCATATGGTCGAATAAAATTAATGAAATCTATTGTCACATTGTATGACGGTGAGCGGTTGTTGTTTCGTGGGCGTGCTTTCGCACCTAGTGTTGATTTGTTTAATAATGACAAGATTGAATGCGAGGGAGAACTAGCGTTTTTTAACGACACCATACAAGAACCGTTTAATTTCGTTGATACAGATATTAAGACTGTTCTTAAAAGTCTTATAGGTAAACATAATGCTCATGTTGATGTGTCTAAACAGTTTAGAGTTGGCAACATTAATGTAGAACACATTAGTAAGGTGAATGTTTTTTCTGGCGAGTATTGCTCTACTTGGCAGGTTTTACGAGACAAAATTCTAAAACCTTTTGGTGGATACTTTTGGTTAAGACACGAAGATACAGGCACGTGTATTGATTATTTTTCTGAACTGGATTTTATTGGCCGACAACAGATTACTAAAACTATAAACCTTGTTGACGCATCGAAACAGATAATGAGTGATACTTTAGCCACGAGTGTTATTCCACTTGGTGCAAAACTACAAAACGAAAACGGTGAACAAACAAACCAGAGGCTCACTATCGCAGGGTTAAACAATAATAGTATTGCCCTAACAGATGTGAATGCTACTGGTATTTATGGGCATATCAGTAAAACTGTTATTCATGATGATATTACTGATGTGCAGCAACTCCTTGATGCGGGTAAAAAAGATTTAGCTACCGCGTTAGGTGTCGATACTGTGGTGGTGCTTAAAGCGGTAGATCTTTCCAAAGCTGGATACAATATTTCACCTTTCATGCTTGGAAGCCATATTCATGTGAAAGTGGATAATCTAGGTATTGATAAAAAGATGCTTATTTCTTCTATGAGTCTTGATTTATTAAAACCTGAAACGAACACTATAACCGTAGGCAGAGCAGAAAAAACCCTAACTTTTCAACATCAAACCTCGACTCAGAGTATCAATAAAATATTTGTTGATGTTACGGAAAATATTAGTGAACAGACTAATGCTGCGGTTGTTCGTGCTGTGCGTGAGGCTAACTCTAATATTGAACAATCTGTTAACGAAATACGTAGCGAAGTGTCTGAATCTTTTTATGATAAAGAACATGCCAATGAGCTACTTGAACAAGTCTATACTGCGATAAAACAAAGCGCTGAAGGCATAGAGTTTAGCTTCGGCGAATATCAGCAAACCCAAGAAGAGCTAAATGCGTCTGTGCAGGCAAGGTTTAAAGAACTTGTTAAATATATTCGTTTTATTGATGGCAATATTTTACTGGGTCAAGAAGAAAACCCTTTAACTTTGCGTATCGAAAATGACCAGATTTCTTTTATGGAAAACGGTAGTGTTATTGCTTATTGGCGTAACCGAAAATTTTATGCGGTAGATGGCGAGTTTATTAATAGTTTAAGGCTTGGAAAGTTTGCTTTTATCCCACGAGCATCAGGAAATCTTAGTTTTACAAAGGTGGTGAATTAAATGTCAAAAAGTGGATATTTCCATACCTCGGGTTCGCATAGTCGTAGCCTGCTTTTTTCATGGAGTGTATCTAGCCAATCTGTAGATAAAAACCAGACAACTATCAAATGGTCACTTAAAGGTGATGGTGGTAGTTCTACTTCGTGGGTTATGGCAGGAAATTTTAAAGTCGTTATTAATGGCTCTACCGTATATAGGTCATCGACTAGAATAAAACTGTATAAGGGTAAAACTATCGCATCTGGAACTTTTAAGATTAGCCATGGTAGTGATGGTAGTAAAAGTTTTACTGTTAAAGCCGAGGCTGGCATATATAATGTTGCCGTAAATTGCAGCGGGTCAGCTACTTGGGCTTTACCAACGATTGCTCGGGCAACAAAACCTACAGTTAATAAAAACACAATATGTTTTGGTGATGAAATAAAAATCAGTCTTCCACGTGCCTCATCATCTTTTACTCACACGATTCAGGCAGGAGTAGATCGGGGAATCAAATTTCATAACATTGCCACTAAAGTTGGCACATCACACAGGTGGAGGCTACCTAAAAGCTGGGCTGAATATATCACTAGTGCAGATATGAAACTCAGAATCCGTGTATACACATATAAAGGCTCTACCTATGTTGGTTCACATGAGGTGTCCCCACAAATAACAGTTAAAGCAACTGACGATATGGCTCCAAGCCTAGATATTTCTTTGAGCGATGAGAAAGGCTTGTATGAAAAATATGGCGGGTTTGTTAGAGGCCAATCAAAAATCAAAGCCAAAATATTAGAACAACTATATAAGGGTGCAAAAGTTAAAACCCGTAGCCTTACAATAAATGGTTTAACCTATCAGGCAAACGAACACACAACTGACACAATCACTACAACCAGTCAAAGCATAGCAGCAAGTGTTAAAGATAGTAGAAACATGACTAGTACGAAAACGGTTAAACCTAAAGTTTTTGATTGGTATGCGCCAAAACTTTATGGCATAAAAATTGGTCGTGCTAATAGTGATGGGACTGTAAACGATACAGGCGGGTATGCGAAAATAGTTTTCAGAACAGATATTGCCCCCATAAACGGCGATAACAAGAAAACCTTAAAAATTGCTTATAAACAACAAAATGCAAACGTGTGGAGTTATGAAACAATAGTGCTTAACTCTTTTACGCAAACAATAACTACACTTATTCCAGCAGATGGTGAAAACTCGTGGGATATACAAATAATAGTGTCTGATGATTTCAAAACCATAACCGCTAGTGAAACAGTGGACACAGTATATGTGCTGCTTGATTTTCATAAATCAGGAAAAGGCATAGCTGTTGGTAAAGTATCAGAACACGAAAACATGCTAGAAGTAAACAGGGACTGGAAAATTAGAATCCATGGTAAAGAAATCCTAGACTATGTTTACCCGATAGGTTCCATCTATCTGTCTACCAGTCATATCAGCCCAGAAACGCTTTTTGGTGGTAAATGGCAACAGTTACAAAACAGGTTCCTGCTAGGTGCTGGTAGCCACTATGCTAATGGGCATACCGGTGGTGAAAGCACACACAAACTATCTGTTGATGAACTGCCTAAACACAGCCACGATACACCATTTTTTAATAATATGGACAAAGAATCAAAAAACGATTTTGTTGGTGTTTTTGGCAAAGGCATGACTGTGAGCCAAGCATTAAAACAAACAGGTAAATCCTCAACGATAGAAATGTGGTGGAAAGACCAATTCAACACTGCTGAAGGTAGTGAACACAGTTACCGCACATCATCAACCGGCTCAAATAAGGCCCACAATAATATGCCACCATATATCGTGGTGAACATGTGGAAACGCATCGAATAAACAAAACTAAATACTATCTTTTTTACTAGCCACCCTCATGGGTGGCTTTTTTATACCCAAAAACAAAACAGAAAGAGGGAAAAACATATGAAAGAACTATGGTTTACCAGCCAAATCATATTTAGCGCGTTTGGGGGTGTACTGGGCTGGTTCATGGGAGGAATGGACGGAATGCTATATGCACTTATCGCGTTAGTGACAGTTGACTATATTACAGGAGTTTTCTGCGCAATCAATGAACGCAAATTGTCTAGCGCGGTCGGGTTTAAAGGTATCGCAAGGAAAATAACCATTTTTATTCTGGTCGGCGTGGCCAACATTCTAGATGTTCAAATACTTGGTCAAGCAGGAGTGATACGGGCAGCTGTCATCTTCTTCTACCTATCCAACGAGGGTATATCCCTACTAGAAAACGCAACAATGCTGGGCCTGCCAGTACCAGACAAACTACGCAACGTTTTAGAACAACTCAACAAGAAAGAAGGAAAACAATAATGAGTAAAAAAGGAATAGATGTATCCACTTGGCAAGGAAACATCAATTTTAATCAAGTAAAAAACGCTGGTATCGATTTTGTGATTATCCGTGCCGGCTACGGTATAGGACATAAAGATAAATGGTTTGAACAAAACTATTCTAAAGCCAAACGTGCGGGTCTTGATGTTGGCGCATACTGGTATTCGTACGCGGACACTATCAGTGAAGCAGTTAGCGAGGCACGCTCTTGTGCGAGGGTACTTAAAGGTAAAAAGTTAGAATATCCTGTCTATTTTGATCTAGAAGAAAGAAGCCAACTAAATAAGGGTAGAGGTTTTTGTTCAAAGCTGATCACTAGTTTTTGTAACGAACTAGAAAAACAAGGATACTATGCCGGGTTTTACATGTCGCTATCTAATGCGTTGAACTATGTGTATGCGTCTACTCGTGATCGATATGCTTTTTGGGTAGCCCAATGGAATGATACTTGCACATATTCCGGCCAGTATGGTTTATGGCAATACACCTCAAACGGAAAAGTAAACGGCATATCGGGCAGGGTCGATATGGACATTGCCTATGTTGACTATCCGGCACGTATCAAAAACGGTGGCTTTAACGGCTACACTAAAAACACTAACGTAAAACCTAAAACTAAAATTAAGACTGTTGACGAGCTGGCCCGTGAAGTATTACGCGGCCTGTGGGGTAATGGTAATAGCAGGGTTAAGCGTTTAACTAAAGCAGGATACGATTACGATAAAGTCCAGGCTCGTGTGAACGAGCTTGTTGGTGTAGTAAAACGTAAAACTATTGACGAGTTAGCCCGTGAAGTAATCCGAGGAGACTGGGGTAACGGACAAGACCGTAAAAACAGGCTTACAAAAGCCGGTTATGATTACGATAAAGTCCAACACAAAGTAAACCAACTCATGTAACCCAAAAATTAAATACCCATAAAATTGTTAGCCCATTTAGAACATGAATGTTTTAGATGGGCTGCTTTTTTATGCCCTTTTTCAGTGAAATAGTGCGGATACGGTTTGTTTTTGTCCTTTAAAGAGTGAAGGAGGAAAAAGACTAATCATGAAAGCTGAAGAGAAACAACAAATACTGGCCCTTAGAGAACAAGGCATGGGCTATAAGCGTATAGCGTTCGAGTTGGGTTTGAACGTGAACTCGGTTAAATCTTTTTATAGAAGAAACACTACGAAAAGTACATCGATTATCGATGGTGTTTGCAGGCAATGCGGCATGCATCTTGACGAAGATAGCAGGGGAAGAAAGTTTTGTTCCCCTGTTTGTCGTAGCGTCTGGTGGAATAAAAACCGTCAGCATCTACAAGGTAAACATATTCTAACTATTGCTTGTAAGGCATGTGGGAAACCTTTTAAGGCTTATAGGTGGCAAGGCCGTAAGTATTGTTCCCATGCGTGTTATATCCAAAACCGTTTTGGCGGGCGTAAATGAGTAATGAAAACATGGCTCATAATGAGATGCTGTATCAAATGTGTCTTTATATTACGAAACAAATGTTGAAACAAAATGTTATTGATAGTCGTGAATATAAGAAGATACAGAAAAAATTGTTAGTGAAATATGAGCCATATATTAGTTCACTAAATTTTTAAAGCGTGGGTTGATAAATAGTGGTTTATACGGGTATATAGACACAACAAAAAATTTTTATAAAAAAAAGGGGGGGTGTTTTTTGTGTCTGTGGTGACACGGATTGTGCCTGTTATGCCGCAAGCGGGTGTGCGTAAAAAAGTGGCGGCGTATGCTCGGGTATCAGATGATGGCGATAGGTTGCTTAATTCTTTATCTAATCAGGTTAGCTACTATAACGAGTATATACAGGCTAATCCTGGGTGGGAGTTTGCTGGCGTGTATGTTGATGAAGCAATATCTGGTACTTCTATGAAAAACCGAAGCGGGTTAAATAATCTACTTCACTTGGCCCGTAAGGGGCAGGTGGATATGGTTTTGTGTAAGTCTATTTCTCGTATGGCACGTAATACTGTGGATTTATTGAGTATTGTGCGTGAGCTTAAACAGTTAAATGTTGTAGTCAGGTTTGAACGAGAAAACATTGATACTTCTACGGTTGATGGCGAACTGTTACTTACTTTGCTTGCGTCTTTTGCTCAGGAAGAATCACGCTCTTTATCTGAAAATGTGAAATGGGGGATTCGTAACCGTTTTAAACAAGGTATTAGTAATTCTAATGTTTTATATGGTTACAGGTGGGATAAAACAGCAAAAACTTTACGTATACATGCTGTTGAGGCTGAAGCCGTACGGTTAATGTATCAATGGTTTCTATCGGGTTTAGCAGCAGAACAAATAGCTACACGTTTAAATACTCAAGGCTATAAAAGTTACATGGGTAAAAAGTTGTGTGGTAAACGGGTTATGGCTGTTTTAGAAAATGAACGCTATACGGGTTGCCAAATGCTACAAAAAACCTATCTACCTACTATAGGTAGTAATAGGCAGAATCTTAATGATGGGGTGTTGCCTAAATATTGGGTAGAAGATGTTAACCCTGCGATTATTAGCAAAACTTTATATGAACAGGTACAGGCAGAGATTAAACAGCGTAGAAGTCTTGGCAAAGCAGGTATTCCATCATTAAACTCTAGTGGTTTTACTTCAAGGATAAGGTGCGGGGTGTGCGGTAAGCATTATCATCGTAAAAGCAGGCCTCAAAAAAGTGGGGGTAAGAAATGGTTTTGGCGTTGCCACTCAGCCTGCCAAGGCACAGGAAACCCCTGTAAAGCTAGCAATATTGATGAAAAATATTTAAAACAGTTGGTTTGTAAAACCTTAAACAGTGAAAAGTTTGCAGATAGTTTGATACTAGAAAATATTAAATGTTTTACTGTCTACCCTAATCGGATAGAAATTGTTAAAACCAGTGGCCAAAAAATAGTTACATCTTTGAGTAAGTTTATGGGAGTGAAATAGTGGCTAGTAAAGTAACTGTCATACCAGCAAATATTAATATGCGAGCCGTGAGTGGCGCATCTCAGGGTAGGCGTAAGGTTGCGGCGTATGCTCGGGTATCGACAGATATGGTCGAGCAGAAAACTAGTTATGATGCACAAATTGATTATTATGTGTGCATGATTAAAGCCCGTGATGACTGGCAATATGTTGATGTTTACACGGATGAGGGAATATCTGGTACTTCTATTAAAAAGCGTACCGGTTTTAATCAAATGATTACTGACGCGATGAACGGCAAGATTGATTTGATAGTGACAAAAAGTGTGTCTAGGTTTGCCCGAAACACTGTGGATTCGCTATCGACTATTCGCAGGCTTAAAGAAAACGGTTGTGAAGTGTTTTTTGAGAAAGAAAACATTTGGACTTTTGATTCCAAAGGCGAACTGTTGATTACTATTATGAGTAGTCTTGCTCAAGAAGAATCAAGAAGTATTAGCGAGAATGTGAAGTGGGGGCATCGTAAACGTTTCAAAGACGGCAAAGTAAGTGTTGCTTACAGTAGTTTCCTAGGATACGACCGAGGAGAAAACGGCAATTTGGTTATTAATCCGGTGCAGGCTGAAACCGTTAAACGAATATTTGCCCTGTTCCTTAAAGGCTATATGCCATATAGTATTGCCACGATACTTACTCGTGAAAAAATCCTTACAGCTACTGGTAAAACACGTTGGGACGGTAGCAGCATAAAACGTATACTTACGAACGAGAAATATAAAGGTGACGCACTGCTACAGAAAACTTATACGGTTGATTTTTTAACCAAACAAACAAAAACTAATCAAGGTGAAGTGCCACAATATTATGTGACAGGTAACCATGAGGCAATCATTCCACCTGCCACTTTTGATCTAGTACAACGAGAACTGAAAACAAGAAACACTAAAACGAGTGTGTCTAGCATGTTTGCGGGGAAAATAGTGTGTGGCGAGTGTGGTGGTTTTTATGGTTCTAAAATCTG
>PDWI01000501.1_pt1 | contig 63611 bp, 57 predicted proteins | sample 1430891 | NCBI WGS metagenome assembly PDWI01 (sample SAMN01162508, study PRJNA174530) | Oral metagenome, whole genome shotgun sequencing project. | biome: Marine environment; feature: Marine mammal; material: Swab sample of the gingival sulcus; isolation source: swab sample of gingival sulcus... | reverse complement strand
CTCGGAGCTTGCCGCGGGTGTCGATTCCTGTGATCTTGCATCGACCGGTGAACGCATGTACGCGAAAGTCATCGGTTACGTGGGTTCGAGCTATACCATTGAAGTTACCGAACGTTCGTCGGGAGGTGGAGGCATCGAGGAGGATGCGCCAGGCAACGACAATGATGATGCACCGGGAAGCAGCGAGGAGTTTGACATGCTGCTCCTGGCGCTGTTCGGTTTCGGACTGGTGTTGCGTCATCGGGAGCATGCCGGGCGCCGCCGCGACTGAAGGTACACTTCTTTCGAAGCGCCTGCTCGCATGCATCTGTCTACGCTTGACCATTCAAGAACACCGGTGATGCCTGCCTTGCGCGGCATTACCGTGTTTTTTCTGCTCGTGCCATTGCTCGTTGGTTGTGGTTTCAGTCTACGCGGCAGCCAGGCATCGGTGATCGACAGTGGCGCGATCTATGTCGATGCCGTCGGGTCGATCACGATCGACGAATCGCTGGCATCGGCACTGGTACAAAGCGGTTTCACGCTTGCCGACAATCGCGACGAAGCGGTACGCATACTGCGCCTTGCAAACGAACGCATCGTGGAACGTGTGGTGTCGGTACGAGCCAACGGCCGAATCAGCGAGCTCGAACTCCTGCACGGTGTCGACATGCAACTCGAGACCGCACTCGGTGATGCTGCTGGTGATGAGCAGGGCGAAGGCATGGGTGAACAGAGCGACGAACCGGACGAACTGGACGAACTGGACGACCTCAACGCATCCGATTGGCGCGAAGAGGGTGATGCGGTCGGGGAAGCAAGCGCACTGGAGACACGTGTCGAGGTTGCGCGCGAATATACCTACAACGAAAACAAGGTGCTGGCCAAGGAAAACGAAGCGCGGGTACTGCGTGAGGAGATGCGCCGTGAACTTGTCGATCAGCTTGTCTACCGCATCATCACCGCTGTGCAGGATGATTCGTTGTTCGGCCGGTCGCCTCAGTAACCCCGACTGCGGTCCACCATGCCAATGGGCGTTTCTCCCGCCCTGATGCGCGCGATGTTGGCGGTAATCCGAGCGACGGAATCTGGCACCGGGCTAGGTGCGGCGATGTGTGGCGTCACCAGGATGCGTGGCTCCGACCAGAAGGGATGATCGTCCGGCAGTGGCTCCTCGTCGAACACGTCAAGCAGTGCACCGGCAAGCTTGTCACGTGTGATGGCGTCCAGCAGGTCTGCTTCCACGAGATGACCGCCGCGTGCCACGTTGATGACAAAGGCGCCGTCGGGCAATGCGTTGAAGAGCCTTGCGTCGAGAATGCCGCGGGTGGCCTCGGTCAGGGGCAGGAGGCAGACGAGCACGTCCGAGGTGTTGAGGAAGTCCCTCAGGTGTGTTTCGCCGGCGACATGCTCGATGGGGGCGGGCAAGGTCTTCTCGCTGCGACTCCAGCAGCACACGGAGTAACCGTTGGCGGCAAGGCGTTCGGCCACGATGGTGCCGAGTGCACCCGCACCGAGGATGCCGACGCGCACCGCCGCAGCGGCGGGCACGCCGAGCTGATGCAGCCACTCACGACGTTCCGCGGCAGCCTGCAGTGCCGGCAAGCCACGATGTGCATGCAGCACGCCATAGAGGACATACTCGGCCATCAGCACCCCCATGCCGGCATCCTCGAGCCTGAGTACGGTCGCGTCGGGTGGTAATCCGGGATGCGTCATGAGCTGATCGACACCGGCGGCGAGCGCGTGTACGTAGCGAAGCCTGTCGAAGCCGTCGAAGAAGTCTGCCGGCGGCTGCCAGACGATCGCGTGTTCGACTGCCTGGGGTTTGGCCTTGTGCGGGTCGGTGATCAGTCTGTGTTCGGGCAGTGCCTCACGAAAGGCGGCCAGCATGCTGCCGTCGTCGCTTGCACTGTGGAACAGGATCTCAGCGATCGGCGGTGTCGTCATCGGAAGCGCTGAAATCCCCTGCATGTGGCCCGTCGGGCGGGTCGAGATGCAGGCGTCCGAACCCCCTGTTGCTGTACAGCAGCGGTACTCCGCCGCTTGGCGTGCGTACGTCCACGACCTTGCCGTAGTACACCTTGTGTGAGCCGCGGAGTTCCACGCTGTCGATGAGGCAGTCGAGCGCGACGAGGGCGTCCGTGAGCACCGGCGCGCCGGTGCTGAGTTCGGTCCAGTGACCGTGTTCGAAGCGTGGTGCGTCAGGGTCGTCGCCAAGGCCTGCAAACACCAGTGCGAGATCCTCGGCCGATTCGGGCAGGAGGTTGATGGCGAAATGCCCCGCGGCTTCGGCGACTTCGCAGAATTCGTTGTCGGCGTTGACGCAGGCAAGCATCAGCGCAGGGTCTGCACATACGGAGCAGAAGGAGCTGACGGTCAACCCTGCACGCCTGCCTTCATGCTCGCTGGTGACCAGCGAGACGCTGCTGGCGGCGTGCGCGAGTGCCGACGTGAAGACCGATGCCGTGACGGGATGCATGGTCTCGTCACGGCTTGTGTTGTCGGTATTCAATCAATCACCTGCACCCGGGTAGTTGCGCGGACCGTGACCAGTGTAGAGCTGGCGCGGGCGGCCGATGCGGAACTCGGGATCCTCATGCATTTCCATCCAGTGCGAAATCCAGCCCACGGTGCGCGAAATCGCGAACATCACGGTGAACATGTTCATCGGGATGTTGAGGGCGCGGAAAATGATGCCGGAGTAGAAGTCGACGTTCGGGTAGAGCTTGCGCTCGATGAAGAACTCGTCGGCAAGCGTGGCTTTCTCGAGTTCCATGGCAAGTTCGAACATCGGCTGGTTGCCACCGAGTTCGGTGAGCAGCTCGTGACACATCTTCTGGATGAGTCTGGCGCGCGGATCGAAATTCTTGTAGACCCTGTGTCCGAAACCCATCAGGCGGAAGGGGTCGTTCTTGTCTTTCGCGCGGCTGATCGTCTTCTCGATGCTCTCGCCCGAGTAGAGGATGGCGTCGAGCATGTTGATGACTGCCTCGTTGGCACCGCCGTGGGCCGGGCCCCAGAGGCAGGCGACACCGGCAGCGATGGAAGCAAAGGGGTTGGCACCGGAACTGCCGGCAAGGCGCACGGTGGAGGTGCTGGCGTTCTGTTCGTGGTCGGCGTGGAGAATCATGATGAGTTCCAGCGCCCTGACCATGGTGTCGTTCACCTTGAACTCTTCGGCCGGTACACCGAACATCAGACGCGTGAAGTTCTCCACGTAGCCGAGCGTGTTGTCGGGGTACATGAAGGGCCTGCCGGTGTAGTGGTTGTAGCAGTAGGCGGCGATGGTGGGCATCTTGGCGATGAGCCGGTGTGCCGAGATCGCGCGGTGCTTCGGATTGTTGATGTCGAGTGAGTCGTGATAGAAGGACGACATCGCGCCCACGGTACCGACGAGCATGGCCATCGGATGAGCGTCGTAGCGGAATCCGTCGATGAACTGGCGGATGTTCTCGTGCACCATGGTGTGGGTGCGGATGATGCCTTCGAACTCGGCGAGCTCTTCGGGTGAGGGTAGTTCGCCGTACAACAGCAGGTAGCACACTTCGAGGTAGGTGCTGTGTTTGGCCAGCTGTTCGATGGGGTATCCACGATAGAGCAGCACGCCTTCATCGCCGTCGATGAAGGTAATGGAACTCTTGCAACTCGCGGTACTGGCGTAGCCCGGATCGTAGGTGAAGGTGCCGGTCTTGCCATACAGCGAGCGCACATCCAGTGCGTCCGGACCGCAAGTGGGGCTGAGGCGCGGCAGATCGGCGCTCTTGCCGTCGTCGGTGGTGAGGGTGGCGGCGCGGTCACTCATGCTTTCTTGTCTCCTCGTTGAGCTGTATGCACTGCATTATAGGCGCATTCTCGTGCCAGGCTCGCAGTCAGTCGCCTTTTAATAGAGAGTATTCCCGGCGCTTGCCTATACTCGGGGTGCACTCCTGTCGAATCGCCCCGCTATGTCGAAGCCCAGGTTACATGGAAAGTTCGTGACCGTGCAGCGCCCGGTCTGGATCGCATGGGCGATTCCCACGGCGCTTGTCCTGTTGCTGCTCGGTGGTTGTGCCGGCAGCGGTAGCGACAAGGAGAGTTGGAACTCTCCGTCAGTCGATGATGCTTCCCTGACGCAGTCTCGCATGCCACAGCACACGGTGGCGGTGCTCGGCATGGTCAAGGCCAGTGGCGTGAACACCAGCCTCAATCGCGCCGAGGCGGTGGATATGCTCGTCAACGCCCTTCAGGAAGAGGGACAGCGCAGCGTCATGTCGCTCGATCAGGTGTATGCGCGTGTCGGCAGCGAACGGCTCGAAGGTATCCTCGCGAATCTCTCCGAAAACGGCACTTTCAGTGAAGACGGCCTCCAGACACTGATGGCGGCAGGGCTGCCACCGCGCGTGCTGGTGACACGCCTTGACGACGATGAGATCGAGCAACTGCCGCCTGAAATTGCCCCACGTGAGCACGTGCGCGATGCACTCCTCAACGATCGTGAACGTGTCGTGCTCAACACGCGCCGCAACGTCATGGTCACTGCCGCGGTACTTGATCTCAGAAACGGGCAGCTTGTCTGGCAGAAGGCCTACCGCGCGCAGCCGGTCAGTACCAGCGTGGGCGTGCACTACACCGGGTCGAATCTCGGCACCTCACTCGCTGCGGCTTTCGCGAACGTAATGGTCAACGGGCTGCAGGAGCCGGAATGGCCATCGCCGCCGCCGTTGTCGATGGCGTTGCAGGCGATTGCTCGCAAGATCGCGGTCGCGGCGCCGATCTGATCCGCTGTCGATTGTTCGCAAGCGCTGGGCTTGCGCGCTTCATTCGCCTCATGACTTCTTTTCTGTCATGGAATGATACGCTTGCGTGCGTTCGCTCGATGCCGGCAGGTGTTCGGGGCTGGATCCGTGTCATGTTCATGCACTTCCGATACGAAAACTGTGCGCATCAGTATTGTGACCAGTGGATTAAAATGTTGCGATTGTGTTAGCTTCGCGTCGTGTCCCGGTAGGCAGCAGCTGGTTGCCCCTCCGGAGTACATCCGTCCCATCCCTATGGAGTTTATTGATGAAAATGTTCAAGATTCTGGCCGTAGCTGCCGTCTGTGCTGCAGCCGGCACCGTCCAGGCTTCGGCAACCCTCGACGCCGTCAAGGACAAGGGTTTCATCCAGTGCGGTGTCCATCAGGGCCTGCCGGGCTTTGCGAACCCTGATGACCAGGGCGACTGGGCTGGTCTCGATATCGACTTCTGCCGTGCCATGGCAGCCGCCGTGCTCGGCGATGCCGAAGCGGTCAAGTTCACACCGCTCTCGGCCAAGGTGCGTTTCACGGCGTTGACCTCGGGTGAGATCGACATACTGCCGCGCACCACCACCTGGACCATGAGCCGTGACACCGATTTCGGAGATTTCATCGGCGTGAACTACTACGATGGTCAGGGTTTCCTGGTGCCGAAGGATCTCGGTGTCGCCAGCGCCACCGAACTCGATGGAGCGGCAGTCTGCACCAACACCGGTACCACCACCGAACTCAATGTTGCCGACTACTTCCGCGCCAACGGCATGCAGTACACCGTAGTGGCTTTCGAAAAGTCCGATGAGGTTCTTGCCGCCTATGACGCCGGTCGTTGTGATGTCTACACCACCGACCGTTCGGGCCTTGCCGCCCAGCGCACCAAGCTCTCGAAGCCCGACGAGCACATCGTCCTCCCCGAGATCATCTCGAAGGAGCCACTCGGACCGATGGTTCGGCATGGTGACAACCAGTGGGCCGACATCGCACGCTGGACCCTCAACTGCATGGTCAACGCCGAGGAAGCAGGTATTACCTCGGAGAATGTGGCTGAAATGGCGAAGTCAAAGAACCCCGACGTGCGTCGCATACTCGGTGAAGAGGGTGATCTCGGCAAGAAGCTCGGCATTCCGAACGACTTCTGCGCCACCGTGGTCGCGCAGGTCGGCAACTATGGCGAGAGCTACGATCGCAACGTCGGTCCCGACACGCCCCTGCAGCTCGACCGTGGCCTCAACGCCCTCTGGAAGGATGGTGGCATCCTCTACGCACCGCCGATGCGCTGATCGCAGCCAAACCTGATTGTCTGACAAGACAGGGATGACCGGGCTTTTTCCCGGTTGTCACCTGTTGCGGCAAGCGCCCGGCGGTGAATGCCTTCGCCGCCGGGCCCCTCAAGGCGGAGATCATGGCTGACAACAACACTTCCAGGGTTGCGGGTACCACCGCGGCACCCGACACTCCGGCGTTCTGGCGCGATCCCGAGAAGCGCGCCGTCATGTGGCAGGCGCTGGTGGTTCTGTTCCTGGCCTGGTTCGTCTGGACCATCGTCAGCAACACTGCCAGCAACATGGAAGCGCGAGGCCTTGCTTCGGGATTCGGATTCCTCGAGACGAAATCGGGCTTCGACATCATCTCCACGCCCTTCGTCAGGTATTCCGAAGGATCAACCTACCTCGACGTGTTCCTCGTCGGGCTCGTCAACACCGTCATCGTGGCCTTCGTCGGGTGCCTGCTCGCGCTCGCGCTCGGCTTCGTGGTGGGCGTTGCAAGGCTCTCGAACAACTGGCTGGTGCAGAAGATTGCCACCACCTACATCGAACTCTTCCGGAACGTGCCGTTGCTGCTGCAGATTCTCTTCTGGTACAGCGCCGTTCTCAAACCTCTGCCCGGGCCGCGAGCGATGCACGAAGCCGGGGAAAGCGTGTTCTTCTCGGTCAACAACCGCGGCGTGATCTTCGCCGAACCCGTTGGTCTCGAAGGCTTCGACTACGTCTGGTGGGCGCTGCTTGCCGCCATCGTGCTCACCTTCATCATCAGCAAATGGGCCAGGGCACGGCAGATGGCGACAGGGGAGCAGTTCCCGACCTTCTGGACCGGGCTCGGGCTCGTCATCGGCCTGCCGCTCGTCACCTTCCTCGCCATGGGCATGCCGCTCGAATTGAAGCCGGCCGAGATGTCCCGTTTCGCGCTGCGGGGCGGTGTCACCATCATCCCCGAGTTCGTGGCCCTGCTGCTTGCGCTCGTCATCTATACCGCGGCCTACATTGCCGAGATCGTGCGTGCCGGCATTCAGTCCGTGAGTCACGGGCAGACCGAGGCCGCGTCGGCACTCGGCATCAAGCCGAACCATCGCATGCGCCTCGTCATCGTGCCGCAGGCGATGCGCGTGATCGTGCCACCGCTCACGAGTCAGTTCCTGAACCTCACCAAGAACTCGAGCCTTGCCACGGCGATCGCCTATCCGGATCTCTTTTCGGTGTTTGCCGGTACGGTACTGAACCAGACCGGGCAGGCAGTGGAGATCATGGCCATGACTCTTGCCGTCTACCTCTCCCTGAGCCTGCTGACCTCGTTGTTCATGAACTGGTACAACAGCCGCATCAAGCTGGTGGAGCGTTGAGATGAGCGACTATCACATCGAGCCGGTCGTCAACCCGGGCAACCTTCCGGATCAGCCACCACCGGAGCCTGTCGAGGGCATTTACCCCTGGCTCAGGGACAACCTCTTCAATTCGCCGTTCAACACGGTGCTGACGCTCCTGGCGCTCGGGCTGGTGCTGTGGGTGGTGCCGAGCGTGCTGAACTGGCTCATCTTCAACGCCAACTGGACTGGCGGCAACGAGGCCTGTCGCGCCAATCCACACGGCGCCTGCTGGCCTTTCGTCACCGCGCGCTGGGAGCAGTTCCTCTACGGTTTCTACACGAAGAGCGAGCGCTGGCGTATCGACGTGCTGCTGGGAATTCTCGTCGTCGGCATCGCACTTCTCGTGTACGAGAAGACGCCGGGTCGCAACTGGATCGGCATGTTCATGGTGGTGGTCTTTCCCGTGATCGCCTTCGTCATGATGTACGGCAACCGATCGCTGGGGCTGCGCATCGTCGAGACCTCGCAGTGGGGCGGATTCTCGCTCACGCTGGTCATCGCGCTGACCGGTATCGTTGCCTCGCTGCCACTCGGCATCCTGCTCGCGCTCGGGCGGCGTTCGACGATGCCCGTGATCAGCCTGCTCTCGACCATCTTCATCGAATTCTGGCGCGGCATCCCGCTCGTTGCGGTGCTGTTCATGGCGACGATCATGTTTCCCCTGTTCCTGCCGCCGGGCATGAACTTCGATCAGCTCCTGCGGGCGGTGATCGGTGTGGCGCTGTTTGCCTCGGCCTACATGGCGGAGGTGGTACGGGGTGGCCTGCAGGCGATTCCGAAAGGGCAGTACGAGGGAGCCATGGCGCTCGGGCTGCCGTACTGGAAGATGATGCGACTGATTGTCATGCCTCAGGCGCTGAAGATCGTGATTCCCGGCATCGTCAGCACCTTCATCGGCCTCTTCAAGGACACGACGCTCGTGCTGATCATCGCGCTCTTCGATCTTCTCGGTATCGTTCAGGCGTCGATTGCCGACCCGAACTGGTCGATCAAATCCGTTCCCTATACCGGCTACGTCTTCGTGGCCCTCGTCTTCTGGGTCTGCTGCTATGGCATGGCACGCTACAGCCGTTACCTCGAAGCCAAACTGCACACAGGATACAAACGCTGATGAGCAACGACATGAACAGCGACATGAGTGATGCCGCCGGGCAGGCAACAGCTCCCACCTTGCAGGTCAGTGACGAGGTCGTGATCCGCATCCAGGAGATGAACAAGTGGTTCGGGCAGTTTCACGTACTCAAGGACATCAACATGAACGTGCGCCGTGGCGAGCGCATCGTGGTCTGCGGTCCTTCGGGTTCGGGCAAATCGACGCTCATACGCTGCGTCAACCGCCTCGAAGAACACCAGTCGGGCTCGATCAATGTCAACGGCGTGGAACTCAACAACGACATGAAGAACATCGACACCGTCCGCCGTGATGTAGGCATGGTGTTCCAGCACTTCAACCTTTTCCCGCACCTCACCGTGATCGAAAACTGCACGCTCGCACCCATCTGGGTCAAGAAATTGCCGAAAAAGGAAGCCGAGGCAGTAGCCATGAAGTACCTCGAACGCGTGCACATTCCCGATCAGGCCAGCAAGTTTCCCGGCCAGCTCTCGGGGGGGCAGCAGCAGCGTGTGGCGATTGCGCGTTCACTGTGCATGAACCCGAAGATCATGCTTTTCGACGAGCCCACTTCGGCCCTCGATCCCGAGATGATCAAGGAAGTGCTCGACGTCATGATCGAACTGGCGCGCGAAGGCATGACCATGATCTGCGTGACGCACGAAATGGGTTTTGCGAAAACCGTTGCCAACCGCGTCATCTTCATGGATTCGGGGCAGATCATCGAAGAGAACGAACCCGAGGAATTCTTCAGCAATCCGCAGTCGGATCGCACGAAGCTGTTCCTGAGTCAGATTCTCATACACTGACGCAACGCCACGGCACCCTCTCCGGGAAGTGGCTTATTCGACGACTTCGGTTGTCAGCAAGCCGGCCTTCTGCAACGCGCCCGCCATTCCGGGAAGGTTGTGCTCGTCAATGCCGAGTGCTTCGAAGCCGCTGGCCGACGCGGCGCGAGTGGTTTCTCCGAGCCGGTCAGGGCCACTCACCACGTTCTGGTCCGGGTGGATCCGAATGGTGGCCTCGACACTGATGCCGGCAGGAATATCGCTCGGCCGGTTGCCGAAATGCGTTACCCCGTTTTCATCGGTCCAGCGGTAGATGGTATCGCGGCGATCAAGCGCCGCCGGTGTCTCGCCGGTGAGCGTGCCGACGGTGGAGCCGAGCGCGCCGGCAACGTCATCGCCGATGCCGCCGGCGGAATGCACCACGGACTGGCCGAGCGACTTCGTGATCTTCGCCATGAGCGCCCCCGGGTCACCGCCTGCCGCGTAGAGGCCATAGCTCGCAATGCCGACGGCGAAGAGAAACGCCACGATCGCCTTGACGAACAGTCGTCGAATGATGCTCACCAGCATGTAAGAAGGTTCCCTGCCGCTGCCAGTCAGAGCTGGCTTCCCCTTTCAGGGGTAGCGGCCGCGTACGGAGGGGTCTTGACTGCTGCGGATCGATGACCTGAGCGGTGAGCGAGAAAAGACCTGCGCGGTGAGCGAAAGCGGCTGCAAATGCCTCACATGATCCATCTGCCGATGCAACCCGCAAGCTGGTCACCAGATGACATGGAGTTGTACACGATCGAATCGGTCATGGCGGCGGTGTTCAGCGCGGTGGCAGGCGTGTGGCCCCGTCCAGACGAATGAGTTCGCCGTTGAGATAGGGGTTGGCAACGATCTGCGTGACCATGAGCGCGAACTCTTCGGGGTGCCCGAGTCGCTTCGGAAAGGGGATGTTGGCGATGATGCCGGCCTTGGTTTCCTCGGGCAGGGCTTCCATCATCGGGGTGTTGAAGAGCCCCGGGGCGATGGCCATGACGCGAATGCCCGTTTGCGCGAATTCGCGCGCGGCGGGCAGCGACATTGCCGCGACGCCACCCTTGGATGCGGCATAGGCAGCCTGCCCGAACTGGCCGTCCTGGGCAGCGGCCGAGGAGGTGTTGATGATGATGCCGCGCTCGCCGTCCTCGAGTGCATCCATGGTCATCATCAGGCGCGCGGCGTGCGTCATGACGTGGTAGGTGCCGAAGAGGTTGACGCGCAACACCTTGTCGAAAAGGTCGATGGATGTCTTGCCTTCCTTGCCGACGATGCGTGCGGCGAGGGCGATGCCGGCACAGTTGACGACGACGCGCGGTGCCTGACCGAAGTGTTCGACGACGTGATCGAATGCCGATGCCACGGCGTCGGCATCGGCAACGTCGGCCTGCAGGACAAGACCGTTCAGTTCATCGGCAACCATTCCTGCCTTGTCGCCGTCGAAGTCGAGCACGGCGACGCGAGCACCCTGTTCGGCAAGGGTTCGTGCGGTTGCCGCGCCCAGCCCGCTGCCACCTCCGGTGACGAGTGCTGCCTGACCTTCGATCTTCATGATGAGTCCGCCTCGGTTGTCGTTGAATCGTTCGCGCGCGAAGCCTTGTCTGCGGACGGTGCCTTGTGCGCGCAAGGAACCATCCTTGCAAACGGTGCCATGCTTGCAGACGGTGCCTTGTCTGCACAGGGAAGCACTCAGGGATCTTGACCGCATGATGCTCTTCGGGCAGCATGATTAACATACCAATCAATGGCTGTAAAGTTCGGACTGCGCATGTGCAACGGCAGCACTCTGTTTCCCGTTCCGGTTCCCTGTTGCCCATTTGCAAAAGCGGCGGGTGAGGTCAGGCGTTTCACGCCAGTGGCACTGATTGAAGGAACGGTTATATTCAGTGCGGTCGCATGATGCGCTTTCACGGCTACTTTCGCAGTTCTGCGGCTTACCGCTGTCGGATAGCGCTGAACCTCAAGGGCATCGACCACGAGTTCGTGCCGGTGTCGCTTCTCGGCGGTGATCAGCGCAGCGAGAGTTACCTCGCACTCAACCCCCAGGGCCTGGTGCCGGCGCTTGAAGTCGATGGTCAGGTATTCACGCAGTCGCTCGCCATCATCGAATGGCTCGATGAATACCAGCCAGAGCCGGCCTTGTTGCCGGCCGACCGCGACCTTCGCGCCAGGGCGCGGGCCTTTGCCGGGGTGATTGCCTGCGACATTCATCCCCTGCAGAACCTCCGGGTGTTGAACTTCCTCAGGAACGACATCGCGCAACCCGAGAGCGTTGTCGAGGCCTGGTTGCAGCGCTGGCTCGGCGATGGGCTGGCGGCCTGCGAAGCACTGCTCGCAAGGGAGCCACGGCGGGGCGATTTTGCCTTCGGCGATACGCCGGGGCTTGCCGACATCTGCCTGGTGCCGCAGCTCTTCTCGGCCGATCGCTTCAAGGTATCGCTCGACGGCATGCCGAGGCTCCGTGACGTGGCTGAGGCCTGCGAAGCCTTGCCGGCCTTTGCGCGGGCACACCCCTCGAAACAGCCCGACCATGCCGGCTGACCTGTCGGAACCGCCCGACCATGCCGGCAGATGTCTCGGAACCGCTGTGAGGCCTCGGTGAGGCCGCTGTTCACGCAGTAGAATGAAGTCGTGACCTCTGATGCCATGGTAGGAACACATGCGCGCAATCGACCTCAATTCCGATCTCGGTGAAGCCTTCGGCCCCTGGCCCATGGGCGATGACGAGGCCATGCTGTCCATCGTCACGAGCGCCAATGTTGCCTGCGGCGGTCACGCGAGCGACCCTGAAACCATGTACCGTACCGTCGCACTGGCCAGAGCCAATGGCGTGAGCATCGGTGCACACCCCGGCTACGCCGACAAGGCAGGGTTCGGGCGCCGTGTCATTCCCATGCACCCGGACGAGATCGGGCGCATGTGCGCAGCACAGATCGGTGCACTGCAGGCGATTGCCGCCCTGCAGGATGTGCGCGTCGACTACGTCAAGCCGCACGGCGCGCTCGCGAATCTCGCGGCACGCGATCGCGGTGTTGCCGATGCCATCATGGATGCGATCAGGCGCGTGGATCCCGCGCTTGCCGTACTGGCCATATCCGGTACCGAAAGCGAACGGGCGGCGCAGGCGGCGGGGCTCGATACCTATGCCGAAATCTTCGCCGACCGCGGCTATCTTGCGTCCGGGCAACTCGTACCGCGGGGGCAGGACGGCGCGATGATCCATGACGCGGGTGAGGCTGCCGACCGTTTGCTGGCCTTTCGCGACAGCGGTCGCATGCCGGTCGTCGACGGCGAGCCGATCGAACTCGAGGCACATTCGATCTGTGTGCATGGGGACAGCGCGGATGCGGTGGCCATGGCCCGCGAAATTCGTGCGCGGCTGACGGCCGAGGGTGTCGAGATCCGGCGGTTTTCCCGTGGCAACTGACCGCGTGACGGCGTCGGGTGCGCTTGCGGTGCGGCATCGCGGCAAGGCGGATGCTGCACATGCGTGAACCGAAGGCAATGCGTGAGCTGGCAGCACAGCACAAGGCGATTGCGCCTGTCGGCATTGTGGGTACCGTGCATGCGTGAACTGGCAATGAAACCGGTGGCGGACAGGGCGGTACTGGTGAGCTTCGCCGATGAGCTTGATGATGCTGCGCATCAGCGCATCATCGCCCTCGATCGTCTGCTGGCCGAAGATCCCCCCGAGGGCATGCTCGAAGCGGTGCCCGCGCTCGTCAACATCCTGCTGATCTTCGATCCGGAGGTGACCGATCACGACACCCTGTCGGCAGCCGTGGAGCAGCGTCTTGCCGGCCTTGAATCGGCCGTGATCGACGGTCGCGAGCATGTGGTTCAGGTCTGCTATGACGAGGCTTTCGCACCGGATCTTGCCGCCGTGGCCGAGGCCACGGGGTTGTCGGTGGAGGCGGTGATCGAGGCGCATCTGGCGGCCGATTTTCAGGTGCTCATGTACGGTTTCGTGCCCGGTTACGCCTACCTCGGTGGTGTGCCGAAAGCCATACAGGTACCGCGCAAGCCGGCGCCGGTGCGCGGCGTTGCCGCCGGCAGCGTGATCATCGCCGGTCCTCAGTGCCTCGTGACTACACTGATCATGCCTACGGGATGGTCGATCATCGGACGCTCGCCCACGAAGATTCTGACGGGTGACGATACCCGCCCGTTTCTGTTCGACGTGGCCGACCGTGTTCGCTTCGAACGGATCGGTCTTGCCGAGTATGAGAGGGTTTCCGAGGCCGGCGCAACGAAGGTGGAGGGCACATGAGCCGCGCGACGCTCGCCGTTCGCTTCGCAGGTCCCTTGGTGAGCTTTCAGGACGCGGGGCGGGCAGGGCAGCTTCGTTACGGGGTCTGCGCATCGGGGCCGATGGACCGCCTTGCCTACCGTGCCGGACAGGCTGCCCTCGGCAATCTCACACCTGCCACGGCCATCGAGATATCCCTTGGCGGCATCCAGCTGGAATGTCTCGAAGGTGACGTTTCGGTGGCGGTCACGGGCGGAGAATTCGCGGTCGATCTGGCCGGCAGGAAACGCGATGCCTGGTCCGTGATGACTCTGCAAGCGGGTGAAACCCTGAGCGTCCGCCCCGGCAGCAGTGGCAGCTGGGCCTACCTTGCCGTTGCCGGCAACCTTGTCACCGATCGCTGGCTCGGCCACAGTGCCACGCACGCGAGTTCCGGCTTCGGTGGCGGTGCGCTTGCAAGCGGTCAGATACTCGAGGTCGAACACGCGGAAGTGCACCACGAACGCGAGGGCGAGATTCCGCGATTCACGTTGGCCGAACCGGGCGGCAATGCCGGTGGCAGTGCTGCCGGCAGCGGTGACGAAATGATCAATGCGCGCGTGGTGCTCGGGCCGCAGGAACGTTTCTTTTCGCGCGACACCATCGACACCTTTCTGTCCGCACCGTTCAAGGTATCCGATGCCTGCGATCGGATGGGCATGCGCCTCGATGGCCCGGTGCTCCCGCTCGTCGATGCCCTGTCGATTCCGTCCGAACCGGTTCTTCGTGGTTCGGTGCAGGTGTCGGGCGATGGCGTTCCCACGGTACTGCTTGCCGATCATCAGACCGCGGGGGGCTACCCGAAGATTGCCACCCTCATCGACTGTGATACGGACACCCTCGCACAGGCACGAAGCGGGCAGATCATTCGTTTCGAGTCGATACTGCCCGGTGCGGCCATTGTGGCAGCGAGAGAGAATGCAGAGCGGAACAGGACATACCTCGAACGGATTGCCGTTCCTCGCGGCACGCTGGAACAGAGGCTCATGCGCGAGAACCTGATTCACGGTGAGTGGTTTGGCTGACGGGCAATGGCCGGTGCCTTGTTGCCGGTGCCGCTCTCTCGACTGCCGGATACGCAGCACGCATGCTCATGCCCGGGCGGATTCCTCCACGAGTTGCCGCATGAGTTCGGCGGCGGGCATCGAGCGCGATCGTCCCACGTTCATGCCAGCCCAGTGCGCACCGAAACCGTATTCTCCGCACGCACTCGCCGCGGCGCTCAGGGCTTTCCCGGCCGCATAGCTGCGTGGGTAGGCCGGTGGCATGGTATGCGCGTGATCATCGGCCCAGGCGGTGAAACGGTTGACGAGGCAACGGGCGGGGCGACCGGAAATCGCTGCCGTCAGTCGTGTGGTGTCGGGCTTGTCGCTTGCCGCATCGATGGCGCTCCGGTAGCCGTCGTCGGCGGCTGACTCCGGGCAGGACACGAAGGCCGTGCCGAGTTGAGCGGCGACGGCACCGGCCTCGGTGGCGGCGCGAATGTCCTTGCCGTCCATGATGCCGCCGGCGGCAATGACCGGCAATGCCAGTGCCGTGGCGATTTGCCGGGTCAGTTCCAGCGTACCGAGCTGCTCGACGTCGTCGCCCGGGTCGAAGCATCCACGATGTCCACCGGCTTCGATGCCCTGTGCAATGATGGCGTCGAGACCGGCATCGGCAATCGATCGCGCTTCCTCGAGTGACGTGGCACAGCCGAGCATGAAGATTCCGGCCTGCTTCATGGCCTTGATCTGTTCCGGCGTCGGTACGCCGAAATGGAAACTGGCTACCGGCACGCGCGCTTCGAGCAGCACGGCGAGCATCTCGTCATTGTCGCGGAAGGACGTATAGAGGTTCTGCAACTCACCGGGGGGCGCTGCATCGAACTCGGCAAAGGCCGGGGCGAGCAGTTCGAGCCAGTAGCGTTCGTGCGTCTCGTCGATGACCGGACGCGCATGACAGAAGCAGTTCGCATTGATCGGTCGGTCGGTCAGCGCCTGCGTTGCCCCGATGGCCTTGCGCGCGGCATCAGGCGTGTTCGCACCAAGGCCCAGTGAGCCCAGTCCGCCGGCCTGCGACACCGCTGCGGCGAGTTCCGGCGTGGCCACGCCAGCCATCGGCGCCTGGATGATGGGGTGAAGCAGGCCGAGCTGTTCGAGTAGCCGGTTGTTCATGTGTGTCACCTTGTTCCCTTGTATGCTGTCTCTTGACATTCCGCACGGAATTCGCGAGCATGGATGTTAACGATAACACCGCGTTCGGTATGTTGCTGTGGCACACGGTGTATCAGCATCGCCAACACCTTCTCTGCGAGGGCCGGAAACATGCCGAAGATTCGTCTGGACAATCTCGCCAAGCGCTATGGTGAGGTCGAGGTCATCCATGGACTGAATCTCGAACTCGAGGATAACGAGTTCACCGTCTTCGTGGGGCCCTCCGGTTGCGGCAAGTCCACCACACTACGCATGATCGCCGGCCTCGAATCGGTGTCCAGTGGTGAAATCTACATCGGTGACAAGCCGGTCAGTACGCTGGAACCGAAAGAGCGCGACCTTGCCATGGTGTTTCAGGACTACGCCCTGTATCCGCACATGAACGTGGCAAAGAACATGTCCTTCGCGCTGCGTCTCGAACGACGTCCCAGGGCCGAAATCGACGCCAGGGTGAAGGAAGTGGCGGCGATGCTCGGTCTCGAACCATATCTGCACCGCAAGCCGGCGGAGCTTTCGGGCGGCCAGCGTCAGCGAGTTGCCATGGGGCGGGCGCTGACGCGCGACGCCTCGACCTTTCTCTTCGATGAACCGCTGTCGAACCTCGACGCCAAACTGCGTGGCCAGATGCGCGCCGAACTGGCCCTGATGAGTCAGCGCGTCAGGAAGAACATGATCTACGTGACCCACGATCAGGTCGAGGCCATGACACTGGGTCATCGCATCGTGGTGATGCAGGACGGCCACATTCGTCAGGAAGGCTCGCCCGAGGCACTCTTCAAACGTCCGAACAGCAAGTTCGTGGCAGGTTTCATCGGCAGCCCGCCCATGAATTTCCTGGACGGCACGTTGCAGCAGGCGGGTGATGCACTCGAAGTGCAGGGCGAAGGGTTCAGGATTCCGCTGCCGGGTGACATCGCCGCACGGGCCGAGCAGCACGGCAGCAATGAGGTGATCGTCGGCATTCGTCCTTCGGATCTGGTCGATCAGACAGGCGGCGATGTCGCAAAGGACGTCGGCATGCATCTCACCACGCTGGTGTCCGAGTACATCGGCTCGCAGTCTATCCTCCTGACCCGCTGCGGTTCCCGGGAAGTCACGGTCGAGGTGCAGTCCGATCAACGCATCCCGGTCGGTGAAACGCGTCACTTCATGCCGACGCCTGACGGACTCCATCTGTTCGACCGCGAATCGGAACTGGCAATCTGACCGGTCAGACTGTTCCAGCACCCAGCACCCAGCACCCAGCACCCAGCACCCAGCACCCAGCATCGACCATTGCACGACCACCATCGAGGAGAAACCCACCATGTTGAAACGCCGTCTTCTTCACCTGACAATGGCCGTCGGCCTCGTCGCCGGCAGTCTCATGACAAGCACCGCGACACAGGCCGCCGACCCCTACGAGCCTTACCGCGGCACCACGCTGGTCGTGAACTTCCCCGCGCATCCGCACTTCACGGCGGTGATGAAGGTACTGCCCAGGTTCACGGAGGAAACCGGCATCAAGGTGGAAGTCGATCAGCTTCAGTACCTCAAGATGCGCGAGAAGCAGACGCTCGAACTCACCAAGCGCAAGGGTGACTACGACCTCATCGCCTACGTGGTGTTCTCGAAGGCCGACTACGTCTATGCCGATCAGCTCGAGAACCTGGCCAAGTACTTCATGAACCCACGGCTGGCCGATCCGGACTACCAGGCCGAAGACCTCATCGACGGCTACATGCAGAACATCGGTACCGTGGGTGGCAGGAAGGGCTATCTACCGGGGCCCACGAGTTCGGCCTACGGTATTCCTTTCGGTTCGGAAACCTCGGTGCTTGCCTACCGCACCGACATCTTCGAGAAGCATGGCCTCGAACCACCGACGACCTACGACGAACTGCTTGATCTTGCCTGCCGGATTCCCGAACTCGAGCCCGGCATGGGGGGGCTTGCCTCGCGCGGTCAGTCGGGTCACCAGACCAGCCATGCCTTCCTGCTGCACCTCGCGCCGCTCGGTGGCAGGATCTTCGACGATCAGTGGAAGCCCGTCATGAACAGCCCCGAAGGTGTCGCCGCGGGGGAAGCGCTCAGGAAGATTCTCGAGTGCGGCCCCGAGGGTGGCACGTCCTTCGGGTTTGCCGAAGCCAAGAACGCCTTCCTGCAGGGCAAGGCCGCGATGTACCTCGACACCACCGTGGTTGCCGGTGAAATGCAGGATCCGAGCGTTTCCAAAGTGGTTGGCAAGGTCGGCTTCGTGCCGCATCCGACGGGTGTTCGTGCCGGTTCGCAGACCGGTGGTTTCGGTATCGCGATTCCCTCCAACGCGCCCCACAAGGAAGCCGCGTTCCTGCTGCTCCAATGGCTGACCTCGCCGGAAGTCGACAAGCTGATTGCGCTCGAAGGTGGCAATCCCTCGCGCATGTCCACTCACGCCGACGCGGACGTGAACGCCAAATACCCGCACATGGCCATCTTCGGTGAAGCGCTCGAGAATGCCGACCCCGACTGGCGTCCGATCATCCCTGTCTGGGGCAAGATCAATTCCGAACTCGGCACCACGCTGAACAAGGCGATGATCGGCAAGATGTCGGTGCAGGAAGCGCTCGATATCGTGGCCGAGCGTTCCGAGCGGATCATGGACGAGGCTGGCTACTACACCTGGACCGAAGACGAAGAGTAGCTCCGGCGCATGCCGCGTACCGCTTCGAGTTCGTCGAAACACGGGCGGTACGCGGCAAAGTGCGCCTGCGGCGTGAACGCCACCAACACCGATCGAGGCAAGCCTGATGAGTGTCGTGCGAGTCAACCGGATGATCCCCTGGTTCTTCCTGGCACCAGCGGTGGTCGTCATGGGCGTGGGCCTGCTGTACCCGATCGGCTACATGGTCTACACGAGCTTCCTCGACTGGAACCCGAGCCAGCTCATCGGTGAGGCCGACTGGGTCGGGCTCAGGAACTACCGGAACCTGCTCGCCGACCCGAACTTCCGCGAGTCCTTCTTCGTGACGCTGTCCTTTGCCTTTCTCGTGGTGGTGCTCGAGATGGTCATCGGGGTCGGGCTTGCCTTGCTTCTCGACAGGAAACTTCGCGGCATGGCCGTGCTGCGCACGGTCTTCATTCTGCCGATGATGATTGCGCCGATCGTGGTCGGTCTCATGTGGCGCTACATGTACCACCCGAGCGTCGGCATCTTCAACAAGACCCTCGAGAGCATCGGGTTGCAGCCGATCCCGTGGTTGTCGGACCCCGGCTGGGCCTTTGCCTCGGTGGTCATCGCCGACGTCTGGCAGTGGACGCCGTTCATCTTCATTCTCGCGCTCGCGGCGCTGCAGTCACTGCCACGTTCGACGCTCGAAGCGGCGCGCATCGACGGGGCGAACAGCTGGCAACAGATCGTCCACATCAAGATTCCGCTCATGATGCCGGTGCTGATCGTTGCCGCGCTCCTGCGCCTCATCGACGCCTTCAAGGTGCTCGAGGTCATTCTCGTGCTGACCAACGGCGGTCCCGGACTTGCCACCGAGATCCTGTCGCTCAGGATCGCCCGCACGGTGCAGGAGTTCCGCGAACTTGGCGTGGCTGCCGCGATGTCGAACTATCTCCTCATCATGCTGCTGGTGCTCACCATCGGCATGTTCCTCTATACACGCTTCGCGGAAGCACGCGCCGCCCGCATTCGCCAGGCGGCCGAGAAGGGGTGAGTCATGAAGGTACTGACAGAGTCAACCGACAGGCCGGACTGCGCACAGACCCGCACCGGGCAGGGAGAATCGAGATGAGCCAATCGGTCGATCCGGCAGAGCGTCCCGCGAATCCGGCGTTCTACGCGCTCCTTGTGGTGCTGATCATCATGGCGATGGGGCCCATCCTGTTGATGCTCACGACGTCCCTGCAGTTGAACGTCGATATTCTCGATGACACCGGCGGGCTGCTGTTCGCGCCAACGATGCGCAACTACGAAACCGTGCTCTGCAACGTGCTCTGGTACCAGCCCGAACACGTCGGTTACTGTGATCCGGCCTTCGGTCGCGCACTCGGCAATTCCCTGATCGTGGCACTCGTCTCTACCGTCGTCACCTTGCTCGTGGGTTGCATGGCCGCCTACGCGCTGGTTCGGTTCCGCTTCATGGGCCGTGGGGTGGTATCCCTGAGCACCCTCATGATGCGCATGGTGCCGCCTGCCGTGCTGCTCGTGCCCGTGTTCGGCATCTGGACCTTCCAGTACCGCCTCGACGGTACGCTGATCGGCATCATCATCGTATACACGGCCATGAACCTGCCGTTCGTCATCTGGATCCTCCAGAGCTTCATCGTGCAGGTGCCGGTGCAACTCGAGGAAGCGGCACGCATGGACGGGGCCGGCCCCTTTCAGGTGTTCTTCCTCGTGGTGCTGCCACTGATCAAGCCGGGGCTCGCGGCCGCGGCCATCTTCACCTTCCGCATCGCCTGGAACGAGTTCATCCTCGCCAACGCGCTTCTCGACCGGAATACGCGCACGGTACCCGTGACCATCGTGAACTCGCTGACCGAGCACAACATTGACTGGGGCGTGGTCATGGCAACGGGCATGCTGCTCGCGGTGCCGCCGATCATCTTCACCTTCGTGGCCTCGCGACAGATCATCACCGGCATGACGGCAGGTGCGGTCAAGGGCTGAGTATCGGCGGCGCAGAGTATCGGCAACGCAGAGGCTTGCGCGGCTGTCCTGGTTGTCTTGTGTTCATGGCTTGTTCGCCGTGCTCCGGCAGGTCCTGTTCGAACTCAGATCACGCCATGCTCACGCCAGTGTGCAAGGGTTTCGTCGTCGGTTCCCAGAACGCGCCGCAACACCGCATCGGTGTGTTCGCCGAGTTCCGGCCCGGGCCATCGCAGCCTTGCCGGCGTTGCATCGAGTTTCGGATGTACCCCCGGCAGCACGCGCTGTGCGCCGTTCACCCTGGTTTTCTCGAACACGCCACGTGCCCTGAAATGCTCGTCCGCAGCGATATCGGCAATGCTGTTGACGGGGCCCGCCGGAACCGACGCAGCATCGAGGCTCTCGAGTGCATCGCTTGAGCCCAGTCCTCTGCACCATGCGGCCAGCGCGGTATCGATCTTCGCCTCGTTCCGAACTCGTCCGGCATTGTCGGCGCAGCCGGGATCATTGGCGAGGTCAGGGCGCCCGATCAGCGACATGAGACGCTTGAAGATCGAGTCGCCATTGCCGCCGATGACGATGAAACGCCCGTCCTTGCAGCGGTAGGTGTTGGTCGGCACGATGCCCGTGACGGTGGTGCCGGAAGGCTCGCGCACCACACCCGCGCCGTCGTATTCAGGCAGCACCCCTTCCATCACGTGAAACACCGATTCGAGAATCGATACGTCGATGCTCTGTCCGCCACCGTGGCGCTCTCTTGCCAGCAATGCAAGCACGGCCCCGAACGCGGCGTGCATGCCGGCGAGGGTGTCGCCGAGGCTCAGATTCAGCCGCACCGGTGCTTCACCGGGATGGCCGTTGAGATAGCGAAGCCCGGCTGCGGCTTCGCAAGCCGAGGCGAAACCCGGCTTTGCGGCGTAGGGGCCGTCCTGGCCATAACCCGAGACGCGCGTGTAGATGAGGTCGGGACTGGACTCACGAAACACATCCGGCCCGAGGCCCCAGGCCTCCATGCGGCCGGGACGGAAGTTCTCGATCAGCACGTCGGACTTCTCGATGAGATGCCGCGCAATCTCGCGGGCTGGTTCCTTCGAAAGATCCAGCGTGACCGACTGCTTGTTGCGCGCGATGCTGCGCCACCAGTAGGAGGTGCCTTCTTCGTCGAGCATGCGCCAGCGCCTGAGAGGATCGCCACCTTCGGGCGACTCTATCTTGATGACTTCGGCACCGAAGGCACCGAGGAGCTGGCCGGCAAAGGGTCCGGCGATGAGCTGGCCCATTTCGATAACGCGAATACCGGCAAGAGGTGCAGGCATGTAAACCCCGTGAGCAGTCAATCGTGAAACCGGTATATCACGATTGCCGCTTGCGGGACTTCTCAATCATGACGCATTGGCCGAACAGGTGCTCAACAAGCTGACTGACGAGGTGCGCAGCCAGCGAGGCGACCAGCGAGTGACGTGACTGACAAGGCGACCAACCAGCGACGTGACCGTCGCTGTGACAGCAACGCTGCCCGGCTACACCACTGCCGACATGCCGCCATCCACGTACAGGATGTGTCCGTTGACGAAACTCGACGCGTCACTGGCAAGAAACACGGCACCACCGATGAGTTCGTCCACCTCACCCCAGCGGCCGGCGGGGGTGCGGTTCTCGACCCAGGCGGAAAACTCCCTGTCGTCGACGAGCGCTGCGGTCAGTTCCGTGACGAAGTATCCGGGGCCCAGTCCGTTCACCTGGATGTTGTGCTTCGCCCACTCGGCGCACATGTTCTTCGTCAGCATCTTCACGCCACCCTTCGAAGCCGCGTAGGGCGCAATGGAAGGGCGGCCGAGTTCGCTCTGCATCGAGCAGATGTTGATGATCTTGCCACGCTCGCGCGCCACCATGTGACGGGCCACGGCACGCCCCACGTGAAACACCGAGTCGAGATTGGTGCGCAGCACCTCTTGCCAGGTGGCGGTGTCGCAGTCGAGCAGCGGCACGCGGCGCTGGATACCGGCGTTGTTGACGAGGATGTCGATGGCGCCGTTCTCGTCTTCGATGGCGGCCACGGCGTTTTCGACCGCGTCGCCATCGGTGATGTCGAAGGCGCGCCCGATCGCGGCGTCACGTCCGACGGCGTCGTTCAGTGCGACCACGGCCTTGTCGACGCCTTCGGCGGTGGTGCCGTTGATGACGACATCGGCACCTGACGCGGCAAGTCCGACGGCAAGGCGGTAGCCGATACCACGGCTCGATCCGGTAATCAGGGCACGTCGGTTGTCGAGGCGGAAGAGGTCGGTGGTGTTCACGGTGTGTCCCATTGCAGTTGAATCTTCATGTGTTGCCTGCGATCCGTGGCGAGCGCGAAGGCTTCGTCGGCCTGCCCGAATGCAAACACGCCGGTGAGCAGCGAATCGACTTCGATGCGGCCCGAAGCAATGGCCTCGACCGCCAGTTCGAACTCGTCGTGAAAGCGGAAACTGCCGAGAATCGCCAGTTCCTTCGGCAGGATGCGGTTGGTTTCGATGGCGTTCTCGCCCGGCGGCATCATGCCGAGTTGCACGAGCTTGCCGCGTGGCTTCAGCGCGCGGATGCAGCTGTTGTAGGCGAGGGGGCTGCCCGAGCATTCGAAGGCCACGTCGAAGTAGCCGCGCCCGCTTTCGTAGTCGCTCATGGCTGCCGTGTGGGTGCCGAGGTTGATCGTTTCGGTGGCACCGGCGGCACCGGCATGTGCGAGCACGGTGTCGTCGAGGTCGGTGGCGGTGATGCTCCGGCAGCCCGCGTGCCGAGCCGCCTTGATGACGAGGCAGCCGATCGGGCCGCAGCCCGTCACCAGCACGCGTTGGTGCGTGACCGGCATGGCGCGGTTCACCGCGTGCAGGCAGACGGCGAGGGGTTCTGCAAAGGCGGCGCGCGTGAAGGGCAGGTCGTCGGGGAGCTTCACGCACTGGCTGGCCAGCACCATGAGCTCCTCGCGGAAACCGCCCTGGATGTGCGGGAACACGGCAGCACTGCCGAGAAACACCATTTCCTCGCAGAGGTTGGTAAGCCCCCGACGGCAGTAGTCGCAACGATGGCAAGGGCGGCTCGGGTTGATCGCAACGCGGTCGCCGGCCGCGAAAGCGGTGACCGAAGCACCCACCTCGAGCACCTCGCCGGCAACCTCGTGGCCGATGATCAGTGGTTCGCGGATGTCGAAGTTGCCGACGCGTCCGGAATGGTAGTAGTGGATGTCGGAACCGCAGATGCCACCGCTGCGATAGCGGACACGCACTTCGTCGGCGCCCGGTTTGCCGGGAGAGGCGATGTCACTGATGCGCAGATCGTGCGCGGCGTGGACGAAACAGGCTTTCATGTTCGGGAAGGTGCCTCTGCTGTCATTGTGGAGTTCGCCGCCGTTGCGGAGTCTGTCCTCAAGCCGAGCAGGCTCACGGCAGTTGCGGCGAGGGTGTCGATCGACTCGTTCACGTCGAGGCGCAGTACATCGGATTCTTCATCGGTGCCTTCCAGCGTTGCGAACTGACTGTCGAGCAGTGACGGGGCCATGAAATGATCTTCACGCGCCTGCATGCGCGCGGCGATTTCCGCTTTCGTGCCGACGAGATGGACGAAGCGGGTGCCGGGTCCGATGGCGCGCAACTGATCACGGTACTGTCGTTTGAGCGCCGAGCAGGCGATGACGATGCCTGTCGCGCAGCGATCGAGGCCGGGAGCGTCGCCGGAAGGGCTGTCGTTGTCGCGTGTGTCGATGAGCTTGCGCGCCGTCGCGACGATGCGCGCGAGCCACGGCGCACGATCGGCATCATCGAGTGCGATGCCGCGGCTCATCTTGTCGATGTTGCGCGCCGGGTGCAGTGAGTCGCCGTCGATGAACTGCCACTGGCTGCCGGCCAGTGCGGCGATGCACCGGCCGACGCTCGACTTGCCGCAGGCAGTGACACCCATGACGATGACCGCGCGAGTCTCGCCGCCGGAACACGCGATTGGCCGGGGAGATGTCGGTGCTCCTCCGGCCGTGTTCGGGCGGCGTTCCTCAGGCATCGTCTGCCTGCCTGGTGCTGTCGCGTTCGATGATGGTGAAGCCGACATCGACGAAGGCTTCGTCCTTGCCGACGGTCTCGCCGTTGATGCGTTTGAGCAGTACCATGGCGATGGCTTCGCCGATGGCCTCGGCATCGAAGCTGCTGGTCGTCAGCGAGGGTTCGAGGTATTCGCCGAAGTCGAAGTTGCCGTGCCCCACGACGGCAAGCTCCTCGGGAACGGCAATGCCGCGCCGGCGACATTCCATCAGCACGCCCATGGCGATACGGTCGCTCAGACAGAGTACGGCGCTGGTGTCGGGGAAACGTTCGCGCAGCGCCACGATGCCGTCGCGTCCGATGTGGATGTCGGCTGCGGTGCCGTCGAGCAACACCACCCGCTCGCTGGAAAGGCCGTGCTCTTCCATGGCCTGTTGAAAGGCATCGTGGCGATCACGCCCGCGCAGATCGCCATCGAGCCGGCAGCCGATGAAGCCGATGCGTTCGTGGCCCTGATCGAGCAGCAAGCGAGTCAGCGCGAGGCCCACTTCGTAGTGGGAAAAACCGACCACGCAATCGAGCGGCACGTCAGGCAGGTGCCAGGCTTCGACCACAGGTACACCGGATCGGCCGAGCATGTCTCGTCCCTCGGGGCTGTGCACGCTGTTGACGACGACGACGGCGGCAGGGCGTCGGCCGAGAATGATGCGAATGAGTTCCTGCTCTTCCTTGCCGGTGTAGTCGTTGTCACCGAGGAGTACATGGAAGCCGGCGTCACGCAGACGCCGTGACATGACGTTGATGGTGTGCGAATGGCCTTCGAAGAACAGCGAAGGCAGCACCACCGCAATCATCGTGCTCTTGCGGCTCGACAGGGTACCGGCGGCGAGATCCGGTATGTAGTTGAGCTCCTCGATGGCGATCCTGACCTTTTCGCGTGTGGCCGGCGCTACCTTTTCCGGGTCGCGGAGGGTGCGTGATACCGTCATCGACGAGATGCCTGCCGCGCGTGCAACATCGTTGATGGTGACTTTCGTGGGTTGTTTCGTGGCTTGACTCTGTTTGTGATTCGACACGCAGGTGCTCCCGGCGTCAGGCCGTGGGCGAAGCTGGCTCGGCCGCGGCCGGTGTTCAGCCTCGACCGATGTAGGGCATGCCGCTCGCCATGATGGTCATGAACTGCACGTTGGCCGACAGCGGCAGGCTGGCCATGTGCAGAACCGCGTCGCCCACCGACTGGGGTGGCATGGTGGGCTCGGCTCTGACCGAACCGTCGGCCTGAGGGATGCCCGAACTGATGGTCTCGGTCATGGCGGAAGCCGCGTTGCCGATGTCGATCTGGCCGCAGGCGATGTCGAAAGCGCGACCGTCGAGCGAGAGCGTGCGCGTAAGACCCGTGATGGCGTGCTTGGACACCGTATAGGGTACCGAACCGGGACGCGGCACATGCGCGGAGATCGAACCGTTGTTGATGATGCGACCACCTTGCGGATCCTGCCTGCGCATGCGAGCGAATGCGGCGCGTGCGACCAGGAAGGCACCATGCAGGTTCACGTCGATGACCTGTCGCCATTCCGCCACGGGAATCTCGTCGATGGGGCGTGCGGCGACATTGATGCCGGCATTGTTGAACAGGACATCGAGGCGGCCGTGGCGCTCGATCAGGGTGTCGAAGAGGGCTTCGACCGATTGCTCGTCGCTGACATCGGCGGTGATCGGGTCGATGCGGGCTCCGGCCGGTGCGGTGGCGACGGTGTCTGCAAGCGTGGCCGCAGTGCGCCCGCAGATGGTCACTTCGAAGCCGTTGCCAGCGAGGGTATGCGCGACGATGCGCCCGAGTCCGGTGCCACCGCCGGTCACCAGTGCCACACTTGCCATCGTCGCGCCTGCCGGATTGCCAAAGCCTATGTTAACGATACCATAGGCGTCCGGATTCTGGTAATGTCCCGTCCGATCGGTGGAACTGGAATACTGACTCAGAAGCAATGACATTCGACCAGGACTACACGCTGCTCGTCGGCAGCTACAGCGAACTCGACGTGCTGGCGCACCAGCCACACTCACCCTTGCCGGGGCGCGGCATCGTGTCGATGCAGTGGAAGCGCGATGGCACGCTCGAAGAAACCGCCGTCACCGACGTGTTGAACCCGGCGGTGCTGATTCCGCATGCCGATGGCCGTTCGGTCTACGCCATCAAGGAAACCATTGCCGACAGGGGCGAAATCACCCGCTACGAACTCGGTGAGAAGGGTGAACTGCACGAGAAGGACAGCAAGCGCGCCAACGGCAGATCCACCTGCTATCTGGCGCTCTCGCCCGAGCGTGACGCCGCCATCCTCATCAGCTACTGGGATGCCATCATCGATGTCTGCACGGTTGCCGCCGATGGCACCCTCGGCGACACCCATCAGAGCTTCAGGCAGTTCCACCGCCCCGAGGGCGAGTGGCGCCAGGTCGAGAATCGCGAGGATCACTGGGGTAACCGCCAGGTCGGGCCGCACGCCCACTGCGCGCATTTCTGGCACGACTGGGTGTTCATTCCCGATCTCGGTGAAAACGCCGTGTTCCAGTACCGTTACGACAAGACGAAGAAAACCCTGGCGCGCGAGTGCTGGATCGACTTCGAAGCGGGTTCCGGCCCTCGTCACATGGCCATGCACCCGACACTCGACATCTGCTACATATCGAACGAACTCTTCAATACCGTTTGCGTGGCGAGCCTCGATGCCAGCGAGCCTGCGGAGAACAAGCCAAGGCTGTCACCGGTGCAGTACGTCTCCACGCTCGAGAACCGCGAACAGACGAGCTATGTGTCGGAGATCAGGCTCTCGCCCGATGCCCGCTTTCTCTACGTATCGAATCGCGGTGACGATTCCCTCGCCATCTTCCGCGTGCTCGATGAGGGTCTGCTCGAACGCATCGACATCGTGCCCACGGGCGGCAGGTTTCCACGCCACTTCGCCATCACTCCCTGTGGCAAGGGGGTACTCGTCGCCAACCAGGACAGCAGCAATCTCCGTATCTTCGAGCGCGACGTCGACACGGGCAGGCTCGTGATGCTCGACGAGGAGGTCGAGATGGGCTCGCCGAACTACATCCGTTTCGTCTGACCGGAGAGTGCGCCGAACTGCCATGAAATTCTCCGCCAACATCGGATTCCTGTGGGACGATCTGCCGCTGACGGAACGCGTCAGACGTGCCGCGGCCAACGGCTTCGACGCCGTCGAATGTCACTTCCCCTACGACACCGACCCGGCGGAACTGGCGGCCGTGCTTGCCGAATGCAATCTGCCGCTGCTTTCGCTCAACACGGCGCTCGGTGCCAATGGTCAGGACGACTTCGGCGTGACCGCGCGCCCCGATCGGCGTGACGAGGCACGGCGGCTCATCGATGCAGCGCTCGACTACGCCGACGTGTCTGGTTGCCGGATGGTAAGCGTGGTGCCGGGGCGAACGGCGCGGGCCGAGGGCGCGGAAACCACCTGGCGGGAAAACCTCGCCTATGCGGCGGAGAAGGCCGCGGCACTCGGCAAGACCCTGCTGATCGAACCGATCAACCAGCGCGTGGTGCCGGGTTATCATCTGAGCCTGCTCGACGACGCGCTGGCCACCATCGACGCCGTGGCGGCGCCGAACCTCAAGCTCATGTTCGACTGCTTCCACACCCAGATCATGGAAGGCGATCTGCGCCACAACCTGGAGCGCGTCCTGCCGGTGCTCGGGCACGTGCAGATGGCAGCGGTGCACGACCGGGGCGAACCCGATCAGGGCGAGATCGACTACCCGTGGCTGCTCGGCGAACTGTACGCGATGGGGTGGGAAGGCCATGTCGGCGCCGAGTATCGGCCACGAGGCGCCTCGGTGGAAGCCGGTCTTGGCTGGTTGCCGGCCTTTCGCGCGGCCTGAGCCTCTGCACGCCGCTGTCGCCATGCTGTATCGCGTATCGTGTCGGATAGTGGGCAATGCGGATAGTCGGAGCAGTTGAAGGCACTCTTCCAGTTCATCCTCTTGTGGCTGGCCGGTCTCGGTGCATCCACCCAGTACGCCAAGCTGAGCCTCGCCCTGCCGGCACTCGAAGCGTACTACGGGTCGGCGGGTGCCCGCCTCGGGCTGCTCGTGTCGCTCCTGAGTTTCGTGGGTCTTGCCTTCGGCCTCGGCGCGGCGAGCGTGGTGGCGGCGCTCGGTTTCCGGCGCATGCTGATCACGGCACTCGTGCTCGGCGCCGGGGTGGCGCTGCTCGAATCACTGCTTCCGCCCCTGCCCGTGATGTTCGCGCTCAGGCTGGTGGAAGGAGTGTCCCACCTGCTTCTCGTGGTGGTGATCCCGACGCTGATCGCGAGCATCGCCAGCGAGCGCTTGCGTGCGGTGGCCATGACGCTGTGGGGTACCTTCTTCGGGGTCGGCTTCGCGCTGGTCGGCGCCTTCGGTCTGCCACTGCTCGAAGCCCGTGGCCTGTCTGCCTTTCTCGTCGCACACGCGGTCTGGATGGGGCTCATGGCCTGCCTCGTCGTGATGCTTGTCGAAAAGGGCAGGGCTTCGCGCGAAGAGCGCGCCTGGCATCCGGCTTTCTTCAGCCTTGCCCTGCATCGCGAGGTGTATACCTCGATCCCGATCGCGACCTCGGCACTCGTGTGGCTCTTCTACACGGCAACCTATGTCTCGGCACTGACCCTGACGCCGAAATGGGTCGGTGCCGACGAGGCGGTGGCGCTGGCCGCTCTCCTGCCGCTCGTCAGCATCGTTTCCTCGGTGACCATCGGCAATCTTCTGCTGCTGCGGTTTCCGGCCGTGACGGTGGTGAAGACGGGTCTCGTGGCGGCGCTGCTGACGGTGATGGCGATGGCATTCTCCGGTCCCGTGGCATCTCTCCTGATGGCGCTGTTTGCCAGCATCGGTCTCGTGCAGGGCGCGAGTTTCGCGGTGGTGCCCGAACTCAATCGTGACACGCATGATCGGGTGCTCGCCAACGGTGCCATGGCGCAGACCGGCAACATCGGCAATCTCGTCGGCACACCGCTGCTGCTGATGCTCTTCCAGAGTGGTGGAAAGGCGGCGGCGCTGCTGTACCTCGGTGCCTGCTACCTGGCCGGGCTCGGTGTGCTTGTCGGTCTCGGATGGCTGGCACGTCGACAGTGATTAAGGTAGAATGCACTGCTGTCTACAGTGGTGAGCGTAGCTCAGTTGGTAGAGCACAGGATTGTGATTCCTGTTGTCGCGGGTTCGATCCCCGTCGTTCACCCCACCGGTTTCCGCAGGGCGGAGTGCTGGCAACCCGGCCTCCGCCCTTGCAGTCTGTATCGCAGCTGCCCGGCCCCGGGGGCGATGGTCATTCGGGGCGAGGCAGCTATAATGATTCCACGGTCAGGCTCGAGCGAAAGTGGCGGAATTGGTAGACGCGCTGGTTTTAGGTACCAGTGTCTTACGACGTGGGAGTTCGAGTCTCCCCTTTCGCACCAGATCATTCTGCCCACCGGAACTCGCAGGTCGCGGCCTGCAAACAGGGCACTACATTCCACACCGCCTCGTGCCACCGCCTGCAGTCGCGGCACCGAGCGGTGTCTTTCGTACTCTTGACAGAGGCAAGCATGCAAGTATCAGTTGAAACCACCGAGGGGCTCGAGCGGCGCATGACCGTCGGCCTGCCCGCGGAGGACATCGACAAGGCCGTTGACGAGCGGCTCAGGAACATCAGCAAGACCGCGCGCATGAAGGGTTTTCGTCCCGGCAAGGTGCCGCTCAAGGTGGTGCGCAAGCGCTACGAGCCGCAGGTGCGGGGCGAAGTGCTTGGCAGCCTCATCAACACGTCCTATGTTCAGGCCATCCAGCAGGAGAAGCTCAATCCCGCCGGCAGCCCCAACATCGAACCGGTGGATGACGCGATCGACGCGCCCGCTGCCGACGAGGCCGAAGACATCGGTTTTCGCTACGTGGCCGTCTTCGAGGTCTATCCGGAGGTCGAGCCCGTCTATGACGAGCGCATCAGCATCACGCGTCAGGTGGCCGAGGTCAGCGAGGAAGACATTGACCGCATGGTCGAGAATCTTCGTGAACAGCGCAAGAGCTTCGACAAGGTCGAGCGTGCCGCGCAGGACGGTGATCAGCTCATCATCGACTTCAAGGGGCGCCTCGACGGCGAGGAATTCGACGGCGGCGCGGCCGAGGAAGCACCGCTGGTGCTGGGTTCGGGCAACATGATTCCGGGCTTCGAAGAGCAGATCATCGGCATGTCGGCAGGGGAGGACAGAACCATTGCCGTCACCTTCCCCGAGGACTACCAGGCCGAGCACCTTGCCGGCAAGGAAACCGAGTTCGACATCCATGTGCGCGAAGTGCGCGAAGCGACTCTCCCCGAGGTCGACGAGGAACTCGTCAGAAGCTTCGGCATCGAGGACGGCACGCTCGAAAGCCTGCGTGCCGACATTCGTCGCAACATGGAGCGCGAATTGCAGCAGAAGATCGAACAGGACACGAAACAGCAGATCATGGACGGTCTGGCAGAGATCAACAGTTTCGATGTCCCTGCGGCGCTGGTCAAGGACGAGATCGAGCGACAGAAAGAGAAGATCATGCAGCAGATGCCGGAGGGCAGCGACAGTTCCTTCCTCAGTGACGACCTGTTCCGCGAAGGTGCGGAAAAACGCATCAGAATCGGGTTGGTGATGGCCGAAATCATCAAACGCAACGAGATCTCTGCCGATGATGACAAGGTGCGAGCGCGCATCGAACGACTTGCGTCCTCCTACCAGGACCCCCGGGAAGTGATCGACCACTACTACGGCGACAAGGAACTCCTCCGCAACGTGGAAGGACTGGTGATGGAAGATGCCGTGGTCGATGCCGTGCTTGCTGCCGCCACGGTCAGCGATGAATCGACTACATTTCAGGACATCATGCATCCGCCGGCGCCCGAAGCGCCTGCGGCCGACAGCGAGACAGAACAGACATCATGATTGCAGGCCCGACTGACGGACTGAACCCGAACATGCCTCTTGCCACAGCGATGGCCACGGCCGCGCCCACGGCCACGCCCACGGCGTCCGGCGGTCTCGTGCCGATGGTCGTCGAGCAGTCGCCGCGTGGCGAACGTGCCTACGATATCTACTCGCGTCTGCTGAAGGAGCGTGTGGTCTTTCTTGTCGGCCAGGTCGAAGACTACATGGCCAATCTGATCGTGGCACAACTCCTGTTCCTCGAATCGGACAACCCCGACAAGGACATCTCGCTCTACATCAATTCACCGGGAGGCTCCGTCACGGCCGGCATGGCCATCTACGACACCATGCAGTTCATCCGTCCGAACGTCAGCACCCTGTGCGTGGGGCAGGCGGCCAGCATGGGTGCCTTTCTCCTGACCGCGGGCGAGCCCGGCAAGCGTTTCATCCTGCCGAACTCGCGTGTCATGATCCACCAGCCATCGGCCGGTTTCCAGGGTCAGGCCACCGATATCGACATTCACGCGCGCGAGATTCTCGCCATCAAGGAGCGCATGAACGCGCTCATGGCGAAGCACACGGGGCAGACGGTGGAGAAAGTGAAGGACGACACGGAGCGTGACAACTTCCTGACGTCCGAACAGGCCCTCGAGTACGGTATTGTCGACCGTATCGTGGCCAATCGTTCCGAAGAGGCCTCGCTGGCGTCGGGCGGCCAGAGCGATGACCGGAACGGTGGTTAGAATGGCAAGCGTGACGGGCGGCTCGAGTGGCAGCCGGAACGGTGATCAGTATTGACTTGACAAGTCGTGACGTACATCCTTACTGGGTGTGATGTCACGCCCATCGTACGGAATCAGTGCAATACGTCAGTTGAATCCTGGCGGTAAACAAGGCAAGGTGCGCCGGACGTGGAGATTGACAGAGAACAATGAGCGATCAGGACAACAGGAAAGACGACGGCAAGCTGCTTTACTGCTCCTTCTGCGGCAAGAGCCAGCACGAAGTGAGAAAGCTCATTGCCGGCCCCTCGGTATTCATCTGTGATGAGTGCGTCGATCTCTGCAACGACATCATCACCGAGGAGATGCAGGAGGCCGACAGCGAAGAGCAGAGTTCGCTGCCGAAACCACACGAAATCAACGAACTGCTCGATCAGTACGTCATTGGCCAGTCCAAGGCCAAGCGCATCCTGTCGGTGGCGGTGTACAACCACTACAAGCGCCTCGAGTACAAGGGCAACACCGATGATGTCGAACTCGCCAAGAGCAACATCCTCCTGATTGGTCCGACGGGCTCGGGCAAGACGCTGCTTGCCGAAACACTTGCACGCACGCTGAATGTGCCATTCACGATTGCCGACGCCACCACGCTCACCGAAGCGGGTTACGTTGGTGAAGACGTCGAGAACATCATCCAGAAGCTGCTGCAGAAGTGCGACTACGACGTCGAGAAGGCACAGACGGGCATCGTCTACATCGACGAGATCGACAAGATCTCACGCAAGAGCGACAACCCTTCGATCACCCGCGACGTGTCGGGCGAGGGTGTGCAGCAGGCGCTGCTGAAGCTCATCGAAGGCACCGTCGCCTCGGTGCCGCCCCAGGGCGGCAGGAAGCATCCGCAACAGGAATTCCTGCAGGTCGACACCTCGAACATCCTGTTCATCTGCGGTGGCGCCTTTGCCGGGCTCGAGAAGATCATCCAGAACCGTTCCGAGAAGGGCGGTATCGGTTTCAGTGCCGAAGTGAAGTCGAAGGAAGAGGGTGCGCACATCGGCAAGCTGCTCATGGAAACCGAAGCACAGGACCTCATCAGTTTCGGTCTCATTCCCGAATTCGTGGGTCGTCTGCCGGTCGTCGCAACGCTCGAGGAACTCGACGAAGAGTCGCTCGTGCGCATCCTCGTCGAGCCCCGGAACGCCATTACCAAGCAGTTCGAGAAGTTGCTTGGCATGGAAGATGTCGACATCGAATTCCGTAATGATGCGTTGCATGCCGTTGCCCAGCGTTCGCTGGAACGCAAGACCGGCGCACGTGGCCTGCGCACGATTCTCGAGAACATCCTGCTCGATACCATGTACGAACTGCCACGTATCGAGAACGTCAAGAAAGTCATTCTTGACGCCGCGGTAGTTCGGGGCGAGTCGAAGCCGTACCTTCTTCTTGAAGGGCAGGAGAAGGTCATGGATCAGGAGCAGTATCGAAAGGCAGCTTCCGACGACTGATCACCTGCAGCGGTTCGTGCGGCCGGCCGGACCTCGCACGTCCACACGCTTATGTCTGCAGCACCCGATGCCCCTCCGGCTCGGGTGTTGTCGTTTCAGGAGAAAGGCCATGCCTCGCAAGTCATCCCGTTCCATCCCGGTGCAGTCACTGGAACTCGCACTGTCGGCTCCGGTGGTCATTGCCGCAAGGCTCGGCCAGTTCGCTGCGGCAGGTCTTGCCCCCGCGCCAGCCGACGTCAGGGAGGCGGGTCTGATGTGGGTGGAGAAGTTCGGCGCCATGCAGGAGTCCATGCTGGCGATGAACATCGAACTGTCGAAATGCCAGCAGACGCTGTGGCGGCTGTACTGGCGATCACTGCTCGAACCGCAGGTGGCGATGACCTTGGCACAACGCTCCAGCCTCGAACTCCAGCGCGGCCTCGAGCGCAGCATGAGTGCTGGCCTTGCTCCCGTGCATCGCCGTGCCGTGGCCAATGCGAAACGACTCGGCAAGGCGCGGCAGGCGAGAACGCGAGCGGCCACGCGCTGACCCTCGCGAGCAGCTTGAATTCTCCGGGCAGAAGTGCCAGATTGTGCAGTATCCGTCAGGGCTTGCACAGAGTCCCGTTACCTTTCAGGAGTATCCAGTGTCCGATTCCGAAAACAGGCTGCCCGAAGCGCAGAATCCCGGCGACGGAAGCGAAAAAGGGCGCAGCGATACGCGCCTTCCCGTGTTGCCACTCCGGGATGTCGTGGTCTACCCGCACATGGTCATCCCGCTGTTCGTCGGTCGCGAGCGTTCCATCGACGCGCTCGATGCCGCCATGTCAAGCGACAAGCGCATCATTCTCGCTGCGCAGACGAGCGCTGCCGTCGACGAACCCGAAATCGACGATATCCACCATGTGGGTACCGTTGCCACCATCCTGCAACTGCTGAAACTCCCCGACGGCACCATCAAGGTATTGGTCGAAGGTGTCTCGCGCGCTCGGCTCGATGACATTGCCGTGGATGAGGCCGGCTATTTCGTGGCCGGGCACAGCGTGCCGGCGGTCTCGGCGCCATCGTCCACCGAGCAGACCGAACTCGGTGTGCTGGCGCGTTCGGTCGTCAACCAGTTCGACCAGTACGTGAAGATGAACCGCAAGGTGCCTTCCGAGGTACTCGCGTCGATCGAAGGCGTCGACGACCCGGACCGCCTTGCCGACATGGTCGCAGCCCAGATGTCGCTGCGTGTCGAGCAGAAGCAGGCCGTGCTCGAGATCTTCGATGCCGGCGAGCGGCTCGAACACCTCCTGAGCCTCATGGAAGCCGAACTCGATGTGTTGCTGGTCGAGAAGCGCATCCGCGGCCGGGTCAAGCAGCAGATGGAGAAGAGCCAGCGCGAGTACTATCTCAACGAGCAGATGAAGGCCATTCAGAAGGAGATGGGCGAGCTCGATGATGTTCCGAACGAACTCGAGGCGCTCGAGAAGAAGATCGAGAAGAAGGGCCTCTCGAAGGAGGCAAGAAAGAAGGCACGCGGCGAACTGGCCAAGCTCAGGATGATGTCGCCGATGTCGGCCGAAGCAACCGTGGTCAGGAACTACATCGATACCCTCGTGAGCCTGCCCTGGAAGAAGGCCTCGAAGCTCAGGAACACGCTCGCCGAAGCCGAAGCCATTCTCGAGAACGATCACTACGGACTCGAGAAGGTCAAGGAGCGCATTCTCGAATACCTCGCCGTGCAGAAGCGCGTCGGGCATGCCAAGGGGCCGATTCTCTGTCTCGTGGGCCCGCCCGGTGTCGGCAAGACCTCGCTCGGCAAGTCGATCGCGCGTGCCACCGGCCGCCGCTTCAGCCGCATGGCTCTCGGCGGCGTGCGTGATGAAGCCGAGATTCGTGGTCATCGGCGCACCTACATCGGTTCGATGCCGGGCAAGATCGTGCAGAACCTCGCCAAGGTGAAGCGCCGCAATCCGCTGATCCTCCTCGACGAGATCGACAAGATGTCGATGGATTTTCGGGGCGATCCGTCGTCGGCGCTTCTGGAAGTGCTTGATCCCGAGCAGAATCATACCTTTACCGATCACTATCTCGAAGTCGAGTACGATCTCTCGGATGTCATGTTCGTGGCCACGGCCAACACCATGAACATCCCCGAGCCGCTGCTCGACCGCATGGAGGTGATCCGTCTGCCGGGTTACACCGAGAAGGAGAAGGCGAACATTGCCGAGCGTTATCTCCTGCCCAGAAAGATGATCGACAACGGCCTTGATGAGAGCGAGTTGCGCGTCACCGATGAGGCCATTCTCGAAATCATCCGCAGCTACACGCGCGAAGCCGGCGTGCGTAACCTCGAGCGCGAGATTGCCAAGATCTGCCGCAAGGTGGTTCGTGAGGTCATGGAACTCGAGGGCGAAGATGCATCGTCCGATGCCGTGACTGTCGACGGCGCTGCCGCCGACACAAGCCGTGATGCCGCTGTCGACGCCAGCCACGTTCCTGCCACGGATGACGCCGCTGCTGGTGATACCGGTACCATCGATGCCGTCACCGCCGATGCCGTCGTCACCGTTGCATCGTCTGACGACGCACCGGCCATGGTCACGGTCACCGAGGAGAACCTCGAAAAATACCTCGGCGTGCTGCGCTACCGCTATGGCCGCGCCGAAACCGAGAGCAAGATCGGTCAGGTCACGGGGCTTGCCTGGACGCAGGTGGGGGGCGAGTTGCTGAGCATCGAGTCCGCCGTGGTACCCGGAAAGGGCAAGCTTTCCTGGACGGGGCAGCTCGGAGACGTCATGCAGGAGTCGATTCAGGCGGCCATGATGGTGGTCAGAAGCCGCGAGGAGTCACTCGGCATCGATCCCGAATTTCACGAGAAGCACGACATTCACCTGCACGTGCCCGAAGGCGCAACGCCGAAGGACGGCCCGAGTGCCGGCATCGGCATGTGTACCGCCATCGTTTCGGCCGTCACGCGGGTGCCGGTGCGCGCCGACGTTGCCATGACGGGCGAGATCACGCTGCGAGGCGAAGTGTTGCCGATTGGTGGGCTCAAGGAAAAACTCCTTGCCGCTCAGCGCGGGGGCATCAAGGTGGTGCTGGTTCCGGAAGAGAACCGCAAGGATCTCACCGAAGTCCCGGACGAAATCACCGAGGGGCTGGATATTCGTCCGGTCAAATGGATCGACGAGGTGCTGGAAGTGGCACTGGGTGTGGAAACCTCACCGGATGCCGAAGGTGCCGAGACGCCGGTTTCGGGTTCCGGCGAAAAGCCGGCTTCGTCAGGGCCAGGTGTTCAGACACACTGATATAAAAATCAGTAAAACTCGCACCGCTTCTGGTTGGCGCAAGTGCTGAAACCGCGTCAGATCACGCTTGCAGGGGATTGTTACATTTCATTGACCACAGCGAAATGCGTAGCCGTCGGCATTTTCGCTGTGGTAGCGTATGTGGCGTAGTTGCTGGCAGTTCCGGTAGTTGTCCGGTCAGTCTGCACTTCAACACTTCACTAAGGAATCGGAAATCAACCCATGAACAAGACTGAATTTGTCGATGCTGTCGCTGCCAAAGGCGACATGAACAAATCCGAAGCGGCAGACGCAGTGGATGCGGTACTTGACAGCATCTCGGACGCCCTCAAGAGCGGGGATTCGGTTACACTCGTCGGCTTCGGCACCTTCCTTGTTCGCAAGCGTGAAGCGCGTACCGGTCGCAATCCTCGCACCGGCGAGCCACTGCAGATCGCGGCATCGAATGTTCCGAGCTTCAAAGCTGGCAAAGCACTGAAAGATGCTGTAAACTAATCGGCTTGAGAGTTCTCGGGTGCTTAGCTCAGCTGGTAGAGCATCGCCCTTACAAGGCGAGGGTCGGCGGTTCGATCCCGTCAGCACCCACCAGAGGAAACTGGAGCGGTAGTTCAGTTGGTTAGAATACCGGCCTGTCACGCCGGGGGTCGCGGGTTCGAGTCCCGTCCGCTCCGCCAACATCACCCTGGTCAGCAGGGTAGGCAAAGGGTGCTTCGGCACCCTTTTCCAATTCTGGCGCCAGCACGTCACCGACACCGGCCATGTCACCTGCGCAGAGCCCGGTGCTGTCATGACGGTGAATTTGCACTATCTTTGCAGGTGCTTCGGGCCAAGCCCCGGCCTTTGCCCGGCCGGGCGTTGATGCAGTTGCATTGACGCGTCAACGCCGCATCCAGTCCGAGCGTCACATCCGTTTCGACCGTCACAACCGACACGGCCTTCTACATCGCCAACCCGGCACTCAACGACATGCTGCTCGATATTCGCGAAACCGTACGCCACTCCAGGACACTGAAGTACGTGATCGTTCTGGTCATCGCCGTGCCCCTGGTGGCGGTATTCATCGGCTCCTATTTTGCCGGCCGGCCGCCACCTGCCGTGGCCACGGTCGGCAAGACCGAAATCTCCCCCAGCGCCGTCGAAACGGCCGTGGCACGGCAGCGGCGCCAGCTTGCCAGCATGTTCGGGGGCGAGATTCCCGAAGGGTTCGCCAGCGATGCGATGTTGCGTGAGCAGGCCATCAACGGCCTCATCGACGAAGCCGTGGTCGAGAACACCGTGGCGGCCCAGAAGTTTGCCGTCGGCGATGAAACCCTCGGTCGCGCCATTCGCGCGGTGCCCGCGTTCCAGACAGACGGTCGTTTCGACCCCGAACTCTATGAAGAACGCGTGCGAGCCGAAGGTCTCACCATGGGCGCTTTCGAGCAGCGCTTCCGCAGTCAGAGCGCGCTCGATCAGTTTACGAGCGGCGTGGTATCAACGAGTTTTCTGCTCCCGAACGAACGTGCGCGGCTCGATGCCCTGGCGCGACAGCAGCGAACCATCGAGGGTCTGCGACTCGACATGGATGCCGCGCGCGACGCCATCGAGGTCAGCGACGACGAAGTGCAGGCCTATTTCGACGAGCGAGCCGACAGCTATCAGCACCCCGATCGCGTGAAGATCGCCTACGTGCGCCTCTCGGCCGAGGACCTTGCCAGCGGCATCGACATTGCCGAGGAAGATGCGCAGTATTACTACGATGACAACAGCGCCAACTACATCACGCCCGAGCAGCGGGAAGCCTCGCACATTCTTCTCGAGGCCGATCGTGACAACGAGGATGAAATCGCCGAGAAGGAGGCTGAACTCGAAGCCGTCAAGGCACGCATCGAGGCCGGCGAGTCCTTTGCCGATCTTGCCGCGGAACTCTCCGACGACGTCGGTTCGGCAAGCAATGGAGGCAGCCTCGGTGTCATCACGCCCGGTGCCATGGTGCCCGAGTTCGAAGCCGCTGTTTACGCCCTGCCAGGCGACGTCGGCAGTCTGTCCGATCCCGTCGTGTCGGATTTCGGCGTGCATCTGATCAAGCTCGACAAGGTCGTCGCGGAGAAGGTCAAGCCCTTCGAGGACGTGCGCGAGGACATCATCGCGCAGCTTCGCCGCAACGAGGTCGACAGCGAGTATCAGGACCTCCATGACCAGCTCGCCGAACTGGCCTTCGAAAACCCCGAGTCGCTCGAAGAGGTGTCGGCGGCCACCGGCCTCGAAGTGCAACAGACGGACTGGATCGATGCCGAGAACCCGGCCGAGGGCATCGTCGGTCATCCGGCAGTGCTCGATGCGGCGCTCTCGGCCGATGTGCGCGAAGACGGCAACAATTCGGAACCGATCGATGTGGACAGCCGCGACGTCGTGGTGCTCCGCGTCACGGACAGCGAAGGCCCACGGCAGAAAACCCTGGACGAGGTGCGCGACGAGGTTTCACTTGCACTCAGGACAGAGCGTGCTGCCGAAGCGCTGGATGCGGCTGCTGCTGACATCGAGGCAGGATTGCTCGCCGGTGACGAACTCGCCGTGCTGGCCGAAGGCCGAACAGGTGCGGAACTTGTCGAAGCGCTGCCGCTCTCGCGAAATTCCGACGATTTCGAGCCGTCGATGATCAACGCCGTCTTTTCCCTGCCGAAGCCGACCGAGGGGCAGGGCGTTGCCGCCATTGCCACCTTGTCGGATGATGATCGCGTGGTCTATCGCCTCGTCGATGTCAAGGTGCCGGAAACAGCCGAGAACAGTGCCGTGGACGACGCGCCGACCAAGGCCGCCGCCGATCCGCAGTTGGGTGTTGTCGAGTTCGAGGCACTCGTCGGCGCCTTGCGCTCGCGCGCCGATATCGACATCAGTTCACCCTGACGCGACGCCTGGCGCTCGCGCGCCGATATCGACATCAGTTCATCCTGACACGGCGCCTGCAGGTACCCGCCATCGGCTTGCGGCGTGACGATGCGCAGTCAGCGTCGGTGTCCTGACGCGGCTTGCATTGCCGACCGGCAAGACTTGTTAAAGATCCTGAAACAGGCCGCCCGACGCTCGACATGAGGGGGTCACGGGCGTAGTATTCTGCGCTGGTATCGATTGAAGGATGCAGGGGCGTCCCCGCGCTCGAATACGGCATGCACGGTTTCCACTGTCGCCATGTTCCCGGTGGCGCAGGTGCCTGTATCGGAAATCAGGAGTCGAGTCGGCTCGCCTGCAAGTCGCACACTCAACAAGTCGCACACTCAAACATACAGAACTGGAGAAAACTCTCATGGGAATGATGGCTGAATTCAAGGAATTCGCGCTCAAGGGAAGTCTGATGGACATGGCGGTCGGCATCATTGTCGGTGCAGCCGTCAGCGACACCGTCGGCGCTCTCGTCGATTCCGTCCTCATGCCGATCATCGGCATCTTTCTGGGTGGTGTCGACTTCAGCGGTCTCGCCATCACCGTTGGCGATGCCAACATTGGCTACGGCATGTTCATCCAGGCCCTGATCAACTTCCTGATCATCGCCTTCGTGATCTTCATCATCGTCAAGATGATCAACAACATGAAGAAGCGCTTCGAGAAGGAACAGGTCGAAGAGCCGGCGGAAGATCCGGCCGATATTGCGCTGCTCAAGGAAATCCGCGACCAGCTCGCTGCTCGCTGAATGCCACGACGTGATGCTTGAACCCGCGGCAATCAGCCTCGGGTTTCAGGCAATCAGGTTCGACACGAAAAAGCCGGTTGCCTGAGGGCGCCGGCTTTTTTCGGTTCCGAGGGGGTGTTGCCTGCAGTTCCGGGGTGTCCGTACCAATTACGGTTCCGGGGTGCCGCCGAAGCAATTCCGGGATGCCGAACATGGGCAGACGCATTGCCGCGAGTGTCGCGGCAAGCGCTGTGCCCGGCGGTTCGTCCTCAGCTTGCCGATTCCGGCGATTCCGGCGCCGACACGATGTTGAAGCCACCATCGACATAGATGACCTGCCCGGTAATACCCGAGGAAAGTGGCGAAGCAAGGAAGGCGGCCGTGTTGCCGACCTGCTCGATGGTGGTATTCTCGCGCATCGGCGCGATCGAGGAGACGTGGCCGAGAAGCTTCTTGAAATCACCGATACCGGCGGCAGCAAGTGTCTTGATCGGTCCGGCGGACAGTGCGTTCACGCGAATCCCCTCCGGTCCGAGCGAGGTTGCCATGAAACGCGTGTTGGCTTCGAGCGAGGCCTTGGCCAGCCCCATGACGTTGTAGTTCGGCATCGCGCGAACGGCACCGAGGTAGGACAGGGTGATGAGCGACGCGCCCTCGTGGAGCTGGGGTCGCAGTGCCTTGGCCACGGCAGAGAAGCTGTAGGAGCTGATGTCGTGCGCGATGCGGAAGGATTCGCGGCTGACGGAATCGAGATAGTCGCCGTCGAGTGCCTCGCGCGGTGCAAAGGCCACGGCATGCACGAAACCGTCGAGTCCATCGGGCCAACGCTCCTTCAGGGACGCTGCCATGGCCTCGATCTGGGCGTCTTCGGCAACGTCGAGCGGTAACACGATGTCGGAGCCGCAGTCGTCGGCCATCGCCACCACGCGATCCTTCAGGCGGTCGTTCTGGTACGTGAAGGCGAGTTCGGCACCTTCGCGGTGCATGGCTTCGGCGATGCCCCAGGCGATCGAGCGCTTGCTGGCCACGCCGATGATCAGCATCTTTCGGCCGTCGAGCATTCCCATGGTTCGGTTCCTCTTGCTTGTTTGTTTCAGTCGTGTGCTCCCGCGAGTCGCTCCAGTATGCCTTCATGGATGCGGCTGATGCGAGGAAGATCGTTGACGGCGACGCATTCGTCTATCTGATGAATGGTCTTGTTGATCGGACCGAGTTCCACGAGTTCGGCGCCGGTGGGTACGATGAAGCGCCCGTCGGAGGTGCCGCCGGCGGTATTGGTCTCGGGATCGATGCCGGTGTGTTCACGGACCACCTCACGGGCAATGCTGACCAGTGAAGGTCCGTTCTGCATGCTGTCTGCTGCCGCGTTGGTTGCCGTCACGAAAGGCCTGGCGCTGTCGTTCCAGGTGATGCGATAGTCGAGTTCGTGGCGTGCAAGGATGGTTTCGATGCGTTGCTGCAGGCCTTCCATGGTGCTTGCGGTGCTGTAGCGCAGATTGAAATCGACCACGAAACGGCCCGGAATCACGTTGCTTGCACCGGTGCCGGCGGCGACATTGGAAATCTGCAGGGTGGTTGGCGGGAAGTCGGCGTTGCCCTTGTCCCAGTGTGTTTTGCAGAGTTCGTCGAGGGCGGCGAGGGCGCGGTGCACGGGGTTGTCGGCAAGCTCGGGATAGGCCACGTGTCCCTGCACACCGTTCACGACAAGGCGCGCACCGAGAGAACCGCGCCGGCCGTTGCGCAGGGTGTCGCCGAGATGCTCGCTGCTGCTTGGTTCACCGAGAATGCAGTAATCGATCTGTTCCCCGCGTGCCGCGAGCGTGTCGATGACGTGTCGCGTGCCGTCGGTGGCAGGCCCCTCTTCGTCGCTCGTCAGCAGCAGCGCAAGCGAGCCGTGCCGGTGCTTTCCGGACTTCACGAAGCGTTCGAGCGCCGTGACCATGGCCGCCACGCCCGCTTTCATGTCGGCTGCGCCACGCCCGTAGAGGTACCCATTCTCGATGGTGGCCGAGAAGGGCGGATGGGTCCAGGCGTCGGGGTCACCCGGTGGCACCACGTCGGTGTGTCCGGCAAAGGCGATCAGCGGTGCGGTATCACCGAGGCGGGCCCAGAGGTTGCTGACACCCGCGGCCGGCAGGTGCTCGATCTCGAAGCCGACGGCAGCAAGGCGCTCGGCGATCAGGGCCTGACAGCCGGCGTCTTCGGGTGTGACCGAAGGGCGCCGAACGAGGTCGATCAGAAGTGCAAGCGTGGGGTCGTCCCTGTTGGCGGACGTATCTGACATGGTGGCGATGACTCGTTGTCGAGGCGGTTGTTCAGGCGTTGATGCGTTCGAGCTCTGCCGCCAGTGCGGTGCGATCCCTGTCGTCGAGGGCGTGCTTGCCACCCGTGCCATCCGTGTTCTGGCTGCTGATCAGAAATACATCGTCGATGCGCTCGCCGAGCGTCGAGATGCGTGCGGCATGCACATCGAAACCGGCTTCGTGAATGCGGCGGGCAATGTCGCCGAGTATGCCGGGGCGGTCAGCCGCCGTCACGCGAAGCTCGGAGGTGTCTGCATCGACGGTCGTGCAATCGACCTGTGTGGCGATGCGGAACTGTCGCTGTCGCCGGCTGGGTTTGCCGCCGAGGTTGCGGGGCAGTGCCGCAGAAGCATCGAGTACGCGAACCAGTGCTGCTTCGATGGCCGCGCTGCGGCGTTCCTCGTTCACGAGCGAACCGTCGTTCTCGAGTACGTGGAACACGTCGAGCGCGTAGCCTGAATCGGTGGTGGTGATCGTGGCCGACTGGATGTCGAGGTTCAGGTTGCCGAGTTCCGTCGTGATCGTGGCAAAGAGCGATGGTGCATCGTGTGTGTGCACGAGAATCTCGCTCACGCCTTTGGCGCGTGAATGGCGCAGCGCCACCAGTGGCTCCGTCACCTCGTCGCCGACGCGACTTGCAAGCTGTGCGGTGTGTCGCGCGATATCACTGGCCTGGAAGCTTCGGAAGTAGTCCTCGCCGAGTTCGTTCCAGAGTTGCTGCCGCTCGCTGTCGCTGACACCGTTGTCGGCAAGGAGTGCGATCGCCTGCTGCTTGCGTCTTGCGACGACTTCGCTCACGGCCTCGGGGTTGTCGAGTCCGCGCTCGATGATCTGCCGGGCGTGGCGGTAGAGTGCCTGCAGCAGCGTCGCCTTGAAGGAATTCCAGAGTTCGGGGTTGGTGCCGCGAATGTCGGCAACGGTCAGCAGATAGAGAAAGTTCAGTTTCTCGATGCTGCCGACCTCACGCGCGAATTCGAGCTGCTCTTCGGGGTCGTCGATGTCGCGCCGCTGCACCGTCGTCGACATCAGCAGGTGCTGGCGCACCGTCCATTCCATCAGTTCCACGTCGTGCCGCTGCAGTCCGTGGTGCACGGCGAATTCGCGCATGTCCTCGGCGCCGAGCACGCAGTGATCACCGCCGCGACCCTTGGCGATGTCGTGGAAGAGGGCAACGAGATAGAGCCGCCAGGGTTCGACCACTTCGCGTGCCACTTCCGAGCAGTGCGGAAATTCCTCGTCGAAGCGCGGCAGCATGAAGCGCCTGAGATTGCGGATCACGTGAATGGTGTGCTCATCCACGGTGTAGATGTGGAAGAGGTCGTACTGCATGCGTCCCACGATGGCGTCGAAGGCGGGCAGGTAGGCGGCGAGCACACCGTGCTGGTTCATCAGCCGCACCGTGCGCGTGAGCTTGTCTTCGCTCGCGAAGATGCGCACGAACAGCGAGCGCGCCTGCGGATCGGAACGGAAGCGCGCGTTGATCTGCGGCAATGCCGCGCGCACCTGACGCACCGTTGGCGAGCGGATCTTCTCGGCCTCGTGTGTCAGGCTGAACATCAGATACAGTTCGAGCAGTGCCGTCGGCTGCTCGGTGAATACGGTGTCCGACGTGGTTTCGAGAAAACCGTTGCGGAGCTGGAAGCGCGGATTGAGCGTCACCACGTCGGCAGCTGCCGTCACGCCACTGATGATGCCGCCGATGCCCTGGAGCAGGATGTCGTTGAGGCGCTGCAGGCGCATGACGGAACGGTAGTAGCGCTGCATCAGCGCTTCGATCGAGGCATTCCTTTCGTCGTCGGTGTAGCCGAAGGCATGAGCAATGTCGCGCTGATGGTCGAAGAGCAGGCGGTCCTCGCGGCGTCCGGTCTTGTGGTGCAGGAGGTAACGGATGCGCCAGAGGAGGTCGAGTCCCTCGCGCAGGTGTTCGAGTTCGTGCGGCTCCAGCAGTCCGTTCGTCACCAGGGGCTCGAGCGCCGGCGTGTCGAAAAGCCGATGGCTCACCCAGGCGATGGTCTGGAAGTCACGCAGCCCGCCCTGACTCTCCTTCACGTTCGGTTCGAGCCGATAGGCATTCGTCTGGAAGCGCGCGTGGCGTCGTTTCTGCTCCTCGCACTTGGCCTTGAAGAAGACATCGGCTGGCCAGATGTGCTCGGGCGCAATGGCATCCATGAGTCTCTTGCAGAGGTGGGAGGAGCCGGTGATGAGGCGCGCCTCGGTGAGGTTGGTGATGACGGTGAGATCGGCGCTCGCGGCGGCAAGGCTCTGCTCGATGGTGCGCACGCTCGAACCGATGTCGAGTTCGTAGTCCCACAGCGAGGTGATCCAGGCCGCGAGCGCCGCCTCGAGCTCGGCATCGGGTTCGCCGGGCAGCAGGATGCTGATGTCGATGTCGGAATGCGGGAAGAGTTCGCCGCGTCCGTAGCCGCCGACGGCCACCAGCGCAAGGCCGTCGAACAGGGCTCCTGCCTGTTGCCACTGGCGCGCGAGCACATGATCGAGCAGGCGGCTGTGGAGTGCGAGCAGGGTAGCGATGTCCAGTCCTGACTCGAAGAGTTCGTGAATCAGTCCCCTGCCGCTGGCCAGGGCGTCGCGCCAGTTGGCGCGGTTGTCCGGGTCACGGTCGATGGCCGCATCGGCGGCGGCCAGGAGCCTGGTGACGGTCTTTTCATCGGGCAAGGCAGGGTCGGCGCCGAAGGTTCCGCCCCGGAAGCTGAAGCGTCCACTGGAGCCTGCGGTCCCGTTCACAGCGAGCGGCCTTCTCCGAGGGTCAGAAGCTCGTAGCCATCCTTCGTCACCACCAGCGTGTGTTCCCATTGCGCCGAGAGCGAGTGGTCGCGCGTGACCACGGTCCAGCCGTCACCGAGTACTTTCGCACCGCGCTTGCCCTGGTTGATCATCGGTTCGATCGTGAAGGTCATGCCCTCGCGCAGCTCGAACCCGGTGCCGGGCTTGCCGTAGTGGAGGACCTGCGGGTCTTCGTGGAAGGCTGAACCGATGCCGTGGCCGCAGTACTCGCGGACCACCGAATAGTGCTGCCCCTCGGTGTAGGTCTGGATGGCGTGGCCGATGTCGCCGAGGGTAACGCCGGGGCGCACGATCTCGATGCCGCGCACCATGGCTTCGTAAGCCGTTTCGCAGAGGCGCCGGGCGTGCGGCGCGGGTTCGCCCACGTAGTACATGCGCGAGGTGTCGCCGAACCAGCCGTCCTTGATGACGGTGACGTCGATGTTGATGATGTCACCCTTTTTCAGGCGCCGATCAGAGGGGATGCCATGACAGATCTGCTGGTTGACCGAGGTACAGATGGACTTCGGAAAGCCTCGGTAGCCGAGTGTTGCGGGGATGCCGCCCTGCACGTTGACGATGTGCTCGTGACAGATGTCGTTCAGTTCGTCCGTACTCACCCCGGGAACCACGTGTGGTTCGATCAGGTCGAGCACTTCGGAGGCGAGGCGGCCGGCAATGCGCATTTTCTCGATCTGCTCGGGCGATTTGAGGATGATGGACATGAAACTCGGCTGTGAAACGGCGTTGGGCAAACCCGACAGTGTACCCGATGGCCCTGTTTATGTTATAAAGATGGGCCGATGTCGCAGCTTCCCGTGAAGTGCGGGTGTCATGCGTCATCGAAATTCACACGCAGGTCCAACAGTTCCCGGCCGGGTGCCGGAGCGATCTCCGCTCTGGTTGGTCGTGATCGGTCTGCGGAGGTCAAACCCAAACGAGGATACTCACTCATGGCCAATGTCACCATGCGCCAGATGCTCGAAGCTGGCGTGCATTTCGGGCATCAGACCCGTTACTGGTCGCCGAAGATGGCGCCCTACATCTTCGGCGAACGCAACCGCATCCACATCTTCAACCTCGAGAGCAGTCTGCCTGCCCTCCAGGATGCTGCCAACTACGCCGGCAAGGTTGCTTCGAAGCACGGTCGCATCCTCTTCGTCGGCACCAAGCGTGCCGCGCGCGATCCCATCCGTCAGGCAGCTGAAAGCTGCAACATGCCCTTCGTCAACCGTCGCTGGTCCGGTGGTCTCATGACCAACTTCAAGACCGTCAAGCAGTCGGTGCGGCGTCTTCTCGAACTCGAAAGCATGCTCGGCGACGGCAGCCTCGAGCATCTGAGCAAGAAGGAAGGGCTCGGCCTCAAGCGTGAATACGAAAAGCTCGAGCGTGGCATGGGTGGCATCAAGCACATGGAGCGTCTCCCCGACGCATTGTTCGTGGTCGATGTCGGCCACGAGCGCATTGCCGTGACCGAAGCGCAGAAGCTCGGCATTCCGGTCATCGCGGTGGTCGACAGCAACCACTCGCCGGAAGGCATCGATTACGTCATTCCCGGCAACGACGACGCCATCCGCGCCATCCAGCTCTACGTGGATGTCATTGCCGGCGCCATCAACGACGGCAAGCGTGCCGGTGGTGTGAACGAGGAGATCGCTGCTGCCGATGCTGCTGCACCCGGTGCCGCTGCAACTGTCGCGGCCGCGCCTGTGGCCGCGCCTGCGGCACCGGCTGCCGCCGAAGGCGCGCAGCCGGCTGCAACCGAAGCGGTACCCGCTGCGGCGGCGGCCGAGCCAGCTGCTGCTCCCGCTGCCGAAGCCACCCCCGACGCTGCTCAGCCGGCGCCGGCGAATGACGCAGCGGCTGCTCCGGTTGCTGCGGTCACCGAGGCTGCCGCTGGCGAAGCGCCGCAGGACGCCACCAAAGACACCCCCAGCGCTACCTGAGCCGCGCGCGGGTCGAGAATCATCCCCTGCAAGGCGGGCCCTGGTGGCCCGCCGCGTACACAACAGAATTCGAGGTAATACAGATGTCCATCTCTGCGAGCATGGTCAAGGAACTCCGCGAGCGCACCGGCGCCGGCATGATGGAATGCAAGAAGGCGCTGACCGAAGCCGGTGGCGACATGGACGCGGCCATCGAGGCGATGCGTGTCGCGGGCCTTGCCAAGGCCGACAGGAAATCCGGCAATACCGCCGCCGAAGGCATGGTGTCGATCGCGCTGAACGATGCGCGTGATCGCTTTGCGCTTGTCGAAGTGAACAGCCAGACCGATTTCGCTGCCAAGGCCGAAGACTTCACCAACTTCGTGAACAAGGTCACTGCTGCAGTGCTGGCCGATCAGCCTGCCGATGTCGACGCCATCGTCATCGATGGCGCACCGGTGGAAGAAGTGCGCAAGAACCTCGTGGCGAAGATCGGCGAGAACATTCAGGTGCGCCGCATTGCCTCGGGCGATTCGACTGAGGGTCACTACAGTCAGTATTCGCACGGCGGCGGCCGCATCGGCGTCGTGGTCGAGATGGTCGGTGGCGACGAAGCCCTCGCGCGCGACGTTGCCATGCACATCGCGGCCAGCAGCCCGATCTGCGTCAACGAAGACGAGGTTCCGGCAGATGTTCTCGAGAAGGAAAAGGCCGTGTTCACGGCAACCGCGGCCGAAAGTGGCAAGCCACCCGAAATCATCGAGAAGATGATCGGTGGTCGCATCAGGAAGTACCTCGGTGAGATCACGCTCGTCGGTCAGCCCTTCGTCAGGAATCCCGACCAGAGCGTCGGCGCCCTCCTCAAGGAGCACGGTGCCGAGGTCAGGGCCTTCCATCGCTTCGAGGTCGGCGAGGGCATCGAGAAGAAGGAAGAGAATTTCGCCGACGAGGTCATGGCGCAGGTGCGCGACAGCGCCGGCAAGGACTGACCAGTCCCGTCGCGATGGGTAGAATCAGCATGAAAGAGCCGGGCATGAATCCCGGCTCTTTCGTATCAGGAGTGTGACAATGGGCGCAGGGTCGGTCACGTCCGACGCGGGCATCCGGGCGATGCCGCGACAGCCGCGGAACGTCTGACATCAGCAGAACGTCTGACATCAAGGGATTCAACCGTGAAAGAGCAGAATCGATACATGGATACGCCAGCATCGGTATACGACCGCATACTCCTCAAACTCAGCGGTGAGGCGCTGATGGGTGACATGGACTACGGCATCGACCCGGCCTACATTCGCCGTATCGCCGAGGAAGTGAAGGCGGTCAGCGATCTCGGCGTGGAAGTGGCCATGGTCATCGGTGGCGGCAACATCTTTCGCGGTGCGGGCCTCGCCGAAGCGGGCATGGACCGTGTCACGGGCGATCACATGGGCATGCTCGCCACGGTCATGAACTGCCTCTCGATGCAGGACGCGCTCGAGAACCAGGGGGCATACTGCCGCGTGATGTCGGCGCTTTCCATCAACGATGTCTGTGAAGACTACATCCGTCGCCGCGCCGTTCGCCACCTCGAGAAGGGGCGCATCGTACTGTTTGCCTCGGGCATGGGCAATCCCTTCTTCACCACCGACACGGCCGCGAGCCTTCGCGCCGTGGAAATCGGTGCCGACGTCATGATCAAGGGCACCAAGGTCGATGGCATCTTCGACAAGGATCCGATGAAGCATGACGACGCGGTGCGATACCGGAGCGTGAGTTATGATGAGGCGATCAACAGGAACCTTGGCGTCATGGACAAGACGGCGATGGTCATGTGTCAGGACAACGACCTGCCCATCAAGGTGTTCAACATGAACAAGCAGGGTGATCTCATGCGACTCGTGCAGGGCGAAGACGTCGGCACCACCGTGACCCGCGAGGGCTGAGGTGCCGGCTGCCACCGTGCCGCGGTGCCCACAATGCGGTGATGCGCGGAACGCCCGGCAGGCGGCGTGCTGCCGCCACAACCGAAGCAGACAGAAGACGGAACAATGATCGACGATATCCTCAAAGACGCTGAATCGCGCATGGGCAAGAGCGCCGAAGCGCTCGACCAGGAACTTGCCCGCGTGCGCACGGGCCGAGCTCACCCGAGCCTGCTGGAAAACGTGCGCGTGGAATACTACGGCGCCGAAACACCGCTGAATCAGGTCGCCAACGTCAACTCCGAAGACGCACGCACGCTGACCGTCACCCCCTGGGATCAATCCATGGTGGCTGCGGTCGAGAAGGCCATCATCAACGCCGATCTCGGTCTGAACCCGAATTCCGCGGGTACCGTCATCCGCGTGCCGGTGCCGCCGATGACCGAAGAGCGCCGCCGCGACATGGTCAGGATCGTCAAGGCCGAAGCCGAGAACGCGCGCGTTGCCGTCCGGAACATCCGGCGCGACGCCAACCACGATCTCAAGGAACTCGAGAAGGAAAAGGAGATCTCCCAGGACGATCTGCATCGTAACGAGGAAAAGGTGCAGCAGCTTACCGATGCTGCCATTGCGCGCATCGACGACATCCTTCAGAAGAAGGAAGACGACCTCATGGAGGTCTGAGTGGCGTGAACGCACACTCGGAATCAGCAGCGAGCGAGGGCGGCCACGGAAAAAACCGGCGCGGTAGCCGGGCAGACAGCACCACGATCCGGCAGGCCAGTGTTCCGGAAAACACGCTCACGGACAGCGATGTGGAAGTGCTGCCGCGTCATGTTGCCATCATCATGGATGGCAACGGCCGCTGGGCCCGTCAGCGCGGGCGCCCACGCGCCAGCGGTCATCAGGCAGGCTTTCGCACCACGCGCGCCATGGTCGAGGTTGCTGCGCGACGCGGTATCGAAGCGCTGACGCTGTTCGCCTTCTCGAGCGAGAACTGGCGCCGCCCCGAAACCGAAGTGAGTCTGCTCATGGACCTCTTCCTCAAGGCGCTCTCGAGCGAGGTCGACAAGATCCGCGACAACAACATCCGCATGCGCTTCATCGGAGAACGAAGCGCCTTCGGGGAGAAGCTGCAGCGTCAGATGCAGCGCGCCGAAACCGTCACCGACGCCAACGACGGCATGGAGCTTGCCATCGCCGTGAACTACGGCGGACGCTGGGACATCGTCAACGCGGCGCGACACATTGCCGAGGCGGTCAGTGCCGGGCACATGCAGCCCGACGAGATCACGACCGGAACCTTCTCCGCCGAAGTGTCGCTCGCGGATCTCCCCGAGCCCGATCTCTTCATCCGGACCGGTGGCGAGCAGCGCATCAGCAACTACCTCCTCTGGCATCTTGCCTACACCGAACTCTATTTCACCGATGTGCTCTGGCCGGATTTCTCGGCCGACGAGTTCGAAAGATCCTTGCAACACTTCGCCGGGCGCCAGCGCCGCTTCGGCCAAACCGGAGAACAGGTCAGTGGAAAAGGCGCTTGAGTCGCGCATCATCACCGCGTTGGCGATGCTGGGGATATTCCTCGGCCTGACCTTCTTCGCCAGCGACGCGGTATACGCACTGGTGCTCGGCTTGCTCACGGCGGTAGCGGGTTGGGAATGGTCACTCATGGCCGGCGTCAGAGGCGAACGGCCACGGCAGGTCGTCGCGTTTGTCTACGGGCTCGTGGCGCTCTTTTGCTTGACCTTCTGGGCCGCCGGCGAACCGCTGCGCTGGATACTGCTCGCGGCCGCTGTGTTCTGGCTCGGCGTGCTGGTGCTGTTGACCCTGAAACCGGTGCGTGATCACCTCGGGGCGCCATCGCTGCGCCTGCTTGTCACCGGGCTCTTCGTCTGCGTGGCTGCCGTGACATCCATTCAGGCCGTGAGGAGCGGCGTCGAAGGGCATTCCTCCTGGCTCATCCTCTACGTGTGCATGATCATCTGGTCGATGGACACCGGTGCCTACTTCGTCGGGCGTCGTTTCGGCAGGACGAAACTTGCGCCTTCGATCAGCCCGGGCAAGACGCGTGAAGGCGTCTACGGCGGACTCGCCTTTGCCTTCGTCATGCATCTTCTGTCGATGAGCGTTGCCGGCGGCCACGTCGACGGGGTGAAGCTGCTCGTGGCCACGCTCCTTGCCGCGGCCGTCTCGATCGTGGGGGATCTGTACGAGAGTCGCATGAAGCGCGGCGTGGACCTCAAGGACAGCGGCCACATCCTGCCCGGCCATGGCGGACTGCTCGACCGGCTCGACGGCATCATCGCTGCCGTGCCGGTGTTTGCCTTCCTCTGGGTCTGGCTCTGAGGCCGGATCGCGGTTCCTTCGATTTCGGCTCCGACACGACATCACTGACGATGGCAAGACAGTCACTCTGCCTGCTCGGCTCCACGGGCTCGATCGGTCGCAGCACCCTCGACGTGATTGCGCGGCATCCGGATCGCTACCGCGTGGAGTCGCTCGCGGCCTGCCGCCGTGTCGATCTGCTGTTCGAGCAGATCTGCGCGTTTCACCCCGAGCGTGTGGTCATGGTCGATGCGGAGGCTGCCGCACGCCTGAGCACGCGCTGCCGGGACGCCGGGCTCACGGTCGAGGTGCTCTCGGGCAGCGAGTCGCTCGCGGCGCTTGCGGCAAGCGACAGTGTGGATACCGTACTCGCCGCCATCGTCGGCGCCGCTGGACTCCTGCCGACGCTCGCGGCGGTACGCGCCGGCAAGCGCGTGCTGCTCGCCAACAAGGAAGCGCTGGTCATGAGTGGCGAACTCATGATGTCGGCGGCACGCGAGAGCGGCGCGAGGATTCTCCCGGTCGACAGCGAACACAACGCCATCTTCCAGTCACTGCCCGTGGACAGGGACAATGGCTGGGTCAGCACTCGCGGCGTCACCAGAATCCTGCTGACGGCCTCGGGTGGTCCGTTTCGCAATGCCACTCGCGAAGAGCTTGCTGTTGTAAACGTGCAACAGGCGCTCAGGCACCCCAACTGGTCGATGGGTCCGAAGGTCACGATCGATTCGGCCACGCTCATGAACAAGGGTCTCGAGGTCATCGAGGCCTGCCGGCTCTTTGCAATCGATGCCGCCGACATCGAAGTGGTGGTGCACCCCGAAAGCATCATCCACTCGATGGTGAGCTATGCCGACGGCTCGGTGATTGCCCAGATGGGCCGCCCTGACATGCGTACTCCGATTGCGAACTGCCTCGCCTGGCCCGAACGCATCGATGCCGGAGTTCCACCCCTGAATTTCTTCGAGGTGACAGGCCTGCATTTCCAGCGCCCCGACACCGAGCGCTTTCCCTGTCTCGCACTGGCCTTCGAGGCGCTGGCCGCGGGTGGCACGGCGCCGACCGTGCTGAATGCCGCCAACGAGGTTGCGGTAGAGGCGTTTCTGGCCGAGGCTGTTGTTTTTACGCAACTTCCCGTGATCGTGCGAAACACGCTCGAGGCCGTAAAAATCTCCCCCGCCCGGGATTTGAACACTATCATTGAGGCAGACAGCGAAGCGCGCCACCGGGCGAGGGCCGAAGTGGCTGCGCTTGCCTGAGGCGATCCTGCAGGTCGTCTGTGTGCTGTCGTTCGCTAACAGAATCACGTCTGGCAAGAGTCCTGTATGCTGAGTCATTTCGCCTTCACCGCGATCGCCTTCGTTGTCGCGTTGGGCATTCTCATCACGATTCACGAGTTCGGCCACTTCTGGGTGGCACGGCGCATGGGGGTACGTGTACTGCGCTTCTCGATCGGCTTCGGGCCGGCGCTGTGGCGCCGTGTCGGCAAGGACGGCACCGAATACGTGCTTGCCGCCATCCCGCTCGGCGGCTACGTGAAGATGCTTGACGAGCGCGAAGCGCCCGTCGATGAAGCCGATCTCGGTGACGCCTTCAACCGCAAGCCCCTGTCCGCGCGAGCCGCCATCGTGGCTGCCGGCCCGATGGCGAACTTCCTGCTCGCCATCGCCGCCTATTGGCTTGTGGGCCTCATCGGCACCACCGGCATCGCGCCGCTCGTCGGCGAGCCACAGCCCGGCACGCCTGCCGCTGCCGCGGGTTTCGTCAACGAAGACCGCATCACGAGCGTCAACGGCAAGGCCGTTGCCACCTGGACCGACGCGCGCATCGCCATTCTCGATGCAGCCATGCAGAATGATGCCGGATCGATGCGCATCGGCGTCGAAACCGCGCAAGGCGCCGTTGTCGAGCGCCATCTCGACATCGACCCGGCGCTCGTGCTCAAGGTCAGGGGCGACCCTCTGGCCGGCATCGGTTTCGATGCCTGGCGGCCGCACCAGCCTCCCGTGTTCGGCGAGGTGCTCGACGATGGGGCCGCGGCGCGAGCCGGCATCGTCGAGGGTGATCGCGTCATGGCCATCGATGGCGAGCCGATCGGAAGCTTCGGCGAGGTGGTCGAGCGGGTCGTGCCCGCTGCCGGTCAGACGCTCGCGATGACCCTCGAACGTGACGGGCAGGAGATCATTGTCGACGTCACGCCGGAAGCCGTGACGGTCAACGGCGAGAGCAGGGGACGTATCGGCGTCATCGAAACGCACAGTGCCGCAGCGTGGGAAAAGGCGCGCGTGACGGTGCGCTACGGGGTGCTGGATAGCCTCGGGCAGGCCGTCGTGCGAACCTGGGAAATGACGGCGCTGACCGTGCGCATGCTCGCGAAACTCGTCACGGGGCAGGCCGCAATCGAGAACCTCAGTGGCCCGCTGACCATTGCGCAGGTGGCCGGGCAGACGGCGGCAGTCGGCATCGATCATTACATCGGCTTCATCGCGCTCATCAGCATCTCGCTCGCGGTGCTCAACCTGCTGCCGATTCCGATTCTCGACGGCGGTCATCTCGTGTATTTCGCGCTCGAGGCCATTACCGGGCGACCACCGTCGGAGCGCGTGCAGATGATCGGACAACAACTCGGCATGCTGCTGCTCGGCGCACTCATGATGCTGGCCTTCTACAACGACATCGGGCGTCTGCTGCAATGAAATTCCGCCTGGTGGAGATATCAAGAAAACACGTGCTGGCGGCAGTACTGCTGGTGGCCGGAATGACGAGTGTCCAGAGTGCCGGTGCCGCAACACCCGATTCGGCAGCTGCATCGACGGTCGATGCGCTTGGCGCCACGGCGCGCAATGCCGCCGATCTCGATGTGCCGCTGCCGCCGCCGGCCGGCGAGCCCTTCGTCGTCAGCGACATCGTTGTCGAGGGGCTCGAACGCATTGATCTCGGCACCGTACTCAGCAACATTCCGGTGCGTGAGCGTGATCGTTTCGATCCGGCCACCGACGCGCCCCGCGTGCTGCGTTCGGTCTACGACACGGGGCTCTTCAGTGACGTGGTGGTACGCCAGCGAAACGGTGGCGTCCTCGTCGTCGAAGTGGCCGAACGCCCGGCCATCGGCAGCATCGACATCACGGGCAACCGCAAGATCTCGACCGACGACCTGATGGATTCGCTCCGCCGCGCCGACATCGCGCTCGGCCGTGTCTTCAACCGCTCCATCGTCGAAACCGTCGAACGCGAACTGCGCCGCGTGTACTTCAGCGGCGGCAACTACGGCAGCGAGATCGACATCCGCGTCGAACCGCTCGAGAGAAACCGTGTGGCGCTCGCCATCGACATCGACGAAGGAGCGATTGCGCGCATCGAACACATCAACATCGTCGGCAACGACGCCTTCGACGAGGCAACGCTGCTGCGGCAACTGCGTCTGCGCGACAACCCCTGGAACCCCTTCAGCAGCGCCGACGAATACTCGCAGGTGAAGCTCGCGGCCGACATCGAAACGCTGCGCTCCTATTATCAGGATCGCGGCTACATTGCCTTTGACGTCGATTCGACGCAGGTGTCGATCTCACCCGACAAGCGCGATATCTTCATTGTCATCAACATCCGCGAAGGCGATCGCTACAACGTCAGTGACATTGCCATCGAAGGGCAGTTCGAAGTGCCCGAAGAGGAACTCCGGGAACTGCTCACCATTGCACCGGGTGATGTGTTCTCGAGAAAGGACATCGTTGCCAGCAGCACCGCGCTCGGCGATCGGCTCGGCGAGGATGGTTTTGCCTTCGCCGATGTGGAAGTGCTGCCGGACGTGAATGCCGAAACGCGCGAGGTCGGGCTGACCTTCCTCGTCAAGCCCGGCAAGCGCGTCTATGTGCGGCGAGTGATTTTCAAGGGTCAGTACAAGACCCGCGACGAGGTGCTGCGGCGCGAGATGCGCCAGTACGAAGGCAGTCGTTTCTCGCCCGCACTCGTCAACCGCTCGCGCATCCGCCTGCAGCGGCTGGCCTTTCTGCAGAGCGTCGACATCGACACGCGGCGCGTGCCCGACAGCGACGATCAGGTGGACCTCATCGTCAGCGTGACCGAGGGGCAGCAAGGGTCCTTCAGCGCAGGTATCGGTTACTCGAACGATGATGATGGTGCAAGCTTTCAGCTCGCCTTCGAGCAGGAAAACCTCTTCGGCACGGGCGAGAGTCTTCGCTTCTCCTTCGACCGCTCGGGTTCACGGAGGCAGCTCTCGCTCTCGTTCCGCGATCCCTATTTCACCGACGACGGCATCAGCCGCACTGTCAGTGCCTTCATCCGTGAAACCGACATCAACAAGGAAAACTCGAGTTCGCGCTTCCTAACGAGCACCCGCGGAGCCAGTGTGCGTTTCGGTGTGCCTCTCAGCGAATTCTCGCGCATCAACTTCGGACTCGGCTACGAGCGTACCGAGATCGGCATCACACAGGCCTCCTCGAACGAGATCGTCGAGTTTGTCGACGAAGAGGGCGATACCTTCGACATCTTCGATGTCGACATCGGCTTCAGCTTCGATACACGCAACCGTACCGTGTTCGCGACCAGAGGCGTGGTGCATCGCATCAACGCGGATGTTGCCATCCCGGGCAGCGATTTCCATTACTACAAGCTTGGCTACAATTTCGAGTTCTTCCACCCGCTGACCGAGCGTTACACCTTCTCGGCGAACGCACGCGTGGACGCAGGCTACGGCTACGACGATCAGGTGAACCTGCCGTTCTTCAAGCGCTACTACGCGGGCGGCGTGCGCACGGTACGTGGCTACCACAACTCATCGCTCGGGCCGCGGGACGAGAAGAACAATGCCGTGGGCGGCGATTTTCGTACCCTCGGTGGCCTCGAGATCATCTTTCCACCTCCCTTTGTCGAGAACCCGGGTGCCACGCGTTTCAGCCTGTTCACCGATTTCGGCAACGTCTTCGACCAGCAGGACGATTTCGACGTCGACGAGTTTCGTGCCTCCTATGGCATCGCTTTCGTGTGGCTCTCGCCTGTCGGTCCGTTGACTTTCAGCTACGCTAACCCCTATAACGATGGTGAAAACGATGAAACCCAGCATTTCCAGTTCACCATCGGGACGATCTTCTGACCCATGCGATTCCTTTCCAGTCCCAGTGTCAGCCCCACTACCGACCAGCATGCTGGCCGGCTGAAGCGTGCGTGGGCCAAGCTTCGTGCCGTGGTGAAGCGGGTACCGCTGTTGCTCGGTCTGCGGGTACCACAGCTGCTCGGTGCGCTGGTGCTGGTCCTGCCGCTTGCCACCTCCGCTCAGGAGGTGGCTGCCGACTCCACACGCATCGGCTTTGTCGACATCCCCTGGCTGATCGATCGTGCCCCCCAGGCGCTCGAGGCCGAAAAGCGGCTCGAGGCCGAGTTCCAGCCTCGGCAGGAAGAACTCGAGGAGCAGCGTGCCGAACTCGCGCGGCTTTCGGCCCAGCTTGCCGACTCGCACAACGAACTCGACGACGAGGAACTCGCCGCGCTCGATCGCGAAGTGCGCGGACTCGAGCGTCGCGTGCGGCGCGCCGAACAGGATTTCCGCGAAGAGCTGAACATCCAGAAGAACAGTGAGTTCAAGAACGTGCGCGTGCTTGTCCTCGAAGCCATTGCCGATTTCGGCAAGCGTGAGAACTACGACCTCATCGTCAGCGACGGCGTGCTTTTCGCGAACCCACGGGTAGACGTGACCGAGCGTATTCTCGAATCGCTCGATCGCGAGTACGCGCGCCTCAAATCAGCCAACTGACATCTCGCTGTGCTCGGGCATCATCACGATCATGGCAACGAGCACCCGAGATTGACGCTCGGTGAACTCGCCGCGGCGCTGGAACTGCGTTATGCGGGAAGTGCCGAGCGTGAACTCACCGGCATCGCACCGATCGACACCGCGGACGAGACGCAACTGAGTTTCGTGGTCGGGTCAGGTCTCATCGGGAAACTGAAGGCAAGTCGGGCGGGCGCCGTGATCCTGCCCGAAGCACTTGCGCAGGAAGCGCCGGGCGATCACCTCATCGCCGCCGATCCCTATGCCGCGATGGCGAAGGCCTCCTGGTTGCTGCGCCCCGAATCACGCCCCGAAGCAGGTGTCAGTGAACGTGCGCTCGTTGGCGCCCGCGGTAATATCGCTTCCGATGCTGCCATTGCCTCGGGTGTCGTCATCGGTAACGACTGCGACATCGGCGACGGCGTCATCATCGGTGCCAACGTGGTCATCGGCAATCGGGTGAACATCGGCCCGCACTGCCGTCTCTTTCCCGGTGTCATCATCGGTGATCGGGTCACGCTCGGTGCACACTGCCGCATCCAGAGCGGAGCGGTGATCGGCGGCGAGGGCTTCGGCTATGCCGACACGGCGGAGGGTTGGCAGCCCATCCACCATACCGGTGGTGTGGAGCTCGGCAACCGTGTGCACGTCGGTGCCAATACCACCATCGACTGTGGCACCTTCACCGCGACGCGCATCGGCAACGACGTGATTCTCGACAACCAGATCCAGATCGCCCACAATGTGGTCATCGGCGACAACAGCGCCATCGCCGGCTGCACGGGAATTGCCGGCAGCACCGTGATCGGTCGTGGCTGCCGTATCGGTGGGGCGTGCAACATCGTCGGGCACATCCGCATTGCCGATGGTGTGGTGCTCAACGCCGCGTCGCTGGTGACGCGCGACATCGACGAGGCCGGTCGCTACGGTTCCGGCACGGCACTGCAACCGGTCAGGGCCTGGCGGCGCAGTTACGTGGCAAGCGCACAGCTCGGCGACCTGCCGCAGCGGCTTGCGCGGCTCGAACGCATCGTCGCGTCGGACAGTGCCGTCGTGTCTGTCGACGCTTCTCCCGACGCTTCGCCGAGTGCCTCTCCGGGCGGCACATCCCGCGACGTTTCTCCCGACGCTTCACTCGGCGCTCTACCAGACACCACCCGCAAGGAACCCTGAATCCGATGGACGACATCCGTGAAATCATCAAGTACCTGCCGCACCGCTATCCCTTTCTGATGATCGATCGGGTCACGGATTACGAGGAGGGGAAATCACTCTCGGCCATCAAGAACGTGACCATCAACGAACCGATCTTCACCGGGCACTTCCCGCAGTCGCCGATCTTCCCCGGTGTGCTGATTCTCGAAGCCATGGCGCAGGCCAGTGCGCTGATGGCCTTCAAGAGTCTCGGTGGCTATCCGAGCGAGAAAACCCTCTATCTCCTCGTCGGCATCGACAAGGCGCGCTTCAAGCGTCAGGTGATTCCCGGCGATCGTATCGATTTCTCGGTGTCGCTCATCAAGGAACGTCGTGGCATCTGGCGTTTCGCGGCCGAGGCCAGGGTCGACGGCGAACTCGCGGCAGCCTCCGAAGTGCTGATCGCCAGGAACGAACTCGACGACGAGCAGTGATTCGGCCGTGATCCACCCGAGCGCCATCATCGACCCCGCTGCAACGCTTGCCGACGATGTCGAGGTCGGCCCCTATGCGGTGATCGATGCCGAGGTGACGATCGGACGCGGTACGCGCATCGGGTCGCACGTGGTGATCCGCGGACCAACGCGCATCGGTGAAGGGAACCGCATCTTCCAGTTTGCCTCGGTGGGTGAGGATCCGCAGGATCTCAAGTACGCGGGTGAACGCACTGAACTTGTGATCGGTGATCGCAACCGCATTCGCGAGTTCGCCACCATCAATCGCGGCACGGGCGACGGCGGCGGTTTCACGAAGATCGGCAACGACAACCTCTTCATGGCCTACATCCACGTTGCGCACGATTGCATCGTGGGCGATCATTGCATCATGGCCAACTGTGCCTCGCTTGCCGGGCACGTGATCCTCGGCAACCATGCCATTCTCGGTGGCTTTGCCGGCGTGCACCAGTTCATGCACGTGGGTGAACACGCGTTCATCGGTCTGAACTCGGTCGTCAACAAGGACGTGCCACCCTTCACGCTGGTGCAGGGCAGTTACGCCACGGCGCGCAGCATCAACACCACAGGGCTGAAACGCCGTGGCTTCGATGACAAGGCCATCGCTGCGCTTCGGCGGGCCTACAAGGCCATGCTCAGAGGCACGACCGATCGTGCCAGCGCGGTCACATCGCTTGCCGACGACATCGAAGCCTTTCCCGAAGTTCGCCGCTTCGTCGACTTCATCGAGACCGCGCCGCACGGCGTGATGCGTGGGGAACGCAAGCGCGGCTGAGTGCAGCCCCCCGACCCGGTTGCGATCACCTTACACCCGAGCGCCAACACGATACCGTTATCATCTGTCCGACATGAACATTCACGATTTTGCAGACCGCAAGAAGGCCGGTGAAAGGATCACCATGCTGACCTGCTACGATCACTGGTCGGCGATGCTGCTCGAGAAGAGTCCAGTCGACTGCCTGCTGGTGGGGGACAGCCTTGCAATGGTGATGCGTGGCGAAGCGAGTACCGTCAATGCCACGATGGAGATGATGGTGCTGGCCACGCGCGCGGTGGCCAACGGAGCATCCTCGAAGTTCATCGTCGGCGACATGCCTTTCCTGAGCAACCGCCGCTCGCTGGAGTACGGTGTCGACTGCGCCGCGAGGCTCATGCAGGCCGGTGCCCATGCGATCAAGATGGAAGGGGTACGTGGCAACGAGACGCTCATTGCGCATCTCGTCGAATCCGGCGTGCCGGTCATGGGGCATCTCGGTCTGACGCCGCAGCACGTCAATGCACTTGGTGGTTTCAAGGTACAGGGCTGTGCCGAGGAAGACGCCGTTCGCATCCTCGAGGATGCGCGGCGTGCCGAAGCACTGGGCTGTTTTGCGCTGGTGCTCGAATGCGTGCCCACGGCGCTCGGGCGTGAGGTTGCGCAGGCGCTGACGATACCCGTCATCGGCATCGGCGCCGGGCCCGACGTCGATGGCCAGGTGCTGGTGCTGCAGGACATGCTCGGCGTGTACGAGCGTACCGCGAAGTTCGTGCGCCGCTACGCCGATCTCGGTACCGTCATCGGCGATGCCGTGGCGCACTTCGACAGCGACGTTCGGAATGGCGACTACCCCGGAGAGGCGGAGAGCTATGGGAAGTAACCGCAAGGCGTCGGCAGTCTGTGCATGAAGGTTCATCGCTCCATTGCCGCGTGGCGGGCCGCCAGCGATCTGTCCACGCGCGCGGGCAGGGGGCTCGTGCCTACCATGGGCGCACTGCACGAAGGGCACAAGGCGCTTGTCGATCGTGCCGTGGCCGAAAACCGCCAGACGGTGGTGACGATCTACGTGAACCCGACCCAGTTCGACAATCCGGACGATCTTGCCACCTATCCTGACACACTTGACGACGACATCGCGCTGCTCGACGCGGCCGGGGCGAGCGACCTCGTGTTGCCGCAGTACCATGAACTCTATCCGCACGACTACACGGTGTTCATCGACGAAAGCGAAGACTCCCGCGTGCTCTGCGGCGCCAGCCGCGACGGGCACTTCCGCGGTGTCCTGTCGGTGGTCATGAAGCTCCTGAATGTCTCGCAGGCCGAGCGGGCCTACTTCGGGCTCAAGGACTATCAGCAGTATCACCTGGTGAAAAAGATGGTCGAGGCCTTCTTCGTGCCGGTCGAGATCGTCGGCGTGGAAACGGTGCGCGACGCAAAGGGGCTCGCGCTGAGTTCGCGCAACCGCCGCCTTGACGACGCGCAACTGGCGACGGCACGGCGCATGAATCAACTGCTCCGCAGCGACTCACTGTCGCTCGACGAGATTCGGCACGAACTCGACACGCTGGGCTTTCGTCTCGACTACCTCGAGGAGCGATGGGGGCGGCGATTCATTGCGGCATTCCTCGGGGACGTTCGGCTGATCGACAATGTGCCGCTACCGGTGAACGACAAGGTACCGCTACCGGGTTGAACTCATCGGGCCGCCGAACCAAGCTGCACGATCAGTTCCGCCACCTTCTCCGAAGCCCCGCCATCGCCAAGCCGTGTTCTGACCTCGGCGAGGTCGGTAATCATCTGCCGGCGAACTTCCGGGTCATCGAGCAATGTGCTCACTGCGGTCGCGAGTGCCTTGCCCGTCGCCTCGTGCTGCAGGAATTCGGGTACCACGCGGCGCTCGGCGACGATGTTCACGAGCGCGATGTCGGGGATGCGGATGAGCCGTTTCATGATGGCGTGATTCAGTGGCGCCACCACGTACATCACCACCATCGGCGTGCCGATCAGTGCCGTTTCGAGCGTGGCCGTGCCCGAAGCAACGAGCGCCACGTCGGCTGCGCGCATCACGCGGAGTGATTCGCCGTCGATCAATGCAAGGTGCGGAAATGGCGATGCCGCGTTCGCTTCCTCGATCTGCGCCTCGACGGCTTCGCGCCCGAGCGAACCTGCAACCGGCAGTACGAAACGCGCATCGGGGTAGCGTTCGGCAAGTCTTCGCGCGGCATCGAGCATGCGTGGCAGATTGCGCGACAGTTCACCGGACCGGCTGCCGGGGAGGAGAGCGATGACCGGTCCACTGCCGGCGTCGATGCCGAGCTTCGATCGGGCTTCCTCGGGTGTGTCCTCGAGCGTGATTTCATCGACCAGTGGATTGCCGACGAAGGTCACCGGAATGTCGTGTTCTGCGTAGATCTTCACTTCGAAGGGAAACAGCACCGCCATGTGCGATACGAGCCTGCCGATGCGATGAATGCGCCCCGAGCGCCAGGCCCAGAGTTGCGGGCTCACGTAGAACAGTACGGGTATGCCGAGTTCCTTTGCGGTTTCCGCGAGCTTGAGGTTGAAATCCGGGTAGTCGGTCAGGAAGAGGACGTCGGGCCTGCGCTCGCGCATGGCTCGGCGAAGCTTCTTCAGGCGCCTGAGAAATCTGTGGTAGTTCAACAGCACATCGATGAAACCGATGACGGCGAGGGAGCGGCAATCGACGAGAATGTCGGTGCCCACGGCTTCAAGCTCGCCCGCACCCATGCCGAAGCTGTTGAAGGCGATGCCCTGCTGTTTCAGTGAGGCAAGTGCATGCGCGGCATGGAGATCGCCGGAGGCTTCGCCAGCGGAGACCATGATGGTGAGAGGGCGGGAACTGCAAGTCTGCATGGGAACCGGAACGTCATTCGGGGATTGCAATTATCAACCTTGGCAGTCGCGGTTGTCCTCGACCGATTCCCGCGATGGCGTCGTGGCACGACCGTTGATGATTTCGGAAGAGTGTCCGGAAATTCCTTCTGGTTCTCGTACGTGCCGGTCATCGAGACGCACAGGTGTCGGTTGCGGAAGTGGCGGACTTTGGAATACACATTGACATGACTTCCAGTAAAACTGTTGAAAAGAATAGTACAGTTGATATATACTAGTTGTCAAGCTCAATCACAGGGAATGTGCACATGCTTGATGCAGCGAGCTCAATCACAGGGAATGTGCACATGCTTGATGCAGCGTCAGCAGCGGCCGAATCACCCGGCGCAGACCACGTCGCCGAGCCGGAGAGCCACTACCGCTCCACCCACACCGTCATCCCCGACGAGGCCACGCAGTCCGTCATCGACGATCTCGCTGCCACCCTCCGCCATCACGCCACCAGCATCGACCGGCACCTCCACGGCTTCCTGATGGCGCTGTCGGCCTTCGAGCGCACCCGGGGCTGGAAGCTCCACGGAGCACGCTGCCTCTCGCAGTGGATGGCCGCGAACTGTGCCATCGGTCTGGTCACGGCACAGCAGTACATCCATGTCGCCATCGCGCTCCGCGAACTGCCGCTCATCAGCACCGCCTTCGGGGAAGGCCGCATCGGCTACTCCAAGGTTCGCGCCCTCGTGCGCATCGCCACCCCCGACAACGAGCAGGAGCTGCTCCGGCTGGCCGAGAAGCTGCCCGTGCATGTCCTCGAGCAGGAG
>PDWI01000496.1_pt1 | contig 63759 bp, 53 predicted proteins | sample 1430891 | NCBI WGS metagenome assembly PDWI01 (sample SAMN01162508, study PRJNA174530) | Oral metagenome, whole genome shotgun sequencing project. | biome: Marine environment; feature: Marine mammal; material: Swab sample of the gingival sulcus; isolation source: swab sample of gingival sulcus... | reverse complement strand
TAAAGCGGAAGGGCACGAAAGTGAAAAGGATAAACTGTTCTTATTAGTTGAGTTTCCCTACCCATCGGGCAAGGGCTTACACGTCGGTCATCCACGCCCCTATACTGCGCTTGATATCGTAGCGCGCAAGCGCCGCTTTGAAAAATATAACGTGTTGTTTCCAATGGGGTGGGATGCCTTTGGACTACCAACTGAAAACTATGCCATTAAAAATAAAATACATCCACGCGTTGCAACTGATGAAAACATCGCCAATTTTAAAAAGCAATTAAAATCAATTGGTTTTTCGTTTGACTGGTCGCGCGAAGTTGACACAACGGACCCAAATTATTACAAGTGGACGCAGTATATTTTCTTAAAATTATTAGAAAATGGATTGGCCTATAAAGACAAATTGGCGATTAACTGGTGCCCAAGCTGTAAAATTGGCTTGGCTAATGAAGAAGTTGTTCAAGGTTGTTGCGAACGCTGTGGTGGTGAGGTGTTTAAACGTGACAAAGAACAGTGGATGTTAAAGATTACCGCCTACGCTGAAAAATTAATTAAAGATTTAGACTTAGTCGACTACATTGCACGTGCAAAAATTCAGCAGCGCAATTGGATAGGCAAGTCAGAAGGTGCTGAAATTGACTTTACGGTTACTGACACACCTGATGTTTTAACCGTATACACGACGCGCCCTGATACCATTTACGGTGCAACTTATATGGTTATTGCACCAGAACACCCGCTGGTTGAAAAATACGCTGATCGCATTGCCAATATTGATGAGGTGCGTGATTATCAATTACAAGCTAACAAGAAGTCAGATTTCGAGCGCACTGAATTGGTCAAAGAAAAAACTGGGATCGAACTAAAAGGTATTACGGCATTTAACCCAATTAGTGAACAACAGATACCAATTTGGATTTCTGACTATGTCATGATGGGTTATGGCACAGGCGCCATTATGGCGGTACCTGCCCACGACCAGCGCGACTATGAATTTGCCGTTAAGTTTGACTTGCCAATTGTCGAAGTTATCTCAGGTGGTGACATTTCGAAAGAGGCCTATTCGGGCGACGGCAAATTAGTTAACTCGCCATTAATTGACGGCTTAGACGTAAAAGCGGCTAAGGCGAAAATGATCGACATTGTCGCTGAAAGAAAAATCGGGACGCCTAAAGTTAACTATAAATTACGCGACTGGGTATTTTCGCGTCAGCGCTATTGGGGCGAACCGATACCGGTCGTACACTGTGATGACTGTGGCATCGTGCCGTTGTCATACGATCAGTTGCCATTGACGCTACCTGACGTCGAAAGCTATGAGCCAACTGATACAGGTGAATCGCCACTGGCGGCAATTGAAGACTGGGTCAATACTACTTGCCCAACCTGTGGTAAAGCTGCCAAGCGCGAAACTGACACCATGCCGCAGTGGGCGGGGTCGTCGTGGTACTTCTTGCGCTATACCGACCCGCACAATAGTGAAGCTTTTGCCAGTAAAGCGGCACTCGATTATTGGTTGCCAGTCGACTGGTACAACGGTGGGATGGAACACACCACGCTACACTTGTTATACTCGCGCTTTTGGCATAAGTTTTTGTATGATATTGGCGCTGTACCGACGGCAGAGCCATATATGAAGCGCACCTCACACGGTATGATTATGGGTGAGAACAACGAAAAAATGTCAAAATCACGCGGTAATGTGGTCAATCCAGATGATATTGTCGAGCAATTTGGCGCCGATACCTTGCGTACCTATGAAATGTTTATTGGCGACTTTGAAAAGTCGGTATCGTGGTCAATGAACGGCGTTAAGGGCTGTCGTAGATTTTTAGATCGAATTTGGAACTTGCAAGAAATTTTGGTTGATGGCGATAGCTATAGCAGTGACCTTAATTCATCAGTTCACAAGATGATCAAAAAGGTCAGTGAAGATTATGAGCGCATGAAGTACAATACGGCAATTGCGACAATGATGGCATTTTTAAACGAAGTATCTAAAAAAGGCGAGATTAACCGAGCTGAATACAAGACATTATTACATTTGTTAAACCCAGTGGCGCCACATATCACTGAAGAAATATGGCAAAATGTTGGCTTTGCTGAAACCATGCATCAAACGGCGTGGCCGACTTATGACGAAGCAGCTTTACAAGAAGATGTCGTCGAAATGCCCGTACAGGTCAACGGTAAAGTTAAAACCGTTATTGCTGTGCCAAAGGGCTCAGATAATGCTGCGGTAGAGGCACTTGCAATGGCTGACGAAAAACTTAAGCGAGTTTTAGATGGCTTAACAGTGGTTAAATTTATTGTCGTTCCTGACAAGATTATTAATATTGTCGTTAAAAAGTAAAAAAGAGGAGGTAATTATGTTAAAAATCTTTCACACCGATCAGGCGCCTAAGGCGGTTGGTCCTTATTCTCAAGCAGTACAAGGTGGTAACACTGTATTTGTATCAGGTCAGATACCAATTGATCCAGCAACCGGCAAAGTTGTAACGGGTGGCATTCAAGCTGAAACAGAACAAAGCTTAAAAAATGCCCAAGCGATTTTAGCCGAAGCGGGCTTAACGTTCAAAGATGTTATGAAAGTAACAGTTTATTTAGACAACATTGACGATTTTAGCGCTATGAATGAAGTATACGCCAAGTATTTTAGCGATCACAAGCCAGCCCGTGCAGCCTTTGAAGTAGCAAAATTGCCGCTTGGCGTCGGCGTCGAGATTGAGATGATTGCCTATAAAGGTTAAATTAAAGTCAAAGAAGAAATGAAATTGGCGCCAAGAAAACAGGATAATTTATAGCTTGAAAATCAGTATAAGAATTTTTTAAAATATCTAAAAGGACGGCAAATGCCGTCCTTTAGGTTAAATTATTTAATAAATTGATTAAGCAACTAATAAATTAATTAAAAAGCTAATAGCGCCAGAAATTTCTTTTATGCGACCATCAGTTTTAGCTTTATCAAAGCCATTGGCATTGATGTAGTCGATTAATACTTCATCCATTGCGCCAAATTCACCAATTACTTTTTTGCCTTTGAACATTTCATAATTATCGCCACCGGCAACCAAGAAGTCGTTGGTAACTAAACTGTATTTTTTGTTTAAGTCGAGTAATTCGCCCGCGACTTTGACTTCAACAACGCGTTCGCCGGCAGGTTTGCTGGCGTCAAATGTAGCGGTTAGGCCAGCAACGTGCGGGAAGCCGCCCAGTGGTTCTGGGTAAGTGCTAAAGCCATTTTCAAGTGCAGCTTTTACGTCGGCACCAGATAACTCGATAACGCGCACGGTATTGCCAAATGGTAGTACAGTTAAAATATCACCAACAGTAATCTCGCCAGCTGGTAGTGTCGAACGAATACCACCGCCGTTGGTAAAGGCGATATCAGCCTTTGAAATATCGAGTAGTGATTCGACAATTAAATTACCTAAATTGGTTTCACCGGTTCTCACTTGCGGTTTTTCACCATCTAATTGAACGGGTGAGGTTGCAATTACTTTTTCTAAAATTGGTTTATTTAATTCGACTACTTTGTCAATATCCATCGCAACGGCTTGATCGCCAGGAAAATCAGACATTAATTTTTTGCTGAGCAGTGCTTCTGATTTACCAACTATTTTACCATTTTGTAGCAAGAAGTCGACACGGCCGATATTTTTAGTTTTTTCACCCGCTTGCACGATGAGTGTACCGTTAACTTCGAAATTTTCGATAGTGTGCGAATGTCCGTCAGCAATTAAGTCGATACCGTCTACTTTTTCGGCAACTGAAGCACTAGTATAATCGCCTTCGTCACCGAGGTGAGCGACGCATACAATAATTTGAGCACCTTGCGCTTTTAGGGTTTTAACTTGCTTTGCAGCGACGTCGTAGATCGATAAAAATTTTAGGTCAGCAGTGTTGTTGGGGTGAGATTTATAAGTTGTTTCTGGCGTCGTTAAGCCAAAGAAGCCAACTTTTACGCCGCCTTTTTCGATGATGACGTTTTCTTTTAAGAATTCAGAACCATCTGCTCTTTTAACATTAGCTGATAGCATTGGAAAGTTTAGCATGTTAGCTAATTTAATGGTTTGTTCTGAGCCATAGTCAAATTCGTGGTTGCCGGCAACCATTACGTCGAATCCGGCGCCGTTCAATAAGCCTGTACCGGTTTCGCCATCAGAAACGGTTACTAAGTTATTACCTTGTAAAGCATCGCCGCCATCCACTAAGAAAGTAGCGGGGTTACCGGCTAGTACACGCTTGTAATAAGCGGCAATTTTAGCTAAGCCCATACCGTCGTACTTGCCTTCGACAAAGAAGCCGTGCATGTCATTAGTGTGTAAAATGACAACGCGCTGCGGTTTGTTTGGCATAGCTTGCTGAGCTGGTTCGGGTTTTACAGGTGTTACAGTGGGTTTTACTTGTTCAGTAGCTGGACCACTTGGAATCATAATGACATCGCCTGGGTAAATTAAGTTTGGATTTTTCATGTTGTTGTACTTAACTAAATCAGCGACGCTAACGCCGTTTTGGGCAGCGATTTTCCACAGTACGTCACCTGATTTAACAGTATAACTGTTATCAGCAAAGGCCGCACCGCCCAAAATACTGACGAGTAAAAAGGTGACGAGTAACAAACTTAAAACTTTTTTCATAAATACCTCCTTGTTTTTTTATTTGCTGTCTCATAGGTACCCAATTAATTGATTATTAATTCACTACAAATTTGTTATTTTAAATTTTATTAGACAAAAATTTTTATTGCTTATTCATAAACATTTTTTGGTATTCAATATCGATTTGATTAACGCGTTCCATATCGCCAATTTGGTAGTAATAGGCGGCTTTTGTTACAAAATAATCTTCAGTTTGAGGATAGCTTGTCATGCGATAGCCAAAGCCAATTCCGACAAAGACTAGAAGCAATAGAGCAAGTGGTTTAAAATAGCGAATGGGCGTTTTAGGCAAGAGCAGTGCGTACACGATAAAACCACCAATAAAGCCAAACAGGTGACCGGCAATATCGATATTTGGTACGATAAAAGTCAGTACGACATTGACACAGATTAGCGTCAGTATACTGTTGCCAAATACATGTAAATAACGCTCTTTATTGAGCAGATACAAGTAGAGGTGGTACGACATAAAGCCATAGATGACGCCCGAGGCACCCAATGAAACATTTGGTACAAAGATAAAAGAGCCAATGCTGGCAATAACGCCGATTAAAAGATAGCTTATTGCATAGCGCAAGTGCCCCAGCTGAAATTCAATAACAGGACCAAAGTAGTAAAGCGCAATATTGTTAAATACAAGGTGTTGAATTGAACCATGTAAAAAAATGGGGAACACTAAATGCCATAGCTGGTAGTCAGCGATTCTAAAATTGACTTTTGCACCAAAATTAACCAAAGTGGCATAAGATAAATGCCAATCAAATAGCAACATAATAATAAAAACTGCTGTATTGATGGCGATAAAACTATAAGTAAGTATTGGTTTTTTAGTCATATTAACATCCAAAGACGACTGCGCTTCACTTGCGATGAAGCGCAGTCAGAAATTATTATTTTAAGAACTTGCTTGCAGCACTCTGTAGCATTGATGCCCAATCGCCAAAGTTTGTTTTTTCACCAACAAATTTATTGAGTGCATCGAGTGGTAAATTCTTGACATCTGTCAGTTTATCTACACTGAAGCCACCTTCGCTAAAGAAACTCTTAATATCGCCAAACTGAGTATTTTCCTTCATGAAATCGGCATCGAAAACGTCTGAAAGTCCTTCTGGCAATTTGTCTAAATATTGATCAAAGTCTTGCCCTGTTGCTTTTTCAGCCATATCCTTAACATTATCTAGTAAACCCATTTTATCCTCCTTATGATATAAATAATAGTCTACATGCCATATATACCAAATCATAATTCATTTAATCAAAAAAGAGAATATGACAAACTTGATACTATTCAAGTGTTATTTGTTGTTTGCAAATAAAAAAGGGTATAAACCAATTAGTCATTGATAATGACTCATTTATTTAGGAGGAGAGCATGAAAAGAAAATTTAGTATTGGGTTAGCACTTATTTTAGTACTTGTACTGTTTGTAACAGGTTGTGGTGCAAAAGAAGAACCTAAAACAGAAGTAGATTCAAATGAATTAGTTGGTGAAATTACAGTTCAAGCTGAAAAAGATTGGCTAGATTACTATAAACAAGCGGCCGATCGCGTTACCGCAAATCATCCTAAGGTAACAATTAACTTACAAGAAGTGGCTTCATTCGATCATTTAGAGACACTCGATAAAACAAGTGTAACAAACCCAGATGTAGCAGATGTCTTTGCTTTTCCAGCAGATCGTTTATTTGGCTTAAATGAAAAAGAAGCACTGGCGGCATTTGATGCTAAAATAATGGCAGATGCGCTCGGTGGCTTTGCAGATTTTGACAAAGGTTTAGGTGGCCGCTTTAATATTGATGGCCAATATGTTGGGTTTCCATTAAATATTGAAACCTTGGTTGCGTTTGTCAACAAAAAGAATGCTGAAACGAATGGTGTCGACCTCAGCGGCGTTATTGAAATGAACGATGTTAAAGACCCAGCAACGGTTATCGTACCGGTGTTCAATGCGTGGTTTGGCGTTGCTTTAACAAATGCCGGCGATATTGAATTTCTTTCAGATGAAAATGGTTTCAATTCAGATATGATAAAGCCTTGGGCTGATCTAACTGACGACCAAAAATCCGTTATTACGGCAATTTACAAGTATTGGGACATGCATAACCAAGCTGGTACACCAATGTTTGATAAAGATGCTGCTTGGGGCTATATCGATGAGCAATTTAAAACAGGCGGTAAGGGCGTTGCTCAAATTACTGGTCCTTGGGATCAGGCTAAGTTGATGGAACTGGCTGGTCCTGAAAACTTAGAAATTCTGCCGATTGGTAAAATTACAGTTGCCGGCAAACCGTTAAATCACTGGAAAGGTGGTTGGGGTTTAGCGATTAATTCGCGTTTAGAACAAGACCCTGTTAAACTTGCCATTGCCCAAGAAATGATTAAAGAAATTGTCAACCCAGAGTATGCGGTAGACTTCTTCAAAGCAACCGGTAAAATACTTGAAAATGCAACCGGTGATGTTTATCAAAATTCAGATTTAAGCGACGCGCAAAAAGAACTTATAGCTGCGGTTTTAGATTCTTATCAAACATCAACTGATCGTCCGTTATTCTCAGAGTGGGGCGCTGTTTGGGATACATGGCAAAATGCACTATTGTCATGGAATACAACCAAGCCGGCAAATGCCGAAGAAGCCTACAAAGAAATTAAAGCGTCGTTTGATGCCATGATGACAAATATTCAATAAATAATACAATAAAAATAGAGGTGGTTTTTGCTCGCCTCTATTTTTTATATGAGTGATGACATGAAAAAAAATAAGCGCTTAACCATAATGGTTGTAATTGCTGGTTTAATTATATTTGTCGCATCGCTTGAGGCGCTGTTGTTTGCCAAGAATAGTGAGGCTTTTTCAGCCTTTAAAGCAATGACGGGCAGTGTTGATTTTAGTACTTTTATTAGCTATACGATGCAAAATTATTTTATGAATATTATTGAGCCGATTATTATTACCCTATACACCTATTTCACATTTAACAAAATTACTATTAATCGCTTTTATCATCTTTTCTTTGGTATGATTGTTTTGGTGCGCATTATTTTACTTGTCGTTTTATTTAATTATCAATCTATGATGTATTACATTATGATTGCACTATACGTGTTCTACTTTATCAGTGTCATTACCATAAATAATCAAAAAGGAGGTAAGAGTGGCCTATCTCAAAACGGTAAAAGATGATATGGGTAACCCCCATCAGCGTAAAAATATATATTTAAAAGACTTGGCTGACGGTAAAAAAGTTGATAAACAGTCGCACCCCTATATTAAACAATTAGAAGAATATCACAGTAAAGAAAAACAATTCTTACAAGCGCTACAAGAAAAAGCTAAGCAATATAAAGCAGGTTTAAACGATCAAAACAATATCAAAAAAATTAAAGTGCTGCTGTTCAAGGCAGAGGCTAAAGCTAAATTTTATCAACCGTTTATCGATTTAACTTATGATGCTCAGCTGGCACATGATGTTGCGTTACATCAACTGCGCTATTTGCCTGATATTATAGACAATGATAGCCGTTTAAATAAGCGCTTGCTCGAAAAACAAAGAGAAGTTGCAAATATTGATCAAGCGAAGCGGGCTGAAATATTAAAGTCAATTGGTGATTTTAAAGCAAAGCGCGAAAAGGCACTGGCTGATGAGATTGCCGCCTTAAAGGCCAAAAAGCAACAGGGCGTCATTTCAAGTAAGGCGCTAAAAAACGAGGTTTTTGTTGTTAAGTGCAAAGCAAAAGAAGAAATTTCAGCAAACAATTATCGAGACCCAGAAAAGAGCTTAAATGATCAAATAAAAAATATCAAGCATCAATTAAAAATTGAGCCAAAGCGCATACTGAATGTCATGTCGCTTGATATTTCAGACACGCGCAGAAAAACGCCAGTTGAAGTTGAAAAGACGTTCCCAATAATCTCATTTACTACAATGTTACTACCTGGCTTAGGACAGTTGTTTAATAGACAATTTATCAAAGCTGCGCTCTATTTTTTGGCGTCATTATTTATTTATTTAGTGGCGATACCCTATTTTTTAGGTTATGGCAATTTTCAAGGCGAGGGCATCTTTGGCTTAATTAGTCTTGCTAAGGGTGGCCTTAAAATAGACCGCTCGATCATTTTCTTAATTGAAGGTGTCATTGCGATTGCATTGATGTCAATAGCGCTGCTGATTTACTTCTTATCATTTAAAGATGTCAACACAGTAGAAAAACAATTAATAAGTGGCGTCAGACAGCGCAACTGGTTTGAAACGCGTCAGGGCATCGAACGCGAAGGGTTCCCTTATTTGGTGTCAGTACCAGCTTATCTTGTTATTTTATTTATTGTATTGGTGCCGATTATGACGACGATATTAATATCGTTTACTAATTTAGACCCGCGCCATCAAAATAAATTTGTTTGGATAGGTATAAAAAATTACTTGTTGATTATCAGAGGTGAGGGCATTGCAGGTGGTGCATTTTGGTTGATATTATGGTGGACGATTATCTGGACACTGTGCGCGACGACTTTGGCGATATTTATTGGCTTTGTATTGAGTTTAATCGTCAATCAAGAGCGCATTAAGGGCAAGGGTTTTTTCAGAACGATCTACTTACTACCATGGGCAGTGCCCGCCTTTATTACTATTATGTTTTTCTCACTAATGCTGGCGAGTAATGGTCCGATGACCGAGTTTTTGAATTCGCTGTTTGGCACTGCAATTGATATTAAGAGTAGCCCAACTTTAACGCGGGTGACGCTTATCTTAATACAGGGGTGGCTGGGCTCGTCTTATGTGTTCTTGCTATCGACTGGTATTTTACAGGGTATACCTAGTGACCTTTACGAAGCTGCCGAAATTGATGGTGCAAAGGGCATAAAGAAAACACTACACATTACCATTCCATTGGTATTGTTCCAAACTGCGCCACTTTTAATCGGGCAGTACACTTTTAATTTTAACAATTTTTCAATTATTCACTTATTTAACGGCGGCGGTCCGTTTTTACCATCAAAGTATGGCAACTTAGCGGGAGCTAGTGATTTATTGATTTCGTATATATTTAAGCTGACCGTGATGAACAAATATCAGGCCGTTGGCGCGGCAATTACCGTATTTATTTCGTTAGTCTTGATGTTTATTTCATATTTAGGCTTTAGAAGAACCAGCGCGTTTAAGGAGGATTAAGATGAAAAAGAAGAAAAAGAGTACATTGTATTTATCAGATCGTCAACCTTTAACGCTAGTTGGTAAAATAATGCTCGTGTTATCCTATGTTGTGATGATCATTTGGGCACTACTCATTATCGTACCGCTCGGTATGATGGTCATATCTAGTTTTAACGGCAATCAGGCCAAGTATATTTCAATGTCGGGTGACTTCGCCTTTTCGTTAAAGCACTTTAAGTTTTTATTTGAAGAAACTTATTACTTAAAATGGGTAGCCAACACGCTGTTTATTGCAATATCGACGGCACTACTTACGCTTTTAATTGTGTCGTTCACTGGTTATGCTTATTCGCGCTTTCGTTTTAAGGGCAAAAAAATGAGCTTAATGGGTATTATGCTGATTCAAACAATACCAGTATTTGCCGGTATTACAGCTTATTATGCGATCTTTGCCATCGTAAAAGGCGTTTTACCAATCTTTACAAGGCAGATGATGCTAATACTGATTTATTCAGGTGGTGGCATTGCGGGCAACACCTTTATCTTAAAGGGCTACATCGATTCTATTTCGACAGAATTAGATGACGCTGCCAAAATCGACGGTTGTTCTAATATGCAAGTTTATCGCTTAATTATTATGCCAATTGCTCGACCAATGCTGGCGATTATTGCGCTTTGGTCTTTTATAGGTCCGTTTATGGATTACTTGTTACCAGCAGTCATTTTATCAAATCCCAAGGACTACACTTTGGCGACGGGATTGTTTACACTGATCAATGATATGCGCAATATGAATCAGCCAGTATTTGCGGCGGGTGGGCTGCTGACGGCTGTGCCAATTATTGCCTTATTTATGAGTTTACAAAATCAATTGGTATCGGGTTTAAGTTCTGGTTCAGTGAAAGGATAATAATATGAAGGTGAGTTTAAAAAATATAGGAAAAAAATACGAAGGCCGCGAAGGCTTTACCATTCGCAACATCAATTTAGAAATAGCTGATAAGGATTTTTGCGTTATCTTAGGACCATCAGGCTGCGGCAAGTCGACACTGTTGCGCATGATAGCGGGCTTAAATTCGATAACCGAAGGCGAACTGATTTTTGGTGACAAGCTGATGAACAAAGTGGCGCCCAGCGATCGCGACATTGCCATGGTCTTTCAGTCCTATGCACTTTATCCGCATATGACCGTTTATGACAATATGGCATTTTCACTAAAAATGAAAAAAGAACGCAAAGAAATTATACATGAACGTGTCATGGAGGCGTCTGAAATACTACAGATTAGCGATTACTTGTATTCAAGACCATCAGATATTTCTGGTGGACAAAGACAACGGGTTGCCTTAGGGCGCGCTATGGTAAGAAAACCGGGCGTATTCTTAATGGACGAGCCACTGTCAAATCTCGATGCTAAGTTACGTGAGCACATGCGCGTCGAACTGGTTAGGCTACATAAAAAATTAAATACTACCTCAATTTACGTCACACACGACCAAACTGAAGCGATGACAATGGCGACAAAAATTGTATTACTAGATAATGGTAAAATACAACAAGTCGGTTCACCCGATCAGTTTTATTCGCGCCCTGAAAATTTATTTGTTGCTAAATTTATCGGTTCGCCAACGATTAATGTGATTGATGGCACCATTAAAAATGGCGTCTTTGAAAATGAATCAGGCGTTGTGAAAGTTGATTTAAAAGACACCAAATTTGATGACGTCTTACAATATGAAGGGAAAAAAGTTGCTATGGGTGTTAGAAGTGAGCGCTTTATTTCGCAAGAATCTGAAAAAAACAGTTTCAAGGCAACTGTCGATGTCATTGAGACACTAGGCAAAGAAAAAATTCTCTATACGTTATTAGAAGACGGCACCGAGTTGGTTATGAGCGTGCCAGGGCATTTTGCTTATCAAGTAGATGAAACGCACAACTTTACCTTTGATATCGATGCCTTGCATTTCTTTGATGCCGAAACGACATTGCGCATTAACTAATAATATGAGGAACAATTATGAACAATATACACAGTTCTAAAACAATGGCAGAACGCTACTCTGGTGTGCTGTTGCACATCAGTTCACTGGCGAGTAACTACGGTATTGGCACGCTGGGTAAAAGTGCCTATCAATTTGCCGACTTTCTAGATGCGGCTGGTCAAAAATACTGGCAGGTATTACCGGTTGGACCAACTGGCTATGGCGATTCACCCTATCAATCATTTTCTACTTTTGCGGGTAATCCTTACTTTATTGATTTAGATATTTTAGTCGAAGAAGGTTTGCTAACGCAACAAGATATTGCGCGTTATGTCGATGTCGTTGATGATCAGCGTGTCGACTACAACCAAATTTACCAGTCGCGCTATCCGCTATTAAGCATTGCATATGCAAATTTTGATATACATGAAGACGCATTTAACCAATTTAAGCTTGAAAATGATTTTTGGTTGAACGATTACGCGCTATATATGACACTTAAAAAAGTGCACCATGGGCAAAATTGGCTTCATTGGCCGCAGCCGTATCGCTTGCGTGATGCAACGGCATTAGCAGAATTTACTGATCAAAATGAAGATGAAATAAATTTTCAGTGCTTTATGCAGTATTTGTTTTTTAAACAATGGCATAATTTAAAAAACTATGTCAACCAAAAGCATATTCAATTTATCGGCGACATACCAATCTATGTCGCCGAAGACAGCGCCGATGTCTGGACGAACCCCGAATTATTCCAGTTAAATGAAGACTTAAGCTTAAAATATGTCGGCGGTTGTCCACCCGACGGTTTTGCAGTAGATGGCCAGCTGTGGGGTAATCCAGTATACGATTGGCAGGTTCATAAAGATCAAAATTATGCTTGGTGGGTTAAACGCATCAAGTGGATAACCAATATTTTTGACATCGTTAGAATTGATCATTTTAGAGGGTTTGAAAGCTATTGGCGTGTGCCAGCAGGTGACAAAACAGCAAAAAATGGCAGTTGGCAACCTGGTCCGGGTATTGCACTATTTAATCAATTAAAACAAGAACTTGGCCTTTTACCGATCATCGCCGAGGATCTCGGCTACATGACCAAAGAGGTACATCAACTGAGAGAAGCAACTGGTTTTCCCAGTATGAAAGTTTTACAATTTGCCTTTGAACCAAATGGCAGGTCAGAACACATACCGCACAATTACCACGAAAACATAATCGTCTATCCAGGTACACACGACAGTTACACGGTTATCGGTTGGCAAAATCAGGCATCAGCTGAAGAAGTTGCAATGGCAAAGGCATATTTTGGCATTGCCGATGAAGCATTTCATTGGGGTATGATTCGCGGCGCGATGACCAGTGTTGCTAAAACCGTAATAACGCAAATGCAAGATTTGCTTGGCTACGATAATCGCGCACGTATGAATGAACCTAGTATTTTAGGCAGAGACAATTGGTGTTGGCGTATGCATCAACACGCGATTACAGAAGAATTGATTAATAGGTTATATACAATTACTAAAATGACCAACAGATTAAAAGATAAACATATAATTATGTGATAAAAAAACTACAATATGCTTATAAACTTATATTGAGTGTTGTATATAATAATAAACTTCTATATAATTATTTTTGCGTTTTGCTGTTTAATATTTATGTTTACCATTACTTAAAATAGGAGTAAAAATGAATAATTATATAAATAATGAGATGATTACTAAAATGCGTTACGGACTCAATTTTTCTTATTTATTAAATGATAGTTCGTTATTTTCAGCAACACATTTTAAGATGCTTCAAAGTCAAACTAATATTAATTTTGTGCGCTGTGTTAAAGTTAAATATAATGGTAAGCTGTCTTTTCTGTATCTCGTCGATGAATTAAAATCATTTGAAGCGCTTGTAAAAACGGTCAGCGCGCGTCTTTTTTTAAAGTTAGTTGCCAGCTTATTTCAAGAAATCATTAAAGTGAAAAACAGCGAGTTTTTTTTATTTCAGAATATTAGTATATCATTTGATAGTATTTTTGTTGACGTCGATAATTTGACGATCAATTTAATTTATCTGCCAATACAAAGTGACGCAAAAGAAAACTACTTTAGTACCGAAAAAAACATGCGTTTGGGTTTGCATAAATTAATTAACGCATCAGAATTTAAAGATGAAGAGACGATCATGCAACTTTCTGCTGATTTAATTGATGACATTTATTCGTTAGAAGCCCTACAGGGCCGTTTACTTGATAGTATTGAAAAATTAAAACAAAATGATACTCTATTTACCTCTAAATTCACCAAGCATCAGATGCGACTTATTTCAATTGACGCACCAGAGCAAATTGAAATAGTTATCGATAAGGATGATTTTTTGATCGGCAAAAACATATTGGTGGTAGATGGCGCCATTACGTTTAGTCGCGCGATTAGTAGAATACACTGTAAAGTCGTCAATAATAATGGGCGCTATTATTTGGTAGACCTCGGTAGTTCTAACGGTACTTTTGTCAATAAAATGAAGTTGACAGCTAATAAATTACAGCCATTAATTGATGGCGATATTGTACATTTGGCGAGTAGTAGTTTTAAAGTGAAAATTGATTAGGCGGTAGAATATGATAAAACCACGCGTTGTAATAGCTGATACAGATGACAATTTTGCTATACCATTACAAATAAAATTCGTTAAGAAGTATTACGAATATATTGACTTAGAAGTAATAACAGACTTGCAGTATTATAAAGAGCTTTTTTCGACACCGCAGCGAATTGACGTCTTAGTCGTGTCAGAATTAATGTATGATGAATCGTTAAACAAACATAATATTGCGAATCTGTTTGTCATGCAAGAAACCGATGCGCCCACAAACGATAAGTGTTGCTCTGCCAATTGTCTTTACAAGTATTCTGATATTAATCAAAACTTCGAAGCAATTACCAGTAAAGGGCTGTTTGTTCTCAACCAAATAACGCGCATAAAAGACGAACCCAAAGTTGTATTATGCTATTCGGCTAGTGGTGGCGCAGGTAAGACCACGCTGGCGATCGGCATTGCTGCAAATTTAGCGCTAAAGTATAAAAGCGTACTCTATATAAAAGCAGATCGCTTGCAGGCCAAGTTGCCCTTTTTCAACTCAGACAAAGCTATCTCTGACTTATCAATATGTTCTGGTTTACAGCGCAAACCAAGCGCGGCGTATGAATTTTTAAAGCCCGCGATAACGCAAGAAATGTTTAGCTATTTACCAACTTTTAAAACCGCTTTATTGTCGTTGGGATTAACCTATTCAATTTTCGAACAGATCGTCAGTGGTGCAAAGGCATCGTATGATTACGATTATATTATTGTCGATAGCGATGTCGTATTTGATGATAGCAAGGCTAAACTAATCGGCTTGGCCGATAAAGTGGTGCTTGTATCTGAACAAACTAGACATTCAATGTTGGCAACAGAAGCCTTACTCAATAACATTGATGATGTCGATGATGATAAATATGTCATTGTTTGCAATAAATATCTAAACTCAAAGCAAAGCGATTTAGGTGTTGAGCCGCCGTACACTATCGGGGTGCATGTCGAATTCATGCCCGATTGTGAAAAAATGGATAGCAGCGATTTAGCACAAGTAAATGGCATAAGTAAATTGGCGCACTTGTTATAGTGCGCTTATTTTTTTGACAAAAAGGAGATATTTTGGAAAATAGTGTTTTTGTCGAATTTAGAATAAAACGTCGTGATTTTGCGGTCGATTTAGAATTACCATTGTTCATTACTGCAAATGAATTGGTCGTGGCTTTAAACAGTGCTTACAATTTAAGAGTAGATACTACCGATATAAAAAATTGTTATTTAAAATTAGAAAATCCAATTGCCTTGCTCAGGGGCAATAAAAAGCTTTCTGAATACGGTATTAGAAATGGCAGTATCATTAATTTTACTTAATAGGAGCATTAAATGAAAGACAAACATCGCGTGATCATTTCAAGCCAGACACTATTCGCTCGCTGGCAACTGAGTACACGCCCGAACAAGTATCTATTTACATCATCGATTTTTCTTCGATGGTGCTAAAAAATTTTGAAGGATTAAACCATATTGGCGGTGTAGTAACGCCATCGCAAGACGAAAAGTTTAAAAATCTGATAAGATTATTGCAACACAAAATTGAAACGCGCAAAGAAAAATTATTATCAGTTGGCGTCAGTTCTTTTACAGCATATCACGAAGCGGGTATGCAAGATTTGCCATTGATCGTTTTAATGATTGATAATCTAACAACTTTAAAAGAATTGTATTCACAAGATGACGATAGTTTAATTAATATTTGTCGTGAAGGTTTATCGGTTGGTATTTCAACAATTATTGCCAATGCCCAGACCGCTGGCATCGGCTATAAATATCTGGCAAATTTTGCAACGCGAATTGCTTTATTTAATAATGACTCTGCTGAGTACAGCACGTTATTTGACTACTGCAAATTGCATATCGATGATATAGCAGGGCGCTGTATTATAGAAATTGACAAAACACATCTCGAATGTCAAACCTATTAAGTGTAACTAATTATAAGTTAAACAATAAAATTGAAGAAGAGAGGCGAGGGTGTGAAATAAGTAGCTTCATCTGTTGTGAACAAAGCAAGAAGTTATTTTAATTAAACTGTTAGGTCAAAACGACAAGTATATTGACGTAGCGATAAAGAGCACCAAAAAACAAACAAATAGTTGTAAAATACTTTTATCTTAATGTAAATAATAGTATAATTTTTATACGTCTATTTCTGATTGATTAATATTAAAAATGAGGAACTAATGTTCAGAAGCATAGAGGCAGTTTTTAACAATCGCTATAATGTCATTAAAGAGATTGGTCGCGGCGGCATGAGTGTTGTTTATTTGGCTGTCTCAAACGATCAGTTACAACAGTACCGTGCCATTAAAATTGTAAAATATGAGATGATTGCTGGCGATAGTGTACTGCACGAAGCGCGCATCTTAAAAGACTTAGAACACGATGGCATTCCGCGCGTCATTGAAATATACAACGACGCTGAAGCGAAACAACTGTATTTAATTCAAGAGTATGTTGCGGGTATGAACTTAAAGCGCGTCAGAGCAATTAGTGGCAAAATTAGTGAAGTTGTCTTACTTAAATGGTTTAAAGAACTTGCAACAATATTAAGTTATATACATGATAGAGGTGTTATTCATGGCGATATTAAACCAGAGAATATTATGCTCACCAAAGAAGGCAAACTAAAGTTAATAGACTTTGGTATTTCATTTAATGACAAAAACAAGGCAAAACGCGCCTATAGTAATTATTATGCGTCACCAGAACAACACAGTGGGGAAAAAATTGATGTGCGCTCAGAAGTATATTCACTTGCTATTGCACTTTATACAATCTATATTGGCGCTGGGCTAAAACTTGATGTTAAAGAGAATAGACCGCCAACTAGGGCCGAATTAGACAGTGCGTTTAGCATTGCTGGTTTATCGCATATTTTTACTAAATGCATTGCCGAAAAACCAGAGGCGCGCTATCAAGATATGCATGCATTAATATATGATATAAATCGTTTAGATAACGATACGAACGCCAGTGAGCAACGATACTTTAGCAAAACGCTTCAAATGTGGTTGGCGATATTATTGATAATATTGGGTTTGTTTTTTACAGTGGGTGGGTTTACCAGAATGTCGGTTGATCGGAAAATCGCCTTTAAAGATGAACTGCAAGAGATTCAGGACTTTATTCAAATTGGCAAAACGAATGAGGCGCAGGTCATATTGAATACGCTTGATGAAGCAGAGCAAGAAGTTGAATTAGTTAAGTCATTAAACGTAAAACTGTTATACGAAACTGCCGATTATCAAAAATGTATAGACTATATTAAAACGCTAAAAACGGGCAAATTATTGTCTGAAAAAAGCGATTTATTGTATTTTTTGGCGAAGTCATTTTATTACTTGGCCGATTATAAACAAGCTGCTGAACAGTTAGAACAAATCTATTTAATAGATAAATCAAATGAATTAATCAATTGCAATTACCTGATTTCGCTACTGCAAATTGGCGAAGAAGATATGGCGACACAGCTTGTTGCTACACAACAAGATAATAAGTTTAAAGCGAAAATAAAGACTCTATTTGAAGCTGAACTGGCTATTTTTGATGAGCAATATGATCGTGCAATTGAAAAATATCATCAACTCATTGAAAAGACAAGTGATGATGAATTAGCGTTCGATTTGTATTTGCGTTTGGCTATAGCTTATTCTAAAAATATCGATAAGAACTTTAATTCTTATTTATTGTTAATAGATGATCTAGAGCGGGCTAAGTCACGTTTTGTGTCTGGTCGTAAGCAGTGGCTAATTCAAGAATTATTGGCTGATACTTACCAGATTGAAGCTGACTACAGCATTGATCAGGCGATTAAAGAGGACATGTCTGTAAAGGCAATTGATTTATATAGCGCTTTAATCAATGATCAGTCTGTGCGGGTGCGGATTTTTAACAAACTGGCAAACCTATATCGCACGCGTGAAGAATACGATAAACTAAGTTACTTATTAGAACAAGTTCAAGACGATTTTTCTGGCTTAATTGCCTTTCGGATACAAAGTGTTTTATTGATACTTGATCAGCAGTCATTAATTAGAAATGGCGATCGCGATTATACAGAATTTATTAAAGCTTATCGCCTATTATCCGACGATTTTGAAAACTTAGAAGATAATGCTGAATACCAGCAGCTCAAGAACAGACTAAAAGTACTTATTAAAGCAGGTTTTGTCGATGATGAAATTATGTATGAAAGGTAGAACGTTGTAATGAAATCAGGAAACATGTTATTATATGTTGGATTAGCTATTACTCATTTAGGTTTAATATGGTTAATTTTTCAATTGTATAATAATAATCGCACTAAAAAGAAGTTGGAACAATTAGAAGCTGAGCGCAACGCAATGTACGATGCTGATATTAAGGCACTGATAAATATGGTATTTAGATTAGACATAATGGAAGGTGGAAGTAACGTTAATGGTAAAATGTAAACACTGCAACTTAGTGTATAATGACGGCGCATTTTGTGTTAAGTGCGGTCAAAAATTAGTTGAGTATGATGCATCTCAATATGAAAACGACAGTTTAACGCATATCACTATAATTGACTCGTCACTTAAGCATAAAGCACCACCTGAAGAAGACAAAACTGAATCGCAAATTGAAGATATGTCTGTGGGTGAAGCTCATTCGAAAAGTTTTATAGATGCTGAAATATACAAGGCACAAACCGAAGACGAACTTATTTCAATGCCGACGATGTACCTTAAAGATCTAGAAGAGACAGCAAGCGATGTGCAGAAACCAAATGAAAAAGTGCATTCAGACAAAACTAACTTGTTAGATAGTTTCAAGGATAAAGGTTTAGTTAGCGGGAAAAAATGGCCGCTTTATATTGCAGTAGCTTTGCTTTTTATTTTCGTTGTCATAGTTGGTCGCGTTGTTTACGATTTTAACACAAGTCAAATTTATGATGTTGTCGACAGAAATATCAGCGATCCTCATCTTTTAGCACAGTTAGTCGAAAAGGGGTTTGATGAAAATAATTTTGCTATTACGTTAGATGAAAGCGAAATAAATGGTTTGATTTATCAATTTGTCGATTATCAAGCGCTGTCTAATAATTTTGGTGATAATGTAAAAGAACTTTATTACGATGCAAATAGACAGGCTTTTGTCGCTAATATTGATGCGAACATTGCTAAAACTTCGCTTGTCTTTGATATAGTCGCTTTGAAAAACAATCAGATGCGTATTTCGAATATAAGGGTGGGTGATCGAGAACACAAATACCCGCAAAATATTATTTCGTTTTTTACTGGTTTCAAAGACGATCAAATTGAAATTAACGATCAAATTTTTAAGTTAGAACAATTTGAATTCGGTGAAAAAATTGTTATACGTGGTTATCTTCAAGAAGATTATCTACTTGAATTAATTGAAGCGATTAAAAGCCATAATGACAGTCAATTTATCGGCTACATGGTCGGATTAGAAAATGCCACTGCCGCTGATAACACTATATTAAACGCCTGTAACGATTTTCAATTAGATCAAACGAAAACAATCTTAGCATCTATTATAACAAGTGAGGCAGTGCGTTCTACTTGGCTTTTGCTGATGGACGAAGACACAATGCAGTCTTTGTTTGATAATTTAAATGCGACCTTTTTACTTTCAAAGACAAAAGACGTTATTTCGTTGGTTAATGATTATCAGACAAAGCGCACACAACATTTAAAAGACTATAATGTATTTATTAATGATAGGGCTGTAGTAAACCTGAGCAAAGATATTGAATTAATCTATCAAAACATTAATAATCAGCATTTAGCTGAGGGCTTGCCACTTAAAATTGTGGCGTCAAATGGCAAGGTTTATTCACGCAGTTTAGGTAGATACTTTGAAAGCGAAAATCGTGTTGTTGGCAAGTTGTATTACGATTTATATGCTTTAAATGACGAAATTGCTATTGGCGTAGAAAATAAAGATGGCTTTTTCTATGTTACCAAAGGCGATGCTGATATGGTAAGCGATGTTCAGCAAGTGGCGTCATTAAAACAATTTAGACAGTTAATTGGCTATAATGCTGAACAGGCTAAACCGGCGCAGCTATTACCCTTTAACGATCACGAAAGAGAGGCCATACTAGAAGCTGTTAAAAGCCAAATAAGCACGGCTGAAACACCTTATGTTCGTTATCTAAGTAGCGATGGACAAAATGCGTTTTTAGTTTATTCAACTGTTGAAGATGTACAAAATATTTTCTTCGGTTTATTAATAAAAGGTGAAGATGGTAGCTGGGTTCCAGAAGTAATCGATTACGGTAAACCGATAGTAGATATACTAAAAGACCAGATAGAAAAACAGAGTTTTAATACGCGAATACTACCGCCTTTTGATATTGAAGACTTTTCAGGGTATTTTTATCAACCAGCAGAAATTGACGAAGTATATCTGCATTTGGTTATCAAGGGGATGATCACTGATAAAGCCGTTATACGCTATTTTACGCGTGTTGGTGATAATTTATATATTGAATTTGAGGATGGCTTACGCGTTTTGATCATATTCAAGGAAGGATCTAAATCAAATTATAATAAGTTAATTACAATTGATAACGCCTTACCGATTGAAAATTACTTTCCAGAACTCAATAATATAGTTGGTTTTCCAAATTATTATCCAACTTATTTGTTTACTTATTAGCTTGCCGATTTTAAGTGAAAATATTTTATGAAAAATGATAAAGTAGATTGCTTTTTGGCGCAACTCAAGATAGACTGTATAGTGAGGTGTAATGCAGATTAATGTCAAGGAGCATGTATGAAAATGAAACTAATAACCGGTGCCTTGGGGCAAATTGGCACAGAGCTAGTCGACGCTTTAATTGACAAGTACGGCGCCAAAAGTGTTATTGCAACTGATATTGTAGACGATTCAAAGACACCCTGTCTCTATCACAAACTCGATGTTACGGATAGTGCTGCGTTTAAGGCATTATTTGAAAAATACGATATTGACGAGGTTTATCACTTGGCGTCTATCCTATCGGCCAAAGGTGAACAAAATCCCGACTTGTTGTGGGCTGTCAATATGGGCGGGCTTGAAAATGTATTGAATTTAGCCCGTCAGTACAAGTTTAAAGTCTTTATTCCCAGTTCAATTGCTGCGTTTGGCCCATCGACCCCTATCGATAATACGCCACAGGTTACAGTACAGCGGCCTACCACGATATATGGTATCTCTAAAGTAACTGGTGAACTACTGGCTGATTACTACGTTAACAAGTATGGTGTCGATGCCAGAGGGCTACGTTTTCCGGGATTAATCTCTAACAGGCAGCTGCCCGGCGGTGGTACGACCGACTATGCTGTCCATATCTATTACGAAGCGCTACAAAATGGCAAATATACCAGTTATATAGCTAAAGATACTTATCTTGATATGTTGTATATGCCTGATGCCATTAAAGCTATTATCGATTTAATGGCAGCTGATGGTTCACATTTAAAAAATCGAAATGCGTACAATATTACCGCTATGAGCGTTGATCCTGAAAAAATTGCACAATCAATAAAAAAGTATATTCCGACATTTGAAATAGATTATGATGTTGACCCGCAAAGGCAGGCGATTGCCGAATCTTGGCCCAATAGTTTAGATGATTCAGTTGCACGTGCTGAATGGCACTGGCAGCCAGAATATAATTTAGATAAAATGACGCAAGATATGCTAAGTAAATTAAAAGAAAAAATGGGAAAGGAGTAAGTTATGTTTACAAATCAATCAGTTGAACAAGGCATGCGTATTAAACTCGATAATACGTTACCCGAGTATCCTACTTTTAAAGAGGGTATCCGCCGCGCGCCAAAGCGTGAATTTACGCTCACTAAAAATCAAACGCGCATAGCTTTAAAAAATGCATTACGCTATATTCCTGAAGAACTACACGAAAAACTTGCGCCCGAATTTATTGAAGAGTTAATGACACATGGCCGAATTTACGGTTATCGCTATCGTCCACATGGTGCATTATCAGGTAAGCCAATTGATCAATACAAAGGTGCTTGCACCGAGGGTAAGGCCATTCAAGTGATGATCGACAACAACTTAGACTTTGATATTGCACTCTATCCCTATGAATTAGTTACTTACGGTGAAACCGGTCAGGTTTGTCAAAACTGGATGCAGTATCGATTAATTAAAAAATATTTAGAAGTGATAACGCAAGAGCAAACTTTAGTTGTCATGAGCGGACATCCACTAGGGCTGTTTAAATCGTCACCTGAGGCACCGCGCGTCATTATTACCAACTCGTTAATGGTCGGTATGTACGATACGCCAGAATGGCAAAACAAAGCTCAGGCGATGGGCGTTGCCAACTATGGTCAAATGACTGCCGGTGGCTGGATGTACATTGGTCCACAAGGCATTGTACACGGTACATTCAATACTGTTATGAATGCTGGAAGACTAAAACTTGGTATTAAAGGCGATCAAGATTTAGGCGGTGTACTATATGTAACATCAGGCCTTGGCGGCATGAGTGGTGCACAAGGTAAAGCTGTTAAAATTGCCAATGGTGTTGGCATTATTGCCGAAGTTGACTTTTCGCGTGTGATGACCCGTTATGAACAGGGCTGGGTTGACAGTTATACCGATTCTTGTGAAAAAGCTTTTGCTGAAGCAGAAGAGTACATGAAGAAAGGCGAGGGTAGAGCAATTGCCTTCCATGGTAATATTGTCGACTTACTTGAATACGCTTTGAAAAACAATATAAAAATCGATTTATTATCAGACCAAACGTCATGCCACGTGCCCTATGATGGTGGCTACTGTCCACAGGGTATGACCTTTGAAGCGCGCACTAAAATGTTAGCAGAAGATAAGCCACGTTTTATTAAAGAAGTTGACAAGTCGCTTCAGGCGCATTATAAAGTCGTTAAGGCTTTGGTCGATAAGGGCGCTTATTTCTTCGATTATGGCAACGCCTTTATGAAAGCGGTTTACGATACCGGTATTACCGAGATTACTAAAAACGGCGTTGACGAATCAGAAGGCTTTATCTTTCCATCGTATGTCGAAGACATAATGGGACCAATGCTCTTTGACTATGGCTATGGTCCATTTAGATGGGTTTGTCTATCAGGTAAGCCAGAAGACTTGCGCAAAACAGACCATGCAGCCATGAATTGCATTGACCCGAATCGCCGTGGTCAAGATAGAGATAACTACGTTTGGGTACGTGATGCCGAAGAAAATAAATTGGTCGTCGGTACACAGGCCAGAATCCTCTATCAAGATGCTGGTGGTCGCCTTAAAATTGCACTTAAGTTTAACGAAATGGTCAGAAATGGCGAAATTGGGCCAGTTATGCTCGGCCGCGACCACCACGACACCGGTGGCACCGATTCGCCCTTTAGAGAGACTTCTAACATTAAAGACGGTTCAAATGTCATGGCTGAAATGGCAGTACATTGCTTTGCCGGTAATGCGGCGCGCGGCATGTCGATGATTGCACTGCACAATGGCGGCGGCGTTGGTATTAGTAAGTCGATTAATGGTGGTTTTGGTATGGTGCTCGACGGTTCGGAACGCGTTGATCGTATTTTGACGCGCGCAATGCCTTGGGATACGATGATCGGTGTTGCTAGACGCAACTGGGCGCGTAATGAAAATGGTGTGACAACCTGTATTGAATACAACGAAACGCATGCCGATACTGACCATATTACGCTGCCTTATGTCGCTGACCAAGAATTAGTTGATCGCTTGGTTGATGAACATTACGAGGATCCGTCATTGTAGTTGTGGAAATCAAAATGAATAAAATAGTACGATATGTGCCAAATTTTTCAATTGAACAAGTATTTGAAAAGAGGATGATGAAATAATGGCTGATAAAGTAGTTTTAATAAATGCAAGTGAACTTGTTACCTGTTCGGGTCACAGCGCAAAACATGGTTCGGCGATGAACGATCTCGCTGTTATTTGCGATGGTGCTGTAGCGATGGAAGGTGGTATTATTACGCATGTCGGTAAGACTGAAGACGTTGTCAATGCCATACAAATAGAAGAATATGATGTCTTTGACGTCAGTGGTAAAACAGTGATGCCAGGCTTTATCGATCCACATACGCACTTTGTCTTTGGCGGCTATCGTCAGGATGAATATGGCTGGCGTTTAGAGGGGCAGACTTATGTCGAAATTATGGAGAAGGGTGGTGGCATTAACAGTTCAGTACGCCATACTAGCGAAGCCAGCTTTCAAGAATTATTCGACGCCGGCTATAACCGGCTCGATTCGATGCTTAGCTTTGGCGTGACGACAGTTGAAGGTAAATCCGGTTATGGTTTATTCCTTGACACAGAACTAAAGCAGCTCAAAGTCTATAAGGCTTTACAGCGTGAACACCCACTCGACATCGCCGTTACTTATTTAGGGCCGCATTCTGTTCCTGCTGAATACAAAGGTAAAGAAATGGACTTTATCGAATATCAAATTAGCGACTGTCTACCGGCGGTAAAAAGCCTTGAAATCGCTGAATTTGCCGATATCTTTTGTGAAAAGGGCGTCTTCGATATCGAACAGTCGCGCACCTTTTTAAAAGCAGCGCAAAATATGGGCTTTAAGCTAAAAATACACGCTGATGAAATTGTATCATTGGGCGGCGCAGAATTAGCCGCTGAAGTCGGTGCTATTTCAGCTGACCACTTATTGCAAGCATCTGATAAGGGTATTGCCGATATGATTGAAAAAGGGGTTGTTGCTACACTTTTACCGATTACGGCCTTTAGTTTAAAAGAAGATTACGCTAGAGCACGCGATATGATTGATCGCGGTGCAGCTGTTGCCTTGGCGACTGATTTAAATCCGGGTAGTTGTTTTAGTGAATCAACGCCACTGTTAATTGCCTTGGCAACGCTACAAATGAAAATGACCCCTGAAGAGACGATTACCGCATTGACGCTTAATGCCGCGGCGGCAATCGATCGTGCCGATCGCATTGGCAGTATCGACGTTGGTAAGCAAGCAGATATCGTGATACACGAATTTCCATCGTATAAGTATTTACCTTATCACATTGCCGTTTCTACCGTAGAAACCGTCTTTAAAAAAGGCGAAATTATTTACGAGCGACCATTTTAGGAGGAACTATGCTAGTTGAAAATAAAATAACTGATTTTTTAAATGAATTGCATTCTAATTCACCTGCGCCCGGTGGCGGTAGTGTGGCAGCCTTAAATGGTGCCATTGCTGCGTCGTTGGTCGGTATGGTGGCAAATTTGACGATTGGCAAAAAAAATTATGCTGAAGCAGAAGAAGAAATGAAAGTTGTCGCCACCAAGATGAATGAAGTAAAAGATAAATTTTTAGATTTTGTCGATAAAGATGCCAATTCGTTTAATGGTGTTATCGCAGCTTTTAAAATGCCAAAAGAAAACGATGAGCAAAAAGTGGCACGCACTGCGGCGATTCAAAAAGGCTATAAAGAAGCAATTGCCGTGCCGTTAGATGTCGCTAAGGCGGCAGCCGAATTATTTGACTATATTGAAGTCGCGCTTAAGAAAGGCAATAAAAATGCTGAATCTGACGCTTTAGTGGCAGCCATTTCGGCTAGAACGGCAATACAGAGCGCTCTTTTAAACGTTGAAATTAATCTTTCGGCAGTTAAAGATCAAAAGTATGTAGAAGCATTGCGTCAAGAAGTACTTGATCTACGCAAACTTGCCAATGAAGGCGAAACTAAAATTTTAAATCAAAAATCATTTTAGATTTTAGCACTTACGAAGTCGTCGGATTTTCCGGCGACTTTTTATATATTGCTCTATTCTATTGTTGCCAATTGTGTTATTATTAAAGTAGTTGAGTTTTACAGGGGGCATGATTGTTTTTACGTTTAGAAGAAAGATGGATAAGTGCGGCTAAAGCCTATTGCTATCAATATCCATTAGAAACTTTAGAAATTAGCTACTATTTAATGAATTTCCAGAAGCTGGCTGCGAACGGCGATAAGCGCAATGGTCGTCTATATGGATACATAGATAATGATCAAATTACAGCCTTGCTGTTGTTTAATGATAAAGGTGTGATGTATATCAGCAATCACGCCGATAAGTTATTTGATAAAGTTGATTTTTTAAAGACAATTCGGCGTGAAAACCCAACATTGGTACGCGGAACGCACCAACAAGTCGACCGCGTCTTTTACTTTTTGCAGCGTGCCCTTAAGCAGTTTAAAATTGTGCCAACGCTTTTAATGGGAAACTGTGACACATTAGAGAATAAATTTTCAGAATCGATTGTGCCAGCAAAAGAAATTGATTGGCAGCGCTATGCTGGTTTTTTAGTAGAGGTTGAAAAGCAGTTTCGTGACCGCCCGATGATATTGAATAACTTACGCCAAAAATTGCACAATGCAAGCAGTTTAGATTTTTATAGTGTTTACAGAATTGGCAGTGCCCCTGTTGGACAGGTCGTTGGTGAGTTTTCAACTTGGCAATATGGCGTAATTGGTGGGTTGTATGTTTTGCCTCAATACCGTGCTAAGCAGTATGGTGAAGCTTTAATGCAGCAGGCGACAATGCATTACTGCAATAAAAATTTAAAGCCATTACTTTACGTCGTCGCTGATAATCGCGCAGCGCTGACGCTGTATAAAAAAATCGGCTATCAAGTTTTACTTGAAACAATGGATTTAAGCATCGCACTTTAGGAGAAATATGAAAAAATTTGAAATTGCTGCCGATGCCGCCAAGCAGCGCTTAGACCGCTACTTAGCAAAGCTATTGCCAAAGGCAAAAAAAGGTGAAATACAGCGTTGGATTAGAACTAAAAAAGTTAAAGTTAACGGTTTTAAAAGCGCGCCTAATTACCGCCTTGTATTGGGTGATGAAGTTTGGTTATTTTTACCTGATCCAGTAATAGAAGCCTATATGACGACATTTCAGTCAGCTGTTCCTGATGATACGCATTTAAAAATTGTTTACGAAGATAATGACATATTAATAGTCAATAAACCGGTTGGACTATTGACGCATCCTGATAAAACAGAATATAAAAATACGTTAACAACCCGTGTACAACATTATTTGCGGCATACAATTACACCAACTTTTCGACCAGCCAGTATTAATCGACTAGATAAAAATACGTCGGGGTTAGTGTTATTTGGCAAACACTATGAAGCGTTAAAAAAATATAATCAACTGATGCGTCAAGCTGCCATAAAAAAAGTATACAGCGCAATATGTGAAGGTACGCTATGTGAACCGTTATCGCTAAAGGCGCATATTGTCAAAAATGAAAAGACAAATAAAGTATTTATTGTCGAACAGCCGACTGAAAATAGCAAATCGATTCACACCGAAATAGCACCGCTTGAAACGGCAAATGGCTATTCGAAAGTTAGGGTGTTATTACACACCGGTCGCACACATCAAATTAGAGTGAGTTTGGCCCATTTAGGGTATCCAATAGTTGGTGATGTCAAATACGGCGGCGCTAAGTTAAAAGGTGTTACAACACAATTATTACACGCTGAAACTTTAAAAATTGGCGATGAAACATTTAGTGATAAAAGCGAAACAATAGAAGAATTCTGGAGGCGTTTAAAGGGATAATTATGTCTGAAGAAAGCAGAATTATTGACACATTACTTGATCGTTACGATTATGCAGGCGTTTATGACTTGTTATTAGAATTAGGTCTTGCTGAAACTGATATGGCCTATATCGCTAAATCTTGCCGCTACGCGATTAATTTCGACTTTGATAGTGCAATTGATATTATCTATTCTTGTCATGATGAAATACTGGTCAAAAAACGCGTCAAAAATTTTATTGAATCACTTAGAAATGCCAAAGCAGGGCGCGCCGAAGCCGTTTTTTCAGAACTGGTTGAAAGCGTCAAAATTCAATTGTTAAATGATGAACTTATCGATTTTTTGGGGCGCGTTTATCGTTTTAAAGAAGCCATATTAAAATATTTATTTATACAGCGTTACACCGGAAATAAGCGCATCGATTTGTTGTCAGAGAATATGTCAAAGCGCTACCAACTGCGGGTGTTACGCAGTAAGTTTGATATACACAACAACAATATTAGTTATGCAATAACGACCTATTTTGAAAAATATCAAGCTGCCGATTTTGAGGCGAAGAAGATCATCGACATTTTAGAATCGAAGCAGATGAATAAGTTAATAGAATTACGCAACGATTCAATCGTCGGCCATGGCTTTATCGGTGTTAGCCGACGCGATATCGCTGATGTCTACGGCGATCCAATGATGGTGCTAGACCAGTTTTACGAATGCTTAGGTATACTTAATTTAGAAGTTGAAAAACATAAATATGATAATATTAACAAATTTTTGCGCGCGCTTTCTAGCCATGTCAAAGCCAGCGAAATCTTGGCAAAAATGACGCGATTTGAATAGTTAATGGAGACAGAACTTGAACAAAGACAGTAAGTTGACGATTGCACTTAGTGAATGGTTAAAGTCAATTATTTTTGCACTTTGCATCGCTGCACTGGTGATTGTTTTCGCACGACCCTCGTTAATTATTGGCCAATCAATGGAGCCGACATTTCATGCCAAACAAATTGTGCTGGTTGAAAAAGTATCGTATATAGTAAATCAACCTAAGCGCGGCGATGTCATTGTCGCGCAAAGTGACTTACCACTTAATAAGTGGTTTAATAAGGCGATAATTAAACGTGTTATCGGGTTGCCTGGTGATACGATAAATATTTCTGATGGCGCTGTTTATATTAATGGCGACAAGTATCATGAATCATATATTAAAGATAATTATACACCCATCAATGGTGAATGGACTGTACCGGAACAAAGCTTGTTTGTGATGGGCGATAACCGATATCATTCTAATGATTCACGCTTTCAAGAAGTAGGTTATATAGATTATTCGGATATTAAAGGTAAAGTTTATCTGCGCGTCTTTCCGTTTAATGAGATTAAAACATTTTGGTAAATTGCGTGCTAAAAAAGTTGAGTGGAGGCATAATGAACAAGGACAGTAAATTAATGATCGAACTAATCGAATGGGCAAAATCGATTGCCTTTGCGCTTTGTGTAGGCGCGCTAGTAATCGCCTTTGCCAGACCTTCGTTGATTATTGGACCGTCGATGGAACCGACATTTTATAATAAACAAGTTGTATTAGTTGAAAAGGTGTCGTATATGTTGCATCAACCGCAGCGCGGAGATGTCATCGTTGCACAAACCGATTTACCACTGAATAGATGGTTTAAAAAGGCAATAATTAAACGCGTAATCGGCCTACCTGGTGATATTATAAAGATTGCTGATGGCGATGTGTACATCAACGGTAGTAAATACTATGAATCTTATATTAAAGATGGTTATACACTGATAGATGGTGAATGGATAGTGCCCGAACACAGTTTGTTTGTAATGGGTGATAATCGCAATAATTCAAACGATTCGCGACGCGAGCAAGTTGGTTACATTGATTTTTCTAAGATTAAAGGCAAAGTATATTTGCGAATTTTTCCCTTTAATATGATTAAAACATTTTAGAAAAGCAGAAAGTGGAAAACAGAAAGCAGAGAAATCTCGGGTTTTAGCACAAAAAGCAAGTGCAATAGAGTAATAAAAAAACATCAATATAATAGCAGTAATAGCAAATAGGAGGCAGTTATGTCAAAATGTCACATTAAAATTGGCGATTTGTACAGTGCAGAGGTAGAACAGGGCACGACATTGGCGCACATCGCAGAAGAGATTGGCGCGTTAGTTGATATGCCAATTTTGGCTTTTAAGGTCAACAATCATTTATTTGAATTACACCGTACAATTGAACAACCGGAAAACAATTTAGAAATTATCGATTTTAGCCACCCCGATGGCATACGCATCGTACAACGCGGTTTGTCGTTTGTCTTTATTCGTGCAGTAAAAGAATTATTTAAAGATGCACGTGTTGATATTCAGCACTCACTTAGCAAAGGCTTGTTCTGTGAAATAAAAAAAGATACGCCGTTAACAGCTGCTGAAGTTGAACAGATTGATGCCAAAATGCGTGCATTAGTAGCTGCAGATGAACCCTTTGAAAAAATGTCGCTTAAAAATGACGAAGCAAAGCAAATTTTTGAAAAGCAGGGTATGCACTCTAAAGTTAAACTTTTAAAGTACCGCAATACAGGCGTGATTAACGTTTACAAATATGGTTGGTTATATAATTACTTTTATGGTTATATGGTTGCTTCAGCAGGTGTTTTAGATGTCTTTGAATTGACATTTTTTGACGACGGTGTTATTTTGCGCACACCGCGCATCAATTCAAAAGGCGCTGTACCACCGTTTGAGGCACAACCTAAAGTGGCACAAATTCATCGCGAATCAGAAAAGTGGGGCGATATTCTCAATGTTGGTTATCTCTACAATATCAACGAACTTATTCAGTCGGGTAAAATTACCGAACAAATTTTAATCAATGAGGCTTTACAAGAAAAGAAAATTGCTCAAATTGCCGACCAAATTACGCGTGAAAAGCGACGTATTGTCTTAATTGCTGGGCCGTCGTCATCAGGTAAAACAACCTTTGCAAACCGCTTAAAAATACAGTTGCGCGTCAATGGCCTGCGGCCGATTAACATGGGAACAGACGACTACTTTGTCGAGCGACAATATACACCAAAAGATGAGGACGGCAATTACGATTTTGAATCAATTGAAGCAGTTGATTTAAAGCAATTTAATGAAGACTTACTTGGGTTAATTGAGGGACGTGAAGTTGAATTGCCAATATTTAACTTTCAGACTGGGTCACGTGAATATCACGGTAAAAAGCTGAAAATTGATGACGACCAACTGATTATTATCGAAGGCATCCACGGCTTAAATCCACGTTTAACTGAAGCAATCGCAGATAGCGATAAGTTTAAAATTTATATCTCTTGTTTAACACAGTTAAACATTGATAACCACAACCGCATTCCGACGACCGATTCACGCCTTATTCGGCGCATTGTACGTGATAATAAATATCGTGGACACTCTGCAGAGAAGACCATTGGTATGTGGCCATCGGTGCGCCGCGGTGAAGAACGCAATATTTTTCCGTATCAAGAAACGGCTGATGTGATGTTTAATTCGGCCATGGTGCATGAATTACCTGTGCTTAAAAAGCACATCGAACCGCTTTTGATGAACATTTCACACGATGCACCTGAATACGCTGAAGTTAAGCGCATTCTCAAGTTTTTAAGTTATGTATTATCAGTGCCTAACGATGCTGTTATCCCCAATACGTCTATTTTAAAAGAATTTATTGGCGGGTCTGTGTTTAGTGAGTAAAAATTGCTTGCAGTTGATCAGCTGGTCAAAAAATGTATAGTCTTACTTAAGGGCATGCTCATACTGAGTGTGCTCTAGCTATGCGCGGCTAAAATTACAATTTGATTACACCTACTTTAAATAATAAATTGTTGACTGTAAAAGTCGATAATATAATGTATGATTGATAGTGTCGAACAAGGAGGTTATATGAGAAAAAAAATTACGGCAATTGGACTTGTTTTAGTGCTGCTAGTACAGCTGTTACCGAGTATTAGTTTTGCTGACAACAGCCAACGCGAAGTGCGCGGTATTTGGGTGGCGACGGTTCTTAATTTAGATTATCCGACATCGCCAACAACAGATGAAGATCTGTTAAAAGCATATGCAAATGAAATATTAGACAGAGCAGAAAGACTTGGTTTTAATACCATTTATTTACAAGTACGCCCGACAGCCGATGCCTTTTACAAATCAGACTATTTTCCGTGGTCAAAATACTTAACTGGCGAAGAGGCCAAGGCGCCGCAAAATGGTTTTGACCCGTTAGAATATTGGGTTGAGCAAGCGCATGTTCGCAATATTGAACTGCACGCTTGGTTAAACCCTTATCGCATTACTAAGCGAAAAGATGGCGAACCCGCTTATACACCCAGTATGCTCAACGCAGAGCATCCGGCGCGACTACATCCTGAATGGGTAGTCAGTCATGGTGGCAACCTATATTTTGATCCAGCATTACCGCAAGTGCAAAATTTAATCGTGCAGGGCGTTTCCGAGATTATAGAAAAATACGATGTTGACGGCATTCACTTTGATGACTATTTTTACCCTGGTGCTGATTTTGACGATCAAAAAAGTTATGAACTTTACGGCAATGACAGCGATAAAGAAAACTGGCGACGAGCCAATGTCAACGCCATGGTTCGCGCTGTCTATAAAACTGTTAAAGCACATGACAATGGCTTACAATTCGGCATTAGCCCATTTGGCATTTGGGCAAACAAGAGTTCACTTGCCAATGGTTCGGCAACTAAGGGTAATCAGTCTTATTTCGCTCACTATGCCGATAGTTTAGCTTGGATTAATGAGGGAATAATCGATTATATTGCACCGCAAATTTACTGGCATATTGGCTTTGATATTGCCAACTATACCACGTTGGTTGACTGGTGGGTTGAGCATACTGCTGGTACTGGGGTTGACCTCATTATCGGTCAGGCGGCTTATCGCTTGGGTAATAGTAGTCAAAAGAGCCCGTGGTATGGCAATGATCAGTTATTTAGACAACTGGCTTATAATATGACAAAGCCAGAAATTAGCGGTAGCATTTTCTTTCGAGATGGCGATTTTAAAGACAGCCAATCTTTAGTGGCGCGTCTAAAGGCCTATTATCAATTAGTCGACAATAATGAGCACTACAAAAATATTTCAATTAATTTTCCGAATAATGGCTATGGCACGCGTGCCAAACGCGCCTATATTGCTGGCTACGCCAATCCTTATAAGCCATTATATATCAATGGTAAGCCAATCAGTTATCGCACACCTAAGGGATTCTTCGGTACGCAAGTGGCAATTGAAAACGGCAAGAACGTATTTAAAATTACGCAAGAAAATGATCAACAAACTATCGTGATCTACGGTGGGCGCTCATCTAGTGGCGCGTCAGGCGGGGGCAATTCTGGCGGCTCAGATTTTCGGCCTGATGAACCAAGACCCAACAACGAGATTGACAGTAATACAACGTGGCCGCAGAAACAACAACTGCGGGCATCTGGTGAAAAGATTTGGCTGGCCTGTGATGCACCAATCGGTGCAACAGTCAGCGTTGACTTTAATGGTGAAACAGTTAATTTAAAACCAAAGTCGACTAAAAAGAGTAAACATAAAGTATTGACGACTTTCAGTACATATTATAGTTTACCTGAATTGGCAGCGGGTGAAACGAGTCGTATGCTTGCAGCACCGATTTATAAGATGAGCTATCAAGGGAAGACAGATGTAAAGGTAGCACCAGCTAATTTTTCAATTATTACAAAACCGAATAACTATTATGCGCGCGTTATAAAAGACCATATTGATACATATTTTGAACCTAATCCACGTGAGGGATCAGATTATATTCTTGAAAAGGGCATGGTCGATGGTGTGATTAGTTTAACAAATAAATACGTTCAGTTAGCTTCAGGCAGATGGACTTATCGCAGCAATGTTAGTTTATTTTACGATATAAAGCCCATGCTTAACCAAGTGTATAGTGCAACTTATCAATTTGGTGATCGCTTTGATTATGTCGATGTTAAAATGTCTAAACCAGTGGCAGTAGCATTACAACTTAAAGACGGTATTTTATCAGCCGAATTTGCCAATACGGCAATGTTGCCAGAGGTAAAAATTGCAAATGGTGGGCTAATTGGCAAAGTGACGTCAGAGACAGATAATAATCGCGCGACATATCAATTTACTTTTAATGATTTTGCTGATTTACACGGTTACTATACTGAAAAAACTGCTGAAGGCGTTCGCATTTACCTCAAAAAGGCAGTACCGGTTGTCGATGAATCGAAACCTCTAACCAATATGACAATATTGATTGATCCAGGTCACGGTGGCAGTGATTCCGGTGCACTTGGCATGATGGGTGGCAGTTTTAGCGAAAAACACATCAATTTAGAGACCAGTAAGGCGCTTAAAGACGAACTTGAACGCTTGGGGGCAACTGTTATTATGACGCGTCAAGATGATGTTTATCTGTCCCTACAAGAAAGATTGAGAATGTCATTTGATATCAAACCAGACATGTTTATTTCAATGCATGCCGATAGCATAAATGCCGATCGCAATCTGTCTTATGTGCACGGTTTTTCGGCACATTATAAACGCGAAATTGCTGCGCGCTTGGCCAATTTGGTTCACGATAATGTAATCGATAAGTTACAGCGCTATGACCGCAAGGTAAAAGTTAACAATTTTTATGTCGTGCGTGGCACTTGGGCACCATCTTTCTTAATAGAGGCTGGCTTTGTGCCCAATGCGTTTGAGTTTGAGTGGTTGACAACGCCGCAGCATCAACATGAGTTTGCAACAGCAATCGCTGAAGGCATCGTCGCATTTTTTAGGAGGTAGTTGTGAAAAAAATACTAATAATCTTATTGGCAGTCATCGTGCTATCTACTTCTATTTACGCTACTGGTGACAAGCCATCAGATTGGGCAAAAGATGTTGTCGGCGAAATATTTGCGAGCGATTTGTTAGATGACCGCATGAAAGGAGACTATCAGGGAGAAATTTCGCGCAAGGACTTTGCTTATTTAGGTGTTGTTATTTACGAACGCATAACAGGACAAAAAAGTGAAGTAGGCGATGCGCAGTTTCCCGATAGTGATGATATTTATGTTTTAAAGGCAAAAAATATTGGTGTTGTTAACGGCTATGAAGATGGTACGTTCCGCCCTAACCAAAAGATTAATCGACAAGAACTTGCCGTGTTGTTTATCAATACATTAGTGGCGACAAACCAGTCACTAGAAATTGATGAACGAGAGATATTTATAGATGATGAGGACGTTGCAGGATGGGCAAAAAAATCAGTTTATACGGCTCGTGCCTTAGGTGTTGTTAAAGGTGTTGGCGAAAATAAATTTGAGCCACTAGGTACGGCGACACGTGAACAGTCGATGTTGATGTTTAAGCGTCTTATTGACAGATATGCCGAAACCGAACAACCTACGACAGAGCAAACGACGGAGCCAAGTACAGAAGAACCAGGTACACAGCCAACAACAGAAACTACGACAGAGCAGAGTACTGAACAATCTCAAACTGAAACGGAGTCACAAACTGAGCAAGTGACCACAAAACCCTCGACGACACTACCAGAACAAACTGAACCGTTGCCAACAATCGATATTGTCGATTTTAGTTCTGACACATTAAGCGGCAAAGTACTTAACTTTGCCGACTATCGTGATAAACCAATTGTGCTGATATTTTTTACAGCACAGTGTCAGCCATGCTTAGATCAGTTATTAACAGTTAATGACATCTATCAAAAACATAGCACTGACTATCATTTCATCGGCGTCAATCTGACGAAGCGAGATACACTTTCAGATTTAAAACGTTTAGTCGAGCGCTATAATATCACTTACGATATTGTCTTAGATGCAGGTTCACTAACGCAGACTTATCAAATAACAGCGTTGCCGACAACGGTATTAATCGATGATGGCAAATTGATAGATTATTACGTTGGAACTATGACGACAGACTTCTTTGAACAATTTATCACTAATTATTAGGGTGTTTTAAATAAGCGCGTTAAGATAACTTCAAATGAATCGCCTTGATGCGAAAACTTAACGTCGTCAATCATATAGGCGACCAGAGTAAGTTCGGTATCGTGGTCGCTTTCACCAGCAAGGTTCCAATAGACTTCGTCAAAATCTTCTTCTCTGGGGAAGTTGATGATTTCTTCAAACATTTTAACGATTTTTTCGTTTTCATTCAAATGGTCGACTTTAAAAGCAAGTTCTATTTTTTCGAGAGAACGCGCAATGTCGACCTTTATTTTTTCTGCGCCATAGGCACAGAAAAAAGTGACCATTTCATCGACAATTTTACCAATTTTTTTATTTTCGTGGCGCATTTTTTTCCTCCTTATATGCGTCAATAATGGGAACGAATAACATGGCGATTAAGCCGCCGCTAAAACCATTATTATAAAGGTTCATGCCAGCGTGTAAACTGGCCATGCTAGAAACTAGTATGCTGTGCATTAAGCCGACAAACAGGCCAGCTAAAACGCCATATTCACCAGCAATAGGGGCTAATGTAGTACTGAACAAGACGGCGACCATACCAGATGAAATCGTTAAGTTATGGTTGATAAATAATATGCCAAGAATGGCACCTATCATAATTGGCAGTGTATTTTTAGGATGATTACCAAAAGATGCAAAGCCAGTTAGTGTGAAGATGCCTGCTACAACCGGGCCCGATATCGACGCTTGAAAGACCAATACAAAGAGTATCGCAATGCTGCCCATAACGCCCATATTAATCATTGTTGTACCTGGTCCTAAGACACGTGTAAAATCTGTAACTAAACGGCCACTGTAGAAAAAAATTGTCCTATAGGGCTTGTCACGTTCACATTTTGCCAATAAGCCGATGATAATAAAATATATGTTAAAGGCCAGCAACAACCAAATCAGCTTTGTGTTTTCAATTTCAGTAATAAGTGCAAATTTTTCTATTTTCAGGCCAAAACTGCGCAGTACTGAAACGGCGATAATGCCAATAAAACCGGCTGCATAGCCCATGTTGTAAAGGTTATATCCCTGGTGGGTCAATAGAATGTGCGATGCAATCGGTATGGCCACTAGCGAAACAATAATGCCAACTAACATTGAAATGGCATACTTTGCGGCAAAATTATAAGGTAGGCTTAACAGTGTGAATTCGACCAGCGGTGCTAGGCAAGAGGCTAATAATGACGCGACTAAAACGCGTTTAAATGGGATACCTTGAAACATCGAATAGAGGTATCCACCGACAATAAATGGGATAATATTCAAAAAATTCTTACCGATAAAGGCAAAACCCATCATGATGAACAAAGCACTTGTACCGTTGGCATTAAGTGGTAATTTAAAGTATTTCAATAGACCTAGTACCATAAGACCGACGATGCCGACATTAAAAAGGGCAGTTGCTAATCCGGCAGATGCATGATAATCATGAATACCGGGCTGATGATTTAACAGCATCTCCTGTGTGTTCAACAGCAAATCGCCTATTGGCATTAAGATAAGTGCATAAATAATTAATATAATTGGAATCGGCAATAGCCAGCGAAATGCAAGTTGATTAGCAGATAATTTGAACATAACGCCTCCTGTTTAATCGCATTGTCAATTGATAACTACGCAGTAAAATCTGTTATTTCAAAAGTTATAGAGAAAGCTTTCACACTTAGATAGTTATTTTACCTATTATTATACCAATATAGTAATTGTTTTGCAAAAAAAATCAGCTAAAATAGCTGGTCAATAATTAACTCAGATTATTAACATACTGTTGCGAATACTCTGGTATTAGTTATCTGTGTGACAATTATTAAAAGAATATACATTACTATTAAGTGTTCGCATTGGACAAATTGCGCAATTTTAATATTTGTTCTTGTGCACCGATTACGATCATAATGTCATCGGCATTCAGTAGACGTTTACCATCAGGATTAAGTTGCATATTTTCACCGCTTTTTATGGCCAGTACTTTTAAACCAGTTTTGCGCGGAATTTCAGCTTCTGTTAGCGTTTTGTTATCCAGTTCAGACTTTGCTTCGATAAGTACTTCTTCAACGTCTAACTTATAGTCGCCAATTTTTGTGATGACGTCAAAAAATGATATGACATTGGGTTTTAACAATAGGCTAGCCATGCGGCTGCCGCCAATATTGTTCGGGTTAATTGTCTTACTGACACCAGCTCTGATTAATTTCTTTTCAGCCTCTTCTTCGTAAACGATCGAAACGATATTAATCGAAGGATTTAGATCCTTTGCAGTAAGTGCGGCAAAGACATTGTCAATATCGCGCGGCAAAGCCAGTAAAACGCCTTTGGCGCGTTCAATTTGCGCGCTTTTTAAAATATCTTCACTGGTTGATTCGCCCATAATAGCTAATGTGTTGCTGCTAATTAATTTATCAATAATCGTTTCATCTTGGTCGATGACGATAAATGATTCGCCACTTTGGTTGAACATGTTGATGGCGTGTTCACCCGTTTCTTTAGCGCCGCAAATAATGAAATGATTGCGCAGTTTATTTATTTTAGCATCCACCGATTTCCTCCTTATGATCATGCCTAGATTACCATCCATTATCATACTAACTGCACCCGAAATAGCGTAAGCTAAAAAGCTTAATGAGCTAATGATCAATACAATAGTAAAAATTTTGGCGGCGTCGTTCATTTCACCAACTTCTTTAAATCCAACAGTTGAGACTGTAATAACTGTCATATAAAGTGCGTCTAACAGTGAAATATTTAATAAAAAATGATAACCGGCGACACCTAGAATAAAAATAAATGAAATAATAACAATTAGTTTTTTAGCTCTGCTCATTGCGATACCTTTAGCGCTGCTTCTTTTGAACAGAAAAACCAAACTTGCCGACTTTTTCACCCAAGGCAAAATATTCACCGTGCGAATAGGCAATTAAATTTGCTTTATCGAGACAAAAACGATCGCTTGCATCAAAATATGCTTCATCGGCGTGAACGGCTAAAACTTCGGCAATAAACATATCGTGGATGCCGAGGTCGATAATGTCTTTAACCTTACATTCAATATTAATGGGGGATTCTTTGATAAGCGGCGCCTTAATGTGTTCGGCAACAATTGGTGTTAAGTTTGTCTTTTCAAATTTGTTGACATCACGCCCCGAAACAACACCGCAATAATCGGTTGCCTTAGCAAGTTCAGCCGTTGTTAGATTAATCACAAAATCGCCAGTTTGTTTGATAATGTCATAAGAATGGCGCGAGGGGCGAACCGAGATATAGGCCATTGCTGGGTCAGAACAAATGGTGCCAGCCCATGCAATTGTAAGAATGTTATACTGGTCTGGTTGGTGTCCACATGTTACCATAACGGCCGGAACAGGATAGACCATCGTGCCGGGTTGCCATAATCGTTTTGCCATAGTTATTTCCTTTCTAAATTTTGCTCCACTTTTCCATTGCTAAAAAAACTCAGATCAACTGAGTTTTTTTAGCAATGGTCGGGATGACAGGATTTGAACCTACGACCTCTGCGTCCCGAACGCAGCGCTCTACCAAACTGAGCCACATCCCGAAAAAAAAATGATTTAACTAAAACATTTCAACACAACGTATTATACCATTCGGCAGATTACAAGTAAACCTGCCTCTAATGTAATCTCTCCAATAAAAAGTAAGACCAGTAGTCGAGATGACAGAACTGAGCCACATCCCGAAGAAAAAAATGATTTAACTAAAACATTTCAACACAACGTATTATACCATTCGTCGAATTATATGTAAAGACAAGCCGAAAAAAATTATAAAAAGTTTAAGAGTGGTGCAACTAGCATTTTATGACCCACAGCTATTGGTATAGCTAAAGTACGTGTGTTAATTTTTAATTTAGAACTATTATCAATTAAAAATAAATGATATAATTAAGATAATGCGATTAAGGAGGTGATATTATCAAAATTTATACTAAGTCGGGTGACAAAGGACAAACCAGTCTATATGATGGCGCACGCGTTGATAAAGATGATATTCGGGTTGAATCATATGGTACGATTGATGAACTAAAGTCGACACTTGGTGTTGCCAAAAATTTAATAGAAGATCAAGCAATGCGTGAACAGATAGAATGGATACAAACGTATCTCTTTAAAGTGGGCGGTGAATTGGCCACGCAAGACGGTGAAAAATTCAAAGATCGGATAATTCCAGACGATATTAAAAAACTGGAAACTTGGATAGATTACTATGTCGAAAAAATGGATCAAAATGGTGCATTTACATTTATTTTACCAGGAACCAATAACGCTGCAGCAGCGTTGCATGTTTCTCGAACAGTTTGTCGACGTGCTGAAAGGCGTATGATATCGCTGGCAAAAGTTGCGCCAGTCGCCGACACAATTATGAAATTTATCAATCGCTTATCCGATTGTCTTTATGCAATGGCGCGCTATATGGAAGATGATATTGTAGCTATTCGCACACCGAAGTCAAATGAAAAATAATAAAAATTTAAGAGCAATTCTTTGTCATCGTATTTTACCTAATGATCGATAGAAATTGCTCTTTTTATTTTATAAAATGTCAATTTTTGAGCAAAACTTTCAGAATATTCAATTCATTCGAAGAGTTAAATTAAGCTAAAACAGTGTAAAAAACAGGCTTGTAGACCAATTGATTAGAACATAGCTATATTTTTTGAAAAATTTACTATATTTTTGTGAACTTTTTGTGTATAATATTAACAGCGGGCAATCACGCCCAAAAAAAAAGGAGGGTTATTCTTATTATGAAGGAAAAGAAACAACCAACAATTTTGATGGCGTTAATACCAATTGTATTCTTGGTTATTAACCTGACATTTGTCCTTGTCACGGGACTAGAAGAGGCGCATATTCCACTCTTTATGTCGGCCATCTTTGCTGCACTGTTCGGCATGTTTGCTCTTGGCTATACATGGGCCGAGCTCGAAGAAGGTATCGTTGACGTTATTAAAATGTCAATGGGCGCAATTATTATTCTTATGATTATTGGTATGGTCGTTGGTACATGGGTTGCATCTGGTGTTGTTCCTACAATGATTTATTACGGTCTAAAGATCTTATCACCAAAAATCTTCTTAGTCGCAACATTATTAATTTGTTCCATTGTTTCACTTGCTACTGGTTCATCTTGGACAACAGCTGCTACCGTTGGTATCGCACTTATGGGTGTTGGTCAAGGTTTAGGCTTTGCGCCTCCAATGATTGCTGGTGCTGTCATTTCTGGTTCTTACTTTGGCGATAAGATGTCACCACTATCAGACACGACCAACTTGGCACCTGCAGTTTCTGGTGCTACGCTTTTCGGTCACATCAAACACATGATTTACACAGTTACACCAAGCTATATTATCGCAATCATCGTATTTGGCGTGCTTAGCTTACAGGCAAATGGCAATGTTGACACAGGTGCTGTAAACGAATTCTTAGCAGTTTTGGATGATACATTTGTCATTACACCATTACTGCTTATTATTCCGATTATTACCATTACTGCTGTTATTATGAAAGTGCCGGCTATTCCCGGTTTATTCGGTGGCGCGTTACTCGGTGGTGTTGGTATGTTCATGCAGAAGAGCGCCGAAGGTGCTAGCTATGCGTTGACAGACGTTTATAATGTTATGCAAAATGGTATTGCTTACGAAACGTCTTCAACATTTGTAAACGACTTGCTCAGCCGCGGTGGTATGCAAAGTATGATGTGGACAATTTCACTGATTCTCTGTGCACTTACCTTTGGTGGAGTTATGGAAAAAACCGGCTTACTCAAAGTTTTAGCTGGTGGTATCTTAAAAATCTTTAAAGGCCGCGGCGGTTTAGTATTATCAACTATCTTAACTGCTGTCGTCATGAATGTTATCGCTGGTGACCAGTATTTAGCTATCGTTATCCCAGGTCGCATGTACAAGACGACTTACGATGAAATGGGCTTACACCCGAAAAACTTGTCACGTGCACTGGAAGATTCTGCAACGCTTACATCGCCACTGATTCCGTGGAATACCTGTGGTGCTTATATGATGGGTGCACTTGGCGTTGAACCTTGGACATATGTTCCATACTGTATACTAAACATTTGTAACCCAATAGTATCAACAATTTACGGTTACACTGGTTTCTCAATGAAGTCAATCGATGAAGATCCGGATGATATGGTTCAAGTTAAGTAGTAATAATTTAATAGTATTGAAAAAAGTCTATGCTGAAAATGGCATAGACTTTTGATTTTTAAAGTGAAATTATATTTCTCACTAAAAAAATTATGATATAGGGTGCATAATTTAGGCTAACGTGGTAAAATGGTTAAGTAACTTTTTCAATGAGGGAAATTATGAACAGTATTACAAGTGCAATAAAACTTTATCAGAAGGCGTTTGTTCAGTCATTTAAGTATTTTATTAATAATTCAATTTTCATGATTGTTGGTGCGGTGATGATTATCGCGATTATTGCAATACATTTTTTAACTGCGCCATTGCCACTATTTGGTTACTTAATTCGCGCCATCGCCGAGTCGGCATGTTTTTCTAGTTACCTTTATATTATTACTCGTGCTTCACTTGGTTACAATGTCGATTGGGATGACGTAAAAACGGGTTTGTATGTTCATACCCGCGTTATTTTAGGTGTTATTATTCTAAATAATTTTATCTTGATCGTATTGGTGCAATTTTTGTTTGTGCCGCTGCCAGTTATATTCGTTTATTTGCTAGCGTTGGCATTTTTTATCAACGCCTTGCCCGAAGTTATTTCTAATAAGGGTTACTACGTTATTGATAGTATTAAATACACGTTTGAATTTGAAAAGAGAAATGTACTACTATGGTATATTCCCAATATTATTGTTATTTTAATTTTTGTGCTTCTACAAAGCTTTTTATCGATCGGTATTTACGCATTTGGTGGCAATATATCCATCAAGTTAGCTGCAGTTATTATAGTACTATTGTTGATCTTTCAATTTGTTGGTGCTATTTTGATGCTGTTTAGACAGTTGCTATTTAGAATTTTAGATTCGGGTGAATATAAACGCCGTTTTCATGTTGTAAAGTAGGTTATATGAAAAATATACTGATTCATCACAATTATAAAAGAGAGACGATTAAAATAAAAGATCGACTCATCAGACTGCTAAATGAAGAAGACATCAATATCGTGTCTAAAAATCCAGATTTGGTTGTTTCAATAGGTGGTGATGGCACCATGCTAAATGCCATCAGAAAGCACTTTGCTGAGCAAGTTCCCTTCATTGGCATTAATACAGGAAGTTTGGGTTTTTTACCAACTATTTCATCTAAAAACCTCAATGACTTCATTGATGTTATTAAGAACAACATGTATACGATAACGAAATATCCACTTCTTAAAGTTAATGTCACCACAGTTAAAGGTGAAGATTTATCTTGTTTTGCATTCAATGAAGTACTAATTAAACAGGCTGAACCGCGCCTTATGAAAGCGACCATCGCGATTGATGGTCAACACTTTAATGATTTTACTGGTGATGGTTTAATTGTTTCAACGCCAGTGGGATCAACGGGATATGCGATTTGGACGAATGGTGCAGCGATTCACCCTGACGTAAAATGTTTGCAACTGGTGCCGATGAACCCAAATGATTGTGCAATTAATCATCCAGTTAAAACGTCAATAGTTTTACCAGAGAGAACAATTGTCGGTGTCAAAGTTAAGCGACCGCTTTATTCGGCAGTTGTCGTTGGTTGCGATGGCGTCAAAGTAGCACGTCATGCCGCCAAATCGATTAGTGTTCGTATTCACGATCAGCCAGTTCAATTATTACGTTGTCACCCATTCAACTATTTTGATCTTTATTCAGAAAAAATATTACTTAAGAAATTGGACGGATAATATGCGTTTAGATAATTTATTAAAAAATCGGTTATCTCAGTTCTTTTTTATCACAACCAATAAAAATATTGAGTTTGCTAATTATTGCTTAAAAAAAGGTATCGATTTACCGGTATCTGATGTTGCAGTAAATGAAATAGTAAGAAGGGATAATGGTTTTGATTTCAAACAAATTATCGCAAATATTTGCCTTGTTATTGGTTTAGATAATACTTTTAAACACCGTGTTAAATATATTGATATTGTTAATCAAATTGTTAAACAGCCTGAACAATACTGTTTGGCCCATGGCATTGAAGCCGTAAAACACAAGAATTGGGTTGATGCGATTGGTTATTTTAAAGCTGCTTTGATTTTTAATGAAGCTAGTTTTGATGCCAATTATCATTTAGGGCGTGTTTATTATCAAATGTTTAGTGAACAAGCATCTGCTAAAGTGCTGTTAAAGCATGCGTATCATGCCTTACACGAAGCAAAAAAAATTGAAAACAGGGCAGAAATAGATTATTATTTAACATATGTTTGTTTTCATCGACAAGCTTTTAGAGAGGCTTTTCAGTGCGCTCAAGCAGCGCTACAAAATGGTCTATCTGGTGATTTGAAAGACGATCTAATAGCAAATGTTTCAATTTTTGAAGATCGCGCTAAATATGAAACGGGTTATCATCAAATTCTGGTTGAACGTTACCAAGAAGGTCTAGAGACACTATTAAGTATCAGCGAACAAGGACAAGATGACTGGCGTGTGCAGTTTTTTATCGGTCTGGCCTACCGCAGTGTTGGTCAAGTGATATTAGCCATTCAGCATTACAATAAAGCACGCGACTTAAACCCGACCAAAGCCGAAATCTATAACGATTTAGGTGTATCTTACATGATGGTAGGCGATTATAAAAGTGCCAAAAATACTTTTTCTGATGGATTGCACAAGCAGCCAACACATGTTGAATTGCTGTGTAATATGGGGATCGCTCAAATTAATACTAAGCAATACGAGTTAGCGGAAAAATTCTTGTTAAAAGCACAACAACTACAACCAGATAATGCTTCAGTTATTGCTGCGCTTGCCGAACTAAAAAGCGGGAGTTAGTTTTGAATCAGCAGTCAATTGTTTTAATACGTCAGCAATATCAACATACTAACGCTTCTGATATGGCTAATTTTATTGCTCAATACCAGCGCGATCAGCGCAAGGGCGTTCAACAGCTTGTAGCGCGTGCTAGGCGTGTGTTATCAGCGTATTCTAAACGAAAAGAACACTTGAACGCACTTTATCAATTCGATTTAAGCTATTGTTCAAGTGGTTGTGTTGTTGGTGTCGATGAAGCTGGCAGAGGCCCGCTGGCTGGTCCAGTTGTAGCGGCGGCTTGTATGATTAAGCCATCTGACGATTTACTGGGTTTAGATGATTCTAAGAAGCTGTCAGAAACAGATCGTGAGCGATTTTTTCAAATTATCATACAGCAGGCAATTAGTTATGGTATCGGCATTGTTGATAATGCTGTCATAGATGAGATAAATATATTAAATGCCACAAAATTGGCGATGCAAAAAGCGCTCGATAATGCCGATAAAGTATATGATATTGTTTTAACTGACTATGTGCAACTGCCATATGTCAAAAAGCCATTGTATGGCATCGTTAAAGGTGATACTAAAAGTTTGGCAATTGCGGCAGCATCAGTGCTTGCTAAAGTAACGCGTGATCGCATGTTAAAAGATTATGATAAAATTTATCCGAACTATGGTTTTGCTAAACACAAAGGATATGGCACGGCGTTTCACATTGAACAAATAAAAAAACACGGTAGCTGTACAATACATCGTCAATCATTTTTAAAGGGTATCTAATGAATTTAAATAGCGTTTCTAATATTAGTAGAGTTACAAAATTAAATAATCAAAGTGCCGGTCAATCTGAATCATTTGCCAAACAATTCGTTAGTGGCCAACTTTTACGCGCCACTGTTTTAGAAACGTTTGAAAACTTTGCTTTGTTAGATATTTCTGGTCGTGTGGTTCGCGCTAAAAACGAAGCGGACCAAAGCTTAACACCAGGGCAAAATATTGTTATTCGCGTCGGCCAGCAAATTGATGATATGCTCATGGTCAAAATAGAATCTGATGATGCACTCGCTCAGCAGCAATCTACTGATAAAGCGTTAAATATCCAGTTACAGCGGCTAGGTTTCCCCGTAAAAGAAAGTTTGCAAAACGTATTGCGCGCACTTTATGAACAACAATTGGCGCCCAGTAGAGAGAATGTAATTGGCTTGCGCAATGAAGTGGCAAGTTTTCAGCAAATCGCAAAACAAATAACTCATGCCGATAAAAATGCAACTGTTAATTGGACGCAGTCAATTAAAGAACAGGCAATTGCCTTATCAAAACAACATGAAGTTGCATCACAGCTGACAGCGTCTAAATACCAATCTGCAATAACAGCTGATAGTGAGAAGATGACAAATCAATTAAATAATCCCCAAAACACTAATGTACTGGCGACTGAAATGAAAAATGCGACGATGTCGACGAAGCTAGAAATTTCACCGACAAATTTTCAAAGTGACAGTGTTGATACACTTGATCAGTTAAGCAATCATCAGCAGGGCAATTTTAAAATTAAGCATTTGACTAATATACTGACAGAAAAGTTTTTGACAATTGCCAATAAGAGTGAACCGTATATCACTAATTTATTTGCGGCAATGGATAAGTTTGGTGTCGATAAGACTCCGCTAAACACTGTTCTTTTTAATCAATTATTAACTGGAAAGCTCGATGCATTTAGTGAATTATTTGAGGCGATAAGGCCTGCGCGCGATATGCTGCCAAAACAACTCGTGCAGTTAATGGATGATTATAATGCCAACATATTAAATTATGAGGATTTTCCTGAAAAATTAGATGGTAAAGCGATTAAAGAAATGACAGAAATAGCGAAGGCTATACAGCGCCAATTAGCCGATATAAAACTGGTATCAGAAAGCGAACATCGTACAGAACAACTTGCTGTTGCGCAACGCAGCGTCTCTTTGCTGAGCGATCAAATTAATTGGCAGGCGATTCATATTCCGGTTCAACTTAAACAAGAACTTAGAGATGCCGAAATCTACATTGCCAATAATCATAAAAAGGGTTCTCAGTTTAATAGTGATGATGGTTTGGTATACATTGCACTCAACACAAAAAAACTGGCGACGGTGCGCGTTAAATTGAATTTTAAAAAGGATTTATTAAACATTCATTTTGTGACGGAAAGCGATGATTACAGCACGCATATCAAGCGCTTTGAAGATGCGCTTTTAAGAGCGCTTGAGCCGCTTATTGAACGACGCTTAACCGTAACTTACTCGACAGATGAAGCCGATTTTAATTTGGCAGAGATGGCAAAAGTTGAACCAGTTCGATTAGCAGCCTTTGATCATAAAGTATAGGAGATATCATGTCTAAAAAAATTGCTGCCGCACTAGGCTATAATAAAGACGTTGACGAAGCACCGCGCCTTTTGGCCAAAGGGCAAGGACATGTTGCTGAAAAAATTATTGAAGTTGCCAAACAAAATGATACGACAGTTTATAAAGATGAACGTTTGTCTAGGCAGCTACAAAATTTAGAACTAGGGCAGGCAATACCAGAAAGTCTATATGATGTCGTTGCTGAAGTGTTGGTGTTTATCAGTAAAGTTGATGCGAGGTACCAAAAGTGAGCCTGCGCGTTGGTCACGAAAAAGAAGCGCTGGCAATGCACTATTTAGAATCACTTGGCTATAAGATTATCGAACGCAATTATCGCATTAAGCAGGGTGAAGTCGACATAATTTGTGTTGATGGCAGTACACTGATCTTTGTTGAAGTAAAATATCGTTCAACGGCTGACCACGGCAAAGCTGTCGAATACGTTCGTCCTTATAAAGTTCGACGCATTATGAAAGCAGCTTGGCACTATATAAAAAATACAACGCGTCCACTGCCTGAAAACTATCGTATAGACGTTATTGCCATTGATGGCGAAGTAATTAACTATTATAAAAATATTCCAATATACTAGAAAAGGAGACAAGATGTATCACTATAATTTAAAATCGCGAGTTTTATCACTCGTTTATGTATTTATGTTAGTTTCATTGGCCTTATTTGTCAATAAATGGGGCATTAAAGCACTTTTTATAATTGCAACTGTTTTATTGGCGAAAGATGCTATTATAATGTGGTCAGCCAAGTATTCGGTTGACAATAATGGCTTGCGCTTAAAAGATAAATTTAGAGATCGCCAACTGGTCAGTTGGCGTGAACTTGAATATATTACAATAACTAGAAAAAATAAAAAGTGGGTGGCTTTAGTTACGCCCCAAAACATTCATTATTTAAAGCAAAACATCGAAAATAGAGAAGAATTAATGCACAATATTATCGAAAAAATAAGAGGCAGTAAGACAATTGCAATTCACGATGATATTAACGCACGATTTAATTTGGGCTTAAAGTTAAATGAAGAAGGTAAAATTATACACAGTAGAAAAAACTAGATAAAAATCAAAAAGAGAGAATTGCCTCAAATTAGGCGATTCTCTTTTTTAGTTTTTTGTCAGCGTGACAGATCTTGTTTTTCAGCGATTGAAACGAAGTTTCTCACTATTCTTTAAGTGATACTTTAAAACTGTGCTGACAATTGGGGCAGGTAACATTTAATTTTGGCACATCTTTAGGCACTCTTAATTTTTTTTGACAATCTGGGCAGGTGATTAGGCGATAGTCTATTTCGTTCAAAATCCGATTGATATCGAGCCCTGAAAAAGTGACTTCGTCAATTTTAAAAGACGGTACCCCTCTAAAGCCCAGCGCATGAAATTCAGCGGCTGCTGATTGGTCTACGCTGACATCTTTTTCAATGAATTTTACTCCGTTTTGCACCAACTGATGCTTTGCCGTATGGCAATGCGGTCAAGTAGGGCTGGTATACATGATAACAGTTTTCATAATACTCCTTTCTAAATAATTAGTTAAACAAGTATGCTATTATATTAGATACGCATTTTGAAATAAATTATTCAAAATGATTAAAGTTTTTTAGAAAAATGACGTTATTATAATTGAAGGCAATCGGATAATCTAAATATTATAATATATAGTCTAAAATACAAACTAGGAGGATTAGCTTTGGACTACACTTATAATCCATATTTTTCGACGCAATCTGAAGTCATTTATGAACTTGTAAAAGTATTGCGAATGCATTCGAAAGGCAAAATCAGCCATGCCGAGCTTGAAGATCTTGTCGAGCGCTATGTAGAAGACTATTCAAATTTCATATTTGATTTTAATGGTGATAAAGTACAATTTAAAGGTTTTCCCAAACAGAAACTTGGGAAAAAGCGCATTCGTATTATTGGAATGTGTCTTGAAAAGCGTAATTTAATAAGCAACTTTGACGTTGAACGCGCCGAGTTTGTTTCAAACCGCTTTTTCGATAATATTGCATAATTCATTTAATATCTCCTTTATAAAAGTGCATTAGTTTGTGCTATTCTCTGACTTTACAATTTGTAAAGTCCTTTTTTTTAAACTATGCTGTTGTAAATTAACTGTAAACAAATTATTAAAAGCATTGTTTTTTTTGTTTTTTCGATTACAATATAATTAGTTTAGCACTCTATAGGTGAGAGTGCTAAAGAGAGGAGGCACTATGAACAAAGAAAAATACACACAAAATGTCGTGCATTCATTAAATAAGGCGTTGACGCTGGCAGAAGAATACGGTAATGCGGCTATTGGAACGCTACATATGCTATTAGCTATGTTGACAATAGATAATAGTTTAGTAATGCAATTAGTAAAAAAAGTATCGCCAAATAGTAATGCGCTTACAGCTGAGCTTGAAAGTGAAATTGCTCGTTTGCCAAAGGTCACGGGTGGTAGTGATAAATATATCAGCCAAGACCTAAATAAAGTAATGCAAGCAGCAGAGAAACAAGCGGCTAAGCTTGCTGACGACTTTGTTAGTGTTGAACATGTATTGCTCGCAATCGTTGATAAACCGACACAACAATTAGTGCAGTTACTTGCAAAAAACAATTTAACTGAAAGTAATATACTGGCTGCATTAGCTGAAGTCAGAGGCAACCAGCGCGTGACTTCTGATAATCCTGAAGCAACTTATCAAGCACTTAAAAAATATGGCGTCGATTTAGTCGAACGGGCCCGCCAAAACAAACTAGATCCCGTTATTGGTCGCGATGAAGAAATACGCCGTACGGTCAGAATACTATCGCGTAAAACCAAAAATAATCCGGTACTGATAGGCGAACCTGGTGTTGGTAAAACGGCAATTGCCGAAGGCTTGGCGATGCGTATTGTCAGAGGTGATGTACCACAAAACTTAAAAGATAAAACTATTTTTTCACTTGACATGGGCGCGCTAATTGCCGGTGCAAAATTTAGGGGCGAATTTGAAGAACGTCTTAAAGCAGTACTTGATGAGGTGCGTAACAGCGATGGTAAAATTATTATGTTCATCGATGAATTACACACCGTGGTTGGTGCTGGTAAAACGGATGGCGCGATGGACGCCGGCAATATGTTAAAACCGTTGCTAGCACGTGGTGAACTAAAGTGTATCGGCGCGACTACACTACTTGAATACAAAAAGTACATTGAAAAAGACTCGGCTTTAGAAAGGCGTTTTCAACCAGTGTTAGTTGAAGAACCAACCGTGCAAGACACCATTACAATACTGCGCGGTATAAAAGAACGCTACGAAGTATTTCATGGTGTTCGCATCAGTGATGATGCACTTATTCGAGCTGCTGTACTGAGTGACCGCTATATATCAGATCGATTTTTACCAGACAAGGCAATTGACTTGGTCGACGAAGCTTGTGCGACAATTAAAACAGAATTGCAGTCAATGCCAACCGAGCTAGACGACTTGTCACGTCGCATCATGACATTAGAAATTGAACGAGCTGCACTAGAAAAGGAAGAAGACGACCAATCACGCGCTAAAAAAACAAATTTAGACGAAACGATTTCCAATTTAAAAGCTGACCTAGATGCCAAAATGGCAATTTGGCAAAATGAAAAATCAGCTGTTGACCGTTTAACTGAGCTGAAAGAAGAAATTGATGACGTTTACAATCAAATCGAAAAAGCAGAACGCGCTTACGACCTCAATAGGGCAGCAGAACTAAAATACGGCACCTTGCCAGAACTGCAAAGACAATTACAAGACTTAGAAAGCGCTGCCAAAGACGACAAGCAAATGCTGAGAGAAACCGTAACTGCTGAAGAAATTGCCGCTATCGTGGCGCGTTGGACCAAAATTCCGCTTGAAAAATTGGTTGAAAGCGAACGAGAAAAGCTATTGGCTTTACAAGCGCATTTAAAAACGCGCGTCATTGGTCAAGATGTTGCTGTAGCGCGCGTTAGTGACGCCGTCATCAGGTCGCGTGCCGGCATAAAAGATCCGCAAAAACCAATTGGTTCGTTTTTATTCTTGGGGCCAACTGGTGTCGGTAAAACACAACTGGCTAAAGAGTTGACCATTTCGCTATTCGATAACGCCGAAAACATCGTCCGCATTGACATGAGCGAATACATGGAAAAACACGCAGTATCGAAATTAATAGGTGCACCTCCCGGCTATGTTGGTTACGAAGAAGGCGGTCAATTAACCGAGTTAATTCGTCGCAAACCCTATTCGGTTATTCTCTTTGACGAAGTTGAAAAAGCGCACCCTGATGTCTTCAATGTACTATTACAAGTGCTTGACGATGGACGCATAACCGATGCGCAAGGCCGCACAGTTGACTTTAAAAACACAGTGATTATCATGACCTCAAACATCGGCGCCGAACTGATGTTAAATGGCATCAGCGCTGATGGCACATTTAAATCCGGCGTTGAAGATGCAGTAAAAGAACGCTTGCATCAGTACTTTAGACCAGAATTTCTCAATCGCTTAGACGAAGTAGTCTTATTTAAACCACTCGATAAAGACAGCGTCAGGTCAATTGCCAAACTATTATTGCAAGACATCAATAAACGCTTGGCGGATCGTCGCATTGTGGTCAACTTAACTGAACAAGCTGTTGACTACATTATCGAACAGGCTTACGATGAACAATTTGGCGCCAGACCACTAAAGCGCTATTTACAGCATACCATTGAAAACAAACTCGCTGTAGCGATTATTAGTGGCACAGTTGCCGAAGGTGACAATGTGACATTTGATATTGTTAATCAAGAATTGGCAATCGTTTAGAAAATCATACAAGAAGGGCGCTCAGAATTATTACTGAGCGTCTTTTAAATATTTATTACGTGCTATCATGATTTTAAACACAATGATTTTAATCCCAATTGCTTAGCATTGAAAAAAATGGTATAATTTTACAACAGAAATATATCAAGGGCTGACTTAAAGAATACCGAGTTATTTACTTTTTTAGAAATGGAGATAACGAATGGTCGAAAACAAGAGTATTTATTATCGGGATAAAAATGATGAAATCCACTGCGCAGAATTGTCATTATTAAATCTAATTGCTAATTACTTAAATGAAGGTATTTTGGTCAGTGATAAAAACGGTAAAATAATCGTTTACAATCAGGCAATGGAAGAAATTGAAGGTAAGAAAAGCGAAGAAATGCTTGATAAATATCTTTGGGACGCTTATGGCTATAAAGATAAAAGTACTTCTGAGCACAAAAAAGTGCTAGAAACCAATAAACCTATTCTAAAGAGTTACAAGTCGCATATCACAATTAACGGCAAACCGCGCTATGTTTCTTATTCGACGTACCCAATTATACACGATAATGAAACCGTTGCCGTTATTTCTGTCTGTAATAGTGAAAAAAACCTACGTCAACTGCTCAATGAAACATTTGAAAAAAAGCGCGAGCTGAACAAGCAAAAACAAGTACAAACGAAAAATTATAAACAAAATGGCACGACCTACACATTTGCTGACATCGTCGGTTCAAGTACCGAATTAAAGACGATTATTAAACAATCGCAGACCATTGCATGGCTTGATAACAGCATAATGATCATTGGCGAAACCGGTACTGGCAAAGAAGTGTTGGCGCAGAGCATTCACAATTTTGGTAAAAATAACGATGAACCATTTGTTGCGCTGAATTGTTCAGCGATACCAGAGAATTTAATAGAAAGCATCCTATTTGGTTCTGTTAAGGGGGCTTATACCGGTGCGGTCGACCATAGCGGCTTAATTGAAGAAGCTAAAAAGGGAACGTTATTTTTAGATGAGCTCAATGCCATGCCGCTCAGTATGCAAGTTAAATTATTGCGCGTGATTCAAGAAAAACGCTATCGTCGCGTCGGTGGCAACGCCGTAAATCAAGTCAAATGTCGTATTATTAGTGCGATAAATGAGAAACCGTTAGAATTGGTTGAAAAGGGCTTGTTGCGCGAAGATCTCTATTATCGCTTAGCCGGTTTTAATATTTATATTCCACCGCTGCGCGATCGCAAAACTGACATCATTGAATTGTCTGATTTTTTTATTCGTAATTACGCAGCTGTCTTGAACAAAAATATTGTTACTCTCAGTGATGAAGTCAAAAATTTGATGTTGGCTTACACATGGCCAGGCAATATTCGACAACTAGAACACCTCATAGAAAACATGTTGGTATTAGCAGAGGGCAGCGAAAGATTTTTAAAGCTCGAACACATTCCAACGTATTTTAATCAAGTTTTTCAACGTGATAATTGTCAAATCAGTGGTGGCGGTTTAGCTGGCCAAGTTGAAAATGTCGAACGGCAAATGATATTAGATGCACTGCAAAAAAACAGCTACAATATTACGCATACTGCTAATCAGCTCAATATCTCGCGACAGAGTTTACTGTACAAAATGAAAAAATATAGAATCAAAAAGCTTTAGATTAAACAGACACGGTCTATGGGCCGTGTTTTTTTGATGTAAATAATTTTACACTGAGTGTAAAATTATTTACATATTGTTTTGTAATCATAGATTAATGATAACTTGTAATGCACTTATAGCGACATAGTTTGTCTTCTAAAAAATTGGCACGCCGTTTGCTATATTATTTTGTGCAGTATAATGTCATTTATGAAAGGAGATATTTATGAACAACCCCAAATGGAACAACCAAAAGCCTGAAATTCTCTACGAAGTAAAGGCGCAGCGTGGTGATACACTTCGCTGTAAAGGTTGGAAACAAGAAACAATATTAAGAATGTTAGAAAACAACATGGAAAACGCCGAGCACCCTGAGCACTTGGTTATTTATGGCGGCAATGGTAAATGCGCCAGAAACTGGGAATCTTACTATGCCATCGTCGATTCACTAAAAGAATTAGAAGACGATGAAACACTAGTTGTTCAATCTGGTATGCCAGTTGCTATCTTCAAAACCAGTAAATTGGCACCGAGCGTCGTTATGGCTACTACCAATATTATGAAGGCAACATGGCCAATTTTCTACGATTTACAAGATAAAAACTTAACTATTTTTGCTCAATACACGGCTGCACCATGGGAATACATTGGCACACAAGGCGTTATTGAAGGAACTTTTGAAACACTTTCAGCCATCGCACGCAAGCGCTTTAATGACGATTTAACCGGCAAAATTTATTTAACAGCCGGTGCTGGCGGCATGGGTGGTAACCAAAGCTGGGCAATGAAAATGCACGGTGGTGTTGCAATTGTGGTTGACGTCGACGAAGTCATTATCAAAAACCGTATTGAAAAGAATTATATGGATACAGTTGTACACTCATTTGACGAAGCTAGAAAAATGGCCGAAGAAGCTGCTGCTAAAGGCGAACCACTTGCCGTTGCCGTCGTCGGCAATGCTGCTGATGTCTTTGAAGAAGCGTTTGACAAGGGCTTCAGACCTGATATCATGAGCGAAATGTGCCCATGTCACGATCCAATTAGTTATATTCCATCTGGCTACAGTGCAGATGAAGCTGCTGAATACCGCGTTAGCAATCGCGAAGGCTACTTAAAAGAAGCACGTGAAACAATGAAAAAGCAATTGCGTATGATGAATAAGTTCTATGCGGAGGGCGTTGAGGTATTTGAATACGGCACCAGTATTCGTAAAGAGTGCCGTGATGCCGGCATGCCAGAAGAAGAAGCAATGACAATTCCGGGCTTCGTTGCCGAATACATCAGACCACTCTTCTGCGAAGGCAGAGGACCTTTCCGCTGGACATGTATTTCAGGTGATCCAGAAGATCTCAAGAAAACTGATGACATTGCGCTTGAAATTTGTAAAGGCGATATCTTAGTTGAAAGATGGATCAATTTAGCGCGCAAGCACTTGCCAATTGAAGCTTTACCAGCACGTATTTGCTACATGGGCTTTGGCGAGCGTCGCCGCTTTGGCTTAGCCATTAACGAAGCGATTAAAAATGGCGAGATCAAAGGTCCGGTTGCCTTCTCGCGCGACAACCTCGACTCAGGTTCTATCGTCAATCCTACTTTTGAATCAGAAAACATGATGGATGGCGGCGACTTAATTTCAGACTGGCCATATCTCAATGCATTGTTAAACTGTGCAGCAGGTTGTGATCTAATTGCAATTCAAGCTAACTACTCGATGGGTGAAGCTGTTCACACTGGCGTTACGATGATTGCTGATGGTACAGCTGAAGCTGCTGTCAGATTAGATTCAGCCTTAACAGTAGACTCTGGTATTGGTGTTGTCAGACACGCGCAAGCTGGCTATCAAAGTGCCAAAGATGTTGCCAATGGTCAAGGTAAAGTAACGAAAGAAAGCATTAAGATTCCACTGTGGTGGGAACCAGCTGAAAAAGTTACATTTGGTCCAGAAGGCGTACCGGGTAGATAAAAAAAAAATAAATAATTCTAGAGTATTCACGGTGAACACAAGGGATAAAACCCTCACCCTTGTAAGACACCGTGAATATTCTAGATTTAGTATTATGTTATTATTGGTTTCACTATATCTTTGAAAGGAGGCATTTATGTTTACAAACCCTGTAGTTATTGCTGTAATAGTAATGATTGTCTTATGTATGGCGAAATTATCCGTTTTAATGTCTTTAATGATTGCCGCAATCGTCGGTGGCCTATTGAGTGGTATGTCGCTTGGCGACATTATGAGTGTGTTTGTTGGCGGTATGGGTGGTAACGCTAATACGGCACTTAGTTATGTGTTATTGGGTGCGCTTGCCTATTCAATGCACAAAACGGGTGCAGCACGTGTACTCGCCCAAAAAATTGGCTCTTTAATCAAGGGTAATAAATTGGTATTGACCTTGATTATCTGCTTAACTGCTATGGCCTCAGGCACCATTATACCTGTACATATTGCCTTTATTCCAATTATGATTCCTCCACTACTCGGCTTAATGAATAAAATGAAATACGACAGAAGATTGGCATCGATCGCCTTTGGCTTTGGCCTGAAAGCTCCTTATATTACTCTGCCGGTTGCCTATGGTGCAATTTTCCATGGTATTATTAAAGATTCAATGGCTGGTGCCGGTATGGTTATTGAGTTAGGTGACGTTTGGCGTGTTAACTGGATAGCTGGCCTTGCTATGGTTGTCGGTTTAGCACTTGGTATTTTTATGTATTCTAAATCGCGTGAATACGAAACAGTGTTTGAAGATGAAAAAGTTAAGTCAACCGAAGATTTAAAACTGAATAAAGATCATATTATTACTGTAATTGCCGGTATTGTTGCCTTAGCAATTCAGTTATGGACTGGTTCACTGCCATTAGGTGCGCTTGTTGCACTGTTATTAATGATCATAACACAGGCAATTAAGTGGCCTGATATACAAGAGATCTTAGACGGTGGCGTACAAATGATGGGTTATATTGCATTCGTTATGTTAGTCGCTGCAGGCTTTGCTGCTGTTATAAATGCAACTGGAGCAGTTGGAACATTAGTAGATGCCACAACAGCCAGTCTCGGTGGTAGCAAGTTAGTCGGTGCAACAGTTATGATTGTCGTCGGTTTATTAGTTACTATGGGTATTGGTACGTCGTTTGGTACAGTGCCAATCGTTGCAGCTTTATACGTTCCAATGGGTCAATCACTTGGCTTTAGTCCAGGGGCAATTATCTTATTGATTTCAGTTGCTGCAGCACTTGGTGATGCTGGTTCACCAGCTTCAGACACCACCTTAGGGCCAACCTCTGGTCTTAATGCCGATGGTCAGCATGACCACATTTGGGATACCTGTGTGCCGCAGTTTATCTGCTACGATATTCCGTTGATGATCGCTGGTATAGCAGGTGCTGTTATTTTAGGATAACTGTTTAATACGACAGAATGGAAGGTTTACAATGAAACAGGTAGAAAGCTTAATTTTAAAAGATTGTCATCAATTATTGACATGCCAGCAATTAAACCAAGATAAGTTAGGTGTAAAACATGGTGCTAGTGTATTGATTGAAGATGGTCTAATAAAACAAATTGACAGTTACGATGTGTTACGTGCTAATTCACCTCATTGTGAAGTGATCGATTGTAGTGAAAACGTCGTTTTGCCGGGTTTTGTCGATGCACATACGCACACCGCCTTTGGCGGTGATCGGGCGGAAGAATACCTCGATAAGCTGGTACCTGATTCACCGCATAAAATTAAAAGAAATTATCAATTAAAGGGGCTAGCTAAATCGATTAGCGACACGCGCGAATTATCGAAAGCGGCATTATTGTCTAGTACGCTCGATAAAATTGATCAAATGTTGCTCAGTGGCACGACGACAGTTGAAATTAAAAGCGGTTATGGCATTGACTTTGATACCGAAATTAAACAGCTAGAAGTCATTCAGCTCTGTAAAGAAAACAGTGTCGTCGATATCTGCGCCACCTACTTAGGTGCGCATTATTGGGATACTGAAATGGGTAAGGCCAATTATATCGATTTTATGATCAATCGCGTGATGCCCTATATTCATCAAAATAAATTAGCAGATTTTTGCGATATTTGGATTGATGAAGGTTACTATACAGCCGAAGACGCCAAGAGAGTATTAGAAAACGGTCGCAAATACGGCATGGAACCGAAAATGCATACCGATTGTTATTCTAATATTGGTGGGGTGCCTTTGGCCGCTCAATTAAAAGCGACTTCGGCTGATCACCTTAACTTTATCGATGATAAAGGCATTCAACTATTAGTTGACAGTGACGTCGTTGGCATATTATTACCAGGTACGGATTATTGTGTTGAACATCCACGCCTCTTTAATGCACGGCCTATGTTAGATGCCGGTATGAAAGTTGCATTGGCAACTAATATGAATCCGGGCAACTGGGTGACATCGATGCCGTTTATTATCGATTTAGCATGCCGCAGGCATCAATTTGAGCCTGAAGAGGCGATACTAGCTGCAACACATGGTGGTGCTCAGGCACTGGGGATTGCAGAGCAGGTAGGTAGCATTAAAGTTGGTTTAAAAGCAGATATTCAAATTTGGCAAACAAATGACTATAAAGATATTGCCTATAAGCACGGACTTAATCCGGTTAAAACGGTTATTAAAGCGGGTAAAATTGTTGTTGACTATTGCCAAATTTTGGGTAAGACTAGAAAGGGCAGACTATGAACTATCAAGCAATACTAGAACTAATTCTCGACGCCAACGACTTTACGGTCGGTGGCGGTAGCGCAGCCGCCTTGGCGGGCGCAGAGGGTGCAGCACTATTGGCGATGGTCACAAAATTATCGATCGGTAAGGGTTATAAACTGTCTGATGAACAGTATAACCAGATTATCGAAGAACTCGAATCGTTAAAAAAAGATTTATTACAAGGTTGCTTTGACGATTCGCAGGCCTATTTGTTGATTAAAAATGCCTATGCTTTACCAAAAGAAACTGAAGAGCAAAAACAGGCAAGGCGACTTGAAATTCAAAATGCAGGTTTTAAGGCAGCTTCAGTGCCGTTGGAAAACGCCCAAAAATGCTATCGCGTATTAGAAATTGCGCAGACATTAGAAGGCAATTACAACCCCAATACAGTGAGCGACTATCAAGTAGCGGTTGCATTGGTACGTGTTGGTGTAGATGGTTGCAAAAAAAATGTCGAAGTAAATTTACCGTTAATTAAAGATGAAACTAAAATTAATGCGCTTAATCAGCAATTAGCTGACATGCCATTAGAATAGGAGGCGATATGTCGCAAAAAGTTTATATTGATGGCGATAGCTTAACTTTAGAACAAGTAATCGCCGTAACGCGTAAAGGTGCGCAGGTTTATTTAAGTGATGAAGCCGTTGCAAAAATAAATAAATCACGTGATTATGTCGAAAAAATTTGTCGCGAAAAAATTCCGACTTACGGCCTTAACACCGGCTTTGGAAAATTTAGTGATGTCGCGATTGAAGAAAGTCAATTAGCACAATTACAAAAGAATTTAATCTATGCTGATGCCGTTGGTATAGGTCAACCATTTGACACCGAAGTAGTGCGTGCCATGCTATTGTTGCGCATTAACAGCATTGCCAAAGGCTATTCCGGGGTTTGCGTCGAAACGGTTCAAGCAATGGCTGATATGCTCAATAAGGGTGTTCATCCAATCGTACGTGAAAAAGGGTCGGTTGGTTCCAGTGGCGACTTATGTCCGCTAGCACACATGGTTTTGGTGTTAATGGGCGAAGGTGAAGCAGAATACCAAGGTCAACTGATGAGTGGTGCCGAGGCGATGGCTAAGGCTGGCATTACACCTATCGAATTGAAAGCCAAAGAAGGCCTCGGCCTAATTAATGGCACACAGGCTATGATGGGTGTCGCTGTTCACGCCGTCTATGACAGCTTGGCGCTTTTAAAGACAGCCGACATAATTGGTGCGTTAACATTAGAAGCGCTCACCGGCATTGTTGACGCTTATGACCCCAGAATCCACGATAAAGCGCGTCCGCACAGCGGTCAAGTCAACGTCGCTGCAAACATGCGTCATTTAACTAAAAATAGTAAGTTGACGACACATCAGGGTGAAACGCGTATGCAAGATGCCTACACACTAAGGTGTATCCCGCAAATTCACGGTGCTAGCCGCTTGGCAATTGATTACGTTAAAGGCGTTATCGAAACCGAGCTGAATGCCGCAACTGATAACCCGTTGATATTTGCCGACGAAGGGGCAGAAGCGGCATTATCGGGTGGTAATTTTCATGGTCAACCAATTGCCATTGCAATGGATACCTTAGGTATTGCCGTAGCAGAATATGGCAATATTTCAGAACGACGCATTGAACGCTTGGTCAATCCTGACCTCAGTGGTCTACCAGCATTTTTAGTTAAAAACGGTGGTATCAATACCGGTTTTATGGTGCCACAGTATGCCGCGGCTGCAGTTGTTTCTGAAAATAAAATACTGGCACATCCGGCGAGTGTCGATTCTATTCCGACCTCGGCCAATCAAGAAGATCATGTCAGCTTTGGTACGATAGCTGCCCGTAAAGCCAAACAAATACTGGAACACACGCAGTATGTTTTGGCAATTGAATGGATTTGTGCCGCTCAAGCGCTTGACTTCGGCGATCCGCAGTCGTTAGGTGATGGCACAAAAAAAGCCTATCAAATTTTGAGAGAAAAAGTTTCATTTATGGAAGATGATCGTGTGTTATACATCGACCAAGACAATGCAAAACAGTTGATTGCCGATCAAGTACTACTCGACGGCGTCGAAAAAACAATTGGTCAATTAAAATAAGCGGAGGTCGCAATGAAAGTATTAATGGCGGAAGTTAATATTAGTGAGGGCAAAGATCAAGCCCTAATTAAAGCAATTGAAGAAATGTTGTTGGCAAAAGACAATTTAATTGTCATGGAAGTCAACGCCGATGCCAACCACAACCGTACCGTCTATACCTACAGGGGAAACCCCAAAGTGGTATTGGAAGCTACCAAACAACTCGCAAAGATGTCGATAGATGCCATCGATATGACAACACACAGCGGTAGTCACCCCAGAATGGGTGCAGTTGATGTCGTGCCGTTTATTCCGGTTAAAGATGTTTCAATAGAAGAAGCGGTAGAAATTGCCAAAGACTTTGGCCAATATTTAGGCGAACTAGGCGTACCAGTTTATTTATATGAAGATGCCCAGCCTAATGCTGAACGAAAATCACTGGTTAAAATACGTAAGGGTCAGTACGAAGGCTTAAGCGAAAAAATGCAACAACCAGAATGGCAGCCCGACCTTGGCCCAGCGACATTTAATGCCAAATCAGGTGCCACAGTTACTGGTTCGCGCTTTCCATTGGTCGCGTTTAACATTAACCTCGATACCACAGATTTAGCAATTGGCAAAAAAATTGTCAAGGCGGTTAGGGGCGCTACCGGCGGTTTCCAACACGTTAGGGCAATTGCACTGGAACTCGAAGATAAAAATTTAGTGCAAGTATCTATGAACTTGACAAATTACGAAAAAACGCCGATTCATCGTGTCTATGAAACAATAAAGTCTGAACTGCAACGTTACAATGTCAATATTGTTGATACAGAACTAGTTGGCCCTCTGCCAATTTACGCACTTGAAGAACTGTTACAATTTTACATTAAACTCAATCAAGATTTTAGTTTAGAACAAATTTACGATTAATTTCTAAAAAGTACTCAGTTTTTTGCTGGGTACTTTTTAAATACCAAAATTTTTAATACTTGACAAAATAATAAAGACTGACTAAAAAAGCGGCACTGTCTAATAACTTAGGCAGTGCCGCTTTTTGTCGCGTTTATTTGCATTGATTATTTTTTAGTTTGGTTTTTAACGCTTTCAATTTTAGCTTTTAATGCTTCTTGGTCACCCAAGTAATACTTATTGACGACTTTTAAATTGTCGCCTTCAAATTCGTAAACTAATGGTACACCAGTCGGAATATTTACACCGACAATTTCGTCGTCGCTTAAATTGTCAAAGTGCTTTACTAAAGCGCGAATCGAATTGCCATGCGCTACAATTAATACGCGTTTGCCTGCGAGCATATCTTTTTTAATATATTCGTTGAAATAGGGTAGGGCGCGCGCAATTGTATCTTTCAACGATTCGGTAAGCGGTAGCTCTGCCGGATCAACATCACGATAGGCTTCCTGATTCTGTGGGTTTCTGTCGTCATCTTTACCGAGCGCAGGTGGTTGTACATCAAACGAACGACGCCAAATTTTAACCTTATCTGCACCAACTGATTCAGCGGTTTCTTTTTTGTTAAGACCCTGTAGTGCACCGTAGTGTCTTTCATTAAGACGCCACGACTTGTGAACTGGCAGCCATTCTCTATCTAATTCTTCCAATACAATATTGAGTGTGTGAATGGCACGCTTTAGATAACTGGTATAACAAACGTCAAAGTCGAAGCGCTCTTTCTTTAGTAAAATAGCACCTTCTTTGGCTTCTTCAGCACCTTTCTCGGTTAAGCCGACATCTGTCCAGCCGGTAAATTGATTAAGTTTATTCCAAACGCTCTCACCGTGTCTTATAAGTACAAGTTCCATATTCCCTCCTATTTTTTATTTGTATCTAAGTATTACCCAAAACGACATAAAAAATGCAAATAAAATTTAAAATGTACTGAAACATCATATGTATATCTATTGTAGCTAAGTAATTAAAAAGGTGTTGTCAAGCAAACAGCGCTATGATATAATTTTTGCAACGACTGCGAATAAGCGAGTAAGTTATCTCAAACCCTTACAGAGAGGTATTGGTGCTGCAAAATACCGGTTTGAATAACTGAAGTTCACTTAGGAGTTGGCTAATTGAAAGAATGGTTAAGTTTTACTAGATTAGTCCGCATATCTGCGTTAAAGATTAACGAGTGACTATTGCCTTGCAATAGTAATTTGGGTGGTACCGCGGAACATTTCGTCCCTTAGTGATGAAGTGTTTTTTATTTATAATAATTTAGGGGGTAATCATGAAAGAACAATTGAAAGCCATTATGTCAGCTGCAATTGCCGATGCAAAGACGATTCATTCTGTCAATGAATTGCAAGATTTTCGCGTCAAGTACTTGGGGCGCAAGGGTGAACTGACTAGCGCAATGAAATTAATGGGTAAAATACCGAAAGAAGAACGCCCAGCCATGGGGCAGGTTGCCAACGAAGTGCGCGCTGCCGTCGAAAAGCTATTTAATGACAAAGACGCCGAGCTTAAAGTGCAAGCGCTCAAAGATAAACTGGCAAGTGAAAAAATAGATGTCACTTTGCCTGCGGGTGAACTCAACCACGGCACGTTGCACCCGCTTAGCAAAACGCTTAACGACATTGTCGAAATTTTTATCGGCATGGGCTTTAGTGTGGCTGAAGGACCCGAAGTCGACACGGTTTACAATAATTTTGATGCGCTCAATTCACCGGCCGATCACCCCTCGCGCAGTGAGTCTGACACGTTTTATATTACCGATAATTTACTGTTGAGAACGCAAACATCGCCCGTGCAAGTGCGCACTATGAAAGCGACAAAACCGCCCATTAAAGTGATTTCACCGGGGCGCTGCTTTAGAAAAGACGAAGTCGACGCAACGCACTCGCCGATGTTCCATCAAATCGAGGGCTTGGTCGTCGATAAAAACATTACCTTGGCCGACTTAAAGGGTACCCTCAATGCCTTTGTCAAGTCAATTTTTGGCGAACAGGTCAAGACAAAATTTAGGCCGCACTACTTTCCGTTTACCGAACCCAGTGCCGAAATGGACGTTTCGTGCTTTAAATGCGGTGGCGATGGCTGTAAGTTCTGTAAGCACACCGGTTGGATAGAAATTTTGGGCTGTGGTTTAACGCATCCGCACGTCTTAGAAGAATGCGGTATTGACAGCGAAACATATTCGGCCTTTGCCTTTGGCATGGGGCTCGACCGCATTACCATGTTGAAATACGAAATTGAC
>PDWI01000494.1_pt1 | contig 63826 bp, 60 predicted proteins | sample 1430891 | NCBI WGS metagenome assembly PDWI01 (sample SAMN01162508, study PRJNA174530) | Oral metagenome, whole genome shotgun sequencing project. | biome: Marine environment; feature: Marine mammal; material: Swab sample of the gingival sulcus; isolation source: swab sample of gingival sulcus... | reverse complement strand
ATGTGAGTGGCGATTTAATAACAGTAGTCCAAAGGCTCAATTAAAACAATTGAATCAATGGGTTAAAGATGAAATGGGTTGATTAACTAGGACAGCCCCTTATCTTTTTTAACCACAAGTTCACTTGCTGGAGTATAAAGCAAGCTCAATATTACTTGGCTCAGGATTAATATTATCTCTAAATTGAGATGGTTCGATCGTCGATAAAAACCTATCAAACCATGTAATTGATATCCCACTCCTAATCAAGCTTGTTGCAACGTCTAAAAACTTTCCTCCTAGTATTGGGTAATCAGACCTTGAAAAAAGCACATTGAATGTGCTTTTTTTGAATTTGTGTTATATTATGCACACATTAAGCACATGACTAAATGAGGTTATTATGGCTACAGCAAGTGAGAGAGTTCCCGTTCTTATGACTATTGAGGATAAGGAGTTTATCAAAAATAGGGCGAAGGAAGCGGGGATAACTACCTCTGAATATATGCGCCAAGCAGCAAGGAATTATCAAAGCGTATCAAATGATAATGATATGTTGGAAATGATTGGTGAAATGAACAAAGCGACTGAAAAAGCAGAAAATGCTATTGATGATGCGCTTTCTTTTGTTGCAGAATCAAATAAGAGAATAAAAGCAATGGAGCTAAAGGGCTAATCGCGATGGGTGTCATGGAAAAAATGTGGGATGGTATTAGCCGCGTTATCCGTATGGATAACAAAGTTGAATTATTAGCAGAGACGGTTAAGGAGCAACAAAGTAAAATTGAAGATTTAACCGCAAGAATAATTAGGTTAGAAACTGCCCTTGAAATATCTCTAGTAGGAAAAAACTTTTCGTCCAAAAGAAAACTTAAAGAGGATAATTAATTCATCATTACTTTTTAAGTTTGTCGCGGTATTTATCAGACTGAGTTTTCCAAATTCTTTGTCTTTATGTATTGCTATCTCTAAAAGATCAATATCAGCTTTCTTTGAAAGTCTGTAATTACACATGTGTTTTTCTTGCTTTGTCCCATATATCGTCAATGGACTTATCACTGAATCCGCTTTTTTCACCTTCCAGCAATGCCTTACGGATTGCTTGAGTGTCTTCAGGAGTTTCCTGTTCCTTGGCTTGATGTTCTTGTGTCAGGTCTCGAATTACCTTGCTCTCATTTCCGAAGTCTCCACTGGTCATTTGTGATTTAATCCATTGTTCCTGCTTTTCAGTCACAGAAATACTTTTTTTACCATTTTCATGATTCATCCTTAATAGGATTAATTATTACTCAGTAAGTATATATCGATTGTTTGTTTACTTCTTTGTTAGTTTAAGTAAAGATTTTTTTAAGTCCTCATCATCAATTTCTTCTGCAATATTCGCAAGAGTTTTACTTGCCTTTTCACCAATATCATACAGTTTATTAGCGGGCTTCACAGGTGTGGTAGAAGGAGGAATTATTTTTACTTTTGTCTTCTTTAATTCTAGTAAGAAATGTTTATTAAGTGCTTCACAAATGGCATTGGTTTGATATTGAAGTTGAGTACCTAAATAGGGATTATCAGTCAGCAAAGTGAGTTGATGCTGTTTTGTAATGACCCAAAGATTATGCTTGGATTTATCTAAATACATCAGCTTATAGACAAAATCTGACAGTTTATCGTAAGTTTTTATACTTTCAGTCAGTTGGGAGTTAACGAGTTGATTGATATTCTTCATTGTGGTGGCTTTCGTATGGATACGATTTAGAACCTAAGCATATCATGAAAGTTATCTTTTTAAGTGACAATGGACGTCACCACCAAAAATACACAGTAAATCTGTGGTCTCATATTATTATACCTTTCTTATTATTGGCGATTATTGTCATTGTCTCATTGTTAATACATGACTTCTCTGGTGATAGTAAAAAACAACCGTTATCTTCTAACAATGAGAAAAATAAGAAAGAATCACTAAAGAAATTAGATGTTTTATTGAAAAAAGTATCTACCTTAGAAGCTGAAATAGATCGGCTGAATACCTTGGGTAAAACCATTGCCACTAATAGTGATGTTGATACGGCTATTTTTCATCTTGATCAAGTCCCTGCTAGGGGAGGTCATATGGCAACTCGCAATAATCATAATGATAGTAAGTTAGATACAAAAATATTAGATGATGAAGCAGAACTGGTTGAAAATATTAAGGCAATTGAGCGCCGTTTAGAGCGACAGAAACTCAGTTTTAAAAAATTAAGTAACCACCCGAATCATTCTAAAGATTTCTTAACAGCTTCATTTTCGGATATCGGGTTTTATTCTAGCCCTGTAAAAAAAGGATATATTTCATCGGCCTATGGTAAACGTCGTGACCCTATAAATGGTCGTCAACGTCATCATAACGGGATTGATATAGCAGCAAAGCTTGGTACTGAAATTAATACGATTGGAAGTGGTTTTGTCACCTTTGCGGGGAGAAAAGGAGGGTATGGTAAGGTTATTGAAATTCGCCATTCTAACTCTTTAAAAAGTCGTTATGCACACTTACATAATGTATTGGTAAATAAGGGTGATGTTGTCCGTAAAGGAGATAAAATTGCCACAATGGGGAGAACGGGCAGAGCAACAGGTTCTCATCTGCATTTGGAAGTCTGGGAGAACGATAGACCGACTAATCCAGAAGATTTTATTAAAATTGCCCTAAAAAATCTCAAAAAATAGCTAATTTTGTCAATTAGATAATAATAAAAACAAGTCATTAAGGTACTTACCAGTTTAGTTGTAATATAATGTGCTCTTTTTATGTATGGGTTACCCTTGTTTTTTGTAGGAAAACCCCTATATCGAAACACTATTCTGCAAATTTCTCGTGGGGACGAGTGATTAGTTATTAAATGAGACTTTTGCGCGAATATATGACGAATTAGAATGGTTTAACTATCTTGAATTTCTTTAGAATCAGTTTAAGGGCATCGCTGTTAATCGAATATTCGGAGAAGTCTGAAGCATTGTGCGCATAGTCTTTGTCATATTTTCATGCAATACCTTCTAAATATTCCGGTTATCCGGGGGAAAAAATAAATATGTTCGGAAAAGTTACCAAAAAGCTCTTTGGTAGTCGTAATGACAGATTGATTAAGGCTTATACCAAAAATACTAAAATAATCGCAGGTCTAGATGAAGAATATTCAGCATTAACCGATGAGCAGCTGCAAGCTAAAACACCAGAGTTTAGACGTAGATTGAAAGAAGGAGCAACACTTGAAGAGTTGTTGCCAGAAGCCTTTGCAACTGTACGTGAAGCAGGTAAAAGAACCATGGGAATGCGTCATTATGACGTACAGATGATTGGTGGAATGGTTCTTAATGAAGGTAAAATCGCTGAGATGCGTACGGGTGAAGGTAAAACACTTGTTGCAACATTGGCCGCTTACCTTAATGCACTACCAGGAAAGGGTGTGCATGTTATTACGGTGAATGATTACCTTGCTAAACGTGATGCTGAGTGGATGTCAAAACTCTATGGGTTTTTGGGCTTAACAACTGGAATTATTGTAAATGGAATGGATCAGGCGCAACGTCAAGCGGCGTATGCTTCTGATATAACTTACGGTACAAACAACGAATTTGGCTTTGATTATCTGCGCGATAATATGGCTCACCATAAAAATGACCGTGTTCAACGTGAATTGAATTTTGCCATTGTGGATGAGGTTGACTCCATTCTTATTGATGAGGCAAGAACACCGCTGATTATATCTGGTGCTGCTGAGGATTCTTCTGAGCTTTACGCCGCAATTAACAAAATTGTACCTAAGCTAAAACGTCAGGAGGGTGAAGATGAAGAAACTGTCACTGTTCCGGGTGATTTTACTGTTGATGAAAAAGGAAAGCAGATATTTCTAACTGATGATGGTCATGAGACTGCCGAGAAGCTTTTGCAAGAAGCAGGAATATTAGCTGAAGGGCAGGGTTTATACGATAGTTCGAGTATTTCAGTATTACATCACTTTAATGCCGGTCTTCGTGCACACAATCTTTTCCAGAAAAATGTTGATTACATTGTTTCTGGTGATGAGATTGTGATTGTTGATGAGTTTACAGGTCGAACAATGCCTGGCAGACGTTGGTCTGAAGGTTTGCATCAGGCAGTTGAAGCCAAAGAAGGTGTACATATCAATGCTGAAAACCAAACCATGGCGTCGATAACCTTTCAGAACTACTTCCGTCTTTATGACAAGCTATCTGGAATGACCGGTACAGCAGATACGGAAGCTTTCGAGCTTCAAGAAATTTATGGTCTAGAGGTTGTTGTTATACCGGGTAATAAACCATTAGCACGTCAAGATAGCAATGACTTGGTGTACATGACTGAAGCGGAAAAATATCAGGCAATCGCTGAAGAAATTGAATATTGTCAGAAAAAAGGTCAACCTGTTTTAGTAGGTACAGCCTCGATTGAAACATCGGAAGTACTTTCTGGAATACTGGATAAAAAAGGAATTAAGCACGAAGTATTAAATGCTAAACAGCACGAACGTGAAGCACACATTATAGAAAATGCGGGGCAGCCGGGTGCGTTGACAATTGCGACTAATATGGCAGGTCGTGGTACTGATATTGTACTAGGTGGTTCACTTGAAGCAGACCTTAGAGAGTTGGGCGAAGATGCGACAGAAGAGCAAAAAGAAAAGGTAAAAGCAGCCTGGCAGAAACGTCATGATGCGGTAGTGGCTTCCGGTGGTTTGCATATTATTGGTACTGAGCGCCATGAGTCCCGTCGTATTGATAATCAGCTACGTGGGCGTGCTGCTCGTCAAGGTGATCCTGGTTCCTCTCGTTTCTTCTTATCATTAGAAGATAACTTAATGCGTATTTTCGCTTCGGATCGTGTAAAAGCAATTATGCAGCGCCTTGGTATGGAAAAGGGTCAGGCGATTGAAGCAAAAATGGTAAGTAAATCAATTGAAAATGCTCAGCGAAAAGTTGAAGGGCATAACTTTGATATACGTAAAAACCTGCTTGAATATGATGATGTGGCTAATGATCAGCGTAAAGTTATTTATGATCAGCGTGCTGAATTACTTGAAGCGGCAGATGTTGAAGAGTCGATAGAATCATTCATTGAAGATGTTGTTGAAAGTACGATTGACAAGTATATCCCCCGACAAAGTCTTGACGAGCAGTGGGATATTGAAGGTTTAACCAAGCACCTTAAAGAAGAAATGTCAGTCGATATTGATATTCAAGGCTGGTTGGATGCTGATGATGACTTACATGAAGAGAGCTTAAGAGAAAAAATTCTTAAAGCTATTCAAGGGCTTATTAAGGTTAAAGAAGACCTTATCGGTTCTGAGCGTATGCGTGAATTAGAGCGTGATGTGATGTTGCATGTCGTGGATACACATTGGAAAGAACATTTAGCATCAATGGATTACTTGCGTCAGAGTGTTGGCTTACGTGGTTATGCGCAAAAGAACCCAAAGCAAGAATATAAGCGTGAAGCGTATGAAATGTTTGAGGAATTGTTGGATAAGATTAAAGTTGATGTAGTGACTTTCTTAACTCGACTTGAGATTTCTGTTCCTGAAGATATAGCCGCCATTGAAGAAGAACAGAAATTGTTGCAGGAGCAAGATGCTGATGTGGATCTTGACTTTGTTCATGCGGATGCTGAAAGTGCGTTAGGTTCGGGTGAATCTGAGGCAGACCTTCCGCCACCAGAAGCAATGAAGCCGTTCAGGCGTGGTATTGACAAAGTGGGTCGTAATGATCCGTGTCCTTGTGGTTCGGGTAAAAAGTATAAACAATGTCATGGAAAACTAGCATAAATGCCTGTTAATTTAACTGCTGTTTCAGAACTTACGCCTGTTGAGGGCGTAAGGTTAGCTTCAATAGAAGCCAATATTCGTTATAAAAATCGTGATGATTTAACCTTGATTGAAATTTCAGAAGGTTCTAGTGTGGCAGGCGTATTCACAAAAAATGCTTTTTGTGCTGCGCCTGTCACGATTTGTCGTGAACATTTGAAAACAACTCGTGGTATCCGTTACCTTATCATTAATTCAGGCAATGCAAATGCAGGAACTGGTGAAGAGGGTATGACTTCAGCCGACTTGGTTTGTGCGGAAGTAGCAGGGCAGGGTATGTGTAATTTAGACTGCGTACTGCCATTTTCAACAGGGGTTATTGGTGAGCAGTTACCATATGGGAAGATCGTAGAAAAAGTACCAGCATTAATAAAGCAGTTAGACATGAATAACTGGATGCGAGCTGCCAAAGCGATTATGACTACGGATACCGTACATAAAGGCGCTAGTAAGACGGTAGAGATTGGTGATCAAACAGTGACCATTACGGGTATTGCCAAAGGTTCTGGAATGATTGAGCCAAATATGGCGACGATGCTATCTTATGTCGCGACTGATGTTGCTATCAAACAATCCCAACTGGAAGCTATTTGTCAGGAAGTAACCACGCAATCCTTTAATTCTATTACTGTTGACGGTGATACCTCGACAAATGACTCCTTTGTGATGATCGCCACAGGAAAATCAGGGGTCTCTCTGGACGATAAAAATCATGCGGTTATTGTGGCTGCATTGAATGATGTTTGCCAAGAGCTTGCACAAACCATTATTCGTGATGCTGAGGGTGCAACTAAGTTTGTCACCATACGTGTTGAAAAAGCCCCTGATTATGATTATGCCAAAGAAATTGCTTATACCGTTGCGCGTTCTCCATTAGTTAAAACAGCCTTATTTGCCAGTGATCCAAACTGGGGAAGAATTGTCGCAGCAATAGGACGCGCGCCCGTCGAGCATATCAATATCAGTAAAATGACCTTATATTTAGGTGATACGCTACTTATTGAATCTGGTGAGCCTGCTGAATCTTATACTGAAGAGCAGGGTCAGGCGGAAATGAATAAGGACGAAATCACCATTCGTATTGTATTAAATACGGGGGGTGCGAAGGCACATGTATGGACTTCAGACTTGTCACACGAGTATATTACGATAAACGCCGACTACCGTAGTTAGTGTGGATTAATGTTAAGACTTTCTGAACGTAGGTTGTCCATTTAACAAGGTAACTCTCTTATTAATCTTATTAAATTAAATAGGTGCTTTGGGGTTATGGGTATTCACAAACCTTCTATTAATTTATCAGTACAATTAATAGACGCTGATGAATGTGAACTAAAACTCTATCATTGAAACTAACCTACTGTTGCTTAAAGTTAATGCTCATGCGTAGAGGGCATATTTGAGCTTGGAATTAATCAAACGCTTAGGGAAAATCGACAGAAATGAAAATAAAAACCCACCCCCCTACTTATAGCCTGTTTCTTTTATTATTACTGGTTAATCCATTGATGGCATTTCAGGTGATTGCAGGCGAGGACTGTAATGCTGTTCGTGCACAATATCAGTGTCCTGCAAAAAAGCATCGTTTACATCTCAGTTTTGATGATGGTGTTGGAAGTGTTACCCCTAAAATTCTTGATGTACTTAAACGTGAGAATATCAAAGCAACTTTTTTAATTTTAGGAAATAAAGTTGATTGTAAGCGTTATAAACCGGGCAAGTCATTAGAGCTTTGTAAACAGCGCTTTAATACACTTAAACGGATTAAAAGAGAAGGTCATGATATTGGCTCTCATAGTTATCAACACCTACATCACAGTAAGCTTAGCTGGGCAGCGTTGAATAAGACAATTCTCGATTCAAAAGCAGTCTTAGCGCCATTCTTTACCACGCAGCCACCTATTTTCAGGCTACCTTATGGTGATGGCTGGTTTAATCAAAAAGACCAGCCACAAGTAATGCAAGCTTTGAAACAGGCGGGTTTTGAACACCTTGGCTGGGAAATGACCGCCTATGATTGGAATGAAAAATACCAGCAAGGTGATAAAATTCTGGATAATGTGATGGGGCAAATGTGTAAAGGGCGTGGTCGGGATGGCGTTGTTTTATTTCATGATGGTGTCTTTGAAAATGAACACGAGGGTCGTATATTTACCGCAAATAACCTTGCACGCTGGATACCTAAGTTACGTTGTGCCGCCGATTTTGAACCACTTCTCGCATTTAAGAAAAATCTCCGCAAAAGATAAAAAAGAGATGAAGGAGTTAAGAGCTTGATTATTCGTGTTGCCGTCGCTGTGATTATTAATCAGAATAAAGAAATTTTAATTGCTAAACGTTCTAAAGAGCAGCATCAGGGAAATAAGTGGGAATTTCCGGGGGGTAAAGTAGAGGCTGATGAAACAAGTGAGGAAGCTCTACACAGGGAAATTCTGGAAGAACTAGGAATTGAGATACAGTCTAGTGCTGAGTTGCTATCTATTACCCATGAATATATTGAAGAGCAACCTGAAAATAATAAAACCGTAATCCTTGATGTGTTTGATGTTAGACAGTGGAAAGGTGAACCCAAAGGGATTGAAGGACAGCCTATTCGCTGGATTAGCGTTGCAGAGCTTGATTACTATGACTTTCCTATCGCAAACAGTGAGATAGTGAATAAAGTTAAGTATATATTGTGATGTATTCGTTTAATCTAATCTCCTCCTGTAATATTTGTTTTTACAGAGTCTGTTAGATAGGATGAACAGCAGCATAAAAAAGCCACCAAAGTAGGGGGGTGGCTTTCTTACTGGCTGAACTTGCTGGAAATTATCTGTAAATATTTAAAATATTACCCACTTTCTGTCGGAGGGTTGATTCCTGTCATTCCGACGGTGTTGTAACCACCATCCACATACATAATTTCAGCTGTGATACCAGAAGCTAGATCAGAAGATAAGAATGCGGCGGCATTTCCAACTTCTTCGATAGTAACATTGCGACGTAATGGCGCGGCATCAGAAAATTGATCTAACATCTTCCGGAAACCTTTAATTCCCATAGCTGCAAGCGTACGAATAGGTCCCGCAGAGATACAATTGACGCGAATACCTTCCGGGCCAAGATCTGATGCCATGAAGCGTACAGCAGACTCAAGACTGGCTTTGGCCATTCCCATAACATTGTAGTTAGGTATCGAGGAAACGGCACCAAGGTAGCTGAGTGTCAGCATCGATGGATTTTTACGACCTTTCATGAGTGGTCGGGCTGCTTTAGCCATAGCAAGGAAGCTGTAAGCACTAATATCATGTGCAATTTTAGAGCCTTCACGCGTTGTGTTATCAACAATACTACCTTCCAATTCTTCTTTTGGAGCAAAACCAATGGAATGGATAAGGATGTCTAGGCCATCCCATTTTTTACCTAGTTCGGTAAAACAGGTATTTATTGACTCATCGCTAGCAACGTCACACTCAAGTACGATATCTGAACCAAATTCTTCGGCAAATTTTTCAACACGACCCTTAAGTCGTTCATTTTGATAAGTGAATGCCAATTCAGCCCCTTCGCGATGCATGACCTGCGCGATACCGTAGGCAATTGATTTGTTGCTTGCGATACCTGCAATAATGGCGCGTTTTCCAGTTAAAAAACCCATATAATTCCTTTTGCCTGCTTCTAGTTAAAAACAGGAATAATACGACTGGAACGAAATTTTTACAATCTTATGCGCTTACAATGTGTAGGCCGGGCTTTGAGGATTGATTTGCTTTAAACGCTTTATTCCTGTGCATGGCGCATAGAAAGAGGGAGACAGAAAGAAAGGATAAGTTAAAATGAGATTCTAATCTAAAAATGCAGACTCGTTTTTACTTCAGTACACTTTATTTAAAAGTGACTGCTTTTTAGCCTTTTCTAATATAATGTAATTAAATAGAACCCCTTGCACGAAGAGGTATGATGGATAAAAAGGGTTTGAATTTCTCAGCGTGTTCCCAAAATGTGGTCAACAGCCCAACTATTGCCCTTATTTTCTCATCTACTCTTTGTGCAAAGAGTCTTTAATAGATACGACTAAATTAATCTAGAATAAATGTAACCTTGAGGCGTACATTGTAAGCAGAGACTTTTCCGTTTTCTACTGATACGCTTTGATCTGCAACCCATGCACTTGTAACGTTCTTAAGTGTTTTGTTAGCACGATCTACACCATTGTCTACGGCATCTTCAAAGCTCTTTTTTGATGTTGATGTGATTTCAGTTATTTTTGCTACTGACATATTTAACTCCTTTTATTTATTAATAGTTACTTTTTCCGCCCTCAATCTAATACATTAGTTACTTTAAGTCTATAAACACCTCGCAATTGTTTACAAGTATTTCTAGGGGTGGCTGTTCAAATGATTAACGATAGTGATTAAGTGAAGGGTAAACTAAAGTTGTTTGAATCTTGGAAGGCTGTGCAAAACCACCTGTGTGAGGCAAATTTTGCGTTGCGCGGTGCTTAAAATACTTATTTACTCTGTGTAAATTCCGCTTTCTGTGTGTCGTGAAATTGACACGCTCGGTAGGTTTATCAAAGTCTTCTCTTATTTTAAAATAGTTGTACCGTTATCCTCGTCAAGAAAAACATGACTTACTTCATAGTTATTAATTTCTACGTAGCCATCTAAACGGCTTATTCTATCCAGACTAAAATTAAATCGATAGATTCGCTGGATTCCCATTCGACCTGTATTGGTACGAATGAGCTTTAAGGATTTTAGTGATGCCGTCTGGTCTAGAAATTGAGCATTAATGTCATGACATGCCTTTGCTGAAGCTTGCAGGGCAATTTCTTTGGCACGAGCGGAATTCATCCAAAACCAGACAAGGGTCGCTAATAAAAGTAGTATTAATATGTTTGCCATTTAGCCGTATACTATGGGGTAAAACAACTGAAAATCAATGATGAAAATGATACTGCCAGAGTTAACTATTCTAGAAAATATAATCCGTGAAGTTTCGAATGAGGAAATATTATCTCGGTTTAATAAGGTTACTTATACGATAAAAGGTGATGGGAGCTTATTGACTGAAGCAGATTTATCTGCAGATAAGCGAATTCGCCTAGCATTAGCGGAACAGTATCCTGATATTGATTTTCTCAGTGAAGAAATGGCGCAGGAACAACAAGAGTCACTGCTTAAGAACTCGCAAAAGTTATGGTGCTTAGATCCTTTGGATGGAACGAGTAATTTTGCAGCAGGTATTCCTCTTTTTGCTACCTCCCTTGCATTATTTGTAAATGGTGAAGTACAAATTGGAATTACCTACGATCCACTTCGGGATGAAATGTTTAGTGCTGTTAAAGGGCAGGGAGCGAGTTTAAATAACGAACCTTTGCACTGTAGGGACAGTGGCTTTACGTTAAATAAGTCGATTGCAATGATTGATTTTCAACGCTTAAAGCCTGAATTAGTACAGCGTTTACTTTCGCATGCGCCTTATAAATCACAAAGAAATTTAGGTAGTTGTGTGCTTGAATGGGCTTGGATGGCAGCAAATAGAGGGCATTTATATTTGCATGGAGGGATGAAGTTATGGGATATGGCAGCAGGAACATTAATTTTATCTGAGGCTGGGGGACATGCTTGCACATTGGAGGGCGAGGAAGTGTTTAGGCTATCAATGAAGCCTCGTTCTGTGTTGGTCTCTCCAGATAAGAAGCTATTTGACCAGTGGAAGGATTTTCTGGTTTATCAAGAGAAAGAATAAGTGCAAGCGATGAAAAGTAAATTATTTTGGGGAGGATTCTTGCTTTTGACGTTTCTTGTAACATTGCCTGTAAGTTGGGGGGTGCTTGCTAAACTGGATTTTTTCTATCCAGCTTTGCATGATATTGCGGGTATTGATAAGCATATTGAAACCTATGCGCCTAAGAATAGAAAAAATAGGCTAGATTTTGAAAAAACATCAAAAGAAGAAAGGTCTAGACTTTTTTCAGAAATTGTTCGTGCGATACATAATAGAGGAGAAGGTCTTTCTACACTAAGCTATTTAGTGCACCATCAGGGGGCTTCTCAGTCAGTTTTATTATTAACCGAGCCTGAAATTGTTCACTTGAAAGATGTGGCAATACTGCTGGATAAGCTAAAGCCAGTAATCGTATTGCTTGTTTTGAGCTGGTTATTCATTGTAATTTTTTTAAAAGTAAAGAAGGTGGGCCTTCCGGATACAGTACAGTTCTTAATAAATGCCCTAGTACTGATTGTATTAACGGGAATCATTTTACTGTTAGGCCCAGAGAAAATATTCAATCAATTTCATATATGGGTATTTCCAGATAATCATCAATGGTTTTTTTATTATGAGGACTCTTTAATGAGTACTATGATGAAAGCACCAGTAATTTTTGCTTATATTGTTGTTATCTGGGTGTGCTTATCAATTCTATTGACTAGTTTATTGCTTACACTATTGAGATCTAGCTTTCTGTTAGGTAAAAACAAGAAAGCCCTTGTGGTTTAATACAAGGGCTTTTTATAGAAAACGTGACCGTACACTTTAGTCATCTAGCTTTTCAACTAGAGATTTAATGTAAGTCATTCTTGTGTGTATTTCTTCTTCAAGTCTACTGATTTCATCAAGGATGACAGCTTTTCTCTCTTTATGGGTGTGCTTCACTTCTATGACTTGATGAAGTTCATCAATCACTTTATTTAAGAAGGGGGAAATTTCACTAAGAATTTCCGTAGAATTGGTTCCACTATCCGCAACAACCATTCGTTGTGATCGAGAAAATCTGAATTTTTTACTGTGTGGTAATAAAGACCCTTTTTTACGCTTATAGACAATGCGCAGAATATCCACATCATTAACATTTTGCAGTGAGTATCTTGATATATCTTCTGGATTTTTTATGCCCATTTCGTGAAGAGAAGGGTAATTAACTGACATATAGTCTCCTAAAAAAGTAGTGTTAGTATTAATATGTTGAGACCTTTATACGAAGAGATATAACGGATAAAGATAGCTTGAATTTCTCTCTCTATACTCTTTGTGCAAAGAACCCATACTATCAATTTAATTGGTAGAAAAATTGATATACTAATTAAAAAAAGCCCTTATAAGTAGGGGGGTGTACCAATAGGAATATTAGACCTATTCTGCTGATTATGCATGTAGCTGTACATAATAAAGCAATATAAATCAAAGTGGTAATAATTATTAACTACTGGTTAGTGGAAAATGTGTTCATCTTAATATATAAAAAAACCTGCAATGAATATTATTCAGTGCAGGTTTTTTTATAAGCTAGGGTACTTTCCAGTTTGGTCTTTATCTGTCGTCTTCGTCGACAAAAGTACCAATAGGTTGCTTCTCAATCACTTCCATATCACTGTCTGCATCTGGAGTAACGATAACTTTAACCGTTGTTTCCACATCAGATTGTAGGTGAATAAGTACATCATACTCACCAATAGCACGAATAGGACCTTCTGGCATACGAACTTCGCGACGTTCAACATGTACACCTTTAGCAATTAAGGCTTCAGAGATTTCATGGTTAGAAACAGAACCAAATAGTTTTCCTTCCTGACCTGCTCTTACTTCGATAGTTAGCTCGCCAACACCATTTATTGCTACTAAACGATCTTCGGCGGCTTTAGTCGTTTCAGCAGCTGCTCTTTCTAACTCAGCACGAATTTTTTCAAATTCTGCAATGTTTGTTTTAGTTGCAGTCTTTGCTTTTTTCTGAGGAACTAGGAAGTTGCGTGCGTATCCAGCTTTTACTGAAACAATGTCACCAATTGCTCCTAGATTCTCAATTCTTTCCATTAATATAACTTGCATGGTTATCACCTTTTCGACCCTTGGGTCGGTTATCTATTTAATTTATGTATTCTTTAATTTGTATTGCTTAGTTTCTTACGACGAAAATCAACAAAAGTATCGATAATTCCGAAGGTTGCAAGCAATACAATCATTTGTACCAATAGTAAAAACATCATGAAATAGAGGCCAATTAACCAAGCCTTATTTAAGTTATGATTTTTTACCAAAGCATGTGCCAGAGCTAAACCCTGAAACATAAAAACTGCAATACCGACCATAATGAGTTCAACAACTAACTGATTCATGGTTAGCACTGCGATAGCGATACCCGCAAGTACCGCAAGAGCAGCGTGTTTACCCAAATTTATCTGGCGAAACTCCTCACCAAAACCTCCTGGGTTATACAATACAGCCTGCCAATTCCTTGCAATAATCAATGAAATAATCGATATTAATGCAAGTGCAGCGGCAAATGTTCCTGTCATCCACTTTGCGACATCATTGATACTTTCATCAATTTTTGTATCACTAAGTTGATAGCTTTGCTTAAGCAGTGGTTTGAATTGTTCTAAAACAGGCTTCCAGTATGCGGCTGCATCTGGTTGCATGAAGTGAAACAATAAAACCCCAGCTGTTACTATTAGCAGGATTAGTTGTAAGGTTTTACTCCATGATCGTGTGATGGCAAGCGCACTTGCAATAACGACCATGGGCAACCAGTTAGCTAAACCTGCTAAAAAACCTCTACTTGCTTGTTGATCTAGAGCGGCACTAATTATAAGTAGCGTAACGCTAGCAAGTAGAGTGTATATGATCCCTTGTTGCCATCCCTTACGTAATGTAATTAATGCAATAGCAGCATTATTAAAAACAATAAGAGGTGGAAATAGTAATGAAATCAGGGTGGATAAAACAACAAATAATGCTGCTTGTATCCGGCCTGCCATTATAAAGCCGGCCATCATTTATTCCTTCCTGTCTATTCTATTACTTGTGTTGATCCGTATAAGGAATCAAGGCAAGAAAACGGGCGCGTTTGATAGCAGTTGCTAATTGGCGCTGATACTTAGCTTTTGTGCCTGTTACACGGCTAGGGACAATTTTACCTGTTTCTGTAATGAATGCTTTTAAGGTATCAAGGTCTTTGTAATCAATTTCCTTAACCCCTTCTTTGGTAAAACGACAAAATTTTTGACGACGAAAACGTTGTGCTGACATGATGAACTCCTGTTAATTAAATGATTTTCTTTCTGGCTTTTTTTCGTTCTCTTTGCTGAGAATTGAAGGCTCAGTGTCAGCTTCTTCACGACGGATAACCATATTGCGAAGTACTGCATCATTGAAACGGAATTGATCTTCTAGCTCACTTAATGTAGCTGAGTCACACTCGATATTCATAAGCACGTAATGTGCTTTGTGTAATTTAACGATTGGGTAAGCTAAAGGACGACGACCCCAGTCTTCTAAACGGTGGATTGTGCCTTTATTGTCCTCGATAAGCTTGCGGTAACGCTCAAGCATGCCAGGAAGTTGGTCGCTTTGATCTGGGTGTAGCAGAAAAACGATTTCATAATGTCTCATAGTTATCTCCTTATGGACAAGTTGGCCATAAAATTTGTATCGTTAACTCAGTTAATAACAGCAAAAATTATAGCAAGGAGGGGTCATAGACCCACGGAACGCGGCATTATTATGTAAAGTAAATTAAATGTCAAACAGTACCCGTTTTTTATTATTTACTTTGGGTTTTGCAAAGCCTTCGTGTAGATAATCTTTTTTTAATTTTTAATTTTTAATTTTTAATTTTTTCTAACTTTAACTTTTCTGACTTAAAGATAACCTGTTATTTTCATTTCTTTCTCACAGGCTTTAATAATACGATTTTGAAGTTCTGGCTCTAATTCTGTTTTCCAGCGCTGTGCTTGCCCTTTGTGGAAAAATTCTTGCCCAACAGTCTCTCGAAAACCTTCTTCTTGTTCTTGTTGTTTCATTTTATCAAAGGCGCAGGCATCAATACTTTTATGTATGAGGTCTTTATCATAATCAAGGCTAAGAAATTTAATTATTTCACTCAAAACGCCAAATGTGTTGGAAAGGAGGTCTTCGTAACGGAGTGCATAAACAGGATAGGGCAGGTTACGCATCCATGAAGCTACGTGGATATTCCAAGAGAGTTGTGGGACGAATAAACCTTTGTTAGGAAAACGAGTAACAAACTTGTTGTCGAGAAGTTTGTCTACAGCAGCCTTATTTGTAGGTGTGTTGTAGTGATTTTTGAAAGATAGCGCAACATCTCTTGGGTCTCTGACGATGTAAATGGCAGCTCTGGTAATATCATGTGGGATTTGTGCAACACCTGAGAGGTCGATATTACAATCGTGAGTTTTAAGCATTAAATTACCTTTTGCATCTTCTAGCATTCTCATCATTGCTGCGGGCTTTATTAACGCTTGATCAGATGTGGACCACTCCTGAATTGGTTTTTTAATAATATTTTCATAATACTCTGGGTTTTTGTCGCCCGTTTGCATGATATTGTTTATTTTAACTTCACCCTCATTAGCGTAAGCCGTTATTAATGCTCTTACCCAAGTATTGCCACTTCTTGGAAAACTGGCTATCCATGTGATTTTATTGGTATGTTGAGTCATTGTTTGTTAATCCTTGTGGTTTTTTTGTATTTTAAAGTGCTTGGGTAAGGTTTTTCTATATTATAAGCCGTAAAATAGTTTGATTGATAGTGAGATGGTTATAGAGAAGTATAGGTGGGCTAAGTGTTTTGTTGTAAATTTGATACACTTTTTTTTGAGTGTTGTTTTTTTTTAACAAAATGTGTTGCAAAAATTCTAAATTAAGCTAAAGTAACCATGTCCTAGCTAAGTTCTGTTATGAATTTTAGCGGGTTTCTATTAATTTTCGGGGTTAATTCGATGAAAAAGAATATTATGATTAAAACTGCAATTGCTGGTGCAATTGTTGCTGCAACAACCGCTACAACTATAGCTGATACTAATTTATATGGTCGTATGCGTGCGGGTCTTGTATGTACTGACGACGGTAGCAACACTGACTGTAGTTTAGAGAATCGTTCTTCACGTTTCGGTATCAAAGTAGATCAGGCGGTTTCTGACGGTTTAACTGCTTTTGGTAAGTATGAATTCAGTGTAGACCTTGATGAAGGTTCACTTAACGCAGGTGGTAATGCTAACCGTCTAGCTTATGTTGGTCTTAAAGGTGGATTTGGTGAAGTGTCTATTGGTACGCGTTGGTCTCCAATGTATAGCTACGTAATGAGTCCAGTTGACCCATTCCAGCTTCTTGGTGGAACTTCAGGTATTAGCACGTATGACGGTGGTTTCCGTAACTCTGATACTCTTAACTACAAGAATAAGTTTGGTACAACGGGTATGCACCTTCAGCTTGTAACTGACGAAGATGCTCCGGATGGCGATTTCGTTGATGAAGTTCAGATCGGTGCTGGTTTCAAGGCTGGACCTGTTAATCTAGGTGCTGCATACAGTAGCGTAACTGACGGTGACTCTCAGTTTGGTGTTTCTGCTACGACTAAGTTAAGTATGGCGAAGGTTGGTGTTTCTGTTCTTTTGACTGACGCTGATGCTGGTAACGACTCAACGACTGTTAATGGTCTAGTTGGTTTAGGTCTAGGTGGCGGACGTACAGTGAACCTTGGTCTTGGTTATGCTGATGTAGATAAAGTTGATTCTAATCCATTGATTGTTTCTGCAGAATACGAGCACAAGCTAAGCAAGAACTTCCGTTGGTTTGCTGCAGTACAAAATGCAGACGCTGATGTAAAAGGTGTTGATGACGTACTTAAGTACGGTGCAGGTATGCGTCTAGAGTTCTAATCTAGTCTCATAATCTATGCATAATAAAAAGGGCGCCTATTGGCGTCCTTTTTTATGTCTGCTTTATTTTAAACACTATTGACTAAGCTATTTGTTTTTGGGATTTATTAGTATTTGAGAATATAAAATAACACAGTACAATATGCCTCTTACAAATCAAAAAATAAAATGAAAATGATTTATAAAAATAGAACTACAGGGTTACTTTTTAGTTTGACGTTGTTAATGCTAACAACAGTTTCGTTTGCGGAAACACGATATAAGATTAAATCAACTGATAATTTGAGTAAAATTATTGAGAGATATTACCCGCAAAGTCATTTAACCAAGGCTCAGTTATTAATCGGTTTATTAGCTAAAAATCAGGGCGCTTTTCGCGGTGGAAATATTAATTTTTTACTTAGAGGAAAGCAGCTTATATTGCCGGATGAGTCAAATTTGGAGATATTGTCTGATGATGTGTCCAAAGAAATACTGGCAAAACATGCGCGTTATTTTCAAAGAGGTGAAACAGGGGACTTTGGTTCACCCATTACAATGGGTTATGTCGTAAATAAAAGCCAAGGCACAGCGGTTATAAGCAAGAATCAAGAATTACAGACAGTTAAAATTGATCAATTAGAGAAAGAAAGCCAAGATCTTCGCAAAAGGCTGGAAAAGCTTATTCATGATAAGAATGAAAGTGATGCCCAGCTACGTAAAGTTGAAGCAGTCTTACAACGTACGTTGAAGAAAGCAAAAGAAGGTGAAGCGAGTGTCGGCTCTAAAAGCAAGGTATTAGAAGAAACTAAAAAAAAATTAGACCAGCAGACTAAGGAGAAAGTTGATACTTTTCAGAGTATTAATGCTGAAAAAGCGCAAGTTTCAAATTCCTCTGGGCAGCTAGGAGAGTCAAGTGAAGCAGTAAGTGCGAATACTACTACTAGTAAACGTATAACAAACAAAGAGACAGGCATTGGCTCTATGATGACGATGCTACAGAAGTATTCCTTACCATTATTTGGATTATTGTTATTTCTTTTTGCCTGGCTATTTTGGTCTAAGAATAAGAAAAACAGATTAATTGCTGATGAAGAAAATATTCAGTTAGAGATCGAGCAGGCGTATCAAGATGATAAAGACTTTCTTAAAGCAACAACTGTGGAAGAGGAGTCTTCAACAGATACGGTAAAAATTGATATGGCAACTGCCTACATTGATGCAGGAGATATTGATTCTGCAACCCGTATTCTTAATACACTGATTAATGAAGGGAATGCTGCTCAAAGAAAGCGTGCGCAAAAGTTATTAAATAGTCTTTAGCCCTCGTGAGTAAACGCTCTTCATTTATTAAGAGCGGATGAGGGAAGTCTTTTGTATTAAGCCAAACTTCGTTAAGATAAATTAAGCCAAGCCAGATAGCGAGTATCAGTTATCTAATAGATGTATCCAGTGAATGACGGGTACATTGCTGGCTTCTTGTAAGTGAGTCTGACAGCCAATATTTCCTGTAACAATCATATCTGGTGCATGTTTTTGTAAGCTTTCTATTTTGTTTTGTTGTAGCTTTGTCGAAATCTCGGGCTGTAAAATAGAGTAAGTTCCAGCAGAACCACAACATAAGTGTGAATTGTCAACGGGTAATAAATCGTAGCCACAATCACTTAGTATTTTCTCGACAACTCCCGTGATTTTTTGTCCGTGCTGTAACGTACAGGGGGGGTGCCAGCTTATTTTTGTTTTTTCTGAAATAGCTAATGTGCTGTACTCTTCTTTTACAATGATTTCAGATATATCTTTGCATAATGCTGAAATGTGCTGTGCTTTTACGGCGTAATCAGGATCATTTTTCAAGTGATGTCCGTATTCTTTTACCATTGCGCCACAGCCGCTTGCTGTCATGACAATAGCTTCGGCACCATTTTCAATTTCAGGCCACCAGACATCAATATTCTTCTTCATAAATGTTAGGGCTTTTTCTTCTTCCCCCAAATGTTGATTAACAGCGCCACAGCATCCTGCTTTGCTAATTGCTAATAAGGAGATACCAAGTCTGTCGAGAACACGTGCTGTCGCTGCATTTATGTCTGGTGATAATGCAGGTTGTACGCAGCCATCAAGAATCAACATCTTACGAGGATGTAAATTATAAGGGACGGTTCCTTTAGCCGTTTTTTCTGGAATTTTTTTGCGTAATCCTTTAGGCGTGAATGGCTTGAAGAACTGTCCTGTTTTTAGTAAGGGGGTGAAACGTTTTTCATAGGGAAGTATATTCAGGATGAGCTTTCGAGTGAGTCTTTGCTTAAAACTCCGAGGGACTTTTTCTTCGATTAAACTGCGTCCTATGTCAAGTAGCTGAGCGTATTGTACGCCCGAAGGACAGGTTGTTTCACAGTTTCTGCAGGTTAGACATCGATCCAAGTGAGTTTGTGTTGATTGGCTCACTTCTTTGCCTTCCAGTAACTGTTTGATGAGGTAAATGCGCCCTCGTGGCCCATCATTTTCATTGCCAAGTAATTGATACGTCGGGCAGGTGGCGTTACAAAAACCGCAATGTACGCAACTTCTGAGAATATCATTTGCCTGTCTGCCTTGTGCAGTATTCAATAGAGAAGGGGTGATATTTGTTTTCATTGTGTTAAGCCAAAGTTAAATAAGCAGTATGATAAAAAGTAAGTTATAAACCAGAGTACATTCGTCCGGGACTAAAAATACGGCTTGGGTCCATATTAAGTTTAAGCTTTTTATGTAGTTGCATTATAGGTTCGTCTAAAATGGGAAAACAAGGCGTTTCAGGTAAGTCGCCTTTTATCATAAAGGCATAGCCATTGTTCGACTTGGCAGTGCTTTGAATAATATTGGCTGGGATATTGGTATTAATCCAGCGCTGAGCTCCCCCCCATTCAATTAATTGGTTATCACTAATTTTTGAGATTTGTTGTGTAGCAGGGGGTAAAGATAATCGCCACAGGGGTTTGTCGGTGCGCCCAAAAAAGTGGTGTCGATGATCACGTAAATCTATCCAGAAATCATCGTAGTCTTTCAGTAGGTCGTAGCCCAATTTGTTTTTTGATTGCTTAAGTGTGGCTTCACTCCCTGATAAGCGCAAATAGACTTGATTGTTAAACCATGCACTGGCAGTAATGGGTAATTGTTGCCGTCTGGATTCCTGGAAAAACTGGAGCGCCGATTGTTGTTCAGATTCAAAGCATAGGGTGAGTTCTTGTTGTGGTTTGGGTAAAAGCCTTAATGAGACTTCAAGGATAACACCAAGTGTGCCTTGAGAGCGTACCATCATGCGAGATAAGTCATAGCCTGCAACATTTTTCATTACTTGACCGCCAAAGCTAACAATTTCACCTTTACCATTGATGATTTTTACCCCAAGAATGGCATCTCTAACGGAGCCAGTATACGCACGCCTTGGTCCTGAAATTCCTGCTGCTATGGCACCGCCAATGGTAGTTTTTGCGGTATATTGTGGCGGTTCAAAAGGTAAGATTTGATTACTGTCATTAAGTAATGCTTCCAGATCAGCAAGTCGTGTACCCGCCCTTACGGTAATGCACAGTTCTGTTGGTTCATAGCTAATGACCCCTGTGTGTGGGCTAATATCTAATGGTTTAGCATCCACTGGGTTGCCGTAGAATGCCTTGCTATTACCACCATGAATATAAAGGGGTGTTTTACTTTCAATAGATGCAAGTACACGTTTTTGTATTTCAGTACTAATATCGTTATCTGGTATTGTCATTTGTGTCACAAAGGATGAATTACTAAACCCCCACATTGCCATTTTAATGGTTTATTAAAAAAGTGGCTAAAAGTAGGGGGGTGGTATATTAAATAAATTACTCGTTTTAATGAAGGCTTGGGTGCTTAAAAGCGAGGAATATCAGGGTGTGGTAATTGACCATTATGCACATGCATTCCGCCTAGTTCAGCACAGCGGTGTAATGTGGGTACGGCTTTTCCCGGATTGAGTAGTGCATCGGGGTCAAACGCATTCTTTACAGCAAAAAACTGCGTAAGCTCTTCTGCTGAGAATTGCACACACATCTGATCAATTTTTTCATGTCCTACGCCGTGTTCACCAGTAATGGTGCCGCCAACCTCGACACAAAGTAATAAAATATCAGCACCAAATTTTTCCGTTCTTGCCAATTCGCCTTCTTTGTTTGCATCATACAAAATTAAAGGGTGAAGATTGCCGTCTCCAGCATGGAAAACATTGGCTACACGTAAGCCGTGTTCTTCTGATAATTCACTGATTCGTTTGAGTACGTAGGCAATTTCCTTACGGGGAATTGTACCGTCCATACAATAATAATCAGGTGACATTCGTCCCACTGCGGGAAAGGCAGATTTTCTTCCTGCCCAGAGTTTTGCTTGTTCATCGGCAGAGTCAGCAATCACGATATCATCAGCATTTGCCTGACGTAATGTTTTAGAAACAATTGTAATCTGTTCTTCTAATTCTTGCTCACTACCATCTAACTCACACAGTAAAATAGCCTCTGCATCTAACGGGTAATTTGCTTTGGCAAAGGCTTCCGCCGCATGAATGGCAGGTTTGTCCATCATCTCTAGACCTGCGGGTATTATGCCTTCGGCAATAATATTGGCGACCGCATTTCCTGCATCTTCCACTTTCTTGAAGGAGGCCATTAAGACCTTAACAGCATGTGGTTTAGGTAATAGTTTAACCACAATCTCAACGATAATACCAAGCATGCCTTCGGAGCCAGTAATTAACGCTAAAAGGTCATAGCCGGGTGTATCAAGTGTTTGAGAGCCTAAGGTAACAAGCTCACCATCAATTGTCACAATACTCACTTGTTGTACATTATGAATGGTTAAACCATATTTGAGGCAATGAACACCGCCCGCATTTTCTGCCACATTGCCACCAATGGAGCAGGCAATTTGGGATGAGGGATCAGGTGCATAATATAAACCAAAGGGCCTAGCCGCCTCAGTAATTGCGAGGTTTCTAACACCAGGTTGTACCGTTGCGGTTAAATTTTCGGTATCAATTTTTTCGATTTTATTGAATCGGGACAATCCCAAAATAATACCACCTTCGTGTGGTAAAGCACCGCCTGATAAGCCGGTACCCGCACCACGAGCAACAATGGGTACTTTAAGTTGTGAGCAAATCTTCGCAATCGCCTGTACTTGTTCAATCGTTTCTGGCAATACAACTGCAACGGGTAGCTTTTGATAAGCAGATAAGCCGTCGCATTCATAAGGTTTGATGGCTTCTTCGCTGGTGAGTAAGTATTCTTCAGGAAGAACTTCACTTAGCTGAAAGAGTAAATTATTGCGCGTATCTGTATCTAGAGACATGAAAAGGTGCTTTTGTTAATCAGTTGTTTTTTGTGAGCATTCGAGCATTAAAGTCAATACAATCTCATTGTATCATTTGTATTGCTGTGTCACTGTAATATTTTGCTGAGGTTTTTTTCTAAACGCTTTGGCTAGGAACTTTTTCTAAGAACGTTAGCTAAACATCAGGGTACTGTCTTAATTTTGGGTTTTTCTACGCTTGGGTGTTGCGTCTTATTGATTAAGGTGCCTTTAACCATTCTAACCTTTCATATACACTATTACACAAATCGTTGGAGATATATTTGTCACTTTCATTCACACTTACTGGTTCACAAGCATTAGCTATTATGGCAGGTGGCTCGATGGGCTCTTTAGCGCGCTATGTGCTTTCGTCTGTCGTGTCTGAAAAGCTTGGTGGCGACTTTCCCTATGGGACGCTTGCCGTTAATTTTTTAGGCTCATTTGTTATGGGTTTTTTGGCTTTTGTGCTGGTTGAAAGAATAGGTCTGGATCCGCTGTTAAGGCTGGGTATTTTTGTTGGATTTTTGGGCGCATTTACCACCTTTTCAACATTCTCTATGGAAACCATGAATTTATTTGAAGAAGGGCTGCATCTGCGAGCTTTATTGAATATGTTCGCCAATGTTGTATTAAGTGTACTAGCTGTTTGGCTAGGGTTTATAATCGGAAAAACAATCAGTTAAGTTATTACAAAGGTACAGGGTAATGTAGATTATTCAGTGCCTGTTGTAAGAGTCTTTTGGGAAAAATTAGATGTTAGATATAAAATTATTAAGAAGTGATATTAATGCCGTAGCAAAACAATTATCACGTCGTGGTTTCACCTTAGATGTAGCGGAGTTTCAGTCTTTGGAAGATCAGCGTAAAACATTGCAAATGGCCACGCAAGAATTACAGAACGAACGAAACACTCGTTCTAAAATGATTGGTAAAGCTAAAGCGAGTGGTGAAGATATTCAACCATTGCTTGATGAAGTTGCCGACTTGGGGGAAAAACTAAAAGCAAGCGAGCAACAACTCTCTCATTTACAAAATCGAATTGATGAAATCGTTAGTGGCATCCCTAATATTCTGAATGAATCAGTACCTGACGGTAAGAGCGAAGAAGATAATGTCGAAATCAGGCGATGGGGCGAGCCTACCTCATTTGATTTTGAAGTGAAAGACCACGTTGATCTTGGGATGACAAATGGCTGGATGGATTTTGAATCTGCCAGTAAATTGACAGGGTCTCGTTTTGTTGTGATGCGTTCAGCAATGGCGCGTATGCACCGCGCACTGATTCAATTTATGTTGGATACACACACCAGCGAACATGGCTATGAAGAAGTCTATGTGCCGTATATTGTAAATTCAGACAGTCTGTACGGAACAGGGCAGTTGCCTAAATTTGCAGAAGATTTATTTAAGCTGGAAGGTGAGCAAAACTTCTATCTTATTCCAACCGCTGAAGTGCCTGTGACCAATCTGGTTCGAGATGAAATTGTGGAGGCCGATAAATTGCCCATGCAATACACCGCACATACGCCCTGTTTTCGTTCGGAGGCGGGTTCTTACGGTCGTGATACACGTGGCTTAATTCGTCAGCATCAATTCGAAAAAGTTGAATTATTGCATTTTGTAAAACCAGAAGATTCAGAAGCCGCACTGGAAAAATTAACGCGACACGCTGAAATTATCCTGGAGAAATTAGCACTCCCTTATCGCACAATTGTCTTGTGTGCGGGTGATACAGGCTTCTCTTCAAATAAAACCTACGATATTGAAGTATGGGTTCCTGCTCAAAAAACCTATCGTGAAATTTCTTCGTGTTCAAATATGAAAGATTTTCAGGCACGTCGAATGCAGGCACGTTTCCGTAATCCTGAAACCAATAAACCTGAATTGCTACATACATTAAATGGTTCTGGGCTTGCGGTGGGTAGAACATTGGTGGCTATTGTTGAAAATTATCAACAGGCAGATGGTAGCATTAAAGTCCCTGATGCATTACTGCCGTATATGGGTGGTTTGACAGAGCTGAAGGCTTAAATACTGATTTAAGGCATTTCGTTAGCCACCCCCCTACTTATACGGGGTTTTTATGCAGTCGAATAGAAACCTCGTTTTTTGCTTTTCCTTGTTTCTCTTGCGCAATGCTCTCTTTTTGTGGTGATCTCTACTTGTTCTTTTTTTAATCATATCCTTTATAATATCGGCCTAATATAATTTTTGAGTTAGTTAATGAAAGCTAAATCCCTTGTTCAAATCATCAATGATGTTAATAATAATAAAGTTTTTCAGTTTTTTATTATTGCGGTTATTGTTGTTTCAGCCTTAATGGTTGGGGTGAAAACGTATGATATTGATCCCAAATACATTACATTGCTCGGTTATCTGGATACGGCAATTACCTTATTATTTCTTTTTGAAATTGTGGTTCGTTTTATTGCTGAAGGGCACTCGCTCGCGTTCTTCAAAAAGGGCTGGAATGTTTTTGATACACTCATTGTTGCTATCAGCTTAATCCCTATTGAAGATTCTGAAATGGTGTTATTGGCACGTTTAGTCAGAATTTTTCGTGTACTACGACTTATTTCCATTATTCCAGAATTACGCATATTAATTTCTGCATTATTTAAAGCCTTACCGCCGATGGGCTATGTACTGCTATTAATGTTCATCATGTTTTATATTTACGCGGCGGTAGGTAGCTTCTTATTTGAAGACATAAATAAAGTGCTATGGGGAGATATTGCGGTCTCCATGTTGACGTTATTCCGTGTTGTGACATTTGAGGACTGGACAGATGTCATGTATGAAACAATGACCGTGTATCCATTATCATGGACATATTACTTATCCTTTATTTTTCTTAATGCCTTTGTCTTCTTAAATATGATGATTGGCATCGTCATAGAACGAATGCAGGCAGAGCATGACGCCTATAATTTGGAGCATGACGAAGGTGAGGTTGCTGAGCTAAAGCATATTCATGAGGATACTAAAGCGATTTTAAAACGCCTGGAAGCGTTGGAGTCTAATTTGTTGGCTCAGGGCGGTTCAGGGCTTCCTAAGAAAAATAATACGCTTTAACGATAATAACCAAACGTTCTACTTTAAGTGCTTAAAAAAAGGGCTTAAAGTGGGGGGGTGGATTGAGATCTTTATCCGAAGCGTATGGCGAAAGAGATGAGTGTAATTTTCCAGATTTTTAGAAAAAGCTGGGATACTCAAGCCATTTTTATCCATCATATCTTTTCGAAGGCTTTGCAAAACTCACCTGCGTGAGCCAATTTCTGCGTTGCGCGGTGCTCGAAATGCTTATTTACTCCGTGTAAACTCCATTTTCTGTGCGTCATGCGCCTTGAAATTGACACACTCGGTAGGTTTATCAAAGCCTTCTATTCGTGTAAAAGTCTCAAATTAATCATAAATCATCTGGACAACAGCTCCACCTGCCGTTTTAATCCCATACTGATAAATAAACGTTAAATTAAGGCACTTTTAGGAATGACTGAAAACGAAAAAACACTGAATTTCATCGAAAAGATTATCGAAGAAGATCTTGCGTCAGGCAAAGTAACAACCATACAAACCCGCTTTCCACCCGAGCCTAACGGATATTTGCATATAGGTCATGCAAAATCAATTGTGTTGAATTTTGGTCTAGCTCAAAAGTACAACGGCAAGTGTAATCTTCGTTTTGATGACACCAATCCTGATAAAGAGGAAATTGAATACGTTGATTCAATCAAGCAAGACGTTGAATGGTTGGGCTACAAGTGGGATGGCGATGTACATTTTACTTCAGATTACTTTGATCAACTTTATGCGTGGGCGATTACATTAATCAAAGAAGGTAAAGCGTACGTTTGTGACCTTAATCAGGAAGAAATGCGTGAATACCGAGGCAATTTAAAAGACTCGGGTAAAAATAGTCCTTATAGAGAGCGTAGTGTTGAAGAGAATCTCGACTTATTCGCACGTATGCGTGACGGTGAGTTTGAAGACGGTAAACGTTCGTTACGTATCAAAGTTGATATGGCGCACCCTAATATGCAAATGCGTGATCCTGTTATCTACCGTATTAAAAATACAGAACATCACCAGACAGGTGATAAATGGCATATCTATCCATCGTATGACTATGCACACGGGCAGGGGGATGCTATTGAGGGTGTGACTCACTCTGTTTGTACGTTGGAATTTATCGAACATCGTCCATTATATGAGTGGTTTATAGAAAACTTACCTGTTCCATCAAAACCACATCAATATGAATTTTCTCGCTTAAATGTAAATTACTTGGTAACGAGTAAGCGTAAATTAAAGCAACTGGTTGATGAAAATATTGTAAATGGCTGGGATGATCCCAGAATGCCAACCATCTCAGGTATGCGTCGTCGCGGCTTTACCGCAAAATCTATCCGAGACTTTGTTGAAAGTACGGGCGTGACAAAAGTTGACGGTGTGGTTGATATGAGCCAGCTTGAATTTTCTGTACGTGAAGATTTAAACCATGTCGCACCGCGTGCGATGTGTGTAATGAATCCACTCAAAGTAACATTATGGAATGTCCCGGAAGATTCGACAGAATACCTGACCGCACCTGTACATCCGCAAAATGAAGACATGGGAACTCGTACCTTAATCTTTGATCGTGAAATTTATATCGATAAAGCAGATTTTCAGGAAGAGGGAAATAAAAAATACAAACGCCTAGTGATTGGCAAGCGTGTTCGTTTACGTAATGCCTATGTTATCGAGGCTGATGAAGCGATTAAAGATGCTAATGGTGATATCATTGAAGTAAAAGCCAGAATTATCGAAAACACATTAGGCAACAACCCAGAAGATGGTATAAAACCTAAAGGTGTTATTCATTGGGTCTCTGCTTTACAGAATATTGATTGTGAAGTGCGTGTCTACGATAGACTGTTCAATGATGCCGCGCCAGATGCTGGTGGTAAAGACTTCATGCAGGCGCTTAACCCAAACAGTTTGAAAGTACTTACAGGTTGTAAAGGGGAGATAAGCCTGATGAATCCGGAAGCAGACGTTCCTTACCAATTTGAAAGAGAAGGGTACTTCTTTTTAGATTCTGATTCCGTTATTGGGGGAGATGAGGAGAGCGAAAAGCTAATCTTCAATAAAACCATCGGTTTAAGAGATACGTGGGAAAACAAGTAATAGAGGGCTTTGATAAACCTACCGAGCGTGTCAATTTCAAGGTGTAACGCAGAAATTGGCTCGCGCAGGTGGTTTTGCAAAGCCTTCTAATACAGTTTGGTGCTTAGTTAGCACCAAACTACTATTGCAAAAAAGCCTCGCAATGCGAGGCTTTTTTGTATGAATGTTGTAATGCTCTATGCGGCAGTTACATTAACAGCTGCAGGGCCTTTGGCACCATCTTCTGTTTCAAAATTCACTTTTTGTCCTTCTTCTAAAGACTTGTAACCATCCATCTGGATAGAATTGTAGTGAACAAAAACATCATCACTTCCATCATCTGGAGCGATAAAACCAAAACCTTTACTACTGTTGAACCACTTCACTGTACCTGTAGCCATTACTTAGAACCTCTAAAATATAAAAAATAACGCAGTTTTCAGGAGAATATATTGATAGAAACCAACACTCGAAACGGATATATCACTTATTGATAAGTTAAACCGTTCAACTGCTTTAGACAACTATCTAATACTTATCTTTAAAAACTACATGAGCAGAATATCATAATTTCAGAGAATTTCTATACTAGGGTAGTTTTTCATTGCGAATAAGATAAATTTTGTTGATAGGTAGAGTCATTTGGTGAGACTACAAATCAGTTAACAATAAGGGCTAGGGGGGGGGCAGTCATTAAAAAGAGATTGAATTAATAAGCATTTTGAATCCCCCGCAATGTAGAAAGTGTCTCGCGTAGGTAGTTTTACAAAACGTCCTAATACTGTTTTTTTGAAATCAGGTGACTAACAACCGAAATAAAACAATCAGCTTAGATTCGCTTTTTTTTCAACACGTAATTTTGCGGCAATAAAGTCGCTATGTGAAACATGAATTAAGCCAGCAATACGGCGTATTACATGATCTTCGTGTTTATCTAGTACCTTATCGGCAAAAGCTACTTGCCAAAGTTTTTCAATTAATGCAATGCGTTGTGCCGCAGAATAGTGTTGATTAATTAAATTGGTAAATTGAAAGTAATCTGTTGATTCAGCGTGTTCCTGTCTTGTTAATTCAATCAGCTCTTTTGCAGCTTGCTGCTCAAGATCAAATGATTCTTTCACTAGTTTGAGGAGTATGGCTCTTTCTTCGGGGGAGTCTTCGTAGTCAGCCTCAGCCACTTCAATCATCAGGGAAGTTAATGCCAGCTGAAGGCGGTGTTCAGAATCAAGCTCAGATGAACTTGATTCTGTAATAAAATGAGTTTCGAAAAATTTCTTTATTTTAGGTAGCATACTAATGAATTAACTTTTCTCATCAAATTTTATATCTTTACGGATTATTTACATTTCAGCGGATTTACGTGCAAGCGTCTGCTTCTTTTCAACTGCTTTTCTCACTGCGCGTTCAGCGCGGTGACAACAGTTATCAATAGCAGCATATAAATTCTCTTCACTATCTTCAATAACAACCGTTGGCATCTTCTGTAGTTCTACATGAATCAGACAATGTTTGGTTTCGCCACCTTTAGAGGCATTTTCATCAGACAAATGTACGTGAATATTGATGATTCTATCGCCGTAATGGTGAACGATAGGCTCAAGCTTCTCTTCTGTGTGGGATCTGATGGCTTCAGTTACTGAAAAATTTTGAGATTGAATGTCAATCATGCTTTTATTGTCCTCTAGGTAGGTCTTTCGTTATTTTTGATGTTCATTAATTAAAAAGTAGAGTCTCCCCCTTGTGCGAGTTGTCATAAAATCACAACCCATAGCTCAACTATAGTTTCAGAAATTCTAATTTCAAGTGAAATGATTGTGAAAAAGTCGAATTTTTTACTAGCATGATGGCGCAGTTTTTATTATCCTACGCGCTTCGTGAAGTTTACCAACTAAATTTTTACGAAATATAACAATGGAGAGGTGACTGAGTGGCCGAAAGTACCGGTTTTGAAAACCGGCGACGGGTTAAACCGTCCCAGGGTTCGAATCCCTGCCTCTCCGCCATATAAAACACAAAAAAGCCTTTAAGTTTAATGACTTAAAGGCTTTTTTGTTTCTCCAATATATGGTTATAAATATATGGTTATAAATATATGGTTATGCACCAGTATATATATATACACATGCGAAGTAGAAACTTAAAGAGCTTAGATAAAAAGTGAACGCTTGAATATCAATTGCTTATCCTCATATAAGGTACATATTGTTTTCTGATTAGCCGTAATGTTTAGCACTCTTTTTCTTAGTGAGTTATGCCTATCATTGACCTGATCTTCTAATTCTGGGTCGTTAAGGTTATAGAAGTACTGTAAAAGTAGCATTTTCCCCTTGTGGAGCAAGTCTTTATGAGGTACACCGCTTAAGCCTATTTGTATTTTACCAACCACTTTAACAACGGCTAAAACCTCCTGACAATCAACAATCGCCTCTATTTTGATTTTTGCCAGTTTGGCACTACTGCGACTGAGTTTTCTGGTTTGTTGGATTTGTAGCAGATTATTTTTAACCTGACTACTATAGTTAGGTGTATACCTATTTTAATCATCCCTTAGGAGCTGCTTATGAAAATGAAAAAGAATATGATTCAACAGATGTTATCAGCTGCCATTTTTTCGCTTAGCGTTGTGGCGCATCCGGTTTTAGCCAAATCAAATACAGCTATTTATGCGGATGAGGATATCCATCATCCGGTTTGGGCAGAAAAAGGGATGGTGGCCACACAGGAAGCACTGGCTTCAAAAATTGGCTTAGCGATACTGGAGAAAGGCGGTAACGCCGTTGATGCTGGTGTGGCTATTGGTTTTGCATTAGCAGTAACATTGCCGCGAGCTGGGAATATTGGTGGTGGCGGATTTATGATGATCTACGATGCAAAAACAGGCAAAACGGTCGCATTGGATTATCGCGAAATGGCGCCTAAGAAAGCTTTCCGTGATATGTATTTGGATGAGGAAGGTAATGCCGTTGCTGAAAAGTCACGTTTTCATGGATTGGCAATCGGTGTTCCTGGAACCGTTGCAGGTTTAACAAAAGCCTTAAAAGATTACGGCACTATGTCCTTAGCAGAAGTGGTGAAGCCAGCCATTAGACTGGCAGAAGAAGGTATCGTGGTTACACCAGATTTGTATAATTCGCTGATTGGATTGGAAAAGCGATTGAAAAAATGGGAAAGTACACCCAAAATTTTTTATAAAGGAGATGACTACTACCAAGTTGGAGATATCCTGAAACAGCCCGAACTGGCGCATACGCTAAAGCTGATTGTAGAAAAAGGCGAAGCGGGCTTTTATCAGGGAGAAACAGCTAAAAAAATTGCTAAAGCGGTAACCGAAGCGGGCGGTTTGATGACCGTAGAAGACTTGGCGAATTACAAGGTGGTTGTTCGCGAACCAGTGAAAGGTACTTACCGCGGCTACGAGGTCGTTTCGATGCCACCTCCTTCGTCAGGCGGCACACATATTGTGCAAATACTCAATATTTTAGAAGGCTACCCAATAAAAGATATGGGACATAATACGGCTGAAACCATTCATAAAATGGTTGAGGCGATGAAACTTGCCTATGCCGATCGTTCTGAATATTTAGGCGATCCCGATTATGTTAAAGTACCGGTTAAAGCCTTGACCAGTAAAAAATATGCTGAGAATTTGCGCAAAGGTATCACCGATAAAGCACGTTCTGCTGCTGAAATCAAACCGGGGAAATTAGCGCCTTACGAAAGTAATGAAACCACACATTATTCTGTCATTGACCAGTATGGTAATGCCATTGCCAACACCTATACACTCAACTTTTCTTACGGTACAGGACTGGTTGCCGAAGGCACTGGCGTATTACTGAATAACGAAATGGATGACTTTTCAGCAAAACCGGGCGTGCCCAACGGTTATGGTTTGATTGGTGGCGATGCCAATGCGGTAGCGTCGGGCAAGCGCCCATTGTCTTCGATGAGTCCTACTTTGGTGCTCAAAGGTGGTAAACCGTTCATTGTGACGGGTAGCCCCGGTGGTAGCCGTATTATCACGACAACGCTCCAGATTATTATGAATGTCATTGATCATGATATGAATATTGCGGAAGCAACGCATGCCCCTCGTATTCATCACCAATGGTTACCGGATGAAATTCGCGTTGAGAAAGAGTTGAGTAAAGATACTATTCAACTCCTTAAAAACAAAGGTCACAAAGTCAAAGTGAAAACGGCAATGGGCAGTACGCAGTCCATTATGAAGGTGGAAAATGGCTTACATGGTTCTTCTGATCCTAGGCGGGCTAATGCATTGACGATTGGGCATAAATAATCAACAATTTTACAATCATTTTACCCCCACGTTGTATAAAGAGCGCAACCTGGGGGTAAAATAAGCTGTTATGCCTCTCAATGGAGTAGTTGATGAACCTTGATGTATTATTAAAAAAATTAGAAGAACAAGGTACAAGAAATGATGAGCAGGAAATCAATAGGCAAGATAAGTACTTAAATATTACGCGCGATACGGGCGAGTTGCTTTCTATTTTGATTAAAGCTTCTAAATGTTCTGATATTTTAGAAATTGGTACTTCAAATGGTTATTCTACACTTTGGCTTGCTTCATCCATCAGTGAAAAAGGAAAAGTGGTTACTGTAGATATTTCTGCTAAGAAATTGGCGATGGCAAAAAGCAATCTAAAATTAGCAAACTTACAGCGCAAGGTTGATTTTATTCACGCTGATTTTTCAGAGTTTATGAGGGGCAACCAAAAGCAGTATGATCTTGTGTTTCTTGATGCTGATAGAACTCAATACCTTTCAATCGCAAAGGAAATTGTTTCTTCAATAAAGCTAGGAGGCTTGCTAGTTTGTGATAACGCCATTTCGCATTCACAGGAACTAGAAGCCTTTATCAATGAAATCAAAAGAAACTCGGATTTTACCTGTAGTATTGTTTCTGTTGGTAAAGGCGAGTTCATTGCCGTCAAGGCATAACAAAAATGCCAGTAGACAGCCTCCGATAGCTATTATATTTGATGTTATACAAAGGTAAATAACAATAAAAAAGCGCGATCATAATATTAAAAGATAATACAAATAAACCCATAACCCTTTAATTCAATTCAAAAAAACTGCCTATAAGTAGGGGGGTGGGTCGTATTGTATTGTATTGTCATTACAACTGTCTGTTTTAAACGACAGTTAAAATATCACAAGGTGCATGATGAATCACGCCATTGGTCGATGAACCTACCAAACGTGCTAAACCACGGCGGCCATGAGAGCCCATCACAATTAAATCAACGTTATTTGTATTCGCATATTCCACGATTTCATCAATTCGGTGCCCCGATAATATGTGAGTATCAATATTTTCGTCTGCAAAACCCAGCAATTCAATGTGTGCCTTTAGCTTTTTTTCAAGGTTGGCGATGTGCTTTTCTTCTTGTCCGGGATTATTAATCAAAACAGGCACAGCTAATTCGCCAATACTTGGATAGAGTTCGGCTGAGAGGGCTTCTGTAACATGAACGATAGATACTTTTGCCGAAAAGGGTTTGGCTAATTCCAATGCTTTCTTTAATCCAAGATCCGCATATCGAGAAAAGTCAGTCGCTACTAAAATATGACGATAGCCAATATAGTCATTTTTTACGGCTTTATTATCGACTTCCTTGAGCCATCTGAGGGCTTCAGAATCATCTTGAAAAAAGCGAACCTCAGCTTTGATGAATAGGCTGCTCAGTTCAGTCATTACTTTTTCCCAAAGACTTTCTCCGACAAAGGCGATACGCAGGAAATCATCATTGTGCTCTCGTTTAATTTTCAAGTCTTCCCACACGGCTTTGGCACTCCAGCCGTCAAAATTCTCAATTTTTATGAGTAGCGATAGTGGGCTTTCTTTTTTTAGAATACGGTCTAGCTTGGGGCGAAAAACGGTATAGTCCTCTTCAGCCAGCTTGCCACTTATTTGGACAGCGTATATGTGGGGTTCATTAAGTGGGATTTCTTTAATCATGATTTGTCCCCGATTAATTTTTGATATATCTCATCTACAGAGGAGGTAATCTCCTGATTCATTTGAGCAAGTAAGTCGTGTTCTTCCTGATTACCCAGATCTTTGCTGACATTTTTGCTGTAACGGTTTGTTTTCATAATTTGTTTACGCACACCTGCCCTTAACTCATCCAGCTGTCTTAGGGCATTATCGTAACTGCTTTTCCATTGCATGGAATCATTGAGCCAGTTTTTTTGTTGTTCAGAATAACTGGTCGCATTTACAGCCATATGCTTTTGTAAGTCTTCCGTAAACTCATTAAAGTCAACGACAGTTTTATCCGCAACTTTTGATAGAGACTCCCATATATTGGTTACAAGATAAGCTTTATCAAAGGCAAAGGTTTCTTTTAAGCTTTCATTGAGACGATTAGATGCCTCACCCCAATCGCTTAGATTGGACTTTAATTCATCGCTGACCTTGTTTACTTCTTCGCGGCTTAACTCACTCCATTCGCTGATTTTTTCTTCTGCTTCTTCAAATGCTTCGGCTAATGGTTTTTTTTCTTTTTCAACAAGCTCCCCAATGTGCTCAAGCATACTTTTGTAAGCGTGTTGAAGCTTATCTTTTACTTCTTTATTATCCATAATTTAATTCCTCAACTGACATCAACGATGTTTCAAATTAGTATTTTTCTTAGTCTAAATATAGCCTAAATATCGTTTCACACCTCCGGAGTGTATAAGACATATATCAATAATGGTATGTTTTATCTATTTGGTGGTTTTTTTAACTAAAAGGTATTGTTTCAAGGGGGTGATTATTTGCTAATTGCGTCTGCGATATTGTCCATTTCTACCGCCAATGCAAAATCTTTTTCGGTAACACTATTGGCATCGTGCGTGGTTAAATCAACCTTGACGGTTTTATATACATTAAACCATTCAGGGTGGTGGTTATCGCGCTCTGCAACGATTGCCGCTTGGGTCATAAAACCGAATGCTTGAATAAAGTTCTTAAAGATAAATTCACGGTGTAATTTCTGCTCGTTTACCTGCCAGTGAGTGTGACGAGCAAGGAATGCCTGTATTTGTTGTTCTGTTGCTTTCGGGGTAGCCATTATCACTCCTTACATTCTTATACTCACTAGACTAATTCTGTACGCGTCAGCCTAAACGAGCTGGTTGTATTAGTATTGCTCAGCCTCTTCATTTGAAGAAATGCAGGTATCCAAATCCTTGATAATGCCATCTTCGATACCATAGACCCAGCCATGTACCGTAAGGTTTGCACCTTTGTTCCATGCTTTTTTAACAATAGTAGTGTTGACCACATTTTTTACTTGTTCAATTACATTTAATTCACACAGGCGATTAAGCTTTGTTTCGTCATCAAGCTTGTCTAATTCGTCTGCATGAAACCGTTGGACATCTTCAATATGGCGTAACCAGTTATCAATAAGTCCATAACTTTTATCATCTATAGCTGCTTTAATACCACCACAGCCATAATGACCAACCACAATAATATGTTTCACTTTAAGTACATCAACTGCAAACTGGATGACAGATAAACAGTTTAAATCGGTATGTACTACTACATTAGCAATGTTTCGATGCACAAAAACTTCGCCTGGTGGTAAATTAATAATTTCATTCGCCGGAACACGGCTATCAGAGCAACCAATCCATAAGATTTCCGGTGCTTGCTGTTTAGATAGTATCGAGAAAAATTCTGGATCTTTTTCCTTTATAGAGTTTGCCCATTTCCAATTATTTTCAAATAAGTGACTTAAGTTTTTCAATCGAATATTTCCCTGTATTTAGTTAAGTGCAATATAATGTTTTTTTTACTACGAAGCGAATTTAGTCGCTACTTGATGAGGATTATAGTGAAATTTTTTGTCGGGCTAGGGTTATTACTTGGCTTCGCCACCTGAGATATTCCATCTCTCCTTGGTGCAAAAGTCGCTATAGCTATTTTTAGAAGGCTTCGCAAAACCACCTGCGCGAGCGCAATTTCTGCGTTGCGCGGTGCTTGAAATGTTCATTTACTTTGTGTAAACGCCGCTTTCTGTGCGCCTTGAAATTGACGCGCTCGGTAGCTTTATCAAAGCCTTCTTTTATTTTATAAAAATCAAAATTAAAAGATGCTGTATCCATTCTGATAAATATGCTGCCTCATCTTTTACATATTGTTGCTAACTTTTTAATTGCATTTACTTTTTAATAATTAGGTATGGTATTCATAACCACAGCCCAGCAGTTTAAAGTGATGATAAAGAGCAGAAAGAAATTACCGATTTTTTTACTTAATGAGACGATGAATACAACAGCAGCGAGTTGTAATGCTTTACCAATGAATACACCTAAGTAAAGCCCTGTATTGTCGATTAGCCATGCTACTACATGATTGGCTTCAGCATTTGAGCTTAATCTGCTAACGAAATATAAGGTGGTTAGGTAGTCAAAAATTATTGTAACAATAAGAATAACCCACCAAACAGGGTACTTTTTTAAAGAGAATATCAGGTTCTCTTTAATGTCTATATCAGAGTCTAAAATTTTCATTGTGACTACAACTGTTGGAGTAAGGGAACACCTTAGAGTGGTATTATAAATGACCGACTTTGCCATAAAGGATAAAAGCAGCAGCGCCAATAAACAGGATAATACCCGCAGATATAAGGGTGAGCTTCTTTATTTTATCTTTACGAAATTCTTTTTCTAGTTTTTTTCTTTGTTCTTCATTCATTGAGATTTTCCTATTGAGCTTAGTCTTCCATTTGATTGAGTTTTTATACTTGCTGTCTGTCTTATCAAATTATATGTTTTAACGGAGTATAATAGCTTATCTAACATTGAGTTTTAGAAGGCTTTGCAAAAACCATCTGTGCGAGCCAATTTCCTCGTTGCGCGGTGCTCAAAATGCTCATTTACTCTGTATCAATAAAAATAGGCTATCGAATGGCTAAGAGCCGAGATAGCCGAGTATAGATGTGTGCTAAGTAAAATAATAATTGAGGAGAGTTAATATCTTTTATCATTTACCTTACTGCTCTAATGGCTATTATATTTATAATAAAAAAATGTTAGAATACAAACAGAAGAAATTTGCACACAAAAACCTTGTGATTATTTTTTAATTAAATTAGGTATGGGATTTAGGCTGTATTTTTTCTCAAACCTTTAAACAGAGACAACAAAGATGAATTTTGATTTAAACCAACTTATATGTTTTAACTTTTACAACGGCTGGAGAGAAATCACTGGCTTTTATAAAGATAGCTTGGGCATGGATGTAACCCCCCAGAAAGTTTATGTATTAGAACTTCTTGATACCAAAGAAAGACTTACCATGAATGAATTATCGAAAAAAATGAGTTTAGATAGTTCTGCCGTTTCAACACTGATTTCCAGAATGGAGAAGAAAGAGTTAGTGAAGCGTACTCATGGAACAAAGGACAGACGTACAGTCTATGTTCAACTGACAGCGGAGGGAGAAAAAGCAAGAAATTCCTTACGTGAAAATTTTGGTACATTAACGGATAATATTAATAAAAATATTTCTCAAGAAGATATTAGTAAACTAAAAGAAATTGTGGGTAAAATTGTAGAAAATCATAAGCAATTAGTGGAACGGTCTTAATTTATGCTTTTCAATTAAGACAGTCGTTTTGATAAACAGGCCCTTTTTTAAGGGCCTGTTTAGTGTGTGATATCTTGTTTTAAATTAAATACTTCTAGAAGGCTTTGCAAAACCACCTGTGCGAGCCGATTTCTACGTTGCGCGGTGCTCAAAATGCTCATTTACTCTGTGTAAACTCCGCTTTCTGTGTGCCGTGCGCCTTGAAATTGACACGCTCGGCAGGTTTATCAAAGTCTTCTTCTATAACTTTATTCGCGGTCTAATTTACGGCTTAGAAAAACTGCCCCAAAGTAGGGGGGTGGATAATGCTTTTTTCCAACTGTTTTCCTTACGGTTATTCGTTAATGTATTCTCATTTAAAGCGAGAGAGTGTATTTTCATCAAAATTTAACTGATCTATTTTTAAATAGGCGACACTTTCCTCGTGTGATATAGCGACCTGCATGATGCCTTTAACGGCTAGTAGCTCATTGGTGGTTTTATCAATATTTTGTAGAGCGTTTGAATTTAATTTAAAAATATAACTCTTGAAAAAATCTGGCTTCGGTAAGCTTACTGCCACAATAAAAAAGAGAATTGCCACGAAAACACCAAAAATAAAGACGCCTGAAATCCCCCAAGCTTGCATCACTAAGCCGCCCATTGTGCCACCAAAAAAGATACCTAAAAACTGTGCGCTGGAATAAACGCCCATCGCTGTACCTTTGGTGTTGACATCAGCATATTTTGCAACCAGTGAAGGTTGTACGGCCTCTAAAAAGTTAAAGCCGATAAAAAATAATAAGAAAGCAAACATCAATGGATAAAAGTTGTATTGGCTAATACCCAATAAGCCTTGAGATAAAATCAGTAGAGTCACAGCAATAATAAACATTACTTTAATTTTTCGGTATTTCTCTGCAATGATAATCATCGGTATCGAAAATACGATTGAAATAAGCAGTATCGGCAGATAAATTTTCCAGTGCTGAGTTATGTCCATACCCAGATAATCTCTGAAGATTAATGGTAAAACAGTAAAGTTTGCCGTCATCAAAAGGTGTAATAAAAACACACTGAGATTCATGCGCAATAAGGTACTTTGTTGTAATACAGGCTTAATATAGTTAGCGATAACCCCAGCATCGCGATGGGTTTTTGTCAGCTTGGGGTTAGGCACAACAAATTGTATTAAGAGAATACCTAGGATTGCTAATGTCGTGGTTGTCCAGAACACACCAGAAAGTCCAGCAAATTGGCTAATTAAAGGCCCTAAAACCATTGCGACCGCAAAGGCAATGCCAATACTCATGCCAATAAAGGCCATTACTTTGGTGCGTTGGTCTTCACGACTTAAATCCGCCGCCAATGCCATAGTGGTCGCGGCAATTGCGCCACTGCCCTGAATGGCACGCGCTACAATGATGATATAAATATCATCGGTGAGAGCGGCAATAATACTGCCTAAAGCAAACGCCAGTAGCCCTCCAATAATGACTGGTTTACGTCCAATTTTATCGGATAAGAGCCCCAGCGGAATTTGCAATGCAGCCTGAGTCAGCCCATAGATACCAATACATAAGCCCACAAGAAAAGGAGTGGCATTTTGTAACTCTTTGGCGAATAAAGGCAAGATTGGCAGGATCATGAACAATCCAAGCATACGGGCTGCAAAAACAGCCGCTAATGAAAGCGCGGTACGGGTTTCAAGTTTATTCATATCTCTTCGTACAAAGGTCTCACGTAGTTAATTATGGTGTTAATTATTCACAACACTTTTTAAATAATTTCTATTAGCCAATTATCTTACTTAACGAATAGTAACTCACTAAAAAGGTTGCTAAATTTTTATCAAGACGGCGATAATAACAGATTAATCTCAAACACAGATACTGAATTAAAAATGGATACTATATCTTTACGTGGCGCACGAACACATAACCTTAAAAATATTGATTTGGACTTACCTCGCGATAAGCTAATCGTTATTACAGGGCTTTCTGGTTCAGGCAAATCATCTTTGGCATTTGATACCATTTTTGCCGAAGGTCAGCGACGTTATGTAGAATCACTGTCTGCCTATGCGCGTCAATTTTTGTCGATGATGGAAAAGCCTGATTTGGATCATATCGAAGGTTTGTCACCCGCAATCTCAATCGAACAAAAAACCACTTCACACAACCCGCGTTCAACCGTCGGTACTATCACCGAAATTTACGATTATTTGCGTTTATTGTATGCGCGTGCGGGTGAGCCACGTTGTCCGGAACACGGCACAGCGTTAGATGCTCAAACCGTAAGTGAAATGGTCGATCAAATCATGGCATTACCAGAAGGCAGCAAGCTAATGATGCTCGCACCTGTGATTCGTAACCGTAAAGGTGAACATTTACAACTATTTGAAGATTTTAAAAGTCAGGGTTTTCTACGTGTCAGAATCGATGGTGTTGTTTATGACTTGGATGATGTGCCCGAACTAGAGCTACGCACTAAACATACTGTAGAAGTCGTTGTCGATCGTTTTAAGGTGAAAGAGGGCATGCAGCAACGCTTAGCGGAATCTTTAGAAACCACATTACGTCTTGCAGATGATTTAGCGGTCATCGCCTGGATGGATGAAGATGACGCCAAAACTCACGAAGAAATTTTATTTTCTGCCAACTACGCCTGTAATTCATGTGGATATTCATTGCAAGAACTAGAACCCCGTTTATTTTCTTTTAACAGTCCCACGGGCGCATGCCCAACCTGTGATGGATTAGGGGTAGAGCAGGTTTTTGATGAAGAGCAAGTCGTAAGTAAACCGCAACTTAGTCTCGCAGAAGGAGCAATACGCAGTTGGGATAAACGGAATAACTATTATTACCAGATGATTACCTCATTAGCAGAGCATTACGGCTTTGACATTGAAACACCGTTTCAGGATTTACCCAAAAAGATTCAAAAAATCGTCTTGTACGGTAGTGGCAGAACCAAGATAGATTTCACCTACGAAGGTAAAAAAGGGCAGCGTTTTATCCGTACCCATCCCTTTGAAGGGATTATTCATAATCTGGAGCGTCGTTACAAAGAAACCGACTCCAATAGCGTGCGTGAAGAACTGGTTAAATATATGTCGGTACATGCCTGTTCTGATTGTCACGGTTTACGCCTGAATGAAGCCGCACGAAATGTCTTTGTGACCGATTTGAATCTGCCAGAAATTACTGATAAAGCTATTGGTGAATGTTTTACTTTTTTTGAGACACTCAATCTGCCAGGAAGACAGGGCAAAATCGCCGATAAAATTATCCGCGAAATCAAGCTACGTTTAGAGTTTCTCGTGAATGTTGGTTTAGATTATCTTACATTAAGTCGTAGCTCGGAAACCTTGTCCGGTGGCGAAGCCCAGCGTATTCGTCTGGCATCACAAATTGGTGCAGGTTTAGTGGGTGTCATGTATGTACTGGATGAGCCCTCAATCGGCCTACATCAGCGTGACAATGATCGTCTACTAAAAACCCTGAAACACCTGCGTGATTTGGGTAATACCGTGATAGTGGTTGAACACGATGAAGACGCTATTAGACTCGCTGATTATGTGGTTGATATTGGCCCAGGTGCTGGCGCACATGGTGGTTACATTGTCGCGCAGGGAAAGCCTAAGGACATTGAGAAAAATAAAGACTCAATCACAGGTCAGTTCTTATCAGGTGTACAGAAAATTGATGTACCGAAGAAACGCGTAAAAGCCAATAAAAAGAAAATGCTCAAAGTGATAGGAGCAACAGGTAATAATCTGCAATCGGTCACTGCTGAAATTCCTGTAGGGTTGATGACGTGTATTACTGGCGTGTCAGGTTCAGGTAAATCTACCTTGATTAATGCCACTCTGTATCCAAATATTGCCCACTTTTTGCATAACAGCCCATTGCGTCGCGCACCTGTTGAAAAAATTGAAGGCTTGGATTTTTTCGATAAAGTTGTCGATGTCAACCAAAGCCCAATCGGGCGAACACCGCGTTCAAATCCTGCAACCTATACAGGTGTATTCACCCCGATTAGGGAACTGTTTGCTGCAACCGCTGAAGCACGATCTCGTGGTTATTTGCCGGGACGTTTTAGTTTCAACGTCAAAGGCGGGCGTTGTGAAGCCTGTCGTGGTGATGGTGTAACCAAAGTAGAAATGCATTTTCTGCCTGATGTCTACGTTCAATGTGATGTTTGCCACGGCAAGCGTTACAACCGTGAAACCTTAAATGTGCAGTACAAAGGGAAAAATATCTACGAAGTATTAGAAATGACGGTCGAAGAAGCCCGTGAATTTTTTGATGCAATCCCCGGAATCAAAACCAAATTACAAACCTTGCTGGATGTGGGTTTGTCTTATATTACCCTTGGGCAGAATGCGACCACTATTTCGGGGGGTGAGGCACAACGGGTAAAATTAGCCAAAGAGTTATCCAAGCGAAGTACGGGTAAAACCATTTATATCCTGGATGAGCCAACCACAGGCCTGCATTTCCATGATGTCAAAGTGTTGCTGTCAGTTTTGCATCGCCTGCGTGATGAAGGCAATACCATTATTGTCATCGAACACAATTTGGATGTCATAAAAACAGCCGATTGGATTATTGATTTAGGTCCAGAAGGGGGAAGTGGCGGTGGTCAGATAATCGCTGCAGGCACTCCAGAAAATGTGGTTAAGGTAAAAGGCTCATTTACCGGCGAATATTTAAAGCCAATGCTGTAGATGCGACGAGGTGTAACGATCAACAAAAAAATGCCTATAAGTAGGGGGTGGGTTACTCCTTTTTGCTATGGGCAGATAATCTCTCATTAATCATCCAGCATGGCTTGTAAATTTGAGATATAAGATTGTGCTGTTTCTTGCATTTTTTCAGGGGAGGTTTCAACACGATCTGCCCATTCTACATTGGCATCAGGTAACTCTTCTAAAAAACGACTTGGCTCACAGCTGAGTCTTTCACCATATCTATTGCGTGATTTAGCATAGGTTATGCATAGATGTTTCTTTGCGCGTGTAATGCCTACATAGGCTAAACGGCGCTCTTCTTCAAGACCATCGTCTTCCATGCTGTTTGCATGAGGTAAAATTTCTTCTTCTGCACCAATAAGAAATACATAAGGAAATTCTAGTCCTTTTGCTGTATGCATGGTCATCAGGCTGATTGCATTTTCCTGTTCTTCCTCCTGATTTCTTTCCAAAAGATCCATGAGGCTCATGTGGGCAATAATTTCGCCTAATGTTTCTTTTCCTTCACCTTCGTCGTATAAGCGTCTGGTCCAATCAATAATCTCATTAATATTGGACATGCGCTGTTCTACTTGTTTATCAGAGGCTGATATATTGTGTAGCCAGTCTTCATAGTCTATATCAGTGATAATTTTTTCTATCATGTCATGTGGTTTTGTCTCTTGGCTTTCCTGAATGAGTTCGTTGATCCAGTAAATAAAGCCTTTAACACGAGCATGCGCTTTTTGTGATACGCGTTGTGCAAACCCCATTTCCTGACTGGCTGTAAAAAGGCTGATGTGGCGTTCATTGGCATAATTTCCCAGCTTTTCTAAAGTACTTGCGCCGATAGATCTTTTGGGGGTATTTATGACACGCAGAAAGGCAGCATCATCAGCAGTGTTAACCAGTAATCTTAAATAGGCGAGCGTGTCTTTTACCTCGGCGTGTTCAAAAAATGATTTTCCACCACTGATTTTATACGCAATATTGTTAGTTCTTAGGTATTTTTCGAATAAGCGACTCTGGTGATTACTTCGATATAGAATAGCCATATCCTGGTATTTTGCTTGATCACGGAATGTGTATTTCATGATCTCCCCAATTACAGTTTCAATTTCGTGCTCAGGATTTTTGCAGGGAATAATTCTAATTTTTTCACCTTCACCAAGGCTGCTCCATAGTTTTTTATCAAAAAGGTGGTCGTTATTCGCAATCAGGGCATTGGCACTATCGAGTATTAATGATGTTGAGCGGTAATTTTGCTCAAGTTTTACCACTTTTAAGCTTGGGTAATCTTCTTGTAGCTGTGCGATATTTTCTGGTTTTGCACCACGCCAAGCATAAATTGATTGATCGTCATCACCAACAACCGTAAGTTCTTTGCGTAAGCCAGCCAGTAGTTTAACCAGTTCATATTGACAGATATTGGTATCTTGATATTCATCAACCAGTAAATAGCGTAACTTATTTTGCCACTTTTTTAATATTTTAGGGTGTTCTTTAAATAGTTGCAGAGGCAGTAGAATTAAATCATCAAAATCTATCGCATTATAGGCTTTAAGTTGTCTTTGGTAACTTCTGTAGAGTTTGGCCGCATGAAATTCATGTGCAGAGCTAGCTATTTCAAATGCTTTTTCTGGTGAGATAAAATCATTTTTCCAACGTGAAATAATCCATCTCACATCATCGTTATCTTCTGCCTCTTCTTCGTCACTGACGACCTCATTCATAGTCAGTTCTTTGATAATTGTAGCGCTGTCTTGTGCATCAAATATAGTAAAGCCCGGTTTGTATTCTAGTGCTTTATATTCTCTGCGGATAATATCAAGACCCAATGTGTGAAAGGTGGATACGGTAAGCCCTTTACCCTCATCTTTGGTGAGAATTTCAGAGACACGTTCTTTCATCTCACGCGCCGCTTTATTGGTAAATGTTATCGCAGCAATATTTTTAGCATCAACTTTAGCGTTACGAATTAACCAGGCAATTTTTTGTGTGATAACACGTGTTTTACCTGTACCCGCACCCGCTAAAACAAGCAGGGGAGAGCCAGTATGTTCAACAGCTTGTTGCTGTTGTGGATTCATTTGAGGTTTATCTATCACACGCTTTATTTCTTGGTAAAAGAGCCGCTATGGTAGACCTTGAATCATGCTTTTGCATTAGAAGTTTGTAATTATTTTTACCTGTATATTAGCGATAAGTAATTAACAGGGAATCAATAAGTAAAACCTATCAGAAAGCCTTATATACCGCTAATCTATTCGTTTTGAAAATAAAGGAATACTAGATTACTATAAGGGAGTTACGCATCGAAACATAAATCTAATAAAAATAATCGAGTGTTCGGGTTAGCAATGAAAAAAGAAAAAGTCATCAGTATTATCAATAGTGCAATAGAATCTCATGCAGTCTGGATTGATCATGGTCAGATTCTGATTGATGGATTGAATCTAGAAAATGCACAAGCTCCATTAAATTGTGATGATTGTGAATTCCACCTTTGGTTTAATTCAAACGGTACACGACTAAGAAACTTTAGCTGGTACAACGAAGTCAATGAGATTCATGCTAAATATCATAAGTCGTACAGTACGCTCTATTATGAATCTATGCGTATGTATAATCCTAAGACACGTGCTGAATTAATTGAAAGGTTTGATGACCTGGAATTGCAGTCAAATTTATATCAAGAGCTTCTAAAAGAAGTGCGTGATGAATTAAGTCACATGGAAGAGGCTGATTATGAAAAAAAATTAGTAGAAGAAGATACGCAGAGTCTAGCGTGTGATAATTCTCAAGTAGCTACTCAAGTTACTGAGAGTGCTGAAGCTAATGAGGCAAAGCCAAATAAAGATACGAAAGAATCGAGTGAAACAGACGTTTCAGCCGAAACTAATGAGAAGCAAGAAATAGACGCATTAAAGGCAGATTTGGCCAAACCGGTTGTTTTTGGTGACAACGAAGAAGCGGATAAAACACACGATGATACGAATAAAGCAAATACTCATAATGAGAAAGCTATTCATATTCCTGAATATGCTGTTGTAGAAATGAAGCTTGAACCATCAGGTTTATCTAAATCAACACAAAATAAAACAGCATCAGAGCTCAGTGAGGCTGTGTCGGTAGTAGAAAAGAGCGTGTCAGTAAAACATCCAAATCCTGAACAACAAAGACAAATTCTAAAACAACAAGATATAAAGCAGCTTGAACAAGAAATTAAACTAACCCAATTAGAGTTGGATCAATTTAAAGAGCGTCAGAAATTAACACGGCAAAGTATCCAGCAACTTGAGCAATACTATTTACTGAAAAATCAAGAAATAGAGATTGATCAGCACGAGTACGCTGAACTAGAAGCTAAGAAATTAGAAATTAAAGAACAAAAGGAAAAAGAATTAGCTGAATTGAATCAGCGTACGCGTCGTAAGATACAAGAGCTTGATCAGCTGGAAATGATGGATCAAAAATTAGAAAGAAAAAAAGAACAAAGTATTGGCTTTGAAAAAAAACAAATTGCTCAATTAGATGAGCAAAAAGCAAATAAACTGGAAGATATAAAACAGATCGATAAGTATCTTGATTTACGCCAGATGGATCTTCAAAAATTAAAAGAGCAAGTTGCTTTAGTTGAGCAGGATATAGCAAATCTTGAACTTCAGAAAAATAATAAAAACAAAGATTTAGAAGCTATTTCTGAAAAAAAGAAGATGAAGATTGAGCAAAGTGACTTGGAGTTCCAAAAACAACAACAGCTTGACAGGCATAAGGCAGAAGTTCAAAAAGAGAAACAAAAAGAATTAAATGAGCTTGAACAACAGCAGCAGGCTTGTAAAGATGAATTGCAGGAAGTTAGACAAGAGCTTGTAGTGCTGGAACAAAAGAAAATTGAACTTAAAGCCGTTAAACAGCGCGAAATTAAAGAGCTTGAAGAGCAACAGGAAGCAAAACAAGAAGCGTTGAGGAAAATTGAAGAGAATCAGCAGTTAAAGCGACGAGAAATTAAAGAGCTCGAATTAAGGCAAGGTCAGATTAAAGCCAGTCTAAAAGAAATACAGATTAAAGAAGATGCCATGGTGTAAAGTAAAAATATAAATATGGCATAGAAAATAAAAGTCCATGTAGTTTATTTGTCTATTTAAAATCAAGTGGTATTTTTAAAAGCCTCGTTAGTTTGTTGAAGTGGTAAATTCAGACAAACTAACGAGGCTTTTTGTATTGTAAAAAAATGCCCCTAAGTAGGGGGGTGGATTTTTTTATATGATTGGAGGCCTTTGCATGTACAATCGGGAGGATGCATATCCTTATTCTAATCGTATTTATTGTGTTTATTATCTTTGCCCCTCAATGGTGGGCAAAGCGCACATTTGCACGCTATTCAAAAGAGCGAGAATATATAGACGGCACAGGTGGAGAATTGGCAGAACATTTATTGAAACGTTTTGATATGTCTCAGGTCGGTGTGGAAGTTACCGACGAAGGAAATGATCATTATGACCCTGAAAGTAAAATGGTTAGATTGTCCCCTAGTCATTATCACCATAAATCATTAACTGCGGTTGCAGTAGCGGCACATGAAGTAGGTCATGCCATTCAGGATGATCGAAATGAAAGTAAACTAGCCTTACGTTCAATGCTGGTGAAATCTTCAATGAAATTACAAAAACTGGGTTCGGTAATCATGATACTAATGCCTATTGTTATGTTGGTGACAAAAAGCCCTGTGGCAGGACTTGTGTTTTTTGCGACAGGCTTGCTCAGTATTGCAGGTTCGTCGGTAGTTCACTTGGTTACCCTGCCTGTCGAATGGGATGCCAGCTTTGGTAAGGCGATGCCAATACTTAAAGAAGGTTATATTCGCAAGGAAGATCATGGGGCAGTTAATTCAATATTGAAAGCTGCTGCGTTTACTTATGTTGCTGCATCCTTAACCGGTATTTTAAATGTCTGGCGATGGGTGGCTTTTTTGAGACGTTAAAGTAAGCTGTTGCTCATCAATTACAGGTAATATTTGGTAGGTATAAAAAATACTGTGTTATCTGTACTGTGCTATCAAAAAAGACCTTTGCACGAAGAGATATGATGGATAAAATGGTCTGAATTTCTTAATTTTTCCCAAAAGTTCGGCCAATAACCTTACTATTCACCTTGTTTTTATAAAGAGTCTGGAAGATTACACTCATTTTTCTCTCGCCATACTCTTTGTGTAAAAGCCCCTAAAAAAAGAGATGACTATGTGCCCCTCCTTAAAGGAGGTTAGGTTAATAAATAATGGGAAAAGTATGGAGGGCAAGGCAAAATAAAGCAAAGAGGATCGTTCTTTGTGTTTTAGTAAAGGGCATTGAGAGCGTTAAAATTTCTACCTAAATTTTTACCGAATTAATGATCTCTGTATGGCTGATTTTCATAGTTTGACCTATATCAATTTAGTTGTAAAACTATCCTATATAATCACCTAATAAGCTTTAGAAATGTCGTTAGTATTTTCTTCTTGGATGTTTTGTTGTATCCTCGCGACAACCTATTAGCAGGTACTAATATACTTAATTGTTAGTATTAATTTATAGAATATTTAAATTTACATTGAGGATGAATAATGGCGCAAAGTGCAGCGATAGATGGCGCAGGAGTAGGTGTTTCAACTGCTTCAAGTAATGAGGCGACTTATCTAGAGCAATATAATTACGACATTGTGAAGAAATTTGCATTGATGGCGATATTCTGGGGTATTGCCGGGATGTCTGCGGGTACTTATATTGCCTCTGAATTGGCGTGGCCTTTTCTAAACTTCGATATTGCTCAAATAACATTTGGGCGCTTAAGACCTGTTCACACAAGTGGTGTGATATTTGGTTTTGGGGGTAATGCATTATTTGCTACTTCTTACTATATTGTTCAGCGTACCTGCCAAACACGATTGTGGGGTGGTAAATTAGCTGACTTTACGTTCTGGGGTTGGAATCTTTCTATTGCTATTGCAGGTGTTGGTTACCTGTTTGGAATTACTCAGGGGAGAGAGTACGCTGAGCCAGAATGGTACGTTGATCTTATGATCGCCGTAGTTTGGGTGGCTTATCTTGTTATTTACAGCATGACCTTATTAAGACGTAATCAGCCGCATATTTATGTTGCAAACTGGTTCTTCGTGAGTTTCATTCTTGCTGTAGCACTACTGCATATCTTTAATAACTTGGCTGTGCCTGTTAGCTTCTTTGGTGTGAAGTCTTATAGTTTGTTCTCAGGTGCACAAGATGCAATGACACAGTGGTGGTATGGGCATAATGCGGTAGGTTTCTTTTTAACAGCTGCTTTCCTTGGAATGATGTATTACTTTGTTCCTAAGCAGGCTGGACGTCCAGTTTACTCTTATCGTTTATCTATCATCCACTTCTGGGCGTTGAGCTTTATGTATATGTGGGTTGGTACTCACCATTTACATTGGACCGCTATTCCTGATTGGACTTCAACCTTGGCAGCGACATTCTCAATTATGTTATTGATGCCATCATGGGGTGGTATGATCAACGGTATTATGACGCTATCTGGTGCATGGGATAAGCTACGCTCTGATCCTATTATGATGTTCTTGATTACATCACTGTCTTTCTACGGTATGTCTACCTTTGAAGGTCCGATGATGTCATTGAAAAGTGTGAATGCACTTTCTCATTATACAGACTGGACAGTTGGTCATGTTCACTCTGGTGCTTTAGGTTGGGTTGCCATGGTTACGTTTGGTTCTTTCTACCATATGATTCCTAAGCTTTGGAATACCAGCTTATATAGTTTGAAGCTTGTGTATGTTCATTTCTTCTTAACAACGATCGGTATTTTGCTTTACATCACGGCGTTGTGGGTATCAGGTATTGGTCAAGGTTTAATGTTAAGAGCATTTGATGAATACGGGAACTTGGCGTACAGCTTTATTGAGACGGTTGTCTTTATGCATGGTCCTTTGGTGGCTAGAGCGATAGCAGGTATGTTCATCGTTACGGGTATGCTTATTATGACTTACAATATCTGGTTGACAATCGCAAGACGTAAGCATGTTACTGCTGAAGTAACATCAGCTGCTAAGGCTTAAGGAGATATAGCCATGATGAAACACGAAAGTATTGAAACTAATGCAGCACTGTTAATAGTTTTTACGCTAGCAGCTATTAGTATTGGTGGATTGGTTGAGATAGTACCTTTATTCTATATTGAAGGTACGGTTGAAGATGTTAAAAATGAAGATGGTAAAGATGCCGTGCGTCCTTATACTGCACTAGAGCAGTTGGGTCGTGATATTTATACGCGTGAAGGTTGTTATCTTTGTCACTCTCAAATGATTAGACCGTTTCGAGATGAAGCATTGCGTTATGGGCACTACTCTTTAGCGGCAGAATCTCAATACGATCATCCATTCCAGTGGGGGTCTAAAAGAACAGGGCCTGATTTGGCGCGAGTGGGGGGCAAGTACTCTAGTGCTTGGCACGTGAAGCATTTGATAGCTCCTCGTTCTGTTGTGCCAGAGTCCATTATGCCGAATTATCCTTGGCTTACTGACAAGTTGGATATCACAAATGTTCAAGGCAAAATGAAAGCGCTCAAGGCGGTTGGTGTGCCTTACTCATTATCTAAAATTGAGTTTGATGCAAATGTTGAAAAGTTTGGCGAGGATGTCGCCAAGCAATTAGACATTAATGCTGCTGAGGTTAATCTTAAAGCGCAAGCTAAATTAGGGAACTACGATGGTGATCCTGATAATTTGACCGAAATGGATGCATTGGTTTCCTACCTGCAAATTTTAGGTACCATGATTGATTTCAGTAAACATGATGAGGCAGAGTTTGTGAAGTTCCGTTAGGACTTTGTGAGCTTTTGCAGCAGTTAAGGTAACAATCGAATGATGAATGATATTTTCGAATGGTTTATGGTGATGGCAAATAACAAGAGTGTGACCCTTGTTATCTTTGTGGTTACTTTTACCGCTATCATAATTTATGTATACGGTAGCAAGAAACGTAGTGCACGATTTGAAGAATATCGAAATATCCCTTTTCTTGATGATGACGATGACAATCATCAAGAAAAAGCAACTGGAAGTACAAAAAGTACAGGTGAAAAATAATTATGTCTGATAAGCATGAAGTAACAAGAGATCCAATCACTGGGGTAGAAACAACGGGCCATGTGTGGGATGACGATCTTCAAGAGTTTAATAACCCATTACCACGATGGTGGTTATGGGCGTTCTATGGAACAATCATCTTTACCATTGTTTATTGGATAATTTATCCAAGTTGGCCGACGGGTCTTGCACAAGATGGGTTTATTAAAGGTACAAGTACCTTAACCTTTAAGTCGGACAAAATAGAAGATGGTAAGAAAACAGTCGCCGCAGGTCCAGATGTGACAACGCATTGGAATACTCGTGCATTACTTGCTGTTCAAATGCAGACTGATCCTAATGAATTAAAGCGTCAGAAAATGGTTAAGCAAGTTGCCGCTGCTTCTTTTGATGAAGTATCAAAAGACCCTCGACAAAGTGCTTTTGTACGAGCGTATGGTAAAGGTATTTTTGGTGATTACTGTGCTGCTTGTCATCAGGCAGGTGGGCAGGGTGTTGTAGGGCATTATCCTAATTTAATCGATGATGCATGGTTATGGGGTGGTGATAATGCGGATATTGAAACAACAATTCGCAAAGGTAGAAAAGGTAATATGCCCGGGCATAAGGCTATATTGACTGCCAACGAAATTACAGAAGCTGCCCATTATGTACTGAGCTTGTCAGGAGAGTCTGTAGATACTGCTTTAGCGGCTAAAGGTAAAACAGTTTTTGATACCAAAGGTTGTGCAGGTTGTCATACACCTACAGGTATTGGAATGAAAGCGCTGGGTTCAGCGAACCTAACAGATAAAATCTGGACACAGGCAGATGTTCCTGGTGCAAAGGGCGATACAGCCGCTCAAGTTGCTGCTGTAGAGCACGTTATTACGAATGGCATAAAACGTGAAATGCCTGCATGGGAGTCACGTTTAAGTGATGATGAAATCAAGGTACTGGTTGCATATATTAAATTGTTAAGTGCGAATTAAATATTTTTTAGTAGGATTTTGAGCTAGAACTCGAAATTATAATAAATTTTCGGCCGGTTTATCCGGCCGTATTTGATTGTAACCTTTGTTTTAAGTGGAAACTTAAATCTGTTAACTGTTGTATTGGGTGATATTCATGAGTGATTTTCCTATTCCTGTTGTTGCGGAGTCTGTAACCATACATCCGCGTTCTATCGAAGGTCGGTTTAGAACATTTAAATCAGGGGTACTCTATCTGGCCTATCTGGTTTATTTTGTTTTACCGTGGATCCCCTGGAGTCGTCCAGTGGGTGATCCTCAGGCTGTTCTTTTTGATATGATAGCGCGTAAGTTTTATATCTTCGGGCTTGTTGTGCATGCTCAAGATATATTCTGGCTGTCTGCATTATTGTTTCTGGCGGCTGTTTTATTATTTTTCTCTACGGCGTTAGTGGGGCGTGCTTTTTGTGGGTATTTCTGTTTTCAGACTTTATGGACAGATGCTTTTCGTACGATAGAAAAAATGATTCAGGGTGATCGTGTAAAGCGTATTCGTCTGGATAAGCAAAGCTGGAACAAAGAAAAAATTCTTAAAAAAGGCTCAACACATTTTCTATGGTTGTTGCTTGCCTTTTGGACGGGGTTAACATTTGTTCTCTACTGGGGTTATGCGCCTGATTTAATTGTTAAATTTTTTACGGGTCAAGCTCCATCAATTGCTTATATGAGTACCTTTGGTTTAATGACAACCACTTATATTGCTGCGGGTTTAATGCGTGAAAAAGTCTGTCAGCATGTTTGCCCTTATTCCCGTTTCCAGAGTGTTATGATCGATAAAGATACGCTGATTCCATCGTACGACCCCGAAAGAGGTGAAAGTACAGCAGGTCGTGCAAAACCAGTAAAAGCACTAAAGACTCTGGAAGCTAGAAAAGAAGCGGGTGTGGGCGATTGCGTAGATTGTGGTTTGTGTGTCCAGGTTTGTCCGGTTGGTATTGATATACGAGATGGCATGCAGTATGCCTGTATTCAATGTGGCTTATGTGTAGATGCCTGTGATTCCATTATGGATGCGCGTGGTTGGGATCGTGGACTGATTCGCTACGAATCAGAAAATGGTTTGCAGCATGGTAAAACACACTTTTTTAAGCTTAGAACCTATGGTTATGGTTTGGCCATGGTCGCTGCTATCGCTTTTTTGATGTGGAGCATGAGCGGTAAAAAGATTATTGAGAGTACCGCAAGACAAATTAGAAGTCCTTTGTACGTGATGTTGTCAGATGGGCGTATTTTAAACAGGTATGAGCTCAAGGTTGATAATAAGTCAATGTATGATGCAAGTTTCAGCCTCAGTCTAAAAGGCCTTGATGGTGCAGAAGTCGATATGGGGGAAATTAAAGAAGTATTATTAAAACCCGATGAAAAACAACGAGTCATGGTTAAAGTTAAACGTGATCCTGGCAAGTCATTGAGTAATAATACGGAGTTTCAATTTGTGCTTACACCGAAGTCTGGTGAAGTAAAAGAGCCTATTTATATAGATTCTCAGTTTATAACACCGTAAAGTGTCTGCTATTTATAGTCATTAGCGGGTTAGCTAGAAAATTGGCTATAAATAGCAAACAACGGAGAGTATTCATTAATGAGTAATTACAATCTGGTAGTGACCCTAGGTTTTGGTTCATTGCTTGCCTTTTTCCTGTTCTTTGTTTTTTTCAAAGTCATCCGTTGGGGTGGGAAAATGTCAGCACTCGCGACAGCAGCATTGATGCTACTGATCTATGTTCCGTTGGCGGTTACTCATTGGGTGGGTATTGATGTTTTTGCCATCCATTTTGCCTTCTTTATGATGATTCCTTATGGACTCGGCATTATTACAGGTGTCCATGAGGAGCGACGTGAAATTGAAGGTGAAGATGTTAAACGTGGTATGCACTGGATACCCGGGCTGATTATTGTCTTTTTTATCTTACTGGCTACCGTTGATAGCTTTATTATTTCATCGGCAACAGGTGGATTGGACACAGGTCTAACTAAAATATTGTTACCCAAGGCAGCCAGTAAAGATGTGGGTATAAATATCAGTTCACAATTTACGGGTGCAGTATCCAACGATTTGCAGGATGAAGAACATCAATTTAATGCCTATGTTGCAAAGTTAAAAAAGCAGCGTGAAAGAGGCTGGCGTGTTTCGGGGGGGTGGGATGAATCGCCTATTGTTAATAAAGAAACCAGTTTTAATCTGATAGTTAAAGATCGTGCGGGTAACGCCATTAGTGATGCCGTGGTAACTGCTGAGTTTAGACGTGCTTCTGATATGAGCTACGATAAAGGTTATACACTTAAAGAAGTGGACAAAGAAGCGCATGCTGGAAAGTATTCTGCCCCCGTTTCATTGCCTTTGATTGGCTGTTGGGAAATAAAAATTCTAGTCAGCAAAGGTGAGGGCGAGAATAGCGTAGAGCATGAGATTAAAGGTGAGACAGAGGTTTCTTCAATCATTGATGGCAAGGTTGTGACGCCAGAATGTGCTGAAGGTGAGCCAGATGTGGAAAAAAAGCGTTTACGCTAATTAATCTCTCTAATAGTCAGAGTAAGTTGCATGTTTAGTACAGTCAAATACAGCAGGGGGTAGTGGGCATGAGATTGGCATATCCCCATTTTTACTTGAGATTATTCATATTTAAAAAAATGCCTGAAAGTAGGGGGGTGGTATCTTATTTAAAAGCCACCCCCCTACTTATCGCCCTTTTTTTACAGCAGTTGTTTGTCCGTGGCTAAACACACCTCTCAGGATTGCTTTCATTGCGGTCTTCCAGTACCAAATGGATCGTCCTATTTTGTTGTTATTAATAATAAACAACAGCCTATGTGTTGTGCCGGTTGCAAAGCCGTAGCAGAAGCAATTGTCGAGAATGGCCTCACTGATTTTTATACACACCGCACTACTCATTCGAAAAAAGTTGATGCATTAATTCCTGAAGAATTGTCTGTTTATGATAATGAATCATTACAAAAAAGCTTTGTACAATCTGAAGATGGCACAATTCGTGAAGCATCGTTGGTGCTGGAAGGCATTGTGTGTGCTGCTTGTGTTTGGCTAAATGAAAAGCATGTATTGGCATTACCGGGTGTTATCGATTTTCGTATCAATTACTCCACTCGTCGAGCCAGTTTAAAATGGAATAATGATGAGATTAAGCTTAGTGACGTGCTGCAAGCCATTGTTGATATTGGTTATAACGCACACCCCTTCGACTCCGGTCGCATGGAAGCCTTGCAGAAAAAAGAAAAATCACTGGCATTAAGAAGAATCGCATTAGCCGGAATGGGAATGATGCAGGTAATGATGCCTGCAATTGCGATTTATATTGGTGAAGACTCAGATATGTCTGATTCTATGCTACATTTTCTGCGTTGGATTAGTCTGATTATTACAACTCCTGTTGTCTTTTATTCTTCTCGGGTCTTTTTTACCTCTGCTTGGCGTGACTTAAAACGTCACCATTTTGGGATGGACGTCCCTGTATCGCTTGCCATAGGTAGTGCTTATCTTGCCAGTGTTTGGGCAACATTGACGAATACAGGTGAAGTGTATTTTGATTCGGTGGTTATGTTTACCTTCTTTCTCTTGCTCGGTCGATTCTTTGAAATGGGTGTTAGGCACAAAGCAGGTCAGGTTGCTGATGCGTTAGTTCGACTACTTCCACAAACAGCGATACGCCTGGAAAAAGACAATCAGGGTAACGAGACTCAAACGGTTATTGCAGCAAGTGAACTGGCATTAAACGATAGAGTGATTATCAAACCAGGAGAAACCATTCCAGCGGATGGTATTGTTGTTGGGGGGGCTAGTAGTGTGAATGAATCACTGCTCACTGGCGAGAATATGCCGTTACAAAAACAACATGGAGATACACTCATCGGTGGCACGCTGAATATTGAAAGTCCATTAACCATGAAGGTGATGAAATTGGGTGATAGCACCATGCTGTCAGCTATTATTCGTTTACTGGATCGGGCACAGAGTGAAAAACCCAATCTCGCTAAGTTTGCCGATAAGAGTGCAGGGTGGTTTGTTTTGATACTACTGATTGTGGCATTGCTGGTATTTATAGGCTGGTACTTTATTGACCCTTCAAGAGCGTTTTGGGTGGCTTTATCCGTTCTGGTGATAACATGTCCTTGTGCACTGTCTTTAGCGACACCTGCGGCGCTAACGGCCACGACGGGTAATCTCACACAAAAAGGTGTGTTGACGACACGGGGGCATGCGTTGGAAACTCTGAGTAAAGTCACGCAGGTTATTTTCGATAAGACAGGGACATTGACACACGGCAAACATCAGCTGATTGGTATAGATGTGTTAAACGGGATGGATGAGGGTAGTTGTAAGCAGTTAGCTGCAGGTTTGGAAGTCGCTTCTGAGCATCCTCTTGCTAAAGTGCTTTCGGAAATGACAACAAACCCTATCAGCTTTGAAAAACTATCTGCCGAGTCAGGTAAAGGGGTGCGTGGTTTTTATCATGATGAAGAGTATCGCTTAGGTTCTTTTAACTATGTGCAACTCCTGGCTGGAACGCGATTACCCAACCATGCCCTTGATAGTAAAACCAATGCACCTGTTTCAACGATTTATTTGGCAAAACAGGGCAAATGGTTGGCAGTATTTTATTTGCAGGATGAAATTAGAGAAACGTCAGCTTCAGCCATTACAGCGCTTCAATCCGCAGGAATTACGGTAAGTTTATTCAGTGGTGATAATGAGGCTGCGGTAAAGTCAGTCGCAGAGAGTTTGGGAATCACTCATTATCAGGCGAAGTTGCTTCCTGAGAATAAGCTTGATGCAGTGCAAGCCTTGCAAGCAAAAGGTGACGTGGTAGCTATGATTGGCGATGGTGTTAATGATGCCCCCGTACTTGCCGCAGCGAATGTATCTATTGCTATGGGAGAAGGGTCGCAATTAGCGCAGGCGAGTGCGGACATGATTTTACTCACAGAAGATTTAAATCAGATACCGGCGGCAGTTTCTTTATCTAAACGTATGCAAACAATTATCCATCAGAATTTTAGTTGGGCTGTTTTATACAATGTGATTGCCGTACCCATTGCTGCGATGGGATTTGTAACCCCCTGGATGGCAGCCATAGGAATGTCTATGAGTTCGTTGCTGGTTGTCTTAAATGCATTAAGGCTTAAATAGACTGTTTTTAAAGCACTTCATTCCTGTATGTTTAAGTTGAGACCTCTGCACGAAGAGATATGATAGATAAAATGGCTTGAATCTTCTCGCTTTTCCCTAAAAATACGGTCAATAGTCTTGCTATTACCCATTCCTTATAAAAACCTGGAAAATCATGCTTATTTCTCTCTCGCCATGCTTTTTGTGCAAAGGCCTCAAGTTGTTTTTTTCCAGCGTAATTTCTTTTCAATGGATGTAATCACCATACCCGCAATATCTTTACCTGTTGCCGTTTCGATACCTTCCAAACCGGGTGAGGAATTGACTTCGAGTAACAAGGGACCTTTGGAAGAGCGGATAATATCTACCCCTGCAACTTTTAAACCGAGTGTTTTGGCCGCGTCCAATGCCAATTTACGTTCCTCTTTACTGATACGTACAACGGATGCCGTACCACCAAGGTGTAGATTGGCTCTAAACTCACCCGGAGCAGCTTCACGCTGAATGGTGGCAACCACCTTATTATCAATAACAAAACAGCGTAAATCTTTGCCATCAGCTTCTTTCACAAATTCCTGTACCAGTAAATTGGCATGTAGTGCTTTAAATGCATTAATAACACTTTCTGCTGCTTTTCGTGTTTCAGCTAAAACAACACCACTTCCCTGAGTGCCTTCTAATAATTTTACAATCAAGGGAGCACCCCCCACCATATCAATCAAGTCACTGGTATCAATGGGGGAGTTGGCAAAACCTGTAGTGGGTATATTCAAGCCTTTTTGAATAAGCAACTGCAAGGAAAACAATTTGTCTCGTGACTGGGTGATGGCTGTCGATGTATTGGTGGTATAAATGCCCATACTTTCAAACTGACGTGCTAAAGCACAGCCGTAAAAAGTCATACTGGGTCGAATTCTGGTGATAATGGCATCCATGTCATTAAGCAGACGACCACCTCTATAATGAATTTCTGGCTCAGTGGCATCCATCTTTATATAACAGTGACGCATATTTAAAAAAATTGCTTGATGACCATGTTCTGTTGCCGCTTCTATTAGACGTTGATTGCTATAGAGCTTGGGATTACTTGCTAATATGCCAATTTTTAGACCATCTTGTGCTTGTTCATGAGCACCATAATGAGTTTTTATTTCTTCTTTCGATACTTGCCCCAGATTACAGCTTTTAGCTGGATCAACCAACATGCGATGCCGCATGGCTTCTCGACCTAGCAACATGCGATAACCCATTGAATCGCGATTGGTTAATGTCAGTTCAATATCCCAGTTGTGATCGGCAACACTGAGCTGCGTGTTAATGACATAGCGCTTTTCAATAGTACCGTTAGAGCTTTTGATATTCCTTCTATCGACTACGGCCGCTTCACAACGAATGACGGTACGTCTGTTATTTTGCAGGGGGTGAACCTCAAACGTCACCCAAGGCGTTCCGTTACGCTTAAACATACTGATATTATCGGCATGTAATGAGGATGTTTTAGCACCGGAATCCACACGTGCTTTAATTGCGGGAATACCTAAATTAGGGAAATTCAGCCACTCTTCACTTCCTACAATGAGTTTATTATCCATTTACGAATCCTTTGTCTAGCGCGTATTTAAAAAGGGGGAACACTTTGTTTATCTGAGACCTTTGCACGAAGCATAGGGTATAGGGTGAGAGAAAAATGAGCGTCATTTTTAAATTTCCACATATTTATTCGTCATATCCCTTTATGCAAAGGTCTCTGTCTCACTAGGATAGTGCCTAATGGCTAATAAATCATGAAAACTTGGTAGATATTTAGAGGCAGTCAGAGAGTAGTTTCTGCATTGCACTTAGTCCTAAGCTCTGGGTTAACGCAATATTTCGTTCAGGTATATTTTCTGGGTCAGGATAATTCGCTAACACTTTCTCCAAACTGGCTTCACGAAGAATATGGAGCATCGGATAGGGTGAACGGTTTGTGTAATTGCTTGGGTCATTTTCTTCTGAACCTGCAAAAATATAGTGTGGGTGAAAGCTGGCTAATTGATAGATGCCTTCATAGCCCTGCTTATGCATCAGGGTATCTGCAATTTCTAAAAAATTGAGATAATCATCAAAATCAGAAAGGGAGTCAGGAAAAATTAATAAGGTGGTTTCAATTGATGCATCATTGTCTAGCTTTTCACAATTGAGAATTAGCTGTTCCAGTTGTTTTTCTATTGCCTTGTCTTTGACAAGCTCATAATGAATTGTATTTCTCACAAATTCACGTTTGGCAAAGGGGCATATGGAGTACTCGATAATAACGGTATCCAGCCATTTTTGGGTTTTACTGATTTCTGTGTTTTCTATTGTCATTAGCGTATTGTAAAGACACCCCCCTACTTATAGCGAGTTTTTTGTTTTATTTTTTTCATCTCATAATATTTAAAGCGACGAGTAATAAGCCTTAATTTTCTTTGCCATTCGTTTGCGTCTTTCTAATAGGAAAGAGTCATAGTTTTCGAACTGATAGTCATCTAAATTGACTGGTAAGCAGTTAATTTGGAGATTTTTAATTAACTGTTCTTTATCAGTGATTGCTCCATATACAGGATGACCAGAATCACATTGTTCCATGACAGAATTGATGTATTCAATTGGTGGTTTATTACCAATTTTAATATTTACTTCCTGTTGTAAATAAACAAAGTTAGCTACCTGATTATAGTTCTTCAGTGTTAAACCCTGCTTTTTCAGGAAGTCACGTGGAAAAATATGATGAATATCTCCATGCTGTAACAGCATATCTCGAACACTTATATCCTTGGAGAGAAAGCCGGAGTCATTGAAATAAGCTTGTGCAGCAATAAAAACTTTGAAAGCAGCTGAGTTAATTGTCGATGTATTTAAAGCTTGAACTACTCCCACATCCCAAAATGTATCAGACAGTTCTGCTGCTTCCACATCTGCCAAAACCTCACTAAAAGGTCGTGCTGCAATCGCTCTTATGTCTTTATCATATTGTGATTCGGGTGATGATGAATACCTACCTGTTAAAATAGACATCACAAACCAACGTCGAACCCACGTTTCAATCAGTGGTTCATTACCCAAATCTCGTTTAAGTTTAAGGTAAACAATATAGGCAAAATTCAACACATTTTGAGAACGTATCATGCTCTTATCAACAAATCCTGTAGAGCGAATAATCATTAAAAAACGTTTAAAATGTGTCTCATTAATAAACTCATGTACTCCTTTGGATAGTTCTTTGAAACTATCTTCTTCAATATCTTTTTCATATGTTCGAGTTTCAAAATTACGACCAGATAATAAGCCAACCAGGTCAGCTAATCGTCCACGATTAAAGCGTGAGGTGAAAGCAACGCGTAATAAATCTGAGTAACTTGGATCATATAAATCTTCATTCTCCTGACGTAGCCAACGTATTGCAGGAAAGTAATCTGTTTTTACAAAATCTTTATCATTATTTTCGATATGACTGTAAAACTCAGGTCTAATTGCTAAATGACAAAAGTAATCTATGGCTTTGCGTAGTGTATTGCCATTAAATTCTTCATTTGCTGCGATTTTGGACATAACAAAATCTGCCTGACTCAACACCACGCCTTTTGAATTGATACGGATAAATATTTCGGTTACTGTTTCAATATCCAAATCAGGAGAAAGCTCAATCAAACCGATCTGCTTTTTTACCATATCAGTCAAACCGTCTAAACGCTCATAGACTAAATCTTCATCCGTCTCTGGATTTTCTTCCAGATATTTACGTGCTGCATAATGGCTTTTGATCTCACCGCTAATAATTGGGGCAATATCATTAAACCAGACCTTATTCTTATCAATCGCGGGGTTAGCTACCTCGAATTTTTCAGTAACAGGATTAAAAGCAATACGTATTCGAACTGATTTATACTGTTTATTGACAACCTGCTGACCAGTAATTGCTGCTTGTAGTGCAGTTATACGTTGTTGGCCATCAATTAAAACTTTCTTGCCCTCAGAAAAACTACCATCTTTTAGCTTAACTGTCGGATTACGCCACGCAATGATGTAGCCTACTGGGTAGCCTTTATAAAGGCTGTCCATCAAATCACGTACTTTAGTGGCATCCCAGACAAATGGACGTTGTATTTCTGGAATTGCAATTTCTCCAGACTTTACCCAGCTGATCAGAGTCTCAATGAGGTGTTGATTAACAGAATACTTTTGACTCATTTTTTAGCTCTTTTTTATTATGTAAGTCTATTTTACACTAAATAATGCAGTAGTCGTTGTTAGTTTTACTCTAGTACGGGTCTAAAAAAAACTACGTTCAAGGCTGATAATGCAGTCTGTTTGTTTAGCGTAGTCGAAGGCTTCCAGGCATTTTTTGTCTTTAAAAGAGTCGATACGATATTTTTCGTAGTCACATAAACTTGGGAAGCTAAATAAGGCGAGAGCAATATTATTTGCGCCTTCCGCTGGCAGGAAATAGCCATGATGTGTACCACCAAATTTACCAACTAAAGGTATCCAAAGCTTGGCGTAATGTTCAAATTGACTGACTTTTTTTGGATCTATCACGTAATGTATATAACAGGTAATCACGACTTCTCCCTGGTTTCTTTTTAGCTGGTTGAAAGGGATATTTCCTTATATTAAAGCTACCCCTGTACTTTGGGTAGTTTTTTGACTTGAGCTAAAGGTTTAATGGCTTGTTTGAGTTATTTTTAAAATAATGGATGTCCTTTTTTCTGTTTTTGTTTCAAGGCTCTTACTTATTTACTCCCAATAATCATATGTATTATTATGAGGGGGGTATGTTTCCAACACATTTATTTGAACCTCTTTACCAGTTTTATGGGAATGCTGGGACTAACAAGGTATTGAGTAATATTGCTGTGGATTATGGGAAGTTATGATAATGAAGAATATATTTCTACTCATCTTGTTATTGCCGAATATTTTATTTGCAGATAAAGAGTTTGATGCTAGTTTCTGTCCGGAGTATCAAACACTAGAAGAAGAGCAACGGCATACAGAAAAAAATCTTAAAAAACTTGAAGCATTGACTGGTTTGATATCAGAGTATCAGCCATCAAGTATTAATGCTTATGACACAAAGTGTGTGATTGCTATTTCAGCGTTCTTTAAAGAAATAAGTCTCCCAAAAAATAAACATATGAAGTTTAATCCTCAACGGGTTAGATCAGCAATATGTCAAAAACATAAAAGTAACCCTGATAGAGTTAGATTGATATTTTCTCCTGTAATTACAGAGTGTAGTAAACAGGGAGATATAAGAGGAGTATTAGATTCTCCTTCATTTAAAATGACTTATGATATTGGTAAACAAGCTGTAATAGGTGGAATAAAAAAAGAATAAAGATTTTAAAATTTGGGGCCAATAATAAGTAGGACATCCAACATTTAATCATCAAAATCAAGCCGTTTATTCCCAAAAATAGCAAAAAAGGTGGGAGGGCCAAATTTCAACTAATCTAATGATTAAAATCCACACCCCCCCACCTTTGGGGCAGTTTTTTTGAGCTAAAGGTTTAGTGGTTTGTTTGAGTTATTTTTTTAAATAATGGATATCCTTTTTTCTGATTATTCAATTTCCTATTCACTATTCACATAAAACCATTGCTAATGGACTACCAAAACGCAGTCTTACACGTTCTTTACTATGCCTTTCGGTGTTTGAGCCATATATTGGCATAGCAAATGGAAAAAATTAATTCCGTCAATACCGCAACGAATATCCCCCATCCCACAAAACCACGTACAAACTCAAAAATACCCAATAAAGCCAATGTTAGCATTTGTAAAGTAAACCCTATACATATGGCTTGACGTGCTTCTGAGTGTGAAGTTTCTCTACTGAACCAAGCAATAACCGCTAAACCAAAAAACAACATGGCCGCTCTGCGAAATGCAAAAGTCGCTGATGCTGTTGCTGAAACATCGAATAACCAAAAAATCAAATCTGGAATAAATAGCAGACACAGAAAAAGCGCAATACATAGACCGCTGGCTAACATTGATGTCTGTTTATAATCGGGCATATATTTTCCTAAAAAACCGGACACCCAAGACTCTATCACTAAGGCCGATTGTCGTGACTATGTGCGCGGAATTTTAAGTAAACAACAATGGAGTAAAGTGGTTTAATTAAACTAGGCTGAAACAGCAAGTTCAGTTTAGTAAATAGGCTAAAAAGTGGAGGGTGTCATTTTAGTCATCTAAAAGACACTCCCCCACTTTATGCTAAATTTTCAAGAGTCTTGAAAATAAATTTAGTAGGTTAAATTATTATAATCAGTATCTAAAAGTCTGCCAGCTACTATTGGAGGTTTTGCAACTGTAATCCCTTCAATTAGATCTTCGGCAGTTTTGCCTACATTGGGTAAGTACAGAGGGCAAACTTCTACTTTTCCGCCCGATTTAATCACCGCATTGAGTAGCATGGTGGGCGATTTATCAGCTGGTTTCATGGTGTCTGTTTTAGTGTCTTTTAAAACAAGATCACCTGCAGCACCGCAAATCACCATATTCAATTCTTTCTTATGTTTTTTTAATGTTTGCATGGAAAGTACCATTGCCATCATTTGTGCTTGACGATCAGCAGAGGTAAGTACCACATTTAATCCTTTGCCTTGGTCTGCAGATACGACAGTTGATATGAGCAATACTGAAGCCACGCATACACTTGTTAAACTCTTTTTCATGTTGAACCCCTGTTATGTTTAAAAAAATTAAAAATCAGAATAGAAATCAGACCCTCAGGATTCTATCAGCAAAACCCAACCTAATAAATAGCTCAGTATACCCATTGAGAGAACGGGTAGTGCGAGCAAATAATATATTTACCCTGTTTTCAGCAAGTTACACACTAAATCTCTACTATTTGAAGCCACCCCTGTACTTATAGGCAGTTTTTTTACTTGAGTTAAAGGCTAATGGTTTGTTTGAGTTATTTTTTAAAATAATGGCTGTTCTTTTTTCTTCTTGGAATTACTTGTTAGAACTGTAACCGACTAAAACACCATCACATGGTCGCATTTATACTGTCCATCAACTTTAACTAATACCATTTCAGCAACAAACTCACCTTTGGCTTCAGTGAAATACTGCTTCCAGATAATGGCAGCTGAGGCTGGTCGTTTAAATACAGCAACAACTTCTCGTGTCGAAAAATACCCCTTTTCTGCTTGGTATTTTTCGCAGACCTTTTGTAGATATTCTTTCGTCACAATGTTTTTTAAACGGTCTGTAAAATCTAATATA
>PDWI01000493.1_pt1 | contig 63835 bp, 57 predicted proteins | sample 1430891 | NCBI WGS metagenome assembly PDWI01 (sample SAMN01162508, study PRJNA174530) | Oral metagenome, whole genome shotgun sequencing project. | biome: Marine environment; feature: Marine mammal; material: Swab sample of the gingival sulcus; isolation source: swab sample of gingival sulcus... | reverse complement strand
CTTTCCAGTTCTGTGCTTTTTGCGCTCTTGCCATAATATAACCTCCTGAATTTACAGGACATTATACCATAAAGGGGCTTGGTTTCAAACAAAAAATAACCTAACCTATTGAAATTATTTACTAAACACCGCAAGCAAAACTCAGTTTTCGCATTCCATAAACTTCGGATGCACCCATTTGATTTAATACCGGTAAAAAACACCAGTGGCAGTGGGTTAGTGTAACATCTTTTCTGTAAATTCAAAACGCTGAGTTTGGGCATGTTTTCACCATTGCGAGTGTATTTCAAAACATTCAGTTTGAAGTGAGTTTCAAATATCCCCCTGAGTACACCCTTTTTACAATGAATTTATATGGACGAAAATGGACAGGAACGGACAAAAAAGACAAGAAAAAGCCCCAAACCGTTGCAGGCTGGGGCTTTAGAGGTCCAAGGTGGATACCTTGGACTATGTACTGGTGCCGAAGGCGAGAGTCGAACTCGCACGACCGTGGGCCACTACCCCCTCAAGATAGCGTGTCTACCAATTCCACCACTTCGGCACTCAAATTTATTGCTGAGCAGGAGTTTCTTCTGTTGCTTTTCCCTCTTCAGCTTGAGGCATAGGAACTGTTACCTGTTCAACTGGAGCCGGTGCCGGTGTTTGCTGGACCGGTACAGATACTTCTTTCATTACGGAGCTGGTACTCTTATTCATTGAAACATACGCTAAAGATACAGATGTTACCATAAAAATTATGGCAGCAAATGTTGTAATCTTATTGAGCAGAGGCAATGGTCCTTCAGTCCCAAAGAGTGACTGATTGGAACCACCAAAAGATGCTCCGATATCTGCTCCTTTCCCTTGTTGAAGTAAAACAATACCAATAAGGAAAAAACAGACGACGATATGTGTAATAATTAATAGTGTTGTCATATAAAATTAATAATTCGAGCAAACGACTCGAATGTCAGTGCCGCACCACCAACAAGGGCACCGTCAATATCTGGTTGCGCCATCAAGGCGTCAACATTGTCAGGCTTAACCGAGCCACCATACAGTATCCTTACCTTGTCGGCAACATTTTTTTCAAATTTTTCCTCGATAAGCTTGCGCAGGTAGGCATGCGCTTCCTGAGCCTGCTCTTTACTGGCTGTTACTCCAGTACCAATGGCCCATACTGGCTCATAGGCAATAACCACCTTTTCCACCATTTCTGATGTACAATCGGCAAGCCCTTCAACCACTTGGGTTTCAAGCACCTTAAACATCATGCCGCTTTCGCGCTCTTCAAGGGTTTCACCAATGCAAAACACGGGGATAATGTCGTTAGCCAGGGCGGCCTTAACACGCTGGTTAATCATTCTGTCACTTTCACCAAAAATCTGACGCCGCTCGGAGTGACCAATAATCGCCATTGATGCACCAATGTCTTTTAGCATAAGTGGTGATATTTCAGCAGTGAAAGCGCCCTGCTGTTCCCAGGCAATATTTTGGGAAGCCACATGGAGCCGGGTTCCTTTCACAGCCTTTTTCACTGCATTCAACGCAGTAAACGGTGGAGCAACCATGACATCCCGGTCCTGATATGCATCAGCTTCTGCAGCCAAACGTGTGGCAAGTTCCACAGCCTCGCTGACTGTCATATGCATTTTCCAGTTTCCTGCCATTAATGGTATTCTCGACATTGCGTACTCCTTTATATAAATCGATATTGCATTTTAATTGGAAAGTGCTTCCACGCCAGGAAGCTGCTTACCTTCCATCAACATAAGGAAGGCCCCGCCGCCAGTGGACATATACGAGATATTATCAGCCTCGCCCGCCTTTTTAATTGCAGCATTAGAATCGCCGCCACCGGTTACGCTCAGCGCATGTGAAGATGCAACACAGTGAGCGATTGCCATGGTCCCACGGGAAAATGCATCCATTTCAAATGCACCCATGGGGCCGTTCCAGACAATGGTTTTAGCATCAGCCAGCACCTCTTCAAAACATATTACCGAGGCAGGGCCGATATCAAGAGCCATCCATTTTTCTGGAATATCCTGAATAGTTACATGCTTGCTGACCGCATGCGGGTCAAACGTATCTCCAATCACCACATCTACAGGTAAATAGACTTTTACCCCCTGCTCTTTTGCTTGAGCAAGGAGGTCCGATGCAGCACTTAAAAGGTCATCTTCCACCATTGAGGCCCCCACTTCATGACCAAGACTTTTCAAAAACGTGTTTGCCATGGCACCGCCTAAGATAAGGCGATCAACCCTGGAAAGCATATTTTCCAGCGCCTCAAGCTTGCCAGAAACCTTTGCACCACCGACAATAGCAACGAAAGGGCGCAACGGCTCATCACATGAACGTTGGAAATAATCAAGCTCTTTTTGGAGTAAAAAGCCTGGCGCCTTTTCAGGAACAAATCCGGTCACACCTACCACTGACGCATGGGCTCTATGGGAAACAGCAAAGGCATCATTTACATACACATCTGCCAATTTTGCCAGCTGCTCTGAAAAAACCACTGCATTATCGGTTTCCGCCTTGTGGAAACGCAGGTTTTCAAGCATGAGCACCTCACCGCCCTGCATACCGCTCACCATTGCCTCAACTTCGGCACCAACACAATCAGGTGCCAGAGCAACGTCTTTACCAATAACGGCAGCAAGATACCTTGCCACCGGGGCCAGGGAAAATTTGTCCACCCGCTCGCCTTTGGGGCGGCCCATGTGGGTGCACAGGATTACTTTTGCCTGGTTTTCAAGCAGGTATTCAATGGTGGGTAGCGCCATTCTGATCCGTAGATCATCGGTAATCTCCCCAGCCTCGTTCATTGGTACATTAAAGTCCACCCGTACCAAAACGCTCTTATCAGCTACATCCAGTTCATGAAGTGTTTTCACTCTAGCCCCTCCAGGACGTTAGGTTCTTTCTCATAAGTGCGGCATCTTCTGTTGGTTTGCCATAATATTTTGGACGCACTCCCTGGTGTTGGAATCCAAAAGATTCATAAAAAAGCTGTGCTCCAGTATTGGATATTCTCACTTCCAGGAAACAACTCTCAACCTTTTTCTGTGCAAGCTCACGTAATCCATACCTCAGCAGAGCGGCCCCAACTCCTGACCTTCTCCTGGTTGCGTCCACACCGATACGAAGCAACTCTGCTTCATGCCCGCAAATTCTGAAAAAGGTGTAGCCGAAGAGAGCGTTACTCTGTTCGGCTACAAGATGTAGACTTTCTGCAATATCCAACTCAGAGCTGATCTGTGCAACGGACCAACTTGGTGTTATCGCTTCACGTTCCAGCTCACAAACAGCGCCAACATCCTCCTGGCGCATCACCCGGATGATCACACCATGGATTCAGCTACAGTTACAGTTAAATCTCCCAGCATATTCGTATAGCTTCCCAGCTCGTTATCGTACCAGCCATAAATTACGGTCTGCGTTACTGGTACCTGGAGGACCGGCAAAACGTCATCCTTGTCAAAGCTAAGCCCTTTTACGTGCTGCAGATTAACGTTGATAGCTGCAGTTCTGGTGTGAATTTCAGAAGACTCAATCACGGCTGCTGCCCGTGGAGTTCCAATAATATCTGAAGAAACGTTTTGGGCTTTGGAGTGAACCAGATAGGGGGTATTCTCTGCAAAATCGCCATAAATTGAGTTGATCAAATCTCTCTTAATAGGGGTTTCCAACTCGTCCTGAAAGTTCAGCACAAGAACAACTAAAGAACCAGTGGAAGTCGGAATTCTGACAGATTCAGCAATAAAACCAATATCCTTCATCTCAGGGATGACCAGCCCGAGAGCTTTAGCTGCTCCGGTTGTGGTAAGGATGATGTTATTGAGAATGGAACGATTTTTTCTCAGGTCCGTTGCTCCGGCAGCAGGCATACGATCCAATACCTGCTGGCTCCCTGTTGCAGCATGGACGGTGACCATGGATGCAGAAAGTATACGATCCGCCCCAAAGTGGTCCAGCAACGGCTTCATCATGTAGGACAAACAGGTGGTGGTACATGATGCTGCTGATATGATATTATGCTTACTTACATCGTAGTCATCGTCATTAATACCCATCACTGCGGTGATGGCATCTTCAGGCATGTCCAGCCCTTTGGCCTTAATTTTAAATGGAGCAGACAGCATCACCTTTTCCGCTCCGGCCTGGAGATGACCACGGATTGAACCCTTGCCGTCTGCTGCATCTGCGGTAGGATCTTTGAACACTCCGGTTGTGTCCACAACCAATCGTACGTCATTGCCTTTCCAGTCGATATCCTTAGGATTGCGGGCCTCACGCAGGAAAGTAACAGGAGTACCGTTAATGGTCATTGTCCCCTTGCCTTCATTAAGGTTTTCAATTACCCGCCCACCTTTATGACCATGTAAGTACATACTCAAGCGACCATAACTTGAATCCCGTTCAATGGCAGCAGCTAAATCTTCTATACCGGAACCAACGTTTCGGCCAAGATTGACCACAACTTCTGAAAAATGCTGACGAGAAACGTGGTGCCATAACGATAATTTTCCGATCCTGCCAAGTCCATTGAGCCCAAGCTTCATGGGTAACTCCCCTTTAAAAAGTTAATTTAATAATGTACGCAAAAATTTAATAGTGACTGCTTTCCCAGTTCTCCTTTTATGCAACCTCATCAGGTAAGTATAGTCGATATTCCCATTGGCTGAAAGAGAATTAGCTGGGATAAATGCACCTCCATCTGGTACGTTGCCTGATTAACTGCGAACCCACAACGTCTCACCCAACATTTATCTATAGAACCTCTTTACAATTCATAGCATAATGGAATTACCCCTAAAAACAACTTCAGGAACGCTTATTCAACGTTATAAACGATTCCTGGCCGATATACGCCTTACTGATAACGAAGTTATCACTGTTCACTGCCCTAATAGTGGTTCCATGCGTGGCTGTTCCCAACCTGGCAGCCCGGTACTCATTTCCTACTCTGATAATAAAAAGCGAAAATATCCCTGGACGCTGGAGATGGTACAGGACAATGGAACATGGATAGGGGTGAACACCTCCATGACCAACAAGCTGGTCCATGAGGCACTTGCAAATGGGATTATCCAGAATTTTGAACCAATCACAAAAATAACTCCAGAAATCAAGGTATCGTCAAAAAGCCGTCTCGACTTTTATTTGGAGTCAGGTGAACAGCAGATTTATCTTGAGGTCAAGAATTGTTCTATGGCGGAAAACAACGTTGCTCTTTTTCCCGATGCTGTTACCACCAGAGGCACTAAGCATCTTGAGGAGCTGATGCAACTTAAACAACAAGGATATACGGCAGCGGTACTGTTTTGTGTTCAACGGAGTGATGCCGCAAGCTTTTCTCCTGCTGCGGCAATTGACCCTGTTTATGCACAAACGTTATCCAAGGCAAGCAAACAAGGGGTACTTGTTCTTGCTTATCAAGCTGATGTATCCCCGGAAGAAGTGGTTATTAAGCAAGAACTTCCCGTGCAGCTTTGAGGCTGCCGTGTAGCGTTTACAACCTGGAAAAGGTCACCTCTCCACCTACCATGGTAAGGACTGCCCGTCCAGTAAAGGTACAATCAATAAATGGCGAGTTGTGACTTTTTGAGACTACCTGATCCTTACTGTAGGTGAAAGATACGTTGGGGTCAACAATGGTAACATCCGCCACACTTCCTGCGGCTAAACTCCCGCCAGCAACGCCTAATATCCTCGCAGGATTGCTTGAAAGGAGTTGCGCCATTGTACTTTCATCAATCAGCCCTTTCCTCACCAGCTCAAGTGTCAGAGGTATGGCGGTTTCAAGCCCAATTATACCAAATGCAGCCAGATCAAATTCCCGCTCTTTTTCCAGGCTGGAATGCGGTGCGTGATCTGTTGCAATAACATCAATGGTACCATCCTGAAGCCCCTGGATTATAGCTTCGCGGTCTTTTTCACTACGAAGCGGTGGGTTCATTTTGGCATTGGTTGCATATCCAGCAACAGCGTGCTCTGTGAGTGAAAAATAATGGGGGGTTGTTTCCGCTGTAACCTGTACGCCTCTGGATTTTGCATTACGGAGTAAATCCACCGACTCGGCTGTGGATACATGGGCGATATGCACCCGCTTGCCAGTAAACTCCGCCAAGGCAATCTCACGGTATACCATCACCGACTCGGCAGCATTAGGGATACCTTTGAGGCCAAGTTGAGTGGACATTTCGCCTTCATTCATCACCCCGGTACTCAGGGCCGGGTCTTCACAATGAGCAATAACTGTCAGATCAAAATCACTGGCATACTCAATGGCACGGCGCATGAGCTGGCTGTTGTTTACAGGCAGGCCATCATCGGTAACGCCGACTGCACCGGCGTCCCGCAGCTCACCAAATTCGGCTAACTCTTTCCCCTGACAACCCTTACTGATTGCAGCAATGGGGTATACTCGGGCGTCAGCGCCTCGCCCCCTTTCCTGGATCATGGTACAGACAGCCGCGTTGTCGTTGACCGGCCTTGTGTTTGGCATGCAGGCCACTGCGGTGAAACCACCGCTGGCTGCTGCAGCTGCACCGCTACGAATATCTTCCTTATACTCTTCACCTGGCTCGCGCAGGTGTACGTGCATATCTATACATCCAGGAAGAACCAGACAACCATGAGCATCAATCTCGGTTACCCCGGAAGAAAGGTCTGGGGGTGAACAAATTTTGCCGTTATTTATGCAAAGATCGCCTTGCTCATTGATATTATTCAGCGGATCAATGATGCGACCATTCTTGATTTTATACGCACTGTCCATCAGCAACTCAGATGTCGTAAATTTGTCTTGTGCATTATTTATGAGTTACCCATAACCAGATACAACAGCGCCATACGTACAGCAACGCCATTGGTCACTTGATTTAAAATTACAGACTGGGTGGAGTCAGCAACCTCAGGCATAAGTTCTATCCCCCTATTGACCGGCCCAGGATGCATAATCAGGGCATCAGGCTTTGCCAGACTCATAACCTTCCTGGTGATCCCAAACTGACGGGAATACTCCCTGAAAGAGGGAAGCAACGGGTCGTTCTGACGTTCTTTCTGAATACGCAAGGTCATGACTACATCAGCATCACGAACTGCCTCTTCAAGTGATGGGGCAATAGTTGCTCCCAGCTTATCAAGCCCTTTGGGCATGAGTGTTGCGGGCCCATAAACATGAACCTCTGAACCCATGGTAGTAAAGCCTTCTATCCCGGAATGGGCAACCCGGCTGTGGAGGATGTCACCAATAATTGCCACCTTCATATCATGCAGACGGCCCTTGTGTTCCTGAACCGTCATCATATCTAAAAGCCCTTGGGAAGGATGCTCATGGGCACCGTCTCCAGCATTGACCACTGCAGCATTAACATAACGGGCAAGCATATGAGGTGCACCGGAAAAAGAGTGGCGGATGATAATAATATCCGGACTCATTGCAGAAATGTTGCGCGCCGTATCAATTAATGTCTCTCCTTTGGTGGTACTGCTAGTGGATGCTGAGATATTGAAAGTATCTGCACTCATCCTCTTGGCAGCTATTTCAAAAGACAGGCGTGTCCTGGTGGAAGGCTCAAAAAACAAATTGATAATAGTGTGGCCCCTTAGAGTGGGGACTTTTTTAATCGGACGTGAAGAAATTTCCTTAAAGGACTCCGCAGTTTCGAGAATATAAGCAATATCCTCTCGGGATAACTCATCAATACCGAGTATATGGCGATGTGAAAAAAAATAGCCCGTTGCCATTACAGCAAGCTCCTAATGAAGAATATCCCCAAACCGGCCCCAACGAACCGAGGTGAGTCGATCAAGTGAAAACAGCGGCTTCTGAACATCCCAGGACCAGTAAATAATAAACGCCTTACCCCGTACCGCTTGCAAATCAACAAATCCCCAAAACCGACCATCAGAGGAATTGTCACGATTGTCGCCCATGACCAGCAATTTACCTTCTGGCACAGTGACCGGGCCGTAGTTATCACGTGGCCCTAAAGCAGCTGACAAAACATTGACATCTGTAAAAACACCATACTTGTCATCAAAAGGTTTACCGTTGATAAATACCTTTTTATTTTTAATTTCCACGGTATCCCCTGCTATCCCAATAACCCGTTTAATATAGTCCAGCTTGGGATTTTTTGGATATTTAAATACTATAATATCATTGGGTTGGGGTTCTTTAACCGGGATCAACACCTTGCCACTAAATGGTACTTTTATTCCATAAATAAACTTATTAACTAAAATATGGTCGCCTATTTGCAATGTGGGCAACATTGAACCGGAGGGAATCTTGAATGCCTGCACAATAAAGGTGCGAATAAACAAGGCCAAAACTATGGCGATCACTATCGCCTCAAGGTTCTCACGGAATCCTGATTTCTTCGAGGTTGAATTGCTGGTTGTATTTGCCACTGGATGCCTTTTGGTGAAAGAAAGGTAGGTAAAATTGGTTAGAAAGCTAACCGAACCCACTTTAAAATACAAGCAGGATTTAATCAGCGTTTTAAAAACACCAATAAACCATGCGATATAAAGGGGTTAGAGCATTTACCTGCTAGGCAGGTAACAAGCTCCACACTACAATATATTGTACACAAACGATAAAAAAGTAAAAAAATTGGCCCGTTGCTTGACAAAGTTTTATGTTTGTGAGCTAATTAATAATGAATTTAAAATACTTTTTTTGTTGTCAAATCAAGATTATGCCTCAAATCTTATCAAGAGAAAACCATGGCTAAAAAAGAGCAGCTTATCACGGGTGTCGATATTGGCTCCCACGCTATAAAAGTCTGCCAACTGCAAAAAACAGGGAAAGGCTATAAACTTGTTGCTGTTGGCAGCACCACACTACTCCCCGGCGTTGTGGAAGACGGCATTTTACAGGAACCTGATACGGTAGGGCAAGCCATATCTTCCCTGTTTAAAAATCTAAAAATAAAAAATCCCAAAATCGGTATTTCCATATCCGGCTACTCTGTCATCGTCAAAAAAATCAACTTGGAATACATGGAAGATGATGAGTTGCTAGAATATATAACAGCTGAAGCTGAGCAGTATATTCCCTTTGATATAAATGACGTTTACCTTGATTTTCAAAAGCTTCCCACCAGCAGTCAGGAAGAGGATCGTAGTGACATCATGCTCGTCGCCGCAAAAAAAGATGTGATTGACGATTACCTGCTCATGCTGGGTGAACAGAAGTTGAAGCCTGTCCTTGTGGATGTAGATGGTTTTGCACTTGAAAATATTTGGGAAAAAATGTCTGGGAACGGGGAAAATATTGCTTTGGTAGACATTGGTGCATCAAAAATGAACATCAATGTTATATCCGAAGGTGTAAGTGTTCTTGCACGAGATGTTGTCGTCGGAAGCAACCAATTGACAGATCAATTGGCTAACACCTTAGGTGTTGATGAAGCTGAGGCGGAAAATATAAAATTGGGAATGGTTTCTATAGATGAACACCAAGAGTCCATCGAAGAAATTTTTAGCCAAACCTGTACCCAGTGGGTTCTGGAAATCAAAAAAGCCATTGACCTCTACATGGCGAATAACCCAGGTAGCCCGCTCAAACACCTTGTACTCAGTGGTGGAGGAGCAAAGATAAAAGGGTTGTTGGAGTACATAGCACAAGAAACAGGATTACATGTCACCCTCTTTAATCCTTTTGAAAAAATGATCGTTGACGAGAAGAAAATAGACCGTCAATACCTTGACTCAATTGCACCTGAAATGGCTATTGCAGCTGGGCTAGCCATAAGAGAAGCTGCCTTTTAAAAAACTATGATACATATCAATCTACTCCCTGTTCGGGAAATCAAACAAAGGATAAAGTCCAAGCAGCAGATATTTACCATTGTTGTTGCTTTTGTTTTTCTTCTCGCTGGCTTAGGTGCTTTTGCAGTCCTTCAGGCAAATACCATCACAGAGAGAAAAGATACACTTGGTGATCTGAAAAAAGAAAAGCAACGATACGCAAAGATTTTAAAAGAAATCAAGCAATATGAAAAAGACCGAAATGTCTTGGAAAATCGTATTAACGTTATCAATAAATTAAAAAAATCATCTTCATTAACAGTGCATGCACTTGATGAGGTTGCGAGAATAACACCATCAAAAAGGATGTGGCTTACATCTTTGAACCAAAATGGTGGGAAATTGAGCATATCTGGCATGGCACTTGATAACCGTACCATTGCAAAATACATGGACGAACTGAAAGTTTCAAAATATATCACAAATGTCAGACTCGCCAGTTCGTCTCTGAAGGGTTACGCAGGCAGGAATTTAAAGGCGTTTTCCATCTCCTGCTCACTTACTGTACCGGATAAGAAAAAACCTGAAGCTCAAAAAAATACTAAATAACAAAACCGGGCTAAGAATATGGCTGCCAGCGCTGTAAACAATAAGTTTGACACGTTTATTGACGAAAAATACACCCCGCTTGAATTTAAAGTAAAAATAGTGATTGGTGTCCTGCTGCTACTGTTGCCTGTAGCGCTTTTTTACTTTGTACTCTATAGCCCGAACAGTAAAGAAATTGCCAGCCTGGATAAGCAGATTGTAACGGCCCAAAACGAAGTAAAAAAGGCCCGTAAGGCAGCCAGGGACCTGCCACAATACAAGGCCCAACTCGAAAAAACCCAAAAAGAGTTTGAAGAGACGGCTGTTATACTTCCCAAGACCCAGGAAATTCCTGAATTACTGAGATCAATTTCCGATCGAGGGAAAAATGCTGGTCTAGATTTCCTGTCCTTTAAGCCTGGAGGGGAGACTCCAAGAGATTTTTATGCTGAAATCCCCATTGATATTGCGACAAAAGGGCCGTATCACAACATGGGCTTTTTCCTGGATCAGGTGAGCAAACTGGAACGACTGGTAACCGTTAATAATATAAAGATGAGCTCTCCCAAAAGGGAAGGCGGAGAGATGCTCCTCAATTCTACCTGTCGTCTTGTTACCTATCGTTTTACCAATACGAAGCTGCCATCCCAAAAAAAAGGTAAAAAGACCAGAAAACGCAAAAAGAAGTAGTTCCGTTTTAGAGGCCAAAGGACTGAAACCATGAAAAAAGCAAATACAAAGTTCACGTTACTCAGGCGAGTTACAGTATTTGTATGTGTGAACGTATCGCTAATACTATTAAGTTCAATTGCATTTGGAGCAACTGGTAATGCAGTGCGAGCGACAGCATTCCCTCAGGGGATTGAAGATGATGGTGCTGTTACAACTTTCATTTATGAGCTTGAAGGCCGACCAGATCCATTTGTTCCTTTTATAACCCCAAAGGCAACAACAGCAAATAGTCCTGATCCAAATGAAATTATTGAAGATGACCTTGTCCTGACAGGCATGCAGCTTTTTGAGCCGGGTCAGTTAACCTTAGTTGCAGTACTGTATGCGCAAGGCTCACCAATGGCCATGGTTGAAGATGTCACGGGCAAAGGCTACATTCTCACCAAAGGTATTCCTATTGGGAGGCGGGGGGTCGTGAGTGATATCAACTCCTCAGCGGTCGTCATTACAGAAACAGCCAGAACTCGTGCTGGCAAAGAAATAAAGAGTACGGTGACAATGAAATTAAAAAAAGAGGGAGACGAATAAACATGTTTGACTTTTCTTCCCCATCCAATCGGACACAACAAAGCTGTTCCAGGTTTCTGCTGGAACTCCTTTGTGTAGTTGCAGTGGTGGTGCTTACATTGAGCTGTGCCTCTGCGTTGGCACAGAACAGTGGAGGCAACACGAAAGTGATGTCACTCTCTTCCGTAAGTAAAGGGGATGGACTGGAACTTAGAATTTCCTGCTCCTCGCCGCCAACCTACACAACCTATGAGCTGTTCAACCCCTCACGAATAATTGTCGACATAGCTGAAGCCACATTGGCAGATGATTATATGTCGCAAATTGCAAAAGAAACAGGGGTTCAAGCTACAACTCAACAGGTAGCAGACGCTTCTCCCAACCTGCTCCGTTTTGAATTTACGCTGCCCGGTACAATGCCCTTTACGGCGTCCCAAAACGGAAATGATATTTTTATAGCCATTATCCCGGAAGAGTCTCAGGTCGGGGAGGGATCAACCCTTCGTGCTCTTGAACTTACTGAAATACAAGTACAAACAGAGACTGCGCAAACAAAGGTATTGCTTAAAGCCAACGGCGAAATCTCCGACTACAGTTATGATGTTTTAGAGGGAAAAGGTAACACCTCCGCTCGTATGTATATCGATATTAACAACATTACGGGTGACACATTACTTCGAGAGCAATCTGTTGGAACATCGCTTTCAAAAATCAGGGTTGCCAAACGGGGAACAGGGCTGCGCATAGTATTTGACTCAGCGACAAAACGACTTTTTCCTTTCACTGTGCAACCAGTTGCAGGTGGGCTAAAGGTCGTCATAGATGAACCAAAGCAGACTGATCAAATCGCTTCTATCATCAGTAAAAAAACTGCAATAGCGGATCAACTCCCAGAGGTTAATCCTTTGGATGCCAGATTATCACCACGTGCAACAGAAAAACAAATTCAGGATGCTTTCAACTTCTCAGGGTACAACAAAGAAAGAATCACCGTTGACTTTTACAAAATTGACTTACACAACGTGTTCCGTCTTTTTAGGGAGGTTAGCGGGATTAATATTGTTGTTGACCAGGGAGTTTCTGGCTCATTAACCCTTGCACTTGATGATGTGCCATGGGATTTTGCTTTGGACATTATCCTTAATCTCAAAGGGTTAACCAAAGAAGAACGATTTAACACGCTGGTCATTTTGCCTAAGAACAAATCTTTCGAATGGGCAAAGCAGGCTGATAATAATTTAAGCTTTGAAGCTGACATTGAAGTTGCAAAACAAGAAGCGCTTATAATCAAGCAACAGAAGAACCTTCCCAAAGAAGTTACAGAAGCTAAACAACTCATAGCAAAGGCGAGAAAAGCAGAAAAGAAAGAAAATTTTGAATTAGCCATACATAGGTATGAAGAAGCTCTTCAGCTCTGGCCTGATAATGCAAAATTGGCAAATCGCATAGCATCTCTTTATTTAGTCAGGTTACGTCAAAACGCAAAAGCGGTCTTTTATGCAAATAAGGCACTGAAAATAGATCCAAAAAATAGCTCAGCTGCACTGAATGCTGCAATTGCTCTTGCTAATATGCAGGAGAACAGAAAAGCGCTTGAATACTTTGACCGTAGCATAGCAACGGATAAACCCAGTGCTGAGGCGTTATTTAGTTATGCAGTATTTAGTGAAGGGCAAAAGGAATACGCCGGTGCCCTGAAACTGCTCTCCAGATATGATCAACTTTTTGGTCAAAACTTAAATACAATGATAGCAGTGGCTCGCATCCAGGATAAAATGGGAAAACATGAAATTGCCACAGAAAAATATCAGGCCATTTTACTTTCTGGCTTCCATGTGCCACCCGATTTAGCGAAATATATCAAGGGTCGAATAGCTCTCAAACAAGCAATGTAATTGTGCTCTTAAAAGAATTTGGGGAAAAAAACCATATGAAGTTAGTTAACTATTCATTACCACTGGTTCTCTCACTGGCTATCCTTGCCTTATCAGGTTGCGCCAATAAGAACAATACCGCACCTGTAGAGGAGCAAATACCTCCTGCATCACAAGAAACAACGACTGCAGTTACACCACCAGCTCCTAAGGTACAAGAAGCACCAGCGCAGTTGCCCGTGCGTTTTCAAAATCTGGGGTATCTTGCACCTGATCAAGAGGCTGATACTGAGTTGGAGGAAACCGGTGACGAGTTTCAATTGAAAGTAGGCGCCACCATTCGATCCACTGCTGGCCCCCAACCTCTATGGGATATAATCAGCCGCCTTGCGAGCCTGAAAGGAATGAGTGTCAGTTGGGCAAGCGATGTAAATCGTGAGCTTTTAGTCGCTGTAAACATATCTCCTGAAGATAACTTCTCCGATGCACTGGATAACCTGTTGCGTCAACTTGATTACTTTCATGAGATAAAGGATAACACTATCTTTGTTGGTTACAAAGAGTCGCGCATTTTTCGCCTAGCCCTTCCATACATAAAAGGAAGTTACAATTCTACTGTGGGGGGTGATTTCCTTCCGCAGGGAGAGCAAGGGAATACCACCAATACACAAGGTATTGCAAAAATTACCAGCTCTGGAAACGAATTTGATATCTGGGCAAATATAAGGTCAAATCTTGATCTCATTCTTCAACAGGAATACGCTACAGTTTCACAAGCTGATTCAGCCCCACCTGCGACTGAAAATGATGATGGTGATGAAGAAGGTGAACCTGTAGCAAGGTCAACACAGCGACACTCATCAGAAGCCCCTTACTACTTTATTGACCAGTCTGCCGGTTTGATTACCATCACTGCTTCAAGAAGTATGCTCGCGAAATTTGAGGAATATTTTGAGACCCTTAAAAAAGAGCTCTACAGACAGGTGGTCATTGAAGCAAAAATTATAGAAGTCTATTTACAGGATAATTCAAAAATTGGTCTGGATTGGAGTAGTATACTCAAAGACTTCAATATTACAGGAACAGCCTCTTTCGGTAATAATGGAATTGTGTACCCTTGGGATGGGGTTGATCGTTTTGTCAGTAATATCAGGATTGGTTCTGTTAGCTTCTCTGCCGTCCTTAACGCCCTCAACGAGCAAGGTGATGCCACGGTTCTATCAAACCCAAAACTCACAGTTTTAAACGGCCAACCAGCCATTATCAGTATTGCTAAAAACAGAACCTACATCAAGGAAGTCACCAGAGAAGACAATGATGACAAAAATACCAGTACCTACAGTACAAAGTCTGGCCAAATATCAGAAGGTGTTGCCCTTGGTGTCATAGCCTCAATTGTTGACGATAACACTGTTATTATGCACCTGACCCCCATTACTACAGAGCTTGAAAATGGGGAAATCGATTCTGTCACGTTTGCTGATGGCTCTCAAATTGGTCTTCCTGTTGTTAATGTGCGAGAGATGTCCACCATGGTTCAGGTAGAAAATGGGGAGATGCTTATTATTGGCGGCCTCATAGATAATATTGAAAGCAGTGACGAAAAATTTGCACCCGGTGTTGGCGATATACCCGTTGTGAAATACCTTTTTGGTTATGAAGAAAAAACCCTTCAAAAACGTGAACTGGTTATTCTGCTGACCCCTAGAATTATATGAGATAGAATCCAATGCTTAACGTACCAACAATGATAAACAGGAGAAATGGAATGAAGTACAGTCGCTATCTGCTGATAGGTTTAATTGCACTGCTTCTTGGAGGGTGTGGGACAACCGTACAAGAATCGTTAAAGGTACAACCGACTGCAATAAGTAATAAAGGTGCTGACAAAACTGTCGTTGTCCTTCCATTTGCAGATTACTCAAATGCTGATAATGTTGACAGCGCATACAATAGAAACCTGTATATCACAGAGAATATAACTGACCAGCTTGTTAGTAACAGCTTCAATTTACCGGTACAAGAAGATGTCTTCCTTTACCTGGTTAACCACAACATCATTCATGTTGTTGGCTATGAAAAGAAAAAGACGAGCCATCTTGAGGCTGAACTCAATGATGAATGGTCCGTTGCAATGAAAAAACAGCTTAGACACTATATTGACCTCACTAAACATCGCAACACTGGTCAATCAGTTTCAGCAACTCCTGGTACCCATGGTTTGACCCGACAGGAAGTTGTAAAAATTGGACGTCATTTTTCTGCTGACTACATTGTGCGTGGACGTATTTTACAATACAAAGATCGCCAGGAAGCTACATGGGCTCCATGGAAGAAAGGAGTTATTGGGTTTGTTACCGGCGTGACCAACAAAATTGCATTTGGACAAGCTGACTCTGACAAATATGATAACTGGGGTAACATGATTGCCGGTGCAACCTATGGCATGTTTCATGGCGATGGGGGAGCCCAGTGGCCTTTTAACGGTGATGCCGATCAGTCCATATTGGGTATTTCCGGTGGCTCTGCAGGAAATATGATTGCTTGGGGTGCCATAGGTGCAGGACTTGGTCACATGGCACATAATACAGGAAACATCCCCCAAGCTGTTGTACAACTTCGCATCTGGGTACAGGATGCCTATAATGGTGACGTAGTATGGACAAACAGAGTTGATGTAAAAGTTTCTCCAGAATCTGTTCTGGCCGACTACCAGTACGACGCACTTTTTGAAGGAGCAACTGAGAAAGCGGTCACTACCCTAATTAACGACTTTACTAACACACTATAATACTGTTTCTCTCTACACATAAAAAAAGCCCTTCCAATTTTTTTGGAAGGGCTTTTTTTATGTGTTTTGCAGCAGTTTATCAAAAACTGCTATGCGTCCTTTTCTTTGCGTTGTGCGTTATCATAAAGGGCAACAAAATTAATCGGTTCCATAAGAAATGGCATAAAGCCACCGTCAACGGAAACCTGGCTTATTATCTGCCGGGTAAAAGGAAACAGCATCAGTGGACAATCCACAGCCATTACCCTGGCAAGATGCTCTTCCGGTATATTTTTCAGCATAAACACGCCAGCATGCTCAATTTCCACAATGAACATGACCTTGTCTTCAGCCTTTTTATCCATCACCTTAGCGGTTACGGATAAAGAGACCTCATAATGATCACCATCGACCTTATTGTTTCTGATCTGCAGATTGAAATCCACCTTAGGCTCCTGATTTTTTTCTAAAAAAATCTTGGGTGCATTAGGGCTTTCAAACGAAAGATCTTTTATGTACATCTTCTGCAGCCGAAAAATCGGTGCTTCTTGCTGGTTTGTGGCTTCTTCTGTCATTGCATTTTCCTTGGTTTAATTTTTTCGAGTACACTCTTTATCTTGCTTTATTCAATCACAGCTACGTTACGCTTTACCATAACAGGGAAATACATTTAGAGACACTAAAAACATCATCCCCCATTCAGAGTTTGCCTAAGAAACCTCCCTGTAAAAGATCGTGGTTCCTTTACAATATCTTCTGGCGTCCCACAGGCAACCAGAGTTCCGCCGCCATCACCCCCTTCAGGACCAATGTCGAGGATATAATCCGCTGTCTTAATGACATCAAGGTTATGTTCGATCACCACAACAGTATTGCCGCTGTCAACCAGCCGTCCCAAAACCTGCAACAGGTACTGGATATCTGCAGGGTGCAGCCCGGTCGTTGGCTCATCCAAGATATACAAAGTTTGCCCTGTGGAGCGTTTACTTAACTCCTTGGCCAACTTCACCCGCTGCGCTTCTCCACCAGACAAGGTCACTGAAGATTGACCAAGCTTAACATACCCAAGCCCCACATCCATAACGGTCTGCAACCGTTTTTGAATTGGCGGAATGTTCTGAAAAAACTCCAGGCTTTCTGCAACGGTCATATCCAGGATATCAGCAATATTTTTCCCCCGGTAACGGATATCCAGCGTCTCCTGATTATAGCGTTTGCCCTTACATCGCTCGCAAGTCACATAGATATCAGGAAGAAAATGCATGGCAATACGAATAACACCGTCTCCCTCGCAGGTTTCACAGCGGCCACCTTTTACGTTAAAACTAAATCGACCCGGTTTATATCCCCGTGCCCTGGACTCGGGCAAACGTGCTAACAGCTCCCGGATAGGAGAAAACACACCTGTATAGGTAGCAGGATTTGAACGGGGTGTTCTCCCGATGGGGCTCTGATCAATATCAATAACCTTATCGATAAGCTCCAGCCCATGGACAATTTTCTTTCCACCTTTAAACAGGCTTTTTCCTTCCAGTCCATTCAAAGCTTCTTTATATAAGGTCTCAATAATTAAAGAACTTTTACCGGAACCCGACACCCCTGTTACGCATGTCATCACTCCCAAAGGAATTCGAGCTTCTACATTTTGGAGGTTATTGACTGAAGCACCAACTATTCTCAACTCATATTTTTTGCCTTTGCGTACCGTTCTCCGTTTGCTTGGTACCGGAATCTCAAGTCGTCCGGAAAGATAGCCGCCAGTGAGCGAATCATCACAGTCCAATAACCCGGCAACCGGACCTGAATAGAGAATATCACCACCATGAACGCCTGCACCTGGCCCAATATCCAGCACATGGTCTGCCGAGGCAATGGTATCAGTATCATGCTCAACCACAATGACCGTATTCCCTAGATCACGCAAATTAAGCAGTGTTTTAATAAGCTTGTTGTTATCCCGCTGGTGCAGCCCGATGCTGGGTTCATCAAGAATATACAGTACCCCGGCTAAGCCGGAGCCAATTTGTGAAGCCAACCTGATCCGTTGTGCCTCCCCACCGGATAGTGTCCCGGATTTGCGATCAAGTGACAGGTACCCCAGCCCCACTCCCTGTAAAAAAGAGAGCCGCTCGTTAATTTCCTTAAGGATCGGTGCTGCAATAATTGTATTACGTTCGGAAAAATGCGCTTCCTGCAGATTACGGATCAGATGCTCAATGGAAAAGGCGGTTAAATCCATGATGGACCAGTTATTAATCTTCACCGCCAGTGCTTCAGGTTTAAGGCGCAAGCCCTTACAGGCAGGACATGCCTGTTCATTCATGAATTTACCTATCTCCTCACGAATCCGCGTGGAAGTAGTCTCTCTGAACAACCTGTTTAACCGAGGAATAACACCCTCAAAGCTTACTTGTGAAACAAGCATCCTTGAGCCCCGCTGATGATGAAACTCAAGTTTCTTTTTCCCGGTACCATACAGAATTGACTGCTGAACCTTTTCAGGAAGCAGGCGAAATGGGGTTGCTGCGTCAATCCCAAAGTTGCGCTCAAAGGCCTCTATCCACTGCATCGCAAAGGTGGAGAGTTTTCGTCTTCGCCAGGGAGCAATGGCCCCTTCTGCCAAACTGAGATCAGGATCAGGAATAACAAGATTTTCATCAATAAACTGGTTCATCCCCAACCCACTGCATTCTGGACATGCTCCTTGCGGGTTATTAAATGAAAACAGCTGGGTAGAGAGCTCAGGAACAGAAATACCACATGTATGGCAGGCCGCAGACTCACTGAATAAAACATCTTGGCCGCTATCAGGGAAATGGGCCAGCATGGCTCCTTCCCCAAGCTCTACAGCGGCGCTGACCGACTCGTCCAAGCGCCTTCTGATAGAGGATTTCAACACAAGTCTATCAATGACGGCTTCAATGAAATGGTGCTTATTTTTCTCCAGTACAATCTCATCGGAAAGCGGTCTTATTTCTCCATCCACCCGCACCCGAACATACCCTTCCTTTCGCAAGCGCATAAATACCTGCTCATGCATACCCTTTTTCTGTTTCACCAGCGGAGCAAGGAGAATAACCTTCTCACCCTCCTCCCGGTTTAACAGCGCGGTCACCATATCTTCTATGGATTGAGACGCTATGGGATCGCCACACTCTGGGCAGTGGGCTTGGCCAGCGCGTGCAAAAAGCAAACGCAGGTGATCGTAAATCTCTGTAACAGTACCCACTGTTGAGCGCGGATTTTTACTGGTGGTCTTCTGTTCAATAGATACTGCAGGGGAAAGCCCTTCCAGCACATCCACATCCGGCTTATCCATCTGGCCTAAAAACTGCCTGGCATAGGTTGAAAGCGACTCAACGTAGCGCCGCTGACCTTCAGCATACAGCGTGTCAAATGCCAGGGTTGACTTTCCCGAGCCCGACAACCCCGTGAAGACGACCAGTTTATTCCTGGGTAAATCAACAGAAATATTTTTTAAATTATGCATCCGCGCCCCGCGAATGCGCAAAAACTGTGGTTCCATTACATGTTCAGGCGGAAATTTCTATGGCAAGGCTGACTGCTGGTTACTGAACTCAATCTCTCCAGTATACAATTTCGTTTGCCACAAGCAGTTACTGTGGTAGACTACGTGGTCATGGCTAAGGAGAGCCAGTGCAACATTACAAGTATATTGGCTACAAGAAATCTGCTTTCCTGTTTTGGTTTCTTATAGTAGCCATCATTTTATAACAATCAATACAGGAAACAGCTCTTTATCATGTATTTTCAAGACATCATCGCGACCCTGAACAGTTACTGGGCATCGGTTGGCTGTGTAGTAATGCAGCCCTACGATATGGAAGTTGGTGCAGGCACCTTTCACCCTGCCACCCTGCTTCGTGCTTTAGGACCAGAACCGTGGCAAGCTGCGTATGTGCAACCTTCCAGACGCCCCACCGACGGCAGGTATGGTGAAAATCCCAACCGACTCCAACATTACTATCAATATCAGGTGGTCATTAAACCTTCTCCGCAGGATTCCCAGGAACTGTACCTGGAAAGTTTGCGCCGGTTTGGCCTGGATCTGCTGGAACATGATATCCGTTTTGTTGAAGATGACTGGGAATCACCAACCCTGGGGGCTTGGGGGCTGGGCTGGGAAGTCTGGCTTGATGGCATGGAGATTACCCAGTTTACCTATTTTCAGCAGGCTGGCTCCATTGACCTCAAGCCGATTACAGTTGAGATCACCTATGGCCTGGAGCGCATTGCCATGTACCTCCAGAAAGTGGATTCCGTGTACGAGATCATGTGGAATGAGCACGTGAGCTACGGTCAAATCTTCCATCAGGCGGAAAAAGAATTTTCCGCCTTCAACTTTGAAGAAGCCAATGTGGCAGACATGACCACAGCCTTTGATAATTACGAACGTGAAGCGCTCAGGTTAGCGGAAAACAACCTTATCCTTCCAGCCTATGACCTCTGCCTGAAGTGTTCTCACACCTTTAACTTACTGGATGCCCGAAAGGCTATCAGTGTGGCGGAACGGACCCGTTATATTGGCAGAATCCGTAATATTGCCCGTCAGGTGGCACAAAAGTATGTGCAACAGCGAGAGGATATGGGGCACCCGTTACTCAAATCGTAAGCCTGTACCAACATTGTTAAAGAACAAAGCCGGTGAGCAGTTGCTTACAGGCTTTATTCTTTTCAGCAACCTGCTAGAGTTCTAGACGTTCTCCTGGTTTAAGCACCTTTACCTCAGTTTTTCCGGCATCGTGCACCCTTTCCGCCCACTCCTGTGGGTTTTGCATGATCAGATCAAAGGTGTTGTAATGAATTGGGAGAGCAAGCTTGGGCTCAATTAACGATACCGCACGCAACGCATCGTCTGGCCCCATGGTAAAATTGTCTCCAATGGGAAGGATAGCCAGGTCTATTCCCGCTTCACCAATGAGCTTCATATCATAAAACAACCCTGTGTCACAGGCATGGTAGATATTCTTGCCCTCAATGGAGAGTAAAAATCCGCATGGGTTGCCTCCATAAGAGCCATCAGGAAGTTGTGAGCCATGATGGGCAATGGTCAATTTTACCCGTCCCCATGGAAAAGTAAAGCCGCCTCCAATGTGTAAAGGATGCACCTTTTCAAGCCCTTGAGCTTCGAGCCAGTTACAAATCTCAAAGTTAGCCACCACAGTGGCTCCTGTGCGTTGAGCAATCTCCACAGTGTCTCCAACATGATCCCCATGGCCATGGGAAACAAGGATATAGTCTGCTTGGATTTGCTCTGCATCCACTGTGCTCAGTGGATTACCTGAAATAAATGGATCAATCAGTATCTTCGTTTCCTGAGTTTCAATCAAAAACGCTGAATGACTCAGCCAGGTCAGTTCTATAGCCATAATTTCCTCCCTTAAAACAAAAGCAGCTACAAACGGTGATAAAAAACGTTAACCGAGTAAAAGGGTAATGATATGGTGTCGTCGTTTCAATGAGAAATAATCTGACTTAAAAAAGCCTTTGTTCTGTCATATTGCGGGTTGTCGAAAAATTTTGTGGGACTGTTTTCTTCCACTATTTCACCCTCATCCATAAAAACTACACGATCTGCAACGGTCCTTGCAAACCCCATCTCATGGGTCACGCAGAGCATGGTCATGCCGGAATTGGCAAGATCCACCATAACGTCCAGCACTTCTTTAATCATTTCCGGATCAAGAGCCGAAGTTGGCTCATCAAACAGCATAACTTTCGGATTCATGCACAGGCAACGGGCTATGGCGATGCGCTGCTGCTGTCCGCCTGAACACTGGCCGGGATATTTATCCGCAAGCTGCGGAATCTTCACCCGTTCAAGATACTGAAACGCCAACTCCCTCGCCTTAGCCATGGGCATTTTCAATATCCACACCGGCGAAACAGTAAGATTCTCCAGCACAGTCATATGGGGGAAGAGGTTGAAATTCTGGAAAAGCATGCCAACATTGCGGCGCACCTGATCAATGCGTTTCACATCATCTGTAAGCTCAATACCATCGACGATGATGCGCCCCTGCTGGTGTTCCTCAAGGCGATTAACACAGCGGATCAGGGTGGATTTACCAGACCCGGATGGGCCGCATATAACCAACTTCTCACCTTTGGCGACCTCCAGGTTAATATTTTTCAGCACATGAAAATCGCCAAACCATTTGTTCACATTTGCAATTGTAATAATGCTCTTGCTTTTATCGTCGTGTGTCTCTGCTGTATCAGCCTTCACGTATCTCTCCAAGCTCTGTTCTTCTGGCTATTGCTGAAAACCAGTATGATGTTTTTTCTCAAGATAGACACTGTACCGGGATATGGAAAAGCACACTATCCAAAAGACCACCCCGGCAAACACATAGGCCTCCTTGGTGAATCCCAGCCACTCCGAATCAGCCATTGCAGCCTTGGCAATACCAAGCAGATCAAGCAGGCCGATAACCGCAACCAGGGTTGTATCTTTAAAAAGTGACAAAAAATTTATAGCGAGAGCAGGGATGACCAGCCGAATAGCCTGGGGCAGGATAATTACCGACATCATACGCCAATAGGGCCAGCCCAGAGCCTTTGCCGCCTCGTACTGCCCTTGAGGAATGGTCTGCAAACCGCCCCGAATAACCTCGGCAATAAACGCTGCATAAAAAAACGCAACCCCCACAAGTGCCCGCAATAGCTTATCAAAAGTCACTGAATCAGGCAGAAACAACGGGAACATGACAGAGGCGAGAAACAGGACCGAAACAAGGGGTACTCCACGGGCAACCTCAATAAAGAAAACGCAGACCACACGGATTACCGGGAGTTCGGAACGCCTCCCCAAAGCCATCAGGATGCCCAGAGGCAGTGCCGTTGCCATACCAACTGATGCCACAACCAGAGTAAGAAAAAAGCCGCCCCAGTAGTGGGTTTCCACATAGGCAAGTCCAAACACGTTGCCCACAAGCATATAAAAGGCAAAGACGGGAAAAACTGTAAACATGAAAATCCATTGCCAGGCATAGAGGCTGGGCTGCCTGACGAACAGGAGGATCACACCAAGAATGGCCAGTATCAGTGCCACCGCCTTGCCATGCCCAGAACCTATCCAGACAGAACCAGCCAGATTACCTGCTGTTGCCACACAGGCCACAATCCCAAACTTGAGCAGGATAGAGTTGTAGGCATCCCGTGCTGCAAAAGTGGTTATGTTCTTTGAAACCCAGGCAAGCAGTACAGGTAAAAAAGAGTAAAGCGCAAGAAAACAAGCAGGTATAAAGCCGAAAAAAGCATAGCTGACGACCATCCCCAAAATCCAGGCCACAATACGCCTTAAAAAAGTGGTAAACACACTTCCCGCAAGAAGAGGTAAAAGGGCTGTAACCATCACAAGAAGCGTCAAGTTCACCCGCCAGCGCTCAGATTCCGGATAAAACCCGTACATAAACATGGGCAAACGCACCTTGATGAACACCCAGCATGCACCAGTACACCCCTGCTTGGCAAAAGCATCACACACACCTCTGGCATCACCAACCCAGGTAGCCTGCAACACTGCCCACTGCACCAATGGTGCAATCATCCACCAGAGTAACAGTACTCCGATAAGGGTTAAGACCGTATTCCCCACAGAGGAAAAAAGATTGATCTTACACCAGCCCCATATTCCTGTTCGTCGTTCAGGAGAAGGAAGAGAAGGTGACGATATCCATTCTTTCATGACACCCCCCTTAATGGCCACGCAGGGCAAATTTCTTATTATACCAATTCATGATCAACGAAATAAAAAGGCTTATGACAAGGTAAATAGCCATGGTGATCGTGATAATTTCCACAGCCTGACCAGACTGGTTTAATGCGGTACCAGCGAAAACGTGGATAAGATCCGGGTAGCCGATAACAATAGCCAGCGATGAATTCTTTATAATGGCAAGATACTGATTGATCAGCGGTGGTACCACCATCCGCATTGCCTGGGGAATAATGATTAAACGATAAGCGAGAAAAGAACGATACCCCAGCGCTTGAGCAGCCTCCCGTTGTCCTTTCTCCACAGCCAGAATACCAGAGCGGACAAACTCGCCGATAAAGGTAGCCGCATACAAGGTAAGCGCCAGTAATAAGGCTATCAACTCCGGTAGAACAGTTATACCGCCCTTAAAGTTGAAACCTTTCAGGGCCGGTAGTTCCGTCTGCACTGGCGTTCCTGCGGCAAAAAAGCTCACCGTGCATATCACTGCCAACAAGGCAAGTCCCATGGGCAGAGCAGGAACCCTTTTGCCCGTTGCCAGTTGCCGCTTTCTATTCCACCACATCAAAACAACCGTTAAGCAGGCTCCCAGCGCAAGGCTTGCAAGGACGTATCCAAAGCCAGGCTCAAAGTGGAGTTTGGGAATCTGCAGGCCCCGGTTGCAGAGATAAACATACTCTCCCAGGTGCATGGCCTGACGAGGCCCTGGAAGCGGAGTCAAAATAGCCAGGTACCAGAAGAGAATCTGCAACAGCAGCGGGATGTTACGGATAATTTCAGTTAAAGCGGTGGCCATTCTGGAAATAAGCCAGTTCGGTGACAGCCGGATAACACCGAGAAAAAAACCAAGAATCGTTGAGAAGAAAATCGTAAGAAAAGAAACCAGCAAAGTATTGTACAAGCCAACCACAAGCGCCCGGGCATAGGTACTGTTACTGGAATACTCTACCAGGGTCTGACTGATATCAAAGCCGGATGGTTGACTGAGAAAGCCAAAACCTGTTGTTATTCCTGCGCTACTGAGGTTCACACCGGCGTTGTATATCCCGTATCCCGCCAAAACCGCAAGCAGCAGGACAACCACTATCTGGGTCAGCCACCCCCTGACACGTTTATTGTTGAGAAAACTACGTATATCTGAAGCTTCTTTTTTCGCGGATGCCATCATCAACTGTGGTTACATGCTTCTTCAAGAAAATGCATCCGTCACTGATACTGCCAGCAACGGATGCAAGACAAACCAACTACCTGATAGGAGGTGCGTACAACAGACCACCGTCTTTCCAAAGCGCATTAACGCCCCTTTGCAGGCCAAGTGCAGTCTTTGGACCAACATTGCGTTCATACATCTCCCCATAATTACCAACATGCTTGATAATTCTGTACGCCCAGTCCGAAGTTAAACCGATATACTGACCAAAATCGTTCCCCACCCCGAGAAAACGCTTCACAGCAGGATTGTTTGACTTGAGCATTTCATCAACATTTTCTGATGTAATCCCCATCTCTTCTGCGTTGATCAAGGCAAAAAGGGTCCAGCGAACCAGATCACTCCACTGTTGGTCACCCTGACGAACGGCAGGTCCCAGAGGCTCTTTGGAGATGACTTCAGGCAAAACCATGTGTTCTTCAGGCTTGGTCATTGCGGTTCTTCTTGCAGCAAGACTAGAGGTATCTGTTGTGTACACATCGCAACGCCCGGTGTCGTAAATAACCGTTGCTTCATCAGCACTTTCATAAACAACAGGTTTGTAGCTCATGCCCTTGGCATTGAAATAATCGGAGAGGTTAAGCTCTGTTGTGGTTCCAGCCTGAGTACAGACGCTGGCACCATCGAGTTCCAGAGCACTTTTTACGCCAAGCTGTTTTTTTACCATGAAGCCCTGACCATCATAGAAAAGAGTACCGACAAACTCTATGCCAAGCTTGGCATCACGCTGGTAGGTCCAGGTGGTGTTTCTGGCAAGCAGATCAATCTCGCCAGACTGCAATGCAGTAAACGCTTCTTTAAAGGCAACCGGAGTAAAGCGTGCTTTGGAGGTGTCGTTAAAAATTGCAGCAGCCACCGCGCGGATAAAATCCACATCCATACCGGTCCATTTCCCGTTGGCATCAGGGGCGGAGAACCCAACGACCTTTCCAGATACACCACCGTTTACATATCCTTTTTCTTTGACGACATCCAGAGTACCAGCACAAGCGCTACCAGCAAACATTGCGACAGTAGCTGCTGATGCAACCATCAGTGTTTTCATTGTCTTCATACATGCAACTCCTCTATTGTAGTTCTGCCCTGTTACATGAAAAAAGCAACAGAGACCTTCACAAGCAGGAGAGGCCACCATGGCATCTCCTGTTTACCTGCATCAACCTATCTACCATCAACATAATCTTGAAGATAGGCAAATTTTTCTGTCAAATGACCTTCCGTAGCAATGGTTGCCCGCTGAATAACACCGTGTTCATCATCACCTAAAAGTTCTGGTAATATTTTCTCAACCAGGGTTTCACCAAAACTTTCCGAGGCATCCCTTGCCAGCTCGCAGGGAAGGTTATCAATGGCCATCACCGTGATATTCCCTTCATCGGTCAGTGGGTTTTCTACCTGATCATCTGAGGGATTGTAGTCATAGAGCGGTTCATCAATGGTACTGGGTCGTTTAGTAGACGGGATAGAACCTTCAATATCACAGGTGATATCAGCGATCACAGCTATCTTGAAATCATCCTGCATCATATCTTCCCTGGTAAACAGGACCGGAGCTGCCGGAGCCCAGTAGGCAGTGGCGATGAGGATGTCTGCATGACGGGCATAGGGGAGAAAACTGCCCTCAAAAAGCTGCGGCTCAGTGTAAAACTGATTTCTGCTGAACGCAGTCTTGTCTTTTCGGACATTGTAGTTGCGCGCGTTGAGCTGGGCAAAGACAGGGAAATCAAAATGCTCCTCAACAAATTGGCGTGGCGACACCTTGCGGATTCCCATTCCCATGAGCACTTCCATGGCACCTTTGGTCACTCTGCCGCCGCCGGTAAGGATAATCTTCACAGGTGGCAGGTTTACCTTGCCAAATTCAGAACGCAAATCGTCAAAATCAAAACACTCATGGGCTCTGCGCAAATGGAAAAGATTGTAGCGTTTTCCAAAGGTATATATTCCGTTATAAGCGCCTACGATCCCTGCCCAACGCCCAAAAGCGATGATCCGCTTTCCATTCTGGTCAGTCAAGGTCTCGTAATCGACAAGGGTTATCTTTTGTTTCACAATCTCCTGGAGCAGTTTACGGTTATATGGCTGTTTCTTTATGGTGTGGCTGAAAAAAAAATAGGTTTTTTCTGGGATCAAATCTGCCACAGGTACCTCTTTAACCCCGATGAGCACATCGCAATCCTCTACTGAGTCAACAAGAGGAATCCCCTCTTTTTCATATGCCGCATCCTCATAACAGCGAATCTCGCTTTTCTGGGCAACCACCCGTACTCCCGGAAATTGTTCCATAACCCTGCGTGCATGCTCCGGAGGTATGGCAACCCGTCGATCAACAGGAATTTTCCCTTCCCTTAATAACCCTATGGTGACACTCGCCTTACTCATCTGCGTTTTTTCCTAAAGTATTTTTATGGATTGTCCTCAGCCAATCGTGAGTCAAAAGCATTGCATTTGCTTTCCCTACAGCTTCAAGTGGTTGGTTAATACCATGCCGCAACCCATTTCGCTATCCTGAGAAAACGTAAAAATGCTCACTTCATGCAGAAAAGTTCATCAGCAACAAGGATATGCAAAAAACAATAGGCCTTCTGTATTATATTAGGAGACGCTACTTTTCACTTGCCTTGCAGGCACTGCACACGCTACACTCCCTGATCTATTAATCCACATCAAGAGGATAACCATGCATGTCAGCAACACCTTAAAAACACGTGTTCAGCAACAATTTGTTAATGGGGAAGTACCAGAAATACTTGCTCTGGCGCAAAAAGAGGGGATATCCGAGCTCGCCGTGCTGGAGTGCATGCCGCCGGAGTGTATAACCAAAGTGAGCGCTTCTCATTTTAATGAAATCATGGTCATGGTGGCGACCTGGGGTACGGTCACCATTGCAATCAAAACCATGGGGATGGAATTATCCGTCCATGGGCCTCTACCCATAGGGCATCTGAATGAAGATGAAGAGTATATCTTTTCAAGTGGTGATATGTATGCGCTGGGCGGCAGTATCCAGACTACACACATAGAGTCCATATACTTCCTTGATGGTAGTCAGTATCAGGATCCCTGCTACGCAATCTTGTTTTTTGATTATTTTGGCTCCTGTATGTTCAAAATTCTTCCCCAGAAAGATGAGCAGCAGAAATTTGATCAGGAACAGGTGGAATATCTCAGAACAATGAGAGACAGGATAACCGAACAACCAGGCTGCTCATGCTGTTCATAGCACGGCCTCTGACCATTTTCATCAACCAGCGATACACAACAGACACTTGCTGTGTATCGCTTTAGCCTGCCAGCTCTTCAGTGGTCACACTGGCATCCCTGCTGATGGTCTGCTTGCTCTGTTTCGGAAAGCGGGGAAAATTTTTTATACGCACCCATGAACCAGGGTTTTACAATCAATACCAGCAAGAGGACTGCTGACCCTGCATAGAGCCAGCCATGTGCGTCATGGTGCTCACCACTCACCCACCCGGTGATACTCAGTCCCAAGCCAAAATATATCCAGTTCACCGCCAGTCCAAGAGCCAGTGAACAGATAACGATTGAGATCACATAGATTACAGCGGTTTTTCTTCCCAGCAGCTTAGCTACCACCGTGATGGTCGCCATATTGGTGGCTGGCCCAGCTAAAAGAAAAACCAGCGCAGCACCAGGTGAAAGGCCCTTTAAAGCAAGAGCAGCGGCAATAGGTGTTGATGCTGTTGCGCAAACATACAGCGGCGTTGCCATGGCAATCATAACCAACATGGAAAAAATGCCATCACCCAGATAGGTCTCGATAAACGCTGGTGAAACAAACAGCGTAATAAGTGCTGCAAGCAGTATCCCCACCAGAAGCCAGGGGCCTATTTCACCCAGCAGCGTACCAAAGGAAAAGGACATCCCCTTGCGTAATTTTTCCCATGCCGTAGGCAGTGAGTGGTGGTGATCATGATCACCGCTACAACACCCATCCTCCACAGAATGTTCGCCTTGGGGAGCTACAGCTGCCATGGGTAATATGGTCCCTGGCCCGGGGGGCGTTTTCTTCCCAGGCTTAATCGCCTGCTCACCATCAAAAATGTTCACCAGCAAGCCGGTTCCAAAGGCTGTGATAAAGGCAGCAACAGGCCGTATTACCGTCATAATGGGATCAAGCAGCGCATAGGTTACTGCAATGGAGTCCACACCTGTTTCTGGGGTGGAGATCATAAAGGAGGTCACCGCCCCTTTGCTTGCCTTTTGTTGCCGCAAGCCTGCGGCAGCGGGAATAACCCCGCAGCTTCACAAGGGAATGGGAACACCGAAAAAAGCGGCTTTAAATATTCCCGACTTCTTCTTGCCCCCAAGGTGCTTTTCGATAAAGTCCGTGGGAACAAAACCTTTGAGCAACCCTGCAATAAAAAAACCAAGCAGAATAAACACTGCTGATGCGAGCATGATATCCCACGCTGCAATCATAACTTGAGAAAAAACACTAATAACATTCATAGCCTTTCATTACGTTTGTATACAAGCTCTTTGCAAAGTTGAAGCCTCTCCTTTGCTCGGTTAACCTCTGTCATGTTTTGTTATGGCCGGGAAACCTGATTCCCCGTGCCAGCTATTTTCAGCATTTTGAAGAACGGTCAATCTGTCACACAGTTGCCACGAATATGCTCCAGGCTATCAAAAAATAATTCCCGTACATGATCATCATCTAATGAATAATAAACATGTTTCCCAGCCTTCCTTGCCTGCACCACTCTGGCACCCCGAAGGATTCTGAGCTGATGGGAAACAGCAGGCTGATTCATATTCAAGATATCAACAAGCTCACAAACACACAGCTCCTTGAGGTAGAGTGCGGAAAGAATCCTGACCCTGCTCACTTCTCCAAACACCTTGAAAAATTGGGCGAGTTCCTGCATCTCTTCCTCTTGCGGAAGCTGTTTTTTTATTGTGTTACTCCCTAGTGGTTCACAATGATCTGTTTCTTTCACAAAGCACCCATGCACAAATTAACATATGTTTACTTGTGCATATATCATACTGATGCACTTATTACCAATACTTTTTTAAACGTATTGAGTAATGTCTGGTTAAAAAATTGCGGATAATACATTATCCACTAAAATATTTGTGGCGGCGCATAGCACCTGATGAAGTGGTCGTAACCGTTACCCAAAAGCAGCAAACAACCAGGACTCGCTGCACGCTGCAGGCGATCCGGTTACGACGTTATTTAACAGTTTCTCTGTAGTTCTTCTTGCACAGTGATGGGGGATACATGTTCAAGCGATTTGAATACAACAGGATGGAACTTGCCGGAGCATTTGGGGATATGGGAACACTTCTGCCCATTGCTATTGCCATGGTCGTCTTAAATGGTTTGAACCCTTTGGCCGTGTTTTTAAGTATAGGGCTCTTTTATTTTTTTTCCGGTCTCTATTACGGGATCACCGTGCCGGTTCAACCCATGAAGGTCATTGGCGCATATGCTATTGCAACGGCCATGAGCCCGGATCAAATCATAGCCTCATCACTACTTATGGCTGTTTTCCTTCTTCTTGTTGGACTTACCGGGGTCATTGATTGCATCGCCAGGATTACACCGCGATCCGTCATAAGAGGAGTACAGTTATCCACTGGAGCACTCCTTATTTCCGGCGGCGTCCAGCTTGTAATGGGCAGCTCAAAGTATCAGCTCCTGCAAGAAGCAGTGGAGCCACATCTTGCTATCCAATCCATTGGTGTGATCCCCATTAGTGCGGTTATTGGCTCAATTGCTGCTTTAGTCACTCTTTTGCTGCTGGAGAATAAAAAATTTCCAGCGGCCCTGGTGGTGATTGGCGGCGGTGTTAGTGCCGGCCTACTCCTTGGGGCTCGAATACATATGGGGGAGCCGGGAATACACCTGCCTGAAATTCTTCCCTTTGGGCTTCCTTCAACAGTTGATTTTACCTTTGCCCTCTTTGCAGTGGTTATTCCCCAGTTGCCCATGACCATGGGAAACGCGGTTCTTGCATATACCGACCTGTCAAAAACCTATTTCGGGAAAAAGTCACACAAACTCACCAATCGCAGTGCCTGTATGACCATGGCCTGTGCAAATTTGTGCAGCTTTATGTTGGGAGGCATACCCCTGTGTCATGGTGCTGGCGGACTTGCAGCCCATTACGCCTTTGGAGCACGCACTGCCGGTTCCAACGTGATGATTGGCGGGCTGTTTATTGGTGCAGCAATCCTCTTTGGCCCCGACATTATAGAACTTTTTACATTGTTACCAATGTCTGTGCTGGGGGTCTTGCTCATCTTTGCGGGGGCACAACTCACTCTCACCATTATGGATATGCAAGAGAGGAAAGACTTTTTCGTGGCAACTCTGATACTTGGGATAACCCTCGCTTCCAATTTAGCTGCGGGTTTTGTTGCAGGTATGGTTGTAGCCCAAATCCTGCGATGGGAAAAATTGTCTGTATAGCTGGATTGGTCAAATAAAATGAGACAGCTTTTTCATGCGACCATGTTCAACGTCATCTCATTCCTTACTTTCTCTATTCTTCCTTTCACAGAGCTCTGACATCCTCTTGCCTGCGTCATGGTAGTGATTTCGTATACAGGCTTCGAGTTCATGTATATTGCCTTTTTTCAATGCATCAATGATGACTTTATGTCTCCAGTAGACCTCTTGTGCAGAATATATTTGAATCCAGTAATTAAAGAGCAGAAACTTGGATAATCCCTGGCAGGATCTCTTGCAGAACTCCAAGATTAATTCATTGTCAATGCGAGAAAAGAGAATTTTGTGAAACTTATCATCTAAGATGGCATTATTTTCTAAGGGCTCATTGTTATCAGCAATAGCCTTCATTTTAGCTGCCACTTCTTCCAGCTTTTTTATATCTTTTGGGGTGTACTTATGACTTACGGAACAGACTGCAGCAGCTTCAAGGATGCCTCCGGTAAAGTAGCTGTCCTCAATTTGTTTGGGGTTGAGCTTGGTGATGAACTTACCTTTTTGCGGAATCCACACAACCAGACCTTCTTTAATCAATATTTGCAGCGCTTCCCTGATGGGTGCCCTACTGATTGATAATTTTTTGGCAAGGGTTAACTCTTTAACCTTTGTTCCAGGCTTGTAGGTTCCATCAAGAATAGAGCGCTTGACGTAGCTTACAATTTCATCGGTATATGTGTGTTGTTTGAACTCCAAAATTATTGTAGCGAGTGTAGAGTCTGGATAAGGTAGGTTGTGAATAAAAGAGATTAGCTCAAATCACTGAAAAGAAAATCGTATTCCTTCTCGTTAAAATTCTGCCGTGACTCCAATTCATTTAGGGCCTTTGTGATATTTTCTGCCAATATCTGCACCCCCTTTTCAATGATAGCAAGATACATATCTGAATCCTGGGCTGTAAAAACAGGGATTTTCCACACCCGGATGGCCGGATCAGAGATAACCATGGAGAGTACGGCTGAGGTTCCAGGAAGAGTTCCTCCGCCAGCAACCACATCATGAAGTTTGGACGACATAAACGAAATACCACCCGCATCTTCACTGACCAGAATGGCAAGCTCACTGACAAGACGAACTTTTTCCTGAGCGGTTTCAGCATCTGCCAGGGCATTCCCAAGGGCTGCTATTTTGTGACCAAGCTCTCGGGTTGCCGCAGCCATCTCACCAGTTCCCCTGGGGTAGGCTACATCTGAGGCAATGCAATCCAGCCCCGCCTGCTCCGCACCTTGGATTAAAGCATCATAAACGACACGGTTATCTACATCCTTGTTTATCCGCACCAAAAAAGAATTTTCCTCTTTTCCTTTACATAACGCAGGTACATAAGCCTTGCTTTCCACAATTATAGTGGGCAACTGGTCAAGCCCAACTGCTTTCATCAGCCTGCCTTTTTCCCCAAGCATGATGTTGCCTTCCAGATCCTCATCAGGCCCGACCCCACCTTCATTGGCGTTAAGCACTCCCATCACAGAAACAGGAACACCCTCAATCTCAATGACTGCAGCAATACACCGACCAATCTTGCCTGGCATCCCTTCATCACAGCACCGCACAACACCACGATACCGCTTTTCAAAGGTATCTATAACAGCCAGACAGGTAGCAGTTTGCAGGGCTACGGGTAACTCCAGACAGCCTTGACCGTAGATTCTGCCAAAGGCAGTAAAAGCAGCACTTTGGCTATACACAGCATCAAGTCCAATGGCAAGACGGGCAAGGGTTGCCTCATAAGGCGTGATACCTCTTCTGGCCTTGGCACTTCCAGTGCCACCATCCTGTGTTCGGACTGTCACAACCCCAGTATCAATATCAGTCTCAACCGATGAAATGGTGGTGCAAACAGGAAAGGCACGGCGCAGTAAGCAGGCAACAACAGCAAATCCGACCGAATCATCCTGGACAAATCCAGAGTGACTATGCACATGACCGGCACCAACATGACCGGTAATTCCAAGAATCCCTCTGCTTTTATCGGACCTGGTTACATTCATGGGTGCTCCTTATACGTAATAGGTGTTGTTTTACAATCCAGGCAGCCACAGCGCTATCTGCGGCACAAAGGTGATTGCCAGCAATGCAAGTACCATGGTCAGCAGAAACGGCATAACTGCAACGCTGAGTTTCTCAATGGAAATATTGGCAATACTGCATCCCACAAAGAGATTCACACCAACCGGTGGAGTCAAAAAGCCCATTGAAGAGCAGATAATCATCACGATACCGAAATGAATTGGGTCAACACCAAGCACCTTGACCACAGGCAAAAGCAGCGGGGTAAGGATGAGGATGTTGGCCAGCGCATCCATAAAGGTTCCCATAATCAGCAGGAAAATCAGGATGATCGGCAGAAGGATGAGCTTGTTATCGGAAATGGAAACCAGAATTTCAACCAGCATGTTTGGCAGGTTGTAGAACAGCAGAATCTGACCGAGCGCAGTAGCGGTAGCAACCACAAGAAAGATTGATGATGTGGTCAATGCGGTACCACGGAAAACATCTACTACCTTTTTAAAGCTCAAGGTTCGCAGGATCAATCCTTCCATGATAAGCGAGTATACAACAGCAATTACACCAGCCTCAGTAGGTGTGGTCAGGCCACCATAAATACCGCCCAGAACAATAATAGGAACCATGAGGGCCGGCAGCGCTGCCAGAAAGATTTGGACAATCTCTTTAATGGATGCACGTTTTCCGGTTCCAGTGAAGCCATATTTTTTTGCCAGAATATAGCTGCAAATCATCAAACAGAGCCCAATAAAAAGTCCTGGGATGATTCCTGCAATAAACAGGTCACCTACGGAAACACCCGCAGTTGTCCCGTAAATAATGAGGGGAACACTGGGTGGAATAATTACCCCCAGGCAGCCCGCTGCAGTATTTACTGCAGTAGCAAAGGGCTTGGAATACTTTTCTTTTTCCATGGCAGGAACCATGATGCCGCCTACAGCAGCCACAGTTGCTGGAGCTGAACCGGAAAGGGAGCCGTAAAACAGACTGGTCAAAACAGAGATGTGCGCCATTCCACCAGTCAGGTGACCAACCAGCGCCCTGGATACAGAGAGCAGCCTTTCTGCCATACTCCCTTTCTGCATGATTTCACCGGCCATAATGAAAAATGGTACGGCCATCAGCGGAAAGACATCCAGGGAAGTAATCATCTTCTGGATGAGGAATTCATAAGGAAGCATGTCACTAAATGTCATGCCCACCACAACGCTCAAACCGATGGAGACACCGATGGGAACGCTTAACAGAAGAAACGTTGCCAGGGAAGCAAAAGTCAGGATAATTGCGAGGTCCATAATGATCTCTCTTGAAGTAATCTCAATTTAGGCAGGATTAAATTTTTCCTGTTATCAGCCACCAGGTTCTTTCCAGTGTTCTCAAACTCATAAAGCCCAGACCGACAGGCATGCACAGGTATACCCAGAAAGCGCTGATTTCAAGGGCAGGTGTCTTTTGCCCGGTTCCCATAAGGAAAATCAGGAACTTGGTGCCGAGAACAGTGGCAAAAATACAAAAGATAAGGGTGAGAATATTTGCAATAATGATGACCGGACGAGCGAATTTACCTTTGAACATGGTTCGGACGATGGTCACTTCCAGGTGCCTGTCCATTTGTGTTGCATAACTGCAGCCAACGTACACCGCCCAGATGAAGAGGTAACGGGCAAGTTCTTCGGACCAATCAAGAGAACTCTGCAAAACGTAGCGGTTAAAAACCTGAATAGCTGTGATAGCCGTCATCATAGCCAGAGATGAACATGCGATAACCATCTCTACGCTGGGTATAATCGATTTTGGTTCCGTTTTCATGGTGATGCTCCCCATTTAATCGTGATACCGGGTGGTGGGTACCACCCGGTATATCAGGCATCGTTACTCGGCAATAGTAGCCTTTACCTTTTCAATCAGGTCTTTACCAATGCGCTTTTCAAATTGCTCATAAACGCCAGCGGTTGCTGCTGCCCAGCGTGCACGTTCTTCCGGAGTAAGCTCAGTAACGGTTACCCCTTTGTCTGCAAGCTTAGCCAGGATCTCTTTTTCACCGTCACGGATCAGTTTACGCTCGTAGAGTTTGATTTCATCAAAGGTGGTGAGTACAAGCTTTTTATCTTCTGGAGAAAGACTTTCCAGGAAGCGCTTGGAGATCATAACCAGGTGGGGGCTGAACAGGCTGTTCACGATGGTTACGTGGTTGTTCACTTCCGGGAAGTTGTTATACCAGGCCAGGTTGAGGTCGATGTCAATACCATCAACGGTTTTTTGCTGCATTGCGGTATACACCTCACCCCATGAAATTGGAGTAGGGTTTATTCCAAGACTCTTGAGAGTTGCGATGTGCGCTTTAGATGGAGTTGAACGAATCTTCAGCCCTTTTGCATCTTCAAGGGTAGCAACCTTTCTATTATTGTTCCACAGATTACGGAAACCGATTTCAATGTAACCAAGACCAACGATACCACTTTTTTCCAGTGCCTTGGTGGCATTCATACCAATGGGACCGTCAGTAATCTTGTCGGTGGAGGGGTAATCTGGAAAAAGGAAAGGCAGGTCAAAGATGAGGAATTCATCGGAGAAAGGAGACAGGTTCGGGGTGGAAGCAGAACCCATTTGCAGCATATTGAGCTGGAGACCTTGAACAACGCTGTCAAAGTTACCAAATTTGGAACTGTCAAAAATATCTACACGGAATTTGCCACCAGAGCGTTCTTCCATCAATTCCTTAAACTTAATAAAGGCTTGTCCCATGGGGTGCTGTGGCACGTTGGGGTGAGCCAGCTTAATCACTGTTGGGCCAGCAACTGCTGAAGTAAGTCCAAAGCAGGCGCTGAGAACGAGAGCGGCTAAAGCGGTTCTAAAGGTTTTCATTGTTATCTCCTCAAGATTTTATGCCCCTCCGGCAAATTGATACCGGAAGATTTTTTCATTGGTTAACGGATGAATTAATGCCTTTTATTGAAAGGTATCAAGATATGCATAAAGTGCCGGGGAACCTCCAGTATGGAGGAACAGCACATTTGAGCCAGCTGTGAAATAATCGTTGCGGATGAAATCGATCATGCCTGCCATTGCCTTACCGGAATATACCGGGTCAAGCAGGATAGCCTCGGTCTGGGCAAGAAGCTTAACAGCTTCGGTCATGCCGTCAGTAGGCAGGGAGTAGCCAGGTCCTACATACCCATCAAAACAGGTAACCTGATCTTTAGGTAACTCGCCACGCATGCCAAGACGCTTGGCGGTTTCCACAGCAAGGCTGTGGACGATTTCTTCCTGTACATCTTTGGTGCGGCTTACATTGATTCCAGATACGGGAATACCTGAATTGTTGCCATACATACCAACTACAGTGCCTGCATGGGTACCAGCGCTACCACTTGGTACAATCATGTGATCGATGGAAAGGTTTTGCACAAAAAGTTGCTGCAGGGTTTCTTCTGCGCAAGCCACATATCCAGTGGCACCGATAGCATTGGAGGCACCGCCAGGAATGATGTAAGGCTTCTTGCCTTCTTTCTTCAGCGCTTCAGCAACTTTGGTCATTTCTCCCATCATGTCGGAGCCACCGGGAACTACGGTGGTGCTTTTAACACCCATCAGGTTGAACAGGAAGTTATTGCCTGAGCCATCCTTTTTGTAGCTGCCAGCAACGCGCTCTTCCAGAACAAGGTGGCAATCCAACCCTTCTTTTACTGCCCATGAGAGCGTTAGGCGACAGTGGTTAGACTGAACTGCCCCACAGGTGATAATAGTGTCTGCACCGTTTTCCAGGGCATCGGCAATGCTGAAATCAAGTTTTCTGGTCTTGTTGCCACCTGCACATCCTGGTAGCAGATCATCCCGCTTGATGTACACATTAACTTTGTTGCCAAGGGCTTTGGAAAATGCAGGTAATGCTTCTATTGGGGTAGCTTCCTGCACATAGTTTCTTCTTGGGAATTGTGTAAGGTTCATCGTCTTGCCTACTTCTGTGATGCTTATTTGATGAGTACGATTGCTTCGATTTCGATATCAGCTCCAAGGGGGAGAGCTGCTACTTGATATGCGCTCCGGGCTGGAAAAGGTGCTGGAAAGTATTGGGCATACACTTCGTTTACTGCCTGAAAATCAGCGATGTCTGCCAGGAATACGGTGGTTTTCACCACGTCATCCAGCTTACCGCCTGCTTCTTCAACAATTGCAGCCAGGTTTTTGATTGCCTGATGTGCACGATCTGTAATTGTTCCCTCAGCCATCTTTCCGGTGGCCGGATCAATGGGCAGTTGACCAGAGGTGAAGAGCAGGTTGCCTGCCTTGATTGCTTGGGAGTAAGGGCCTACAGCACCAGGTGCCTTGCTTGTCTCGATTGCTTTTTTTTCGTTCATGGCTTTTTCATTTTTTGATTTTATAAAGGATAATTATGCTTACCGCGTTGAAAAGGATGGCGCCGACACTAAAAATGAAGAATGTCGACATTTTTAATCTTTCTTTTGCCAGATATTATTTTACCTGTCAACAAGAATCCTCCATAAAAGGAAATGAAAATTATCAATGATTACAAACCTGATCACAGCTTGCCTCGATTTGGGTAAGCGTAACCAGACCAACCTGCTTTATTCAAGAAGACAAACACATTCTGACAAAAAACCAAATCACCTGCGCCCCGCTATACAGTGTCTCGACATTTTACATTTCATCTTTCCGAAAGATTAACTGTTCCCTTGGGAAACCCGCAATCCATTTAGCCCTACCCCTCAAACTTATCCCGCTTGTTGCGGTGGGCACCGCAATCGTAATCGATATAACTGTAAAACCATACTTTCTTGCCATATACTGCGATTAAATATGACGGCAATTTGTTATCATTGGCTATCTCTGTGGAATCAACTCCATAAATCACGTTCCTGTCCAGAAGGCCGGCTACGACAGAAATACTGTAGAATATAAACCAGGACATTGATCAATTGGGAGAATTGTAACCCGCGACGAAAATGACTTAACTCCGCATGTTCAATCATTTCTCTGGTATTGAGCGGCAGGCCGAAGAAGCGACGGTTTTCTTTACGCTCCTGCCCCATGTATTCTTTCGTGCAGTATTTGCTATAACTGATCTCCCCCCCCTTATAACCTGCAATAACAGCATCGGTTATCTCTTTGGCTATTTCTTTTTTGCGGTTCTTCGGTAAACACTGCCAATTGGGATACTTGAATTTTAATTGTTTTCTGATGATTCGTTTGATATCTTCCTCTTTCATAAAGCCTCTTTTTGGGGAACCAATTGTATTAGCGTCCTTTTGCCCCATATCAAAGGCCTTTTTCAATTTAACCAGCTGTTTTACAGAAACAATCTGTATTCTTTCCAACACCCTTTATAAAAATTACATTGCCGGGGTTATTTATGCGTATATTGGCGAACATCATTTTCACCCTTTTTCTTGCACAATTAGTTGCTTGTGATGTGGAAGAGCAAGATGATAAAAAAACCAGAATTCGCGGGGTAAAAACAGTGCAGATTGGCGCAATCGAAAATACTATTACCCGTTGTTATCCAACCAAATTACACTCCACTGATATATCCACCCTGTCATTCGAAGTTGGAGGCCGACTGCAAGAAAAGCGTCTGGAAGTCGGGCAACAGGTCAGTGCCGGGGAGGTATTATTCACCTTGGATCCAACTTCCCTCCGCTTGGCGGCGGGCAAAGCCGAAGCGGCCTTACAGCAGGCATTGGCAACGGCATCAGACTCGGAGAACGACTTGCGAAGACAGCAGTCGTTATATGAACAAAGAATTGTCAGTCGTGCCAAGGTGGAACGTGCCGCAACTGCCAGAAAAGTTGCCGAAGCACAAGTTCAGCAAGCTCGTAAACAGGTTGAAGTTGCTAAAGATAACCTGTCAAAAACCAAACTTATTGCGCCATTTGACGGTGTAATTGGTGCGATTGAGGTTGAATCGTTTGAAATCGTCAATCCAGGAACAGCCATCGTATCATTGTATAAACCCGATCATTTTGAAGCCAGATTTGGTGTGTCATTGGATATTATCAATCGTCTGGCCCTGGGTGATTCTGTGTGGATCAAAGTAGGTGAAAACCAGCGCCTGCCCGGCGTTGTCAGCGAACTGGGTGCCAGTGCCGATTCGGTTTCAACGTTCCCGGTGGTTGTGAAACTCACCGAAGCCAGCGTCACGTTAAAATCAGGGGCGGCGGTAGAGGTTGAGCTAACTGTCAGGAGAAACGAAAAGGTTGCACACCCTTTGCCCTTGTCAGCCTTGATTATTGAAGGTGAGGTAAACTTCAGTAAAAATCCTCAAAAGGAGTCGATGACTGGCGAAATTTATCTCTATGATAATAACAGCCAAACTGTCAAACGTCACAAAGTTCGTCTTGCCGGTATTCGAGAAAACGAAATATTAATTTCACACGGCCTGAAAAACGGCGATCGCGTTGTCGTGGCCGGTGTCCCTTTTTTACGTGATGGTATGGCGGTAAAGCTTCTGCCAGACAGCCAGGATCGATAATATGAATGCCCTGACCCGATTCGGGATAGATAACTCCCGACTTACTGTATTTATGATGTTGGTCATACTGTTGCTGGGCGTTAAAGTGTATTTTGACCTACCAAAGCGTGAAGACCCGGCCATCACCATCCGTACTGCTGTGGTTACTGCTGCCTACCCCGGAATGTCACCTCAACGGGTGGAAGACCTGATTGTCGATCCCATCGAACGGAAAGCGCGTGAAATGAGTGAAATCGAAGATATCAATGTCTTGATTTCCACCGGTCGTGCCATAGTGAATCTGCATTTATATAACTCCATCCCCCAAAGTCGGTTGGTGGATGTGATGCAAAACATTCGCAATAAAATGGCTGAAGTTACCAGCGAATTACCTGAAGGTACGATCGGCCCTGTTGTCAATACCGATTATGGTGATGTTGTCATCGCATCCATTGCGGTCACAGGGGATGGTTACAGTTACGCCGAGCTGAAGGAATCTGCCAAAGCGTTGCGAAAAACGCTTTATACCGTTGAAGGTATAGGCAAAGTGGTCTTTTTTGGAGAACAGAAAGAACGTATTTGGCTGGATCTTGATTCCCGAAAACTTGCGGCTGTAGGCGTTCAACTGACACAATTGATAAATGATTTGCGTGCCCAAAATATTATTTTGCCCTCGGGAAATATCGATGTGTCAGGCACGACGCTGAATTTGGAAGTCAACGGTGATTTTGAAAATATAGAAAGCATTGAGAATGTTCTGACCCGTATACAAGAGAGCAGCACCCTCATTGCCTTAAAGGACTTGCTCAAGGTGCGTCGTGGCTACGAAGAGCCTCGCACCACCCCCATCTATTTTAACGGTAAACCCGCTATTGTATTGGGCGTACAAATGTCCGATGGTCAGGATATTCAGATTTTGGGTAAACGCCTTCAGGGTGTTGTTGCTGATTTTGAGCAAACTCAGCCGCTGGGCATCAGCTATGACTACGCTACGTATCAGGAGGTTGATGTTACCAAATCCATCAATGATGCCCTGTCCAATGTGGCGCAAACCATCGCGGTGGTGTTGATAGTGCTGGTGATATTTTTAGGCATACGTCCGGCATTAATTGTCGCCTGCATTGTACCATTTACCGTCATGTTTTCTATTGTTGCCATGGGCTATATGGGGATTGAGCTGCACGTGGTATCCATTGCGGCAGTGATTATTGCACTGGGCCTGCTGGTCGATAACGGGCTGGTGGTAGTCGAAGACATACAGGGGCAAATAAACGCGGGGGTTGACGCAAAAACCGCCGCATTAAATGCCAGCAAACAATTCGGCATACCGTTGGCGGTGGCCTCCGTGACCACAGTAGCGGCTTTTTTGCCGCTACTGCTGATGGAGGGGAGTAGCGGGGAATACGCTTTTTCTCTAGGTGCTGTTGTTGGTTTGATGTTACTGGGATCCTGGGGTACCGCACTCTATTTTCTCCCTGCTTTGTGCACATGGTTTGCCAAACCAAAAATAAAAAGATCAGGTAACCAACCGTCTTTTCTCATTAGAATGTATGGTGCCGCAATACACAAATCGCTGTCGCGGCCTTTATTAACTGTGCTGGTGCCTTTTGGCTTAATTGTTGGCGCCATGTTTTTGTTTGGTCATGTCAAAAAGGAGATGTTTCCAATCAGTGCCCGTCCACAATTTTTGATTTATATGGATTTGCCCAAAGGTACGTCAATTTCACAAACTGAAAAAGTTACTTTGATGGTAGAGAAATGGCTGTCTGACAAAAAGAGTAATCCCGAAATCAAAAATACCACCGCCTATGTAGGCGACGGAGGGCCCAGATTTTATCTGGCATTGAATCCGGCTGATCAGATTCCGTCAAGCGCTTTTATTTTAGTTAACACCCATGATTTTGAGGGTGCAACCACTGCGGCTAATCGTGCCAGAAGATACTTTTATGAAAATTACCCTGAGGCCAGATTCAAAGTCAAACACCTCTCTATGGGAGGAGCAGAGTCCGGTATTATTGAACTAAAAATATCAGGCCCGAATGCTGATAAATTATTGGCGATGGCAACACAACTGGAAGCCAAATTTGCCGAGGTTCCCAATATTGTTCAAAATGAAAACGACTGGGGGAATAAGGTGTTAAAATCCGTAATTAACATTGCCCAGGACAAGGCCAGGGAGCACGGTGTAACCTCGCAGGACATTTCCAGAGCCCTGGATGCGTATATTTCCGGGTCAACGGTATCAACCTTTCGAGAAGGTGAGCACGCTATTCCTATCGTCTTACGCGGGGTAAAATCATCGCGGGACAGTTTGGAGGATCTGGCAGGTCTTACTTTACCGCTCAACGGAAAATTGGTGTCGCTGAACCAGGTCGCCGAGCTTGTACCTACTTATGAAGTTTCGCAGATGCGCCGTGAAAACCAGCGGCGCACCATTAAAGTTTCTGCGAAAAGTAATAATTTCTCGGCGTTTGAAATGTTGAACTTTATCCAGCCAACGCTGGATGAGATTGACTGGTCTGGTGGCTATTCCTATGCCTTGGGCGGCGAAATTGAGGACAGTAAAAAGACTAACAGTATGCTGCTGAGTGGTATGGGAGCCGCATTACTGGTTATGCTGGCTGCACTGATTTTCCAGTTTAATTCAGTGCGTCGTGTTGTGCTGGTGTTTATGACCATTCCACTGATTTTAATCGGGTCACCGTTGGCGTTAATGCTCACAGGACAACCACTGTCTTTTTTCGCAACCTTGGGACTGATTTCGCTGGCCGGAATTATCATCAACAACGCCATCGTCCTGATCGACCAAATTGATTTGGAAATACAAACCTTGCCCCTGCGCAAAGCTATTATCAGTGCAGCTGAAAAACGTGTCACCCCAATTACCTTAACCACCTTAACCACGGTAATGGGGCTGCTGCCGATGGCGATTTCCGGTGGTGCGTTGTTTGAGCCAATGGCAATATTGATGGTTGGTGGTATCTCACTGGCATCGGTCCTTTCTTTATTTTTTGTGCCTTCTGCATTCCTGCTGTTTTTTCAATTTGGACAAAAGCAAGCGGGGAACCCAATCCCCACAGAAGGAGATACACGATGAGACTTGGATTTATCGGTAAAGGTTCCTGCCGCCTGATAAGCAGCGTGCTTGTTTTGCTCCTCAGTGGCTGTGTCTCACCATATCGGCAGGGTAAAATCACGGTTCCGGAGGTAGGCGAAGAGTGGGCAGGTAAACAAAAGATTTTTTCCTCCGCACAGGCCAACATCAAGCCTCGGTGGTGGGAAGATTTTAATAGTCCTGAGCTAAATGTCCTGGTCGAAAAAGCCTATAACCAGAATCTAACGCTGCATATGGCGACGTTGCGTATTTTACAGGCACGAGCTCTGTTAAATGCGACTCGCTCAGAGCTGTACCCGTCGATAAACTCGAACAACAGCATCAGGCGCACAAACCCCAGTGGCAATGCACAACTTTCAGACACAGGCTTCACTAATTATCAGCTTAGTCTGGACTCGTCGTGGGAGCTTGACCTGTGGGGACGCAACAGACACAATATTATGGCAGCAAAGGCTGACTTGAACAACTTAAACGCAGCTTACGAAGATATCGCTCTGTCGTTAGGTGCTGAGGTTTCGTCCGCCTTTATACATTACGCAGTATTGCAGAACCAAATTACATTAATCAATGCTAATATTCAGCTGCAAAAACAATCGTTACGTGTCACCAAGGCGTTATTTGAAGAGGGTTCGCGCACAGCACTGGACGTACAGCAAGCCCGTGCAATTTTGGCGGCCACGCAGGCACTGGCGCCGAATTTAGAGCGCAGTAAAAACCAAATTCGCAACGCTTTGATTACCCTGCTTTCGCTACTGCCTACGGAAATTGACAGACTATTACCCAAGAGAGATATCACATTGCCGGTGCTTTCCAGGGATGTACCAATTGGTACACCTTTGGATGTATTAAGACGCCGTCCTGATATTCGCCAAGCCGAGTGGTCGGCAGCCGCAGCGGCAGCACGTGCGCAAATGGCACACCTGGAACGTTATCCTCGAATCAGGCTGTCAGGCGCTCTCAATTTACAGGTTGCCGATGGTGTGCCAACCCTCTTTGGCGGTGGTCCAGGGAAACTGTTTAGTAAAGATAGTTTAGGGTTTAATATTGGCCCGTCAGTGTCGATTCCACTATTTAATGCGAAGCGTTTGGAAAATACTTTTCTGGCACATGATGCGGCTTTCCAACAAGCTTTGGCCGCATACCGTCTTGCCGTATTCCGTGGTTTGCAAGACGTGGAAAATTCGCTGACAGCACTGGCACTGTCTCGACAGCGTTATCACCACCTGCAAAAAAGTGTCAAGGCCTATGACAAAGCCTATAATATTGCAAAAATTCTATATAAGGAGGGCGAAGGCAACTTCCAAAATATCATTGATACGCAGCGCCAACTGATTGACCAGCAGCAAGCTCAAGTCGCTGAACAAGGTAATATCTCTTTGGCACAAATATCATTGATTCGCTCACTGGGGGGCGGCTGGGTGCCCGAGGAGCCGGCACGGTTGGATGAAACAACCAAACAATCGTTAAAAAGCCGCGCACCCAGCTGGTCAAAGTATCTTGAATAGCATCAATACTATGAACACAACCAAAGACAAGCAGGATACGACAGAACAGCGCTGACAGGATACTGGCACCACGTAACATCTATAGGTTCGGATATTACGTTGTGCTAGGCGTGCCCTTTGTTTTACTGCCGGCCAATGGAAAAGGCTTTGCCTGCTGGTTCTCCCAGACTGAAATATTCTCGTGTGCCGGGTATGAAAGCTAAGGGCTTGAGCTTTACCATGTCCGGCATATCCTTGTCATCAAGGATTGCTTCATCTGCTTTTATGTCCACCACTTCACCAATAAAAATGGTATGCAGACCAAGGTCAGTATATTCAATTAGTTTGCATTCAAGGACAAAAGGTATCTCTTTTGCGTAGGGGGCGTCAACGCAGTCACTGTGTTCTGCTGTCCAACCTGCTTCAGCAAATTTGTCGACCTTGGCCCCGCTGAATATTCCCATATAGTCCGCTTCCTTTATCTGAGACTCTGAAGGAATGCCAAGTGTAAATGCCTTACGTTCCATGATGCCCGCATAAGAATAGGTCGCCTTGCGTAACGACACATTCACACACACAGGTTTGGAGTTGCAGATGCCGCCCCAGGCAGCGGTCATCAAATTTGCTTTTCCGTTCTGGTCATAGGTGCCAACGAGTAGCACAGGAGTTGGATAGAGAAGAGTGTTGGGGCCGAGTGATTTTTTCATTACATGCTCCATGTATTTGGATTAATGTTGCTTTTTGGAACCAATTGCAGAAGCTCTGTGCCTCTGCATTATTCTCTGCTTCTGAGCTGATGAGCAATCCTGGCACGTGTCCTGTCAGCGCTGCTCTGCCGCATCTTGCATGTTTTTTTCAGCCCTTATATGGCTGGAATGGTCAAGTAAAAGAAGACAATTTTTTCATGCGACCATTTTCAGCTTGATCCACTTGTTCAAAAAAACATTAGGGCATACGTTTCCAAGAAAGCTGTGACGTCTGAAGCTATTGTAATACAGCAACTCTGTTTCCCTGGAAGATGCTGCCAGGGAAATGGAAGCCAGGATTAACGCGGAACGATCAGGGGTGGACGGCACAGCTTGCGTTGTTTTTTGCCCCAGTACTTCAGGGCATGGAACACCGCCTTAAGCTAAGGTGAGTTGATGAAAAAATTCATCATGCCTGAGAGAAAAAATAGAAGTACTTTATGAGGCGCTTACCCTAAAAGAGCTAGATAATGCTGCTCGGTTGGTACTTTTCAACATCCTTTATAGGTTTATATCTTTTAGAAACAGGGCTGTACGCATTAAACGGCAGCCCTTCCCAAAATAAATGAGCCAACAAGCCAGCACCGTTTCGCGCCCCTTTTTACGGCTGCCATGGATCGGCATTGTCCCGTGCCCAGAAGTGATAATGCTGCTTTTCTACCTTTCGCTGGCCCAATCGGTATTGTGAGTACTGCTTTGCATAGCAGTTTCTTTGGGTATGGCGCAAACCATATCCGTTGCAGTGTGAATCAGGATTACGGGGAAACAAGCTGACCTTATAACTCAGCGGCAAAACGCAGCGCGAATTTTACCATACCGAGAATATTCTCTCGTACATATCCGCAATCCTCCTCACCATCATGGGAGGAATCTTTGTAATTGCTTCCCTTCAAGCAGAGGGGTATTTTCACAATAACTTGACTTCAATTACTCAAGTGCATGATCAAACTTTGAGGCTATCTCGGGGTGGAATAACGAAGCGACCGCAATAATATGTCTTTTGTGAGCCAAAGAGGTCCGTGAATCACCGTCGCCACCTTGCATACGCGCTGTACTCTTACTCCCTTTGCAGCATTCAATGGAACAACTTTTTCTTTTATCACATTGTACCAACCCAGCACACAACCAACAGCATGCATGGTAGAGATTTTCCCTTTCCTCTGCAGAAAGATTTTTATAGTCAAATGTATCACTTGCGAGTAAAGCACTTAAACATTTTTCCGATCTCACGGCCTGCAGGTTATGCTGCGATGCTGGCCTATTCGCTCCAAACTTACTCATCTATCTACCTTTTATAAATACGTGTTCTGCCTCCTCATCAAGAGAAGGCAATACTGGTGACAATCTTAAAACCGCAAGGTTTTCCAGGCTCATCCCATGAGGCGGAAAGTATTGCCAAAAAAACAACGAGCTGGACAACCCTCTACTTCTCTTCCATAATCTAAAACGGTAATGAAAAGCAAGCGTTTATTAGGGTATCTTTTATTTTTTAATATCAACTAATTTTTTTCTTAAAAATTTTGGGCATTTTTTACATTTCTCCAATTTAAGAGTAGCAACATTTATTCGAGTATGCTAACAAGATCGACTATTAGGAATCCCTTAAATTACTCATTCCTGCTAACTTTCAAATAACTATTGCACTCATCGAGGGAAATATGGCACCATTCATACCAATCGCCTGTAGTGTAGCAACCGCATTATCTGTCGTTCTGGCCGTGGAAACCGGCAAAGGGACCAAAAAAACCATTGAAAGGAAAAAAAGAAGGAATGCCCGAAAAAATCGATCTTGAAACCAAAAAGGAAATAGCAAAGATCGGAATGACTGCGACCCTGGGAGTTACCGTCATTACCGCTCCTTTTTTAAAAGGAAGCAAAACAGCAAAAAATATTCACACTGGTGCTGGAGCACTTTTAGTTGGTTTTGCCCTGTGGCATCATTTTCTTTATCGACCTGACACAAAGAAACAACTTCCCCGTAAAGCCAAAACAACTGAAAAGTTGACAACGTCTCCAGCAACGTAAACCACCGCACAGGGCTTTAGCCAGCCTTCTTCCCCTTTCCCCTCCTGAGTTCTAGTTCTCCAGATTTTTTTTATCGCAAGTTCGTAACAAAGAAAGCACGTTCCCAACTGAGACAATCCCTTGCCCTCTGTACCACTGTTCAAAAGGCTTGCGGTCCCGTTGATACACTGAATTGTCGAAACAGGCAGCAATATGTAACCATATTTTCCCCTTACTATTTGTCTTGCACTCTACATCACTCGTTAAAACATCCTTATATTTTTAATATATCGTAATATTTTTTCTTTCCGCTTGACAAGGTGAATCCAGAAAGGCAAAATTGCCACATTTAGAGTTTCCTAATTTTATCCATTTTTTTCAACAAACGTGTTTTCATACTTGGGGCTTACTTAATCAACCCTAAGTGTAACCATTAAAAGGGAGATAGGTACATGTTGTTAAGAATGAAACATCGTTTTCGGCTGAAAATGGCTCTGCTCGGGCTGCTCTTTTTTTTCTGTCAGCCAATGCTTAGTCTGGCTTCAAGCACTGCGCAGTCACCACCAAAGTATACTGGTCCCAAGCCAATAGGACTGGTCAACTCCAGCAATGGCGGGGTGTTTAAAAAGGGAAAGTATGGAATAATCCTGAAACATATTACCTTTGATCAGGATGAGTTGTACCGTGGAACTGATTCCATAGAGTATTCCCGGCCACCGCTTGGCCGGCCAGGCAAAGCAATGAAGGAAAAATCCTTTAATCGTTTTCAGGCGACCCTGCGGGCAGGAATAACTGAAAACATTGATATTCGGGCTGTCATCCCGTTTATGGATAAAGAACTGGAACGAGAATCCAGCACCAGGAGTTTTTCCGATGACAACTCAGGGATTGGTGACATTAAGGTATTGACCAGATACCGGATTATGTCCCAGAAAAATAAAGATCCGTTCAACCTGGCTCTAGGTATCGGATTGCAGATACCAACCGGAGATACTGGTGCAACCGACTCCAGTGGGAAAACACCGGGTTACCTGCAGACCGGTTCCGGTTCCTGGGACCCGATCATTGAATTAGGCGTTCACAAGGTTGTCCGCAGGCACTGGTTCTCCACCTATTTCATGTATCAGATGAGTACTGAAGGTGAGCTTGGTAATCAGGATTTTGAAAAACCGGACGTATTCAAGTACAACTTTGGCTATGCCTATGCTCTCTCAAACCTGTTTGATCTGCAACTTGAGCTCAACGGTGAGGTGAAGAGCAAGGCGGAAAAAGCAGGAGTTAAAAATAACAACAGCGGTGGACACATGATCTTTCTCACCCCTGGAGTTCACTGCAAAATTACCAAGCAGGCGCATTTTGATCTTGGCGTAGCTATCCCAATATACCGAGATGTTAATGGTACCCAGTTAACCGAAGATTTCAGAGTCATCAGCAAACTGGCATTCACCTTTTAAATCTTATAGAGGAAACACGTTATGAAGACACGAGTAAAGCCAGGAATAATAAACCGTTTTACCTGCACGGTTGTTGCGATCACCTGCCTGCTTTTCCTTCAGATCGGCAGCGCAACAGCGAAGATGAAAGCACCCCCACCTACGGTAGTCGATGTCATAATTATTGGCGACAGGGTTGTTGATATTGCCTATAACCTCGGTGTGTTACCCAAGGCCATGTCAGTACGGGGCGGGATGTGGCCCATGGCAAAAAAACTGAAGATGGTAAGCCAAATACTGGGTTGCCCCAACTGTATCAGTAAAAATAAAGACATTGTCCCCAAGGCATGTACAACCTTTGGGGTGAAGCGTATCATTGTTGAAAGAAGTAAGCCATACTGCTTGTATAAGTCCAAGGTATCACCAGAAGGATTCCTCAAAGACATTGATACATCGCCGGATGTCACCATTGAGTATGTGGACTTCTCCGGCGGCCTTGAGCAGGCAATCAAGCGAACTGCCACGTTGCTGGACCGCAGTGCCAAGGCTGAAGAAGTCATAGCCAAATACAAAAAACAGCTGGCAAAGGCAGAAAAGGGCTTGTCACAAAAAGCAGCTGGTAAAAAGGTAGTCATCTTCAACGGTACCTTCCAGCCATCAAGCGGCAAATCCACCTTACGCGTTGAAGCACCAGGAGGGTATGCAGATACCTTTATCCTGAGCAAGCTCGGCTGCATCAATGCTGGTGATGCGTTTAAGCCACAAGGCGGTAAAGCAGACAAGGGCCATTATCCGGTAAAGAAAAACAAAAACGGCATGATCCTTACTCCGCTGGTCACAGCAAATCCTGACGTGATTGTGATGACGGGTGACGCCTTCGCCGTGGAACGTGCCCTAGCTGACGCAGTGAGAACCAACCCTGAGTTTGCAAACATCAAGGCCATTAAAAACATGAGTGTGTATAGCCTGCCAATCTATATTGACGCAGGTGTACTTGAGTACCCTGGCGTACTTAGGAAGTGGACAGCAGCACTGACCAATTAAGAGGAGAGTAGGCTTCTCCTGCCACGCTCTGCTTTCAAAGCTCCCTGGAAAGTGTTCTTTTCCAGGGAGCTTTTTTTATTCCAACGGCTTGTTTTCATCCAAAAGCCAGCAATATTTACCCTGTCAAAGCGAGGGGTAAAAGGGGGGCAAGCAGCGTACAATTAAGCACCCCTTTTACCCCCATGAGAGGAATAAACAAAAAAAACCGTCCCATCAGGAGACAGGACGGTTGAGAACAATATATTCTACAGCAGACTGTCAGTTAGCTCTTATCAAACCGGCCCAGGATCTATCTCCCAGGGTCTTTTCAATGCTGGCTGCAAGATCAAACTTAATCTGTTCGCTATCAGGGAGTTGTTCGGCCTGCTTGTACAGTTTGCTGGCCCACTCATTATCCCCAAGACAGGTTGCAACACTTTCAGCAAAATGCATCATTTCTTTGGCAGAGGTGAATTTCCCCTGGATATTTTCATGCATCTTTCGTAACAGCCCTTTATCTTCTGTCTGGAACTCAACAATCTGGAGTAAATGCTCACATTTAAGCCAATCGTTGCAGAGCTCCGCGGCCTTTTCGTACAACTCTTCAGCCCAGGCTCGGTCGTGTAAATCATATAAGATATGGCCTGCCAGGGTGAGGAAATAAAACCGATCCTGAGAATGCACCTGAGCACTCTGATACAGGGAACGCACCCATTTTTCATCGCCCAGGATCTCCATTACAGAAGAGCCAAGTTTGATATAATCTGAAGGCGTCTCACATTTCTGTTCCAGGGTTTTGAGGTATTGCCTGGCGGTTCCCTCACTTTCCAGATTAACCATCACTGCGTGGGCGATATTTTTCCTTTTGACAAAATCATTGACCGTAGAAAATTGCTTATCATATACAGCCCCTGCCCATTTTTTATCGCCAATATCACCAGCAATGCATGCTGCAAGCTCCATGTACTCGCCATGGGATACGGCCTGCTTTTCTGCATTGGTAAACAACTTCCGGGCGTAAGGATGATCACCGGTTTCCTGCATAACCTGATGTCCCAGGTTGCGCAGAGATGAACCATTGAGTGCTGCCTGCTCACGTTTGATATACTCATCATAGAGCGTCGTATACGCTGCACGTTTTTCCTTTTGCAGGCTGATATCTTCCTTCCACTTGGCATCAGTGCCGTACTGGAGCACCGCATCGGCCATCATCTGGAACTCGGTATTGGTTTTTACCGCGTTTTCAGCTGCATGCAGCACGTCCACTGCGCCTTCAGTATCACCAATATCATCGGCAAGCTTCTTTGCCACCTCAACCAACTTGGGAGTATCTGCCTCACACTGGGCAGCTTTGCGGTATATTGCTCCTGCAGCCGCTTTATCCTCAATGTCTTTGATGATGGCATCGCCGAGCTTAACCTGTTCTGCATAGGTGGTAAAATGATTGCCCGCCTCATTGTAGATCCCCAGGGTCAGTTCTTTATCACCAAGCGCTTCCATAACGGTGGCAGCGAGTTTCAACAGGTCATCACCGCTGGTCAGCATGCCTTTGGCTTTAGCAAACAGGGAAACCGCGTATTCTCTGTCTCCCAGAGCTGCAAAGGCTTCCTTGGCCAGATTACCCACCTCAAGTCCTGATTCCAGATTCTCTTCTGCAAGGGTGTAAATATTTTTCCCAAGATCACTGTCAGGAAACAACTCTCCTGCACAAGCCGCCAGTACCGCAAAATCAGCTCCGGCTTTACAGTTATCTGCAGCTTTACGGAGCACTTCCTCTGCCTGGTCAGGATCGTCAAAATCATTTTTCAAGCCCTTGGCAAGATCAGCAAAATCGGCCGCACTGGTACATTTATCAGTCGCCTTTGCTCCGATCTCCTTGGCAAACTCGTTGTCGTTTAAGGTTTCATTGATTTTAGAGGCTAATGCCAGAAACTCTGCAGCCTTGGTCGCTTTCTCTGCTGCAGCAGCAAACATTTCCCGCGCTGCATCGACCTGGCCGCTTTGTCCGGCAGACTCTGCTATGGCGATCATCTCATCAGCATTCATACAGGCGCTCTTTGCCTGCTCAAAATATTCTGCTGCCTTTTCTTCGTCTCCAAAGATGATCCGTGCTCCATTGGAAAGTGCCAGAAAATCCTGCGCAGTGGCTGCCCAGTCTGCCCCCTCCTCATACAGTTCTTCGGCCCAATCCTTATCCTTCACGTCGGTAAAAGCACCAATGGCAACTTCTACATAGTCAACGGTTTCCTGGCACTCATCATATTTTTCTTCAAGTTCTTCGCGGGTAGCCATGCATTCCTCCTCATGTTCAGCCATAACCTGAGTTGGTTACGTCAGTAGTTTTAATTAGGAACTTTTAATAATATTTAGAAAATTTTATTTTAATTAGGATATCCAAATTTAAATGTCAACCTAAAATCCATTTGTTTTCCTGCAGTTCATCCCCCCCGAGAAAGCACAACCGCAACACATGGGGACTACATACACAAAGCATACTCCATGACCCTGTCCACCCTTCTCAGATCTTCTTAACCATTAACTTTTTTTATTCCTTTAAAGTTTATTTAATATGTATAATACTAGGAGTAACTGATATATAGCGTTTTATTTTTTTCAATCTTAACCCAGTACATTACAGGAGATCACATGAAAAAGTTTACCCGCAACCTGCTCTTTTTTCTTGCCATTGCCATCATAGCGCTCAGCTACGGATGTCAGCCAGCAACTGACATGAACGCTGCTGACCCTGCAGTCGCTAAGATGAGTACAGATAAAATGATAACCAAGATGAAAAAAGAGCTGAACGGCTTTAGCGACAAAATCAGCAATCTGGAAAAAATGATCAGGGACAAGAACCTGAGTTCCAAGGCTGATATGGCTAAAAAGATGGAGATCGAAGAACAACTCATGGAACTGCGTAAAGGTGCCTGGAATGCACGCAACACCGTTGTAGCTGGTGACATTCAAGAAGGCAAAATGATGCTCAAGACCTTGAACAGCCAGCTTGAAGCATTGAAGATGGTCGCTAAAAATTCATTTTAATTCTGCTTTCTTGTACTAAAACGTTTCTTTCTGCTGTAACGCAGTTGTGGAGTTTCTCAAGGCTCAATGGCATAGCCATTGAGCCTTTTTCATCTCTCTCGGCCCAGCTCTTAATTAGGAAGCGCTTACACTTTTAGGTTGACTTAAGAAATCATCTAAGCTATTCTGTTCTTGGTCATGACATAGCATGCCATCAGTGTAAAGCAGATATTGATCTCTCCTCCTTGAAAAATATCTGCACCTTCCTCATTTTAAGCAATCACACATCACCTCTATTTGTGTGATTGCTTACTCATTCATGCACAGCTCCCCTGCACGTCTCCTCAGCAGGGGGGCTCCTTTTTTGCCTGGCAGCCCTATCAAGAAGTGTCCGCTCCCTGATGCTGATTCCACTAACCAGCACAAAGGAAAAGGACATCCCTTTTCAGCATGTACTATCAGGATACCCGCTTTATCTTTTTTTTGTAACTATACCCGATTAAGCGTGATGAATTCCCCACCACGATTATGGAACCAATGTTGTGGATAAATGCGCCAGCAACCGGTCCTATCCCGCCGGTCGAAGCGAGCAGCAGGGCAAAACAGTTAATACCGATGGAAATTACCAGGCTCTGTTTGATCACGGTAATGGTTTTTCGGGAAAGTGCGATGGCTTCAGCAACCCGGTCCAGACTGTCTGTGGTTAAAGCAATGTCCGCCGCTTCGATAGCCGAATCAGTGCCAGCAACGCCCATGGCAATGCCAACGTCAGCCTCAACCAGAGCAGGTGCATCGTTTATCCCATCACCAACCATGGCGACTTTTTTTCCGCCTGCCTTCAACTGTTTTATATAGTCAAGCTTTTGTTCAGGTAAAAGCTCAGCTGCAATTTCATCAAAACCGGCATTTCCCATTACGGAGCGGGCAACTGCCTCTGTATCGCCCGTGAGCATAACCACCCGTTGGATATCAAGCGTTCGCAAGGCAGCAACAGACTCGTTCACTTCAGGCCGCAGGGTATCTGCAATGGTAATTCCACCAACGAGCTTATCATTTACAGCCACTAGAATGCCGGTAACGCCATCAGCTGTTGCCGATGCAAGAAAGGCTGCTTCCTCCCTGCCGATCTCAATCTCTCTTTCCTGAAAAAGAGCAGCGTTTCCGACGAGAATGATTTGACCGGCTCTATCACTTTCACTGATAACAGCCTCTACTCCTCTCCCTGCTATTACCTGAGTTTCTTCAGCAGCCCTGTAGTCCAGTGATTTTTCGTGAGCATGCGTAAGCACGGCCTCTGCCAGGGGATGACCTGAGTTTTTCTCTGCAGCTGCTGCCAGCCGGACGACCTCTTCCTTTGTTGTGTCACCAAAGCCCTGCACCTGGTAAACTTTGGGCTCCCCAAAGGTCAGAGTACCCGTTTTATCAAAGGCAAACACAGTAAGTTTACTGATGGTCTCAAGCACGGCGCCGCCTTTTATAAGTATTCCCTTTCTGGCGGCATTGCCGATTCCCGCAACAACGGCTGTGGGGGTAGCAATCACCAACGCACAGGGACAGGCCACAACCAACACGGTTACACCACGCAGGACTTCACCGCTGATACCCCACACCACCCCTGCTAGAAGAAGCATCACCGGCGTGAACCAGGCGGAAAAACGATCAGCAATCCGCTCAATGGGCGGTTTTTCTGCCTGGGCTTTCTGAACCAGCTCAATAATTCTTGCCAAAGTCGTATCCTGGCCGATACGGCTTACTTCAATCTTCAGGGCTCCAAGTTGGTTAAACGTGCCGCCATACACCTGACTGCCGGGCTCCTTTGTTACCGGTACGGACTCACCGGTAATAGCAGCCTGATCGACCTCTCCCCTGCCCTCGACAACCACGCCATCAACCGGGATCTTTTCACCAGGCTGGACCACTGCCAAATCCCCAACTACAACCTCTTCAATGGGCAGTTCCATTTCCCTGTCATCTCGAATAACCCTGGCGGTTACAGGTTCCAGGCTCATCAAGGAACGGATCGCCTGACCAGTTCTGGCGATGGTCAGATCTTCAAGCAGCTCACCGGTGAGCATCATCAGGGCCACCAGTGCACCAGCAATATATTCACCTACCCACACCGAGGCGATCAAGGCAATGGAAACCAACACCTCAGCGTTAAGCTTCCCCTTACTGATTGTGGAGACGATAGCATTTCTGATAATGGGATAGCCAGCGATGGCAACGCCAGCAAGAGCGGTTTTGGTACCAGCAGACGTGTGCTCACCCAACAGCCACGCAGCGATGACCAGAAACAAACAGATCAACGGAGTGACAAACTCGCCGTAACGATCAAGAAAAGTGTCAAAGGGCCCAAGGTGATGGTCATGATCATCAGCCGGTGGAATTGAAACGGGCACGCCTAACGCATCACGGGCTATGTCATGCATGTTTTATCCTCGCCAAGAAAAATGAAAGTGAAGAAAACTACCCAGCATCAGTGTAAGGGTGCAGAGTGCAACCTCAAGCGACATGCCACAAAAGAGCATAACCAGCAATACCAGACAGACAACAAGCTCTGCTGATGGCCGGCGCACATGCAGGCATGTAAAAATACTGTTTTTGAGCGGTGGATACAGCCCTATCATCGCAGCACCAACCACAACCCCATCGGAAAGCGTACCAGGCAGCCAGCGAAAATGGCCGGCTATAATGAAGATGCTCATCACAAATACAGCAAACCAATCCGGACCTGAGCTACTCATCAACTTGTCCAGCCAGTCGTGATGGTGCTCGTGGTGATGGTCATGGTGGTGATGATCATGGTCATCATGGCAATGATGATGATCTTCATGAACACCATGGGGACGGGTACCGTGCTGGTGGCCTTTTTTCTCCCAATCTTTATGGAAAATGGAGTTTCTATCTACATCATGCATCTTTAGGTACCGTTATTTTTTCTCTGTAGCAACATCAGGCTTATTGCCCTGTAGAGCGGAAAACTGATCCGAGCTGCCTGAAAGATACTCAATCTTGCCTGAACGCATGCTGTAAATATCTGTGGTGGTTTTCGCCAAGAAATCAAACTCATGGGAAACCGCAACATACCCGATATCCAGCGTATTGAGCACCTGAACCATCCGCTCCACTGTTTTCTCATCAAGTCCGGTGGTTGGTTCATCAAGGAGCAAAAACTTGGGTTCCATGACCAGTACCGTTGCAAAAGAAATCAGCTTCTTTTCTCCACCAGAGAGTTTATAGGTAATCCGGTCTTCAAACCCCTCAAGTCCAAGCACTTGTAATATACGCCTGGACATGTCAATGGCCTCTGCAGGGGATTTACCCATGTTCAACGGCCCAAAAGCCACGTCTTCAAGAACGGTTGGCGAAAATAACTGATCATCTGCGTTTTGGAAAACAAAGCCGATTTGGCTCCTGCATTCCTGGAAGTCTTTTTCCTCTTCCATGTGTTTCCCAAACAGTTTCAGGGTACCGCTGGTTGGTTGGTTTAGCCCCATAAGTAGATGCAAGAGGGTTGACTTACCGCTTCCATTGGGCCCGATAAGGCCAAGGCGCTCACCCTGCCTCACCTTAAAGTTGAGCCCATTAAGCACTGGCTCCCGACCAGGATAGGAAAAGGAGACATCCTCAAGTTCAATCAGGGTATCTTGTTTCATAGTGATAGAGGTGCTAGCTGCAGCCACTCCAGTCCAACGAGCAGTGCAAGTATAAGAATAAGGGGAATACTCCAGATTCGGTCGAGCCTTGAAAAGGTAAACGCTGTTATGCAGTAAAACTTTCCTTTAAACCCTCTACAGACCATTGCCTGATAGACACGATCAGCCCGTGCAAGGGCTCGTACCAAGAGCATTCCAAAAAGGTAGGCATAGGTGCGGTACGTATGCACATTAGTACCGGGCGTGAATCCCCGCACTCGCATTGCAGTAACCAGCCGCTGGTATTCCTGCTCCAGAACAAAAACGTAGCGGTAAGCAATAAGCAGCAAATACAACAACTTATCAGGAACACGCAACCCATTGAGCGCATTGCCAAGAGTGGCAATGGACATGGTTGCAACGAGTGCGATAAATACCAGCAATATGGTATTGGATTTAATGGTTATTCGAAGGGAAAACAGTATTCCCTCCAGGCTCATTGCATACGGCCCTATGTGGAAAAGATCACTGCCTTCATACGTAAAAGGCAGGATCAGAAAAAGAATCAGGTTAAAAACATTAATGACCGTCAGCCGTTTGGCCACCTGAACAAGCGGCAGTCTGGACAACAGTACCAAAAAACAGGCGAATACCAATCCTGCCAGCAGGGAATAAAAGTCCTGTGAGACCGCAATGATAACGGAAAAAAGAAAGGTAAATACCAGCCTAAGCCGGGGGTTCAGGCAATGGGGGATTGAAGTACCTTCTATAAATGCTTCGCTGAGCATTATCCATTCCCCCCTGCTTTACCTTTTTACTCTCACGATTGTTTACGTCGACAATGAAAGTAGGTACCCACCCCAACTAAACCAAAAATATAGCCGATACCACCAAGGATATCCTTGAGTTTTGGTTTCTCTGCATTTTCGCTGGTGGCAAGTTTTCGAATAAGAGGTCGGAGCTTTTTATCCAGCGCACCCTCGACGATCTGTTGGATTTCCTGCCTGGAAAGACCAGGAACAGCTGCAACGGCAGGTGTGGATTGCGTCGCAGTTGCTTGAGAAGCAACCGATTCATTGTTCACAGGCTCCGGGCCAGCTTCATCTGCAAAAGCGAGTTCAATTTCCTCAAGCGGGATAAGTGCTTCAGCCTGATGCCCCATGCCAGCCTTGACCTTTATCTTAAGCGGTTTTTTTTGCTCGATCTTATAGCTGAACTCCCCTTGATCATTGGTGTTACTTTCAAGTAAAACAGTGCCAGCTTCATCTGATACGATTACTTCGGCATTGTGAGCAAGCGAACCATCGCCAAACGCCGCTTCAAGGTAAACGCGGTCTCCTTCTACCCATGCGGTAACAAAAAATTTATGTGCAGATGCTTGACCAATGGAAAAAAGGGTGAAAAGGACGCCCAGGGTGATAGTGTGAAAAATCTTTGTCAGTGGCAGGAGTGTGTTCAATTTATGCGTAGCCATTGTCTCTTCTGTTATGTGAACTTGTTTATTGGATGTCATTAGAGCTGAAAAAATCGATAGTATTTACTTGCAAAAGGCTGGCACACTTTCAGGCTGAACCTTTTTAAGAAAGGCAACACAAAAGGCGGTGATAATCCCCTCGATAAGCATAACTGGAACATGGGCAGTAATGACCAGGGCAGCAACTTCCTTGAAGCTATCTTCCGTAAAGAAAAGAGAAACCGCCACCATAAGCGCTGTGAGAAAAACCGACAACGCTCCACAGAAAAAGGCGCTCACCATTGCCCAGCGGTCATTTCTATGTACCAGTCCATTAAAAAGATAAAAACAGAACACAGCAGGAAAGGCAACGTTAAAGGTATTTACCCCTAAAACTGTTATCCCGCCAAACTGAAAAAACATGGCCTGTAAGGCCAGCGCCACAAGAACAGCAGGAAAGGCTGCCCAGCCAAGCAGTAACCCGACAACCCCGTTCAGGAGCAGATGAACGCTTGATGGCCCAATGGGCACATGAATAAGTGATCCCATGAAAAATACCGACGACAGAATACCGACCTGAGCCATACGGTCATAGTCTATTTTTTTCAATCCAATAGCCGTTCCAATTGCGGTCAATGCTCCGCCGGTTAAAAGCACTGGAGCTGAAATTACACCTTCAGAAATATGCATTATGTATCCGTTACAACAAGGTTTTGTACGTAAAAGGGGCCGTTATTCCGGCCCCTTGACTCAATTACACTATTATCCAGGACTATTTCATCTCCACAGTTTCTACCCAGATAACCGCATCCTGTGACAGCTCCTTACCTTTAAATTCCTTCTGGGCACCTACACCAAGGGCACAGAATCCCCACCAGCCGGCCTTAGGCATACCATAGGAAAATTCACCCAAAGCATTAGCAACGATGGTTGTCGGCCAGATAAAGGTTTTTGGAGTTTGGGCATTCTCCTCTTTGGCAAAACGATTTTCTGCCATAACCGGGGTATGGTTCATAAATTCTACTTCTATTTCTGCAAAGGGAACCGGCTTGCCGTCTGCCTTAACAATGCCACGGAAAACGTTACCGGCAAGCATGTTGTATGGCTTGTTCAATGGAACAATCTCTGCTTCAAGCCCCATTTCAGCGTGCCAGTCAGTGGGTAACCCGCCAACGTTGAAAACCGTTTTGGCGATCTGTTGAATATAAATGCCGTCTGCCTCCTCAAAGTACGGAGCAGGCTTTAAGCAAAATAGCCAATCTCCCATCCCGCGCATCTTATAGGAGGTTTCAAAGCCTTGGGCACTGTTGGTAAGGCTTGTCCAGGTAATGGGCTTCAACGTTGCCAGGAGGTCCTTTTTCTTGCCCTTATGGAAAGTGAAAAAGTATTCCGGTGTATCCATCTTCATGGTGTGCCCGGCATCATAAGGATGCGTGAAGACTACTTTCAGATCAATCTTCCCCCCTTTCTCACGAGCCATATCGGGGGAATAAATCATTTGGAAATGGGCCTGGGCTGAGCTGGCAACACCAATTGTAAAGAGTAGCGCCAGTACACCTGATACAAAATTTTTCATAGCTTTTTCTCCTTTTAAAATAAAAAAATAAAAAACCCGAAACCGCAAGCGGTTTCGGGTTCCCTTTTTCCCTAGCCGACTCCGAACGTCCTTCCCATTTCGAACGGAGACTTTTTTCTATTGCAGCAGGTCTTCTGACTTCCAGCAGAAATTGAACTCAATAACACCTTCCCGGAATATACTTCCAGTGGCCAGTTATTTTTTTAAAGCTGGTTACAGCGGTGGGTCCGTCCCTGAGTTGCACAGGGTTCCCTTTTCATCCTTTCACGGAACTACAATATACTTTTTCGTTGTTGTTACCAAACAGGACGCTTCGTGTCAACAAAAGTTGTCAAGCGTAAGACACTGAAGCAGCAAAAAACTTTTAGTGTAACCAATCACGGAGTCTGTACTTCTGTGCTATTCTCATCTTCTGATGTGAACTGGTCACGGGTGCAACAGCATTGTGCAAGCACTCTTTTGAACAGGTAAGCAAATGAAGAAAGACTCCGTGTAAAGAGGAAGTGGTTGTGATCAGTGATGTTTGAGCCTGCCCGGCTCTAATGATTCCGGGGTATTTGAGCACCCTGGCGTACTCACGAAATGGACAATGGAGCCTCTGCTCTCATATTCTGTATTTTACAACTCCCTGGAAAATCTTCTAGGGAGTTGTTTGAGCTCAACCACTTGTGCTTATGCAAAAGCAATCATTTTTTGGGCGGTCAGGGCAGCTGCAATGACCTCTTTGGTATCATTTGAAGTATCAAGTTCTCCGGTACAATCAATCGGTTCCCAGCCATAAGCAGCTTTTATCACCTGTTCATGCTGCTCACGCAATAAAATAAAGGATTGTTCCACCTCTGGATACTTGCCGGATTCCCTGAACGGCAGCCTGATATAGTTTTCTAACCAGCCTTCCTTAAAAGAAGGCGTAGTGATCCAGTGATAATCTACAGGTTGCCACTCGGCACTGCGCTCAAAAGTACCTGGCAGGCAAAAACTCTGATGCGGATTACCAAGACAGGGCAAAAAGGATTGAATTTTTACACTGTGGGCAGCCAGCTCACGCTCATATTCTTCCAAGGTGAGTTTATAGCGTAACGATGGTCTGTAATTCCCTCTCTGCTTGACGATCTTCCAATTGATTCTCATAGAATTATGCTCACAAAAATTTACGCCTAACTTAACGAAATAGTCTCCCCATAGGGCGGTACCAACTCACTTTCACCGATTTTCACCCATAAAACCGGAAAATCCGGTTCCTGCTCTGGATATCCCCTACATTCCAAATCAGTGAGATAAATCAAACAGGTTGGCTTGATACCTCTTTTTTCAATGTGGGCAAACACAGGTCGGTAATCGGTTCCACCACCACCTTTTGCAGAGATGGTTAACGGTAAATCACACTGGTTGTATTCCTGGGCAAAATGTACGGTCAGGTCACAGTAGAGAAGATACAGCTTAGTGGGATAGAGATGTATGATATCGGATATCTCAGCGGCAAACTGATCCATATCCTGTTGCCCAATACTCCCCGAAGTATCCACTGCAATGGCGATCTCATCTATTTCAAAATTCTTCAACGATGGAAAATACTCATCCTGGTGAATGTAGCGCCTGTTGGGCTCAATCCAGCTGTAATCTGAACGCGCAGCCCGCTGGATAAACCTGGAAAGCAGTTCCTGCCAGCTCAAGCGGGGCTGGAGTTTTTCCCCCACCAGTCTTTCAACTTCTACCGGCAGATCACCAATACTTCTTGCGTGGATGGCAGCACGGATGATGGCATCATCCCAATCAGTCTCATGCCCATCACTGTCACCGCTACTGGAATTATCGGAATCATCGCGGACTTCCCCGGACTTGCCAGGATCCCCCTGTTGCTGGTGCTGCTCCCCACCGGCTTCACCCTCTTCTTCAGCTCCTTCGCCATCAGGCGTTTCCTCTGTTTCACCGGAATTTTCACTCCCGCTTTCCTCATCTTCAGCTCTAGTCGCGTCAGCCTCGCTCTCCTCAGCCTCACCTACAATTATATCGTACACGGCCTCTGCGCTGCGCCGACTGAACTCATCACGAAAAAGAAAACCATCTGGTAAAGTGAATCCAGCATCCAGGAGAATGGGGTTGATCACATAATCACACGCTTTGTTCCACATGTTATGGTCACGACCATTTCTTCGCTTATGATGGTTGCAGGCAGGATGCATAACCACATGGGCGGTCATGCCTTCAAGTTTCTCGCTGGAAAGCAGATTGATATATTCCGGGTTGTAGCCCATCACCTTGCCATCGCTCCAGGCGGTCTGGCAGGAGCTATCTTCTTTGAGCTGTAACCGCATGGCTAAAGATGCAAAAAACGGGTGTTTGAGTACCAGCGAGGTTCTGGCGCGACGAATGCGGGTAAGAGCTTTTTTAGAGTCCAAAGTATACCGCCAATGACTACACTAACACATCTGCATTCCTGGCTGCCCAGGTAGTAAAATGCGATGTCTGCACGATGTCACAACAATGGCGAACTGCCTCCCTGACAAGTAACACCCCAAACTCTTCAGGAAGTCGGTCGGCAAAGTTGATCACATTTTCTGCTTGCTCAACAGTTGCTGACTTTCCAACCATTTCACAGGTTGCAGACAATACAGAAGGGTCGCTTGGCACAATAACCTTCATAGGGTTGGTAAAAATATCCTCCAATTTTGGTAGCCCATTACGCAACTCCCTAAAGCCAATGAATTCAGTAGCCGCTCCCTTGCCAATGGTCCCTTGCAGGAGCTCGGTGAGAACCTCCTGGTCAACATCGTCGTCCAGCAATCGAGACACAAACTCCCACGAGCGCGGTGAAGGAAAGGCTCGGGTGTCTGTATGCGGATCAAAATCGTGAAGTAAACCTGGCCTGAAATCAATGAAGTCAACGATATCAGGATGGATATCATGTTGAGCAGCCCAGTTTTTCCATTCCTCACAATCAATGGAAAAATCAATATGAACAAACCGGTTCGCAAGTGCAGAGGGCATTCTGTAGGTAACGGCTTTGTCACTCTCCCGATTACCAGCTCCAACAACCGCCCAGCCATCAGGAAGTTGATACTCCCCTATCTTGCGATCCAGAACCAGCTGATAACAGGCAGCCTGCACCAATGGAGGAGCGGCATTGAGTTCATCAAGGAAAAGGATGCCTTCCCCGTCCTTGGGTAAAAAGGCAGGACTGCACCACTCTGAGCGACCATCATTACTTATTTTGGGTAAACCACGAAGATCAACCGGATCAAGCAGAATTGCCCTGACATCAATGATCTCTATGCCCATCTTTGTTGCTGCCTGGTGGATGACCTGACTTTTACCCACCCCCGGAGGTCCCCATAAAAATACCGGTTGCCTCACGCTGAAAAGATGCATCATGGAGGAAATAATGTGCGATGCTTTCATGTTATACCATTTGAAAAGAGCCATTGAACCGTTAGGCTCCCCAGCTTATTAATCAAGGCTCAATGAGCATATGCCCTTCCTTGACCTCTGGGGCAGCCTTGGGGCAGCCTGTTTGCGATTAACGGCACGCTTGAATTAGCTCGTCTTAATAAGTTTTTTTTACGTGGTTTTTCTTAGGATATCCAAAATAAAATGTCAATATAAAACTGCCTGCTGAAAACAAACCAAATCAGCCAAGAGCATACATGCAACGAGCATAGGGTAAACGCAACACAGCACCTCTTTATTCAGCAAAATGTATTTTTTTAGGCTTTTTATATTTTTTTAGGTTGACTTAAAACAAGCTGTCAACTATTCTGTATTTGGTCATGACATAGCATGCCCTTTGTAGCATACAGGCCCTGCTCTCTCCTCCTTATGCAGGACCGCTCCTCCCACATAAGTAGTCGTGTTTTACCTCCTTTAAACACGTCTGCTTCCATTCATGCACGGAGACTCCCCGGCACTTCTCCTCGCCGGGGAGTCTTATTTTCTGGTTTCCAATTTCGATCATGTGCAATGTTTGCACAACCATAAATTAGTGATTGCTAATTTTGTTTACAACGGTTAACTTTTCAGTGTGCCACGCTAACCATTATTGGCCCACCGGCGATGACAACCGACAGCAGTAGTGTAGTGGCACTTTTTCTTACTCGCCCCATAGTTTTTCCCTACATGTCAATGGTAACGTAAAACTGTACCAAAAAAGGCAATGAAAAGTGTACCACCTCCACCGGTGTTTACCTTCTTGGAAAAGGAGGTGAACGTCATGATC